>LXNI01001360.1_pt1 | contig 21748 bp, 15 predicted proteins | sample 809091 | NCBI WGS metagenome assembly LXNI01 (sample SAMN04870527, study PRJNA318959) | sponge metagenome | biome: 01000161; feature: marine sponge reef; material: water | host: Sarcotragus foetidus | place: Greece: Milos, Mediterranean Sea | collected 2013-05-29 | depth 5-7 m | reverse complement strand
TCCCAAATCTTCATCTTCAAGCCGCGCCCCCGCGCGGTTACGGAGAACGTATGTCTATCGAAAACGATCGTCGCGCGCTCGATGAGGAGTTCGAGCGTTTGCGCGAATCCGGTCGCGTCCTGCGCAACCCCGGCGGCATCGGCTACGACGTCGAGAGCCTTCCGGACTTCTTCAACGCCGTCGCCCACTTGTGGGATGCGAAATTCGCCGACGCTTACGACACCCTGCACCGCGCGGTCGCCGCGCAGTTTCCCGCGACTAGGGAGCCACTGAGGATTCTCGATGTCGGCTGCGGCACCGGCCTGGAACTCGCCTACATCTTTGAGCGCGTACCCAATGCGCAGATCACGGCGATGGACCAGGCACCGCGGATGCTTGCTGAACTCGGTACCAAGTACGCGGCGAGAATGGCGCAGATCACCCTCCTCGAAGCGTCCTGTGTGCAGTGGCCACCACACTTGGCCGACTTCGACTACGTCGTATCGATCCTCTGCGTGCACCACTTCCCGCCGGACACCAAGGTCGGCATCTACCGAGACTTCCACCAGGCGTTGAAGCCTGGTGGCGTCTACGTCGAAGGCGACCAGATGACCGACGGACCTGCCGGCGCGGAAGACCACGCCGACTTCGAGAAGTCGGTGGCGAAACGACCTGGCGGCCGCGTCGGCGAGTGGAACTACGACATCACGCTCAATTTCCAGACCAATCGCCAACTGCTGCGCGAAGCGGGTTTCAGCGAGGTCGAGCGGCGGTGGCGGGACGACTGGGCGGTACTGGTGGCACGTTGACCGTGACCGTACCGCGTCGCGGACGCGGACGTCCGCGCACCACCGGGATGCCCCGCTCCGAACGGGGCACACCCTACGCCCGAGATGGCCCTACGGCAGGCTGAACGCGAAATACTCCGACCCTGAGGGCGGTCCCATGCGCCCGCCGCCGGCGGCGATGGTCACGTACTGCTTGCCGTCCACGCTGTAGACGGCCGGTGTCGAGAACGCGGCGGCGGTCAACTCGGTCTCCCACAGGATCGAGCCGTCGCGGGTGTCGTGGGCGCGGAACTTCATGTCGGGCGTTGCGCCGATGAAGATCAGGCCGGACTTGGTCACCACCGGGCCGCCGTAGTTGACGGCGCCGAAACCGAGGTCGGGATGGCTCGGGTAGTTCCCGAACGGCACCTGCCAGACGATCTCGCCCGTGGCGAGGTCGATGGAATTCAGCGTGCCCCACGGCGGCGCATTGCCGGGCAGGTCCTCGTGATCGCGCAGGTACACGTAGCAGCAGTGGGTGTAGGTGACCTCGGTGGTGGGCGCGTCGGCCACCTGTTCAGGCTCTACCAGGTGCTGCATGATGCCGTTGCGCACGTACTCCTCGAGGTGCGCGAAGCCGGCCATGCGGCCCTTGCCCTCGTTGACGATCTTCAGCACCTCCCGGTAGCCCAGGCGCTGCATGATGCCCACCAGGCTCGGGCCGGCATCGGTCCCGGTGAAGTCCGGCGCGTGGCAGCTTCCGCAGTGCATCGCGTAGCTCCCCGCCTTGCTGAAACCCGCCGGGATCTCGCTGAGGGTCAGGTGGCCCGAGACATCGTTCGCATTCAGGATCAGGCGGTTGTTCGCCGGGTCGAAGGCCGAGCCGCCCCATTCGGCACCACCGTCGTACCACGGGGTCAGCAGGATCGTGCCCACCTTCGGGGGTGTCCACGGGCGGATGTCGTAGTCCTTGATCTTCTCCAATACCGCCTGACGGGCCTCTTCGCTGCGATTGGTCACCTCGAACACCTGGCGGCTGAAGGCGATACTGGACACGGGCTGCCTGGCCGCGGTCACCTCGCCCGGCATCGAGCTCTCCATCGCCGAGTCGACCTCGTGGATTGGATGCAGGGACTCGCCGGTCTCCCGGTCGAAGACGTACAGGTGGCCCGACTTGGTGGTCAGCGTCACGGCGTCGATCACCTCCCCGTCCCGTTCCAACTGCACGAGGGTCGGTGGCGCCGGGTTGTCGCGGTCCCACAGGTCGTGGCGCATCACCTGGTAGTGCCAACGGTACTCGCCGGTGCGGGCGTCGAGGGCGACGATGCTGTTGGCGTACAGGTTGTCGCCGAGGCGCGCCGCGCCCACGAAATCGGGCGTGGCGGAACCGGTCGGGACGTAGAGCAGGGCGCGTTCCTCGTCGAGCGTCAGGGCGGTCCAGGCGTTGGCGCCGCCGGCGTTCTCCAGGGAACCCTCGGCCCAGGTTTCCGATCCTCGCTCGCCGGGCGCGGGAATCATGCTGAACTTCCAGACCAGTTCCCCGTCGATGGCGCTGAAGGCGCGAATGGAGCCGGGGAACGAATCGGCCCACTCCGTGGTGGTGAAGCCGACAATGATCTTGTCCTCGAATACGACGCCCGGCGCCGTCAGCCCGAAGTGGCCGCCGCGGTCGTTCTCCTTCGGCCGCATGTCGAGGCGACCTTCTTCACCGAAGGTCGGCACCAACTGGCCATCCTCCGCGTTCAACGCGATGAGTTCATGGCCAGCCGCGAACAGGATCCGCCGGTCGTCGCCCTTCGCCCACCACATCAGGCCGCGTTGCGCCGCCCCGGGGAGTTCGAGGTCGGTACGCCAGATCTCTTCGCCGGTGGCGGCGTTGAGCGCGAAAGGGACGAGTTCCGGGGACAGGGCATAGAAGACGCCTTCGACCACGAGCGGGCTGGTGTACATCGTTCCACTCGGTTCGCCGGAGTTGTAGACCCATGCCTGCTGAAGCTGACCGACGTTGTCACGATTGATCTGGTCGAGTTCGGAATAGTGCCGCCGACCCTCGTCGCCCATGTACGCCGGCCAGTCCACGTCGCCATCGTCGGGCGGGGCGCACGCTGCCAATGCCCCGGCGAGGAATAGCGCTGCCGCGGACCCCGGTACGCGGGCCTCCCGGACCGCAATGGACCCCCTACCAGGCCGGAATGCGGACGTGGACGTCCGCGCACCGCTGCTCAAGCTCACGACTGCCATGCGACACCAATCCTTGCGGCCTTCGAACGGCTCGAATGCGACTCAACCTAGCACAAACGCCAGCGACGGCGTGCCCGCGACGCTTCAGCCTTGCTTCAACCTGCCTTCGCGAACCGCGCGAGGTCGTTGTAGACGTCGACGTCGTCGACCTCGCCCGGATACGGGTGCGGCAGGCCGTCCGCGAGGAGGAACTGCTCGATCGTGATTCCCTTGACGTGTGGCGTTTCGAACTCACCCCGGCCGACGACCAGGAGCTTGCGACCCGGGAAAACCAAAGGAAACCACGCGAAGTCCATGGGGCCAGTCCGGCCCACCTTCACTTCGTAGAGTCTTCGCGCGTGGTCGACGAAGTCGATCTCGTGTTCGCGCGACGCCCAGTGCCAGATCGCCTCCGGATCCTCGACGCCGGCAATCGCCTGGCGGCGGAACAGTTCCTGGGCGACGAGCCATTCCAGCCAGCGTCCCTTCTCGCTGTTGTCCAGGCGCTTGAATTCCTCGACGTGAACCATGCGGTTCGGCGCGAACGCCAGCGCCACGGAAAGGTTCACGAAGTGGAACTTGGCCGGCTTGCGCTGCAGCGGCATGTCCTTGTCATGGTCCCACTGGAACGACGGCAGGACCGCCAGCGCGTCCGAGAGCTGTTCGATGTACCCGGACGCGACGGTGTTGTTGGCCAGACCCGATTCGCGCGCAAGCTTGAGATAGCCCGTCCGCGACCCGCCTTGGGCGTAGAGCGTCCTCATCAAGGCGATCAGGAATCGCCGAGACCGGCCGCTGCGGGCCATTTCGCCGATGACCCAATCGCGGATCATCTCGAAGAAATACGCGGGGACGCACTCGAATTGCCAGATGTCGCTGGCGGCCACCGGCGAGCCCCCCGACAGGAGGTAGGCAATCCACGCGTCGTCCTTGAGGTCGTCGTGGAACTGCGCGTGGAAGTCCTTGTAGGCAACGGGGCAGAACTGGTAGTCGGTGCGTGCGAGTCGGCCCTTGCGCCCCGGCAGCCGTTCCGAGCCACGCCGGATGTCGGTTGCCCGCGAGCCGGTGGTGACCACCAGGACTCCGCGCAGCACGCCGCGGTCGGCGAGACGCTTGACAGCGGTCTCCCAGTCGGCGACGGCCGTGATCTCGTCGATGAACAGCCTCCTGACTGGGGTTTGCGGTGCAAACATCGCGACCGAGTCGACGATGTGGCGCTCCAGGTCCCGGGGCATCCGACAGTTCGTCGCCGTTCAAGATGTACGCCGAACCAGGACCATGGTCTTCAAAGGTCCGCCGCGATGCGCCGCACGATGCGCTTGAAGTCCCCTCCGAGGTCTTCCCGACGCATCGCGTAGTGGAACAGCGCCTCCAAGTAGTTGACCGGATCGCCGGTGGTGAGCCAGCGGCCGTCGTCCACGGGACAGGCGTGGACGGGCCCGCCGCGCTGCATGTAGGCCTCGATCGCGTCCATCAACCATAGCTCGTCGCCTTTCCCCGTCGGCGTCTCGGCGAGGATGTCGGCGACTTCGGGCGGGAGAATGTAGCGGCCGAATCCCACCAGGTCCGACGTGACCTCGGCCGCGGCCGGCTTTTCGACAATGCGGGTGACGCGCATCCCTTCGTCCGTTTCGATCATGCCGTAGTTCGGAACCTGGTCCTTCGCGACGCGTTGCGCGCCCAGGATGACGCCCGGCGTCTTGCGGTACTGCTCGATCAGTTGCCGCGTGAACGGCACCGTGGAACTCACCAGGTCGTCGGCGAAGGCGTAGACGAACGGTGAACTGCCCACGAGCGGTGCGGCGTTCAGGGCCGGGGTGCCGTTGCCGTATGGACCCCGCTGATGGATGAACACGGCATTGACCAACTCGTTGGCGCGCCGGACTTCGGCGAGGACCTCGGCCTTGCCACTGGCCGAGAGCGCGTCCTCCAGGGTCGGGTGGCGGTCGAAGTGATCCTCCAGCACCTTCTTGTCGGAGCGGGTCACGAAGACGACATCGCCAATGCCGCTGGCGGCCAGTTCCTCGACGATGTACTGGACGATCGGCCGATCGATGAGCGGGATCATCTCCTTGGGCACCGCCTTGGTGGCGGGCAGGAAGCGCGTCCCACTCCCCGCGGCCGCGATCACCGCCTTCGTGATCGGCGCGTTTGGATCCGGGGGAGCAATGGTCATCGTCGGCATCTCCAAGCCCAATCGAAGCACCCTGCAACAAAGCGGCCCCGACGCCTCGGGTGTTCCGCGGCACGCTACTCCTATAATGCTTGACCCTCACGCGGGACGGGAACACCCATGGCCCTCGAAGTCGTCGTGCTGGCTGCCGGCGCGGGAACGCGAATGCGGTCCAGGACGCCGAAGGTGCTGCATCCGCTCGCCGGGCGTCCCCTGCTCGCGCACGTGCTGGACACGGCGGTCCTTCTCGAACCCGACCGGTGCCACGTCGTAGTCGGCGAACAGGCCGACGAAGTGAAGGCTCACTTTGCGGGCGAGCCACGGATTACATGGGTTCTCCAAGAGCCACGCCTCGGCAGCGGCCATGCCGCGGCACAAACGCTGCCGTCAGTCGCGGACGACGCCACCGTGCTCGTGTTGCTCGGCGACGTCCCCCTGGTGCGTGCCGAGACGCTGGCCGAATGCGTCGCCGCAGCGGGCGAGGGCGTCGCACTGGTCACCATTGACCTGCCCGATCCCGGCGGCTTCGGGCGCATCCTGCGCTGCGATGGGCGCATCGTGGGCATTGTCGAAGACGCCGATGCGAGCGCGGAACAACTGGCGATCACCGAGGTCAACACCGGCATCCTCGCGGCGCCGAAGGCGGTCCTCGATGCACTCCTTCGGACCCTCGACTGCGACAATAGGCAAGGCGAGTACTACCTGACCGACATCGTCGGCAAGGCCGATCTCGACGGGATCCCGGTCACGGGCGTCGACGGCCGGATCCCCGAGGAGGTCATGGGCGTCAACGACCGGGCGCAGTTGGCACAGCTCGAACGCTACTACCAGCGTGGCCTGGCGAACGAACTCATGGGCCAGGGCGTCGCCGTCATGGACCCGGCCCGGCTCGACATCCGCGGCCGTCTGAGGGCCGGCCGGGACTGCGTCATCGATGTCGACGTCGTGTTCGAGGGCGACGTGTCCCTCGGCGAGGGTGTACAGGTCGGCCCCGGATGCGTCATCCGCGACTCGGTCCTCGGCGACGCCGTCGAGGTTCAACCGATGAGCTACATCGACGGGGCGGTCATCGCCAGCCGCTGTCGGATCGGCCCCTACGCGCGATTGCGTCCCGGAACCGAACTCGCCGAGTCCGTCCACATCGGCAACTTCGTCGAGACCAAGAAGGCAAGTCTCGGCGCCGGCGCCAAGGCCAACCACCTGGCCTACCTGGGCGATGCCGCCGTCGGCGCCGGCACCAACGTCGGCGCCGGCGCGATCACCTGCAACTACGACGGTGTCGACAAGCACCGTACCGAGATCGGCGAGAACGTGTTCATCGGCACCAACAGCACCCTGGTCGCGCCGCTTACCATCGACGACGAAGCGTACGTCGGCGCCGGCTCCACGATCACCAAGACCGTCGGGCGCGAAGACCTCGCCATCGGCCGGGGCCGGCAACGCAACATCCAGGGCTGGACGCCGCCCGCGAAGCGCCGCCGCGACGAGGGGCGATAGGGCATGTGCGGGATCGTCGGCGCCGTCGCCAGCCGGAACGTGCCGCCCATCCTGCTCGCCGGCCTTCAGCGGTTGGAATACCGGGGCTACGACTCGGCCGGGATCGCCGTCCTCGACGGCACCAATCCCGAGATCCAGCGCCGCCGCACGGTGGGCGGCGTCAAGGAACTGGTGGAGAGCCTGAACGGCGCGCCGATTCACGGCATCACCGGCATCGCCCATACGCGTTGGGCGACCCACGGTGCCCCGGCGGTCGCGAACGCCCATCCGCACATGTCGCGCGGTCGCGTCTGCCTGGTCCACAACGGCATCATCGAGAACTACGAGGAATTGCGCGACGAACTGCTCGATGCCGGCTTCGAGCTCGAGTCCGACACCGATTCGGAACTCGTCGCGCATTTGATCAACCGCTGTCTCGACGAAACCGGCGACCTGCTCGATGCGGTCGCCAACGCCGTCAAGCGCCTGGACGGCGCCTATGCGCTGGGCGTGATGTCCCGGGACGAGCCCGGCCGGCTGGTCGCCGCCCGCGCCGGGAGCCCGCTGGTCGTCGGCGTCGGCATCGGCGAGAACTTCATCGCGTCCGACACGCTGGCGCTGCGGCCGGTGACCGACCAGTTCATCTACCTCGAACAGGGCGACCTGGTGGACCTCACCGCCAGCGACTTCACGATCTGGAACGCCGGCAACCGGGCGGTGGTACGCACCACGGTGCGCGTCGAGCACAGCGCCGACGCGACCGACAAAGGCAACTACCACCACTACATGGAAAAGGAGATCCACGAACAGCCGCGGGCGATTCGGGACACCCTGGAGACCCGACTCGGTCGCAGCCGCGTCCTCGAAGCGGCCTTCGGCATCGGCACCAAGGAGGTCCTCGACGATACGCGCGCGGTCACCATCGCCTCCTGCGGCACGTCCTACTACGCGGGCTGCGTTGCCCGCTACTGGATCGAGGAACTGGCGCGCATCCCGTGCAACGTGGAGATCGCCTCGGAGTTCCGCTACCGCAAGTTCGTCACGCCCCCGGGCAGCCTGTTCGTCAGCATCACGCAGTCCGGCGAGACCGCCGACACCCTGGCCGCCCACCGGATCGCCGAAGCCGCCGGATTCGACCACACGCTGACGGTGTGCAACGTGCCGAACAGTTCGCAGGTGCGCGAGGCCGAACTCGCCTTCATGACGGAGGCCGGACCGGAAATCTGCGTCGCGTCCACGAAGGCGTTCACCACCCAGCTATCGATGCTGATGATGCTTGCGATCCTGCTCGGCCGCCGCGCCGGCCTCGACCCCGCCAAGGAACGGGAACTGGTCGAAGCGCTGTGGGCACTGCCCGAGGTCATCGAGCAGGCTCTCACCCTCGATGCCCGGATCAAGTCCCTTGCGGTGGAGTTCATGCACCGCCACCACGCGCTGTTCCTCGGCCGTGGAGCGCACTATCCGGTGGCGCTCGAAGGCGCGCTCAAGCTCAAGGAAATCTCGTACATTCACGCCGAGGGCTACCCGGCCGGCGAACTCAAGCATGGTCCGCTCGCCCTGGTGGACGAGGACATGCCGGTGATCGCCGTCGCCCCCGGCGGCGAGTTGGTGCGCAAAGTGCGCTCGAACCTGCGCGAAGTGCGCGCCCGCGGTGGCCGTCTGTACGTCTTTGCCGACGCCGACGCCGGCATCGAGCCCGATGATCGCGTCACCGTCGTCGATGTGCCGAAGACCCACGACCTGCTCGCGCCAGTCGTCTATACCGTGCCGCTGCAACTCCTGGCCTACCACACGGCCGTCTTGAAAGGCACGGATGTCGATCAGCCGCGCAATCTCGCGAAGTCCGTGACCGTCGAGTGACGCCTCTCGGCCTCCCGCGACCCAAAAAGACACCAATCTTGGGTCCGGGCGGCGTTTTTCAAGTCCTTTGAAAACAAAAGGTTGTCCCAACATACCGTCGCAGACATTCAACACCCATGAGGAGACAAACCATGAATGTAGTGCGATGGAACCCGTTCGCGGAGCTCGATGAGTTCCTCGGCCGACGCATGGGCGACCAGGCAGCGGCCAACAACGGTCTCGGCTGGCACCCGGCAGTGGACATCCGGGAAACCGACAAGGCCTACGTGTTCGACCTCGAAGTCCCGGCGGTGAGCCCGAAGGACGTCACCGTCAGCGTGCGCGCCAACGTGCTGAGCGTCTCGGGCGAGCGGACCTTCTCGGATGACAACAGCGACGGCCAGGTGCATCGCCGCGAGCGTCGCCACGGCAAGTTCACCCGCAGCTTCCGGCTGCCGAACGACGCCAACGAGGAAGAGATCGACGCCGCCGCCAAGGACGGTGTGATCACCATCAGCGTGGCGAAGCGCAAGCAGGCCCAGGCCCGCGCCATCGAGGTGCAGGTGAACTGAGTTGAGCGCGACCGGCCGGCCCCGCGAGGGTGCCGGCCGTGTGCCGCGCCCCAAAGGTAAGGATGGAGTTCAAGGACTACTACAGGATCCTCGGCGTGGCCGAGGACGCAAGCGCCGACGAGATCAAGCGTGCCTATCGGCGCCTCGCCCGCAAGTACCACCCCGACGTCAGCCGCGAGGGCGATGCCGAGGTGCGTTTCAAGGAGATCAACGAAGCCTACGAGGCACTGAAGGACCCCGACAAGCGGGAAGCGTACGACGAGGTCCGGCGCTCGCCGTTCCGCAACGGCGGGCGGTTCGAGCCGCCACCCGGTTGGCAATTCAAGACCGAGTTCCCCGGCGGCGGGTTCGCCACGACCGACGCGGGCGCGTTCAGCGACTTCTTCCGGACGCTCTTCGGCGATGCAATGCCGTTCGGCGCCGGGCCGCGCGGCGGCCAATCCTTCTTCGCCGAGCGCGGCGAAGACGTCGAGGACCGTCTTGAAGTCACCCTCGAGGAAGCCTTCCACGGTGGCCGTCGCCAGTTGCAGCTCGCCATTCCGAAGACGCGACCCGACGCCCGTGTGGAACGCCGGCAAAGAACCCTGAACGTACGCATCCCGGCGGGCGTCACCGATGGCCGGCGCATCCGGCTACGTGGCCAGGGGGGCGCCGGGCCCGGGGACGGGCAAGCCGGCGACCTGCTGCTCGAGATCCATGTCGCGCCGCACGCGACCTACCGGCTGGACGGGCGCGATGTCACGCTGTCGCTCCCGGTCGCGCCCTGGGAAGCGGCACTCGGTGCCACCGTGAAGACGCCGACGCTCAAGGGCGAGGTGGACCTGCGCATTCCGCCCGGCTCGGGAACCGGCACCAAGCTCAGGCTGCGCGGCCGCGGCCTACCCGGCAGTCCGCCCGGCGATCAGATCGTGACCATCGCCGTGGACACCCCGGCCGCCACGACGGACGAGCAGAAGGACCTGTATCGGCGCATGGCGCAGAGCTTCGACTTCGATCCGCGGGCTCGGACCCGAAGCGACACGTAGCGGCCAAGGAGACAAGCCGGCCGGCTGCACCCGATGGGGCAGAATACATCCGGCCGAAACTGGGCGGAGGCCCGTGGCCGAGATCGCGAACAAACCGACCGAAGGCACTGTCGGCACGGGGCTGCGCCTGGGCCGGCTGCTGGCCGAGCGCGACCTTCGCGTCCTGGCGAGCGTGTTGCCGTTCCTGCTCGAGTTCCGCTTCCGCGTGGCGATCTCGGTGACGCTGCTGCTGGCGTCCACCGGCACATCGCTTCTGGTGCCGTGGCTGCTGAAGCTGATCGTCGATCGTCTCGACACGGCGCAGATGGGCTCCGTGCTGACGGTACCCATCGCGCTGCTGCTCGCCTACGGCTTCTCCCGTTTCGGCATCACGGTGTTCGGGGAACTGCGCAACGCATTGTTCGGCACCGTCACGGTGCGTGCGATGCGGCGGGTCTCGCTGAAGGTGCTCGCGCACCTGCATGACCTCGACCTCGAGTATCACCTGTCACGGCGCACCGGCGGCGTCTCCCGGGACCTGGACCGTGGCGTCAACGGCATCACCGAGCTGATGCGGGTGCTGGTGTTCAGCATCTTCCCGACGCTGCTGCAGATCGGCGGGATCACGATCATCCTGCTGCTGAACTACGACGCCACCTACGCCGGGATCGTCGCGGTCGCGGCCGTCGTCTACATCGTCTTCACGCTGCGGGTCACCGAATGGCGGACGAAGTTCATCCGTCGCTCCAACGACGCCAATTCCCGCGCCAACACCCGCGCCATCGACAGCCTGATCAACTACGAGACGGTGAAATACTTCGGCAACGAAGCGCTCGAGCAGGATGCCTACGATCAGGATCTCGCGGAGTGGGAACGATGGCGGGCGCGCAACCGGTACTCGCTGGCCTTTCTCAACTGCGGCCAGGCCTTGTTCGTCACCGTCGGAATGCTGGCGATGATGATCCTCGCCGCCCGCCAGGTGGCATCGGGCGAGATGACCCTCGGCGACCTCGTCCTGATCAACGCGTTCAGCATGCAGGTCTTCGCGCCGCTGAACGCCCTCGGCAGCGTCTATCGCCAACTCAAGCGCGCGCTCACCGACGTCGAGCGGATGGTGGACATCCTCGACCGGCGTTCGCAGGTGGTCGACGCGGCGAACGCGCTGCCGCTCGAGCATGGCGACGCCCGAATCGAATTCGACGACGTGGACTTCGCCTATCACGCCGACCGGCCCATTCTCCGCGGAGTCAGTTTCGTGGTCGAACCGGGGCAGAAGGTGGCCCTCGTGGGTCCTAGCGGCGCCGGCAAGTCCACCGTGGCGCGCCTGCTGTACCGCTTCTACGACGTCGACGCCGGCGCCGTGCGCATCAACGGTCACGACGTCCGCGAACTCCGGCAGGAGAGCCTGCGCGCCGGAATCGGCGTCGTGCCGCAGGATGCGGTGCTCTTCAACGACACGCTGATGCACAACCTGCGCTACGGCCGGCCGGACGCCACCGACGACGATGTGCGCGAGGCCGCGGCGCTGGCCCATCTCGACGAGTTCATCGCCGCGCTGCCGGCCGGCTACGACACGACGGTCGGCGAGCGGGGGCTGAAGCTCTCGGGCGGCGAGAAGCAGCGCATCGCCATCGCCCGCGCCATCCTCAAGCAGCCGGCCTTCATGCTCTTCGACGAGGCGACCTCGTCGCTCGACTCGAACACCGAGCAGGCCATCCTGGCAGCACTCGCCGAAGTGGCCGAGAACCGCACCACCGTCATGATCGCCCACCGCTTGTCGACGGTGCAGGACGCCGATCTCATCATCGTCCTCGACGAGGGCGCCGTACTGGAACGCGGCACCCACGCCGAACTGCTCAGGCACAAGGGGCTCTACGCCGAGCTGTGGGCCATGCAGCAGCAGGGCGGCGAGGCGCCAATCTCCGGGAGCACTCAGGCTCAGACGAACTGAACGGGAAACCGCGGCGACGGGGCCCCGGTCGGTTCCAAGGCCCAACGACCGACGACTTGCACCGTCGGCGGTTTCGTTGGAAACTTCGAGAGTCTTGGGCAGGGCCACAGGTACACGTATGTTCCCACGAAACTCATTTTTGACGCTTTTGGCGACTACTGTGTCGACCGCGTCGACCACGACGCGGCTTGCGTGCGCCGGCATTCTCGCCCTGGCTGTCGTCCAGCCGGCGTTCAGCCAGACCGCCGACGACCCGATGGCGATGCGCTGGTGGAACACGCTGAACGGCGAGCAGATGGTCGCGGCCCTGCACGGCGATTCCGCGACGGCGGAGCAGGAGGCGGACGCCAAGCAGATGTACGCGGACCTCGGCAACCTGACGAAAATGCTGGTGAACGACACCGCATACGACCTCTACGGCGGCGGGCACTTCACGAGTGTCGGCGCGTGGTGGGAGACGCTGGATTGCCGACTGATGCGCGTCGCCGCCGGCGACGGCAACATGGCGGACCCCTCGAGTCCGTTCTGCGCACACTACCCCGGCTCCGGCGCGGCCAAGATTCTCGATGCGGCGCCGCTCGCGCACGTCGACCTCGTGGGCATGGCGCTCCTCGGACGCGACGACCCGGGCATGTTCCTGATGCCCGCCGACGAAATGGCGGCGCGCTGGTGGAACACTCTGACCGCGGAACAGATGGTGGCGGCGCTGTTCGGTTCCTCCGCGACCGAGGAGCAGGAAAGCGCCGCCAAGAACATGTACGGCGGCCTCGACGAAGCCACCAGGATGCTGGTCAACGATGCCGCCGCCGAGATCTACGGCAGCGGCGGCTTCGCGAGCGTCGGCGCCTGGTGGGAGAGTCTCGATTGCCGGCTGATGCGGGTGGCTGCGGGCGACGGCAACGAAGCGGACAGTACGAGCGTCTACTGCGCCCACTATCCCCGGTCCGGTGCGGCCAAGATCCTCGACGCGAGGGCGAAAATCCACGTCGACAGGGTTGGCATGGCATTGCTGCAGCGACGCCAACCCGGCGTCTACCCAACGGTACATCGACCGTACGCCATGCGCTGGTGGAATGCGCTGAACGGCGAACAGATGGTCGCAGCCCTGTTCGGCAGCGACGCCACCATGGAACAGGAGATGGCCGCCAAGAGGATGTACGCCGACCTTTCCGACGGCACGCGGGCGATGGTGAACTACGCGGCGGCCGAGATCTACGGCGGCGGTCGCTACCCGAGCGTCGGCCTCTGGTGGGAGACGCTCGACTGCCGCCAGATGCGCATCGCGGCCGGTGACGGCAATACGGCCGACCCCGCCAGCCCGTACTGCGCGCACTATCCGGGCTCCGGTCTCGCCACCATCCTTGGCGACATGGCCAAGGAACACGTCGACTACGTCGGCAACGCGTTGCTCGGGCGGACGCGGCCCGGGGTCTACCCGACCGCCTACGAACTGCCCTTCGTCATATCCGGATCCGACATGTACATGCGTCACAGCATCGCGCGGATCGCGAACCGCGGCGGCCGAGCGGTGGACATCGTGGTGCAAGCCTTCGACGACGAGGGCATGTCCAGCGAGCCCGTGACCCTGACGGTCGGCGCCAACCAAGTCGTCCAGTGCAGCTCCGACGACCTGGAAATGGGCAACCCGGCCTGCGGACTGTCCGGCGGCGTTGGAACGGGTACGGGGCACTGGTGGCTCAGGCTCACCAGCACTTTGCCGCTCGACGTCCTGTCGTACGTCGGTACCGACGACGGGCTGATGACGAGCATGCACGACATTGCCCCGTTCCGCGGCGGACAACGGGCGGTGATGTACCTCGATGAAGGCAGCGCCAGCAGCATGCTGCGCGTCGTCAACCCCACCAACGGGATGGCCCACGTGCGCCTCGAGGGCGTTGACGACATGGGCTACACGCCGGGCAGCGCCGTCGAGTTCAGCGTACCGCCGATGGCCGCACGCATGTTCAGTTCGCAGGCCCTGGAAGAGGGCGGCGATGGCCTGATGGGCGCCCTCGGCGACGGCATGGGCACGTGGCGTTTGCACGTCTCGGCGAATCGACGCGTGCTGGTCGTGAGCTTGTCGGAAACGTCCGCCGGGCACATCACCAATCTCACCGCGACCGTTCCGGGGGACTGAACGGCCTGCCCATGGGCGGACAGCCTCGGGCGCACAGGGCAGGAAAGCCCCGCGCCCGAGGTGTCCGGGTCCGGAGGTCCGCAGGTCTCCGAGCCCACAGTGGAACTCGGCGGATCGTTCGCTGGGGTGCATGTCGCCGGGGCCTGTGATCACGGCACCACGCGTTGCGAGCTTGTCGGCCGCAACTCGTGGTGGATTCCTTCGCTTTCGCTGGTCGCAGATGGTGTGTGTCGGGACGAAGGCGAGTAGTCCTCTCGCTGGATCAGGCGACTGAGGGGCGGGCTGCGACCGGTGCGAACCAGGGTGCAGGCCCGGCAAAGCTCCAGTAGTGTTGGGCGTCGTGCGCAACTGAGCGTCCTACCGCCCGCGTCCTGCATGAAACGATCGAACACTCTGTGTTCCGACCCGGCGGCCGCACCGTTCAAGCGCCACCGGCACCGGACACCGCTCAAGTGAGGCGCGGCAAAGGCGAACCGCGGCCTCGCCACCAACCCGTCATCGTCGTTGATCCGCTCGCACCCGCGACCCGCGGACTCCCGTCGATTGACGATCAACCGCCGTTCGCGTACTGTCCGGCCATACAGTCAATCCGGGAACACCGGGTGCTCCCTCGTACATGCATTGACCTGGGCAGCCGACCTCTCCCAACAACACTCATGATTCGAGGAGGCCAGATTCAACGAGTCGTCGATGGCTTCCTCAAGCCCGACGTGGCTCTGGGTGTCGGTGAACAGTTGCTGTAATTCCTCGGTGGAAACGCACAAGTACTGCGCACACGCCGATGCCGGCGGGACTTCCTCAAGGGGCGACATCACTTACATCCTCGACGGCCTGAACGACCGCCAGCGGGAGGCCGTTACGGCGCCCGTCGGCAACCTGCTCGTGGTTGCGGGCGCGGGCAGCGGCAAGACGCGCGTCCTGGTGCACCGGATCGCCTGGCTCGTCGAGGCCGAGGGCGCATCGCCCGGCGGCATTCTCGCCGTGACCTTCACCAACAAGGCCGCCGCCGAGATGCGCGGCCGTGTCGAACGGCTGCTCGAAGGGCCGGCGCGCGCCATGTGGGTGGGCACGTTCCACGGCATCGCCCACCGCCTGCTGCGCATGCACTGGGCCGACGCCGGGCTGCCGCAGAACTTCCAGATCCTCGATGCCGACGACCAGTTGCGCCTCGTCAAACGCGTGATGCGCGCGCTCGACCTCGATGAGCAGAAATGGCCTGCCCGCCAGGCGGTCTGGTTCATCAACCACCACAAGGACGAGGGCCGGCGCGCCAAGAACCTGCACCGCGACGACGCCGACATCTACCACGTCACCCATCTCAAGGTTTACAAGGAATACGAGGACCTTTGCGCGCAAGGCGCGCTGGTGGATTTCGCCGAGCTTCTGCTGCGCAGCTACGAACTGTGGCGGGACCGGGCCGACATCCGCGACCACTACCAGCGCCGCTTCAAACACCTGTTGGTCGACGAGTTCCAGGACACCAACGGGATCCAGTACAAGTGGCTGCGGGCGCTAGCGGGAACGACGGCGCACGTCTGGGCGGTGGGCGACGACGACCAGTCGATCTACGGCTGGCGGGGCGCGAAGATCGAGAACATCCTGAGTTTTCGAGAGGACTTCGCCGACGTGCAGACGGTTCGCCTCGAGCAGAACTACCGTTCCACCAGCACGATCCTGCGCGCCGCCAACGCGCTGATCGACAACAACACCGAACGCCTCGGCAAGAACCTGTGGACTGAGGCCGGCGCCGGCGGCCCGATCCTCGTCTACTCCGGCTACAACGACCTCGACGAGGCACGCTTCATCGCGGACCGCACGCAAAGCTGGATCCAGCGCGGCGGCAGCGCCGACGAGGTCGCCGTGCTCTACCGCTCCAACGCCCAGTCGCGGGTGATCGAAGAGGCGTTCCTGCGCCTCGACATTCCGTATCGCATCTACGGCGGCCTGCGCTTCTTCGAGCGCGCCGAAGTCCGCAACGCCCTGGCCTACATGCGCCTGACCAGCCAGCGCCACGCCGACGTCGCCTTCGAGCGGGTCGTGAACACGCCGCCGCGCGGCATCGGCGCGAAGACCGTCGAGGCGATTCGCAACATCGCGCGCGCCAACGAAGTGTCCATGTGGCAAGCCGCCAAGGAAGGCATCGCACGGGGGCTTTTCACGGGCCGTGCCGCCGCCGCGGTTGGCGCGTTCCTGAAACTCATCGACGACATGGCGGCCAGCGTCAAGGACTGTGCGCTCCACGAGATCGCCGAGTGCTGCATCGGGACCAGCGGGTTGATGGCATTCCACTCCAGGGAGCGCGGCGAACAAGGCATGGCGCGGCGCGAGAACCTCGAGGAACTGGTCACCGCCTGCCGGCAATTCGGCGGCGAACTGGTCCTGCCACTGGCGCCGACCGGCGAGGAAGCCGGCCAGGCCTCCGAACTCAACGAGTTCCTCGACAAGGCCGCACTCGACGCCGGCGAATACCAGAGCGGCGGAACGGCCACGCAGATGATGACGCTGCATTCCGCGAAAGGCCTGGAGTTCCCGCTGGTGTTCATGGCCGGCATGGAGGAGGGCCTGTTTCCGAATCGCCAGACCGAGCGCGAGCCGGGGAGAATGGAGGAGGAACGCCGGCTGGCCTACGTCGGCATCACCCGGGCCATGCAACAGCTCTACCTGACCTACGCCGAGACGCGGCGGCTGCACGGCAGCCAGACGCACAACTGGCCGTCGCGCTTCCTCCAGGAAGTGCCCGAGGACTGCCTCCAGGAAGTGCGCATGGGCGGGGACGTCTCCCGGCAGTTCCGCGCCTTGCACAACGGCGGCGAAGAAGCCGACGGGGATGACGCCACGGGCGTGCGCATCGGCCAGTTCGTGACCCATGCCACGTTCGGCGAAGGCGTCGTTCTGCAGGCCGAGGGCCACGGTGACCGCACACGCGTGCAAGTGAACTTCTCACGCGCGGGTCCGAAGTGGCTGATGCTGGCCTACGCGAATCTGCAGACCGTCGGGGATTAGACTGCACATCCCGCCCCACGCGGCGAGCAGCACAACTCGGAGACGTCCCAAGTGAAACCTCGCTATTCAGCCGCCATTGCGGCGGTCCTGTTCATGTCGGCATGTTCCAACGAGGTGGCGGACAGTGTGGGCCAAACCGCGCCCGCCACACCCGCCGCTGCGTACGAATGGAAGCTCGTCACCACCTGGCCGAAGAACCTGCCCGCACTCGGCACGGCGCCCGAACGCCTCGCGGAGATCGTCGAGGCGATGTCGAGCGGGCGACTCAAGATCAAGGTCTACGCCGCCGGCGAACTGGTGCCGCCGTTCGAGGTCTTCGACGCCGTCTCCCAGGGCAATGCCGAAATGGGCCACGGCGCCGCCTACTACTGGCGCGGCAAGATGCCCATGTCGGCGGTATTCGCCACCGTACCGTTCGGCATGACGGCCCAGGAGATGAACGCCTGGCTGCACCATGGCGGCGGGCTTGAACTGTGGCGGGAACTCTATGCGCCCTTCGGCGTGTTGCCGCTCGCGGCGGGCAACTCCGGGGTGCAAATGGCCGGCTGGTTCAACAAGGAGATCAACTCCGTGGCCGACATCGACGGCTTGAAGATGCGCATTCCGGGCCTCGGCGGCGAGGTGTTCCAGCGCGCGGGCGGCGTCGCGGTGTCCATGCCGGGCAGCGAAATCTTCACCGCCCTGCAGACCGGCGTGGTCGACGCCACGGAGTGGGTCGGGCCGTACAACGACCTCGCATTCGGACTGCAGGACATCGCCAAGTACTACTACTACCCCGGTTGGCACGAACCGGGCGCCACCCTCGAAGCGATCGTCAACGCCGAGGCCTTCGCGACGTTGCCCGACGATCTGAAGCTCATGCTCGAGACGGCGACACGCGCCATCAACCAGGACGTCCTCGACGAGTTCACGGCGCGCAACGCGGCGGCGCTCAAGACGATGGTCGAGGAGCACGGCGTCGAGGTGCGACGGCTGCCCGACGACGTGCTCGAGCGCTTCGCAGAACTGTCGGCGGAGGTCGTCGCCGAGACGGCCGCCAACGATGCGTTGGCGGGGCGCATCCTTGACTCCTACCAGGGGTTCCTCGCGGAAGTCCGGGACTACCACGCCATCTCCGAGCAGGCGTACATCAACGCGCGCGATTCAGTCACGGTCGATTGAGGACATGCCCCAACCGCTCATGCTTGGCCTCACGTTGGCCGTACTTGCCGCGGACGCATCCGCTCGGGAGGCCGACGACGCGTGCGCGAACTTCGCAGCCGACTTCAGGTCTGCGGCATTCCTTCAACACGGCGACCACGTCTGGTCCGCGCTGGGCGACCTGCGCGCGATGGAGCCTTCCTGCATGGGCTCGGACAACGAGTGGGCCTACCGGACAATGCGCGGTCTACTCGAATCGTTCGTCCTCAATCACCAGGTCGCGCTGTAACACTTGGCCCTGTCACCGCCCGCTGGGGCGACGGGCGATCTCCCGGGCACCACCCACGCAGTCCCTGCCGCGCCGTACATCGTCAAGCGCGCCGCCGATCACCGATTCGTCATCGTCAATGAACGCCACCATGCGTCGAGCGACCGACTGCTGACGATGGCGTTGCTCGAACCGTTGCGCGAGCAAGGCTTCCGCTACTTGGCCGCCGAAGGCGTCTGGCACGGCGACGCACCCGGCATTCGTGGCTACCCCGTCTCGAACACTGGCCACTACGTCAAGGATGTCGTGTTCGCACAGATGATTCGCCAAGCGCTGGCCTTGGGCTACGCGGTGGTCGGCTACGAGCGCGAGGCCGAGCAGTTGCCCGTCTACGAGTCGATGAACGCCCAGCAGACACGAGACTATTGGCAGGCAGAGAACCTCATCGCGCGGACGATCGCAACCGACGAGATGGCCAAGGTCCTTGTGCACTGCGGCTATGCCCACGCCTACGAGAGTCCGTCCGATCGGTGGACGCCGATGGCTCACTACCTGCGTGAAGCCACGGGCATCGATCCGCTGACCGTCGATCAAACGACGCTGAGCGAGCGCGCGACGTCGGCCACCGAACACCCCGTTCGTCGTGCCGCGGACGAACGGGGGCTTGTCACCGGCGAACCAACCGTGCTGGTCGACGAAACCGGTGCCCTTGTGCCAATCGACGGCCCCGGTGTGGACATACAGGTCGTGGGTCTGCGCACCGACTACGAGGCCGGACGACCAACGTGGATGCGCATGGGCGGCTTGCGCGAACCCCTCGTCGTCGATGTTCCCGACTGCGCCGCGGAGCCGTGCATTGTCGAAGCCGTCGACAGCGAACAACCCGATGCGGTCGCATACGATCGCGCCGAGGCGACATCGGCAGCCGTGGTTCTGTACGTCCCGTCGGATCGTGACCTCCAACTCGCCACCTATAGCTTGAGCGGCGAACTGCGCCGGACCTGGCGCATGCCAGCCGGCGGCGACTGAGGATTGCGGCTCCCATCAGCCCCATATCGGGCCGATTACGTTGCCATTTCAAGAAAAAACTGGAAAGATATGCGTCCAGTTTAACCCACATTCGGTCCTTTCCCCGACCACTTCATGCTGGACACGCTCAAACAGATCATCGTCGATCACCAAGAGGACGAGTTCCAAACGGGGATACGCCGGCTGACGGACATCGCGCCGGTCGCCGGCAAGGCCACTGTCTGCATCGGCCCGCGGCGTAGCGGGAAGTCCACCTACCTGTTCCAACGCATCCAGGGGCTCATCGACGCGGGCGTGTCGCGCGAAGACATCCTCTACCTCAACTTCTTCGACGACCGCCTCCGTCAACTTCAACGCGACGGCCTGGCGGCCGTCCTCGACGCCTACTTCTCCCTCTATCCGGCGAAGAAGAGCGACCAGACGGTGTACTGCTTCTTCGACGAGATCCAGGTCGTGCCCGGCTGGGAATACTTCGTCGACCGGCTGATGCGCACGGAGAAGTGCGAGGTCTTCATCACGGGGTCGTCGTCGCAGATGCTCTCGCGCGAGATCGCCACGCAAATGCGCGGACGGGCCCTTTCCTGGGAACTGCTGCCGTTCTCCTTCCGGGAGTATCTGCACTGGCGGGGCTTCGCGGACCTGGATGCCCTGTCCACGAAACGCCGGCTTCTCGTCCAGAACGCGTTCTCCGCCTACTTCGAGACCGGCGGCTTCCCTGAAGTCGCGGGGCTCAGCCGTTCCTTGCGGATCAAGACCCACCAGGAGTACTGGGGCACCATGCTGTTCCGCGACTTGGTCGAGCGGCATGACGTCGCCCACCCGCGAGCAGTCGCGGACCTCGGTCACCGGCTGCTGGACAACGCGGCATCGCTGTACACGGTCAACCGGCTGACGGGATACCTCAAGTCCATCGGCCATCGCGTCCCGAAGTCCGCAGTCTCGGATTATCTCGCCTGGTTCGAAGACGCCTTCTTTCTCTTCACCGTGCGGGTCTTCGACGCATCGCTTGCACGAGCCAACGTCAATCCCAAGAAGATCTACTGCATCGATCACAGCTTGGTGACATCGGTCTCCTCCGGAATCCTGGTGAACTCGGGACACCTCCTGGAAAACCTCGTGTTCGTGGCGTTGCGGCGGCTGACACCCGACATCCACTACTACAAGTCCAAGGCCGGCCGAGAGGTGGATTTCGTCGTCGATCTCGACGGGGAGCGGCGACTCGTCCAAGTCTCGGAGTCGCTTGCCGACCCGCGAACGCGAAAGCGGGAGGTCACGGCTCTTCGCGACGCCATGGCGGAGCTGGACCTCGACACCGGAGAGATCGTCGTGCGGGACGGATCCGCACCGGAAACCATCGACACGGACGCCGGGAGCGTCCGCGTCGTCCCCGCGTGGCAGTTCCTTCTGAGTTTGAGTTGAGTTCCCGGCACGCAAGGCGGTCCATGTCGGTCTGATGCGGGCGAGGACGGTAAGCCTACCCCTTCCGACTGTGCGACAATCGAGCGAGATCGAGGGAGGAGGCTGGCGCAACACGCCAGACGAGAGATGAAGAAGGCGTTTCCCGCGCTCATCGGCCTGGTCGTCTGGTTCACCACCACATCGGCCACCGCCAACCCCGAGGATTTCCCCCGGACCGCCTCCGGCAAGCCGGATTTCTCGGGGTCCTACGACATCGCCTCGCTGACGCCCTATACGCGCGACCCCAAGCACGGCGACAACCTCCATCTCGACGCCGCCGACGCCGCGGCAAGGGAAGCGGCGGCCGCGCGCACGGTCGACGCCGAATTCGAACCGAGCGACCCCGACCGCGGGCCTCCCGCCAAGGGCGCCGACGTGGGTGCCTACAACAACGTCTGGCTGGATCCCGGCACGACGATGTTCAAGATCGACGGCAAGTACCGAACATCGATCATCGTCGATCCGCCCAACGGCCGGATGCCGGCGATCTCCGACGCCGGAAAGGCGCGCCGAGCGACCCTCAAGCAGAAAGGCTGGTTCAAGAACACCGGCACGGCGTGGTGGATGGCGACCGGCGAGAAGCCCTACGACGACATGGAGACCCAGCCGCTCGTCGACCGCTGCCTGTACCTCGACATCGTGTCCGTGCCGATCCGCCCGATCGTCTACAACAACCTGAAGACCATCGTGCAGACCGAAAGCCACGTGATGATCCTGATCGAATGGATGCAC
>LXNI01001359.1_pt1 | contig 21759 bp, 18 predicted proteins | sample 809091 | NCBI WGS metagenome assembly LXNI01 (sample SAMN04870527, study PRJNA318959) | sponge metagenome | biome: 01000161; feature: marine sponge reef; material: water | host: Sarcotragus foetidus | place: Greece: Milos, Mediterranean Sea | collected 2013-05-29 | depth 5-7 m | reverse complement strand
TGGTCCGTCGAAGGGAACTGAAGGCAGGCGACAAGCTGCCGCCGGTCCTGCCGGTCACGATCTACAACGGCAAGGCCCGCTGGCACGCGGCAACGGACATCTCGAAGCTCATGGCCCGGGTGCCGACGCAGCTGGCGCGCTTTCTGCCGCGGGCGCAGTATCTATCGATGCTCTGCGGGCTGTCGGGGGGATGTAGGAAGCGGTCTCGACGAGCTCCGGGCATGGTCGCTTCAAGGTGCCGACACGCTGACCCCGAGACCTCGCCGAACAATAGTGTATACTATACTCCCGGTGGCGTGGCGACGGACCCCAGCCAGGTGCCGTCCGGCGTGTAGACCTCGAAGGGGGACCTTCGGTGTCGACCAGGGCGAGACGCCCGCCGGCCATCGCTCGATCTCCGGCTGGAAGAAAGGCCCCTGATGAAGATGATTGCCCGAAGCGCGCTGGCAGCGATGCTGTTGCTGGTCGGAGTTTCCCGCCTGGAGGCCCAGGAAGGGGCTGGCCGCGAGCCCGGCGAGCGGTTCAGAGACTGCGCGTCGTGTCCGGAGATGGTGGTGGTGCCGGAGGGGAGCTTCATGATGGGGTCGCCGCTATCGGAGGAGGGACGGCAGGGCGACGAAGGGCCGCAGCGCCTGGTTACAATCGGGTCGCCGTTCGCGGTCGGGGTGTACGAGGTGACGTTCGCGGAGTGGGACGCGTGTGTGGAGGCGGGGGGATGCGCGGGGTTTAGTCCCCGCGACGAGGGATGGGGCCGGGGAAGCCGTCCGGTGATGAATGTGAGCAGGGAGGATGTGCGGGAGTACCTGCGGTGGCTGTCGCAGGAAACGGGGGCGCAGTACCGGCTGTTGACCGAGGCGGAGTGGGAGTACATGGCGCGAGGGGATACGCAGGCGCCGCGGTTCTGGGGGGATGACGAGAGTGAGCAGTGCCGGAATGCGAATGGTGCCGATGCGACCGCTCATCAGGCGTATCCCAATGTTGCGGACTCATTCTTCGTGGCTTGCTCCGATGGCAATGTGTATACGGCCCCCGTGGGTTTGTTCGAGCCGAACGGCTTCGGGTTGTACGACGTGCTGGGCAACGTCTTCGAGTGGACGGAGGATTGTTGGAATGAAAGCCATTCGGGTGCGCCGGCGGACGGGAGTGCCAGGATGGAGGGGGACTGTTCCCGGCATGTGGTGCGCGGTGGCTCCTACGACCTCAGCCACAAGTACCTCCGTTCCGCGCTCCGCTTCGGGGTTCCGGCCAGGGTCCGGAACAAGGACCTCGGGTTCCGGATTGCCCGGGTCATGAACTGACGACGGTCGGAAGTCCATCAACTGACGTGCGGAACCCACTGTCGAGGGATTCCCGACTTGACATGCACGACGCCATGTCTTAACGTGACGACATGCAGTCGTGTTGCCTCCCGTCGAAAGGGATCCCTGCCGTGACGATACCCGCCCTGCCCAACGCCGAACTCGCCGTCATGGAGCTCCTCTGGCGGAAAGGCCGCATCACCGCCCGCCAGATCCGCGAACGACTCTATCCGGACGCGTCGAAGCCGCAGCACGGCACCGTGCAGAGGCTGCTGCAACGCCTCGCCTCCAAGGGGTTCGTGATCCGCAACCGGGACCTGGGCATCAGCGTGTTCTCTCCAGCGATCGGCCGCGATGCGTATGCCAGTGCCCAGCTGGAGTCGCTCGCGAACCGGCTCACCCAGGGCTCGCTCGTGCCGATGATCACCCGCCTGGTCGCGGACAACAAGCTGTCGCACGCCGAGATCGAGAAGCTGCACCGCATTCTGGAGGAGGAGATATGACCGGCCTGCTCCTCCAGATCGGTGCGACCAAGCTGGCGGTCTCGGTCGTCCTCGCGGTCGCGGTGTGGATCGTTCACCGGCGCGTGGACCGGCCGGCCGTCTCCTACCCGCTGTGGCTGATGGTGCTGCTAGCCCTGGTGGTGCCGGCGGTCGCTTCGCTTCCGGTGCTCCCGGCGGAGCCGATGGCCGCGCTCGTAGCGCCGGGGTCTGGCGCGGTCGGCATCGTGCTCGCGGAGGTAGCCGCCGATCCTGCGCCGGGGCCACAGTTCCGCGCTTTCCTGCAACCCGGTCTCGCGATCCTGTGGCTTGGGGGCACGGTTGGACTCCTGGGGTGGACGGCGGTGCGAGCGATCCGCTTCCGGCGCACGCTGAAGAGGGCCGTGCGGCCGGCGCCCTCGTGGCTGCGTCGGCAGGCCGCGGCGGTTGGCCGGGATCTTGGCCTCTCCCGGATCCCCGAACTGTGCACCACGAACGCCCGCGTGACGCCCATGGTGTGGTGGAGTGGGGGGAGGGTCCGGATGCTCATCCCGTCCTTCCTTCTGCGCGACCCTGGCGGGGAAGAACTCCGCGCCATCCTGGCCCACGAGCTGGCTCATGTCCGCCGCCGCGACCACCTGGTGCGCTGGTTGGAATGGCTGGCCTGCTCCGTCTTCTGGTGGAACCCGGTGACGTGGTGGGCCCGCCACCAGCTTCGAACCGCCGAGGAGTCGTGCTGTGACGAGCTCGCGGTGGGCACGGGGAGATCGTGTCCGAAGACCTACGCCAAAGCGCTGCTGCGGGTCGTTGCCAACGCATCGGAACCACGCGGCTTCCGCCCACCGCTGCCCGCGAGCGCGGCCGGCGGGGCCGGGCAAACCAGGGTACTTGAAAGGAGAATCAGAATGATCGCTTCAACCGACACCCGCTCTCCCGCTCCGCGCTGGCTGCGTACCGCCAGCCGTCTGGCGGTGGCGTGCGCCCTGCCGTTCGGGCTCATCTACTGCGATCGACCGACAGCGATCGAAGAGGAAACAACGATGGATCCGGTGGAGGGCGCGGCGCTGGACACTCCGGATGAGGTGTTTGCCGCCGTGGGCGAGGTCCTGGAGTCTCTTTCTCGCCGGGCAGCGCAGATCCAGGAACTCCTCCAGGAGTTGATGGAATCCGGGCGGCTGAGCGAGGAGCGGGGCCGGGAATTGAGCGCGTTCGTCAGCGGAGCAGCCTCCGGGGGCCTGACCCGCGCCGTCCTGGATTACGCCATCGCCGCAGCGGCGTACGAGGCGGCCGCGGAAGAGTTCCTTTCGGAGCTGGCGGAAACCAATCGCGAGCTCCGGCTCGGCGACTATTCGTCCCGCACTTCGACCGCGGAAGTAAACAGTCCGGAACTGACGAACGCGCTGGCCGAGATGCGACAGCTCATCGGGGAGATAGACCGAGATCCTGGCGCGACGGAACGGTTCGAGGAGTGGAGTGGCCGGATAAGAGAAATCAAAACCAGGATCCGTACGGCCCTGAGTCCCGAATTCAAGAGCGAGTGGTGACAGTCGGCTGGCCCGGCTGTACAGTTCCGGAAGACCCAGGTCTGATTCACTGGGAATGGAAGGGTAAACGCCCGTCTCTCCGCCAGCGTCCCACCGCCGGGCCAACCACATCGCGACCTGCAAGAAGGGCATCAAGATGCTGATATTCACCGGAATCTCCTCACGACGTACCGCTGGAATCGCCCTGGTCGCCTGCATCGCTGCGGCGGCCCCGCTCACCGCCCAGGATCGCCCCCTGACCGCCGACTTCCCCGAGGTCTACCGTGCGGGCGGACTCACAGCCCCCGACTGGGCGCAGTTCGCCGGCCGGGGTCCGGTGAGCTTTGACGCCACGGGGAATCTCCATATCCTGGACTCCGGGAACTACAGAGTTGTGGTAATCGATCCTCAGGGCCGGTTCGTCAAGACCATCGGTCGCGCGGGCGAGGGACCGGGAGAGTTCGGATTCACCTTCCACCTCGTGGTGTGGCGCGACGGTCGCCTGGCCGTCAACGACTTGCAGAACAACGCGATTCACGTGTTCGGCGCCGGTGGCGAGTACGATCATTCCATGAAATTGCCCGCCCACATTTCACTCAGATCGATAAGGCCGGATCCGAACGGCGATGCCCTCTACGCGCGGGGATCATCGAGCAGTACCTCGCCGATCCGTCAGGCCTTGGCCGAAATGACGGGAGAATCACCCACGGAGGAGCTTGACGAATTCGACATCGGCCGAATCGACCTGACCGCCGACGCGTTCGGCATCGATCTCGTATTGCAGGCATGGCACGTAACCCGCGAAGATCGCGCCGAAGAGGTGTCCGTCAATGACCTCCTGAGTGATCCCTCCAGGATCATGTCAACCGCGCTGAGCAGCTCCCAGGACAGAATGTTCTTCGAGCCCACCCTGCGCTGGGACATTCTGCCGGACGGCCTGATCGCCTACGCGGACTCTTCGGCCTATGCCATCAAGGTTGTCACGCCCGGCGGGCCGGTCGTTGAAGTGATCCGGCGGCCTGTCGAGCCCGAAGCCGTCACCCGTCGCCTCCGGTCGGCCGCGATCGAACGTGAGATCAGAGTTCTCACGCGAACATTCGAGAGCATCGAAGGCGGCATGCCCGACGACGTTCGCGAACGGATAGAGGAGCGTGAATCCTACCCGGAAGTCTCGGTCATTCGGGAGATACGGTCGACCTGGGAGGGAGGCCTGTGGATTCGACGTTCCGGAGAGGAGCCCTTGGACGGTCAGGGGCCCATTGATGTCTTTGGCCCGGACCGGCAGTACGTCGGAACTTTCGCGGGGGACGCCGTCAAGATGCCCGGAGCTTTCGGGCCCGACGGCCTGGTCGCCTACTGGGAAGTCGACGAGTTGGATGTGCCGACTATTGTGGTGAGGAGGTTGCCGGGCGAAGTGAGGTAGCCGGACGGAGAGCGTGAGTTAAACGCAAGTGCGCGAACGGCGTCGGGGTCAATCATGGGTCGAGCCCTCCGTACCTTGCATAACATGTAAACTACACTTTCCAAAATGTAATCTGCGCATTACAGTATGTATGACTGGGTTGCTCTTCTCTTCATCTGACATCGCCCTCCAGACAGTGCCCCCGGTTTCTCCGGACAGTAGCCTGGCAACCCTTCCGGCTGACCGAAGGCCCCAGTGTAAACGATTCGGCAAAATGTCGCGTCCTATCTGCAGTTTCGGACGGCCGCCGCCGCACAACCGCCAGGAAGGGGCAACCATGAAGATCCTCCTGTCCGTCCTTGGAGTGACGACTCTTCTCGCTGCCACGGCGTCACATGGCGTTGGTCAGGTCGTTGCTGGCCCGCACGGACCCGTCGAATTCGTCGGGCTGCGGAGTTGGAACGCACCCGACCTGCTTGAAGCCATCCAGCGAATCGATCCGGACCAACCCCTCCACGCCTGCGCGGCCACCATGAAGAGCGAACTTGGCTTCCCCGATGCCGCCGTTTTCATTTACCTCGAGCCTGGCACCGACTGGAGCAGACGGTACACGGTCATTGTCGGCATCGAAGACAGCGCTCGGGTCAGGTACCGCACCGCCGGAACCCGGATGATCGACTTGCCGGAACCCTGGCAAGCCCTGAAGACCGTTGCCGAGGAGGACTTCGGGACGCTGGTCCTCGCGGCAGAGATATCCAGCGTTCGACACGATTCGGAGAAGGTGCGCGAGAGTGCCGAGATCAGGGGCCTTGATCCGGCAGCCCTGGATGCGTTCTGGAGACTGATCGATGCCCTGAATGGGGAGCAGGATCTTCTCCTCGCCCATGAACTGTCCGCCCACGACGCCTCCTGGTCGGCTCGAGCCGCCGCCGTCAGCGTTCTTGTCAGCTTCAGCGAAGACGATGCCACCTGGCACCGCCTGGTGTCTGCCTTGATCGACCCCGACGGGCGAGTTCAGACGGTGGCCGGGGCCGTTCTACGAGGGTTGCTTGGAGCGGAAGAGAGCCGCTCCGTTCGGTGGGAGTCGGCCCAGGAACCCCTGATGGCGCTGTTCGATGGCACAAATCTGTTCGCTTTTCCGATTGTCCTGGAGCTCTTGGCCGCCACCGAGATCGCGCCGGCGTTCGGGAGGCACCTGATCCGTAGCGCCCCGGACCTCCTGCTTGCATACGTTGGCGCGGAGCACGAGGGAACCCGGGAGTCCGCGATTGATTTCCTGAAGTTCGTGAGTGGTGAGGATTTCGGCGCGAATCCGGAAGCCTGGTCAGAGTGGTTGAGCCGTCCACCCGATTCGGTTCATCGAACCTCCGCCCCGCGCCCCACCTACTTCTCCAACCCGTACATCCGCACGTATTCAACCCCCTGCTCCCCACTCCACACACCCAGAATGTAGTCGTCGCCGATTCCAGGCCGGTGTTGTCCCTTCCCACGGCCAGAATGAGCCCCGGTGGCATGGCGACTGACCCCAGCCAGGTGCCGTCCGGTGTGTAGATGTCGAAGGGGGACCTTTCGGAACCGTAGACGGCAAACGGCTCCACCCAGAGGTTTCCGGCTGCGTCCAGACGGATCGACCCGAGGACTGGGAGGGTGGGAGCCATCGGTTCGTTGCGCCAGACCGGCTTGCTCGCTTCCGCATGCTCCTCCGTATAGCCTCCGTAGGCAACGTTCCGCCTGACCATCCATTCGACGTAGGCCTCCACATGCTCGGAAGTGACCTCCCGGGCCGGCTCATCCCGCCGCAGGATCGCTGTGGTGGCACCGTCGTCGAGGGAAACCGACCGGACGGAGAACACCTCGGTATCGACCACGGCGAGCCGCCCGCCCGCCATCGCCAGTTGGGGTCCCTTTCCAAACTCGTACCCGCGATTGCTGATGCTCGACCCCGTCCGAGTGATGAATTGCTCGGCTCCGGGAATGTCCATCACCGTGGCCACAGCCCCGTCGTCGAGGGAAAACGTCGTGATCCGGATGCCCGGCCACCGTACGACTCCGACTGGAATCTCCCCCTGCTGGTCCTCCAAGGTCATGACGAGACGGCGCTCCGACAGGCCGACGACCCTGGCCGGCGGGAATCCTGACCAGGGAGATTCGATGCTCATGGTCCGGGCAACGACGCCCTCGGGTCCGAACACCTGCACACGTCGCAGAGCACCGTCGTAGGTGACCAGGGAATCTCCCGGCAACAACCCCACGAAGGTCATGAAGGCGTGTTCTCCGGGACCCTCGCCCTGTCCGCTCGCCCGCCACATGAATGTGCCCTTCCGGTCGTATCGGCGCAGTTCGCCACTCGCCCACTCACCGAGCACGATGTCGCCGTTGCTCAGGCGGACGGCCCCGATCACGCCGTGAAGCAGGTACTCGCCTGGTCCGTCTACGGCGCCGATTTCGAGGAGGGGTTCCTCGCTGAACGTCCAGCCTTCACCGGATCCCCACTGGGGGGCCAGCGCGGTGGTGATGGGGATTCCGGCGGAATCGATTCTGATCGTGGTCTGGGACTCCGGGGGTGAATCGCAGGCGCCCAGTGCGAGAGTCGCAAGGCAAAGCAGGACCGAGCCGGGCGCTACGAGCCGCCGCCGGATCGATCCAACCCGGCTGTTGCGTTGACTTCTCCTGGCGATCCATCGCTCGACAAACATATGCCTCTTCCGTGTCTCCTGGCGGGTATTCCCTGGCGCGGGTTGCCGGGGCGGCACTTCCGCGCCACCCCGTCTACTGAGTAAACAAGCTGAAACGCCAGAACGTGCAAATCCCCAGGCGCAGGTCGGCGCGTGCCCCCGCGTCAGGCTGAAAGTAGCGGGTTGGCGAATCAGTCGCTGAAGCAGGGCCAAGGCGAACCGGCGGTGGGCCCTTCGGCTCCCGAGCGAAGTGAGGTTGGCGAACTCCTACCCCCCCTCGAACGCCCGCACTTCAAGCCGCGGGAAAGGATCTTCGAACGTGGCGACGTATCCGCCTTCATGGAACGATTCAATCTGGGGCAGAGCCTCACTGATCAGGGAACCGTGACCCGTTTCGGGGTCCAGAAGGAAGGTGCGGATGGCCTCGAACTCCCACTGATTGCCCACTCGCAGGTACTGCAGGACGACGTGACTCGACGGCATGGCCAAGGCTGTGATCAGGTGGTCATTGGCCAAGCCGGTGTACATCCTGAATAACCCGTCCGGCTCTTCCTCGAGTCGGATTTGCACGTAGTTCTCGATGTAGGCCGACCAGCCCACATTTCCAGTCGTGGCCGAATAGGACCTCACCAAAGGCCGACTTTCAACAGCGTAAACCACTTGGCTGACCTCGGGCACACACGCAATCTTGCCTGCAGACAGGTAGTGCCGAATCATCCAGGACGCATCCCGGTATGCTCCACCGTAAGTGACCCGCGGCGGATCGCTGAGCGCCTCCACCTCATAGAACACGGTATAGTCGTCGAGCACGCGAACGGCGTCGGGGCGTTGGTTGGTTGACATGTGAACGGTTCCGTGGAGGAAGAACCGATCCGGGAACGCACAGTTTTCTTTGACTCGGGTGGGCAGAGAGACGATACTGTCGAGCTGCCAATCATCCCGGGGCCGCGAAAACACTTTGGCCTGGAGGCCGTGGTACACAATCAGACGGTCTCCACCGAGCAGCTCAAGCCCCAGCGGCTGAATCATTTCGAGCGGACCCTCGCCCTTCCTGCCGAACCCGTGGAGATAGGTGCCGTCCGGCCCGAAAACGCGCACCGCGACGGCTTGCTCGTCCAGCACCACGAGCTTGCCCGCTTCGTCGACCCTCGCGTCCGCGATCTCGCCGAACAGCTCGGGGCCCTCCTCATTGGATCCGACTGTTGCGATCGTGCGCGCTCCCATCACGCGCTCTCGAGCCGCCAGCCATCGGTCCAGCCGCTCATCCGCGAGGTCGGGTGGCTGAGAATCATCCGTCAGCGCGATCGCGTCGGGTGGGAGGGCGTTCTCTTCCGTGGGGTGACTCCTGAAGCGCACTTCGGCCAGGTCGGTCTCACATGCGGCGGCGAATAGGAGCACGAGAATCGCTGGTCGAGCAATCCTGAACAGAGCCGCGCGATTCGGTGGAAGCAGCGGGATCGCACCCGTGCGGATGGTCCCGTTTCTCATCTCGTCCAGCATTGACTACGCCTCCGTGGCTCGAGGAATCCACCCTGACTTTTCTCGTCCGTCAGTTGCCGAGGAGCTCGGTTGCGTGCCGGATCACCTGGTCGGCAAGCGACGAATCTCCGTTCAAACGTTCCAACACGGCATCGCGGTTCGCCACCAGTTGCCTGACTTGCTCCGTCAGCGACTCCCTGTCTTCCTCCGGCAATAGGGAGTCGCGCATCGCCAACGCCAGCGTGATGGCGGCCATCATCGTGCCGGCCCGCTGGGAGGCGTCCAGATAGGGAGGCGACGCGGTCAGGTAGGCAGTGGCGATTTCGTGCATGCCCTCCCAGTCGCCTCTCTCGACGCGATCGCGCCAGAACCAACCCCTGTCGGCCATCTCGGCGAGGGTCTCCAGGGCGCGGCTCGCTTGTAGGTATTGCTGGCGGGCTCGTATGCGATCCATCAACGCGCGCAGCCCGGGCACGCCGGACTCCTTGAGCATGCGACGGCTCTCGGGCTCGGCAAAGCTGACCAGCTCCAGAAACGGACGTTCCGGCGGACAGGGGTAGTTGGTGCACCCGCTGCCTGGCTGCATGTTGCAGTTGGACCGGACAGGGGGGCGGGCATCCTTGCAAGCGCCCGCGCTGCAGACATTATGCTCGCAGTAGCCGGTCATGGCGCCGCTGGCACCCGGCTCGCCAGGGAACTCCGCGGCGGCGACTCCCCCGGCCAGAATGCCTGCCACGAGCCAGGCAGCGGTTCGCGTGATTCGGCTCCATTGAATGTTCATCATGTCTCCCTTCCGAGTGTCATCCGCGTCGCTGGAACACCCGGATCTCAAGGCGCGGGTAAGGATCTTCGAACGAGGCGACGTATCCGCCCTCATAGAACGATTGGATCACTGGCAGATCCTCTCCAATCAACGAACCCCGGCCGGTGGCGGGGTCCAGCAGATAGGTGCGGACGGCTCTGAGGTCCGTCATCTCCCCATAGCGCTCATATTGGAGCACGACGTGGCCCGACGGCATGGCGAGTACCGTTGCAAGGTAGTCGTTGGGGAGCCCGTGAAAATACTTGACCGAGCCCTTCGCCGGCTCGGCGTGGATCTCCTGTTGGATGTAGTTCTCGACGTACGCCGACCAGAGCACATCCCCGCTCCCAGCCGAATATGACCGCACCGACGGAAGCAGCTGGAACGCAAAGACCACTTGATCGAGTGCGGGTACACAGGCGATCTGGCCTTGCGACAGCCCCGCCCGCACCCAGAAGGAAACGTCCTGGTATCCTCTTCCATGGGGCACAGGATTGGGGCTGCCGAGTTCACTCATCTCGTAGATCAACGTGTGTTCGTCGGGGGACTGCCACGTGACTCCGTGAAGGAAGAGCCTGTCGCGGGATGCACAGTTGTCGTCCACCGAGACCGGCACGTTCACGATGCTGTCGAGCTGCCATTCGCCCGTCTCATGGGCGAAAATCTTGGCCCTCCGTCCGCCCAGGAACACTGCCAGCCGGTTCGGACCGAGCAACTGAAGGCCGTATGACGTCTGCCACTCGATTGGACCCTCCCCATACTTGCCGAATCCGTGGAGATAGTTGCCGCCGGGCCCGAAGAACCTGACGGAACGGGCTTGACGATCCAGCACCACGAGTCTCCCCTCTTGATCGACCCGCGCGTCCCTGATGTCACCAAACAGCTCGGGGCCCTCTTCCTCGGAACCGATCCGGGCGACTGTTCGCGTCCCCCTCAAACGCTCACGCGCGCCCAACCACCGCTCCAGCGGGTCACCTGAGAGACCGGGCGGGACAGCGTCGTCGGTGAGCGCAACCGCGCCCGGGGGCGGGGCGTTCTCCTCCGTGGGGTGAAGCTCCCAGCCCGGCTCCAGTCTCTCCGTCTCGCAAGCGAGCAAAAGAGTGATCATGGAGACGGCCACCACATGTCGCCTCAAACGTCCGCGGCTTCGCATCGAGCACCTCATTTTGGGTCGACCACACCCGGACCATTGCCCAACAATGGCGTTGGCGCCCCGGCTCGCGCCCACTGCTTGATCTGGTCAAGTCCAGCTCTTCTTAGTACAACGCGGTCCGTTTCAAGCGTCACGTGCCCGCCCGTGTCATCCAGCGAGCGCTCGACTACCAGCACCTGCGGTGTCACGCCGGGACCTGCCGACTCCTCGTCATAGACGTACTTCAACACGCCGATGTTGGCCCAGCCCCGCCCACTCATGACTTCATCGAAACCGCCGAACTTCTCCAAATGACGAATGCCGGCCGCAGCCACCATGTCGCGGGCAACTCCCACCGCCGCAAAAGACATACCGAGATTCTCCACCCGCTGTCTCAGTTCCCGCTTCAGTTCCTTGATCAGGTCGGGCAGTTCCGGAACGTTCGACCAGCCACAGGTCGAAGAACCCACGAAGACGAATGCAACCTCTGGGCCCGCGCTCAAAGAGTGAGCCGGTGCGTACTCGCCTGCCGCCAGCGCCGGAAGGCGCCAGCGTACTTCGGGGATCGGCAAGAGCCCCTGACGACCGAGGACGAAGCCGACGACAACGCCCGTGACGAGCGCCAGGATGGTCCAATTTCTCCACCGACGAGTCGTGTCCATATTCTGCGCTGTTGTCATGGATCCGTCTCAAGGTCTTGGCAGGCGTTACGATTCCCGTCCGGGAGCGATCAAGGACGACGACAATATGATTCATCCCCGGCCTGCTCCGCCATCTCCCAGGCTTCATTGACAGATCGACACAGTTTGAATCCGACCCTTCCAGCTCGAAGAATCCACTCGAATCTGTGTCGGTCCGTCAAAGCTTCTCCCCCGCGTCGAACGCCCGCACCTCAAGCCGTTCCTCGGTAAAGGAATGTGAACTCAGCATTACAAAATGTAATGCACACATGACATTCCGATCGTGCTGGGCGTCCGGGCGGGGGCCCCAGGATGTTCGCTGGTGGGCCCACGTCGAAGACTGCGGGCATGCCCTCGTGCCATGTCGTCCCGCGGTACCAGCGCATCGGAGATCGGTGGCACGAGGAGGCGGTGCGCACCTACCTTCCAGACTTCGAGACGGGGCACGGTTCGCTGATCAGCGACGATCTCCCCGGACCGAGTCGCTTTGCCAATCCCAAATGCGGAACCCCTGACCATGTCCCACCCACGATTGACCCCAACCCTCATCGCCGCCGCCGTCGCCGCTGCCTGCGCAACGGACGCCCCGCCCGGCAGCCCAACACGCGAAACGCTCCCCAACGGCGCGGTCCTCGTCCGCTACCCCGATCTCCCCGCCATCGACTCCGTCGGTCCCGAAGTCACCGACGTACAGGTGGACCTGAAGTTGGGAAGCCCTGACGGGGACGACCCCAATGTCATCTTCGGCGACCTCCGGGGCATTCAGGCCGCGAGCGACGGCACCATCTACGTGGCGGACAACCAGGCTCTCGAGGTCCGGGTGTTTTCCTCCACCGGCGAGTACCTGCGCACGATCGTCCGGCGCGGGGAGGGACCGGGAGAGATCCTCCGAACCAATGGCATCATTCTGTCGGGCGACACCCTGCTCTGGGTGAACGAGACCCGGCAGTGGACGATTATCGGGGTTGATCCCGCAGGGAACGAGCTGCGCCGGTTCACCAAGCCTGTCTGGGTCCGAGGGTTCATCTGGGATGGTGTGTTCGACCGGCTGGGGCGGTACTGGAAACAAGCCATGCACGAGGATGCGGATTGGTACGACCGCCGGGAGCGGGCGACCGGCTTGTTCAGCGAAGAGTATCGCAGCTACTACAAGTCCTACGACCTGGCTACCGGTGGCGTGGATTCGGTCTTAATGGGAGAAGGCGTCTACCTGCAGTACATCGTCAGACGAGGAGAACGCACGCTCTACCTCCCTATCCGCTTCCTTCCATTCAATATCACCGTGGTACACCCCCTCGGTGGGTTCTGGCACGTCAGCACCGACTCATACCGGCTCATCCGGACCGGGGAGGGTGGAGACACGGTTGTAGTTGTCGAGGCGGGACTGCCCGTCCAACCGGTCACAGATGACGACCGGTCCACGTATGTGCAGGGATTCGTGGAAGGCTACCCCGAGGAGCGCCGCGAGATCGAAGCTGCGGCGGCGCTGGCACCCGAGGTCAAACCCATCGTGGAACGCTTCTTTGTCGACGACCAGGCACGGCTCTGGGTCAAGAGAGTTGTCCCGATCGGTGCTTCCCCCTTCTATGACCTCTTTTCCGAAGACGGCGACTACCTGGGTTCCGTTCGCCTCGGGTTCACGCCGGCACCCAACACGGTGCTTTGGGTCCAGCACGGCAACATCTATACCTGGGTGGTGGACGAACTGGATGTCCAGTATGTGGTGAGGGCGCCGTTCAGTTGATCAGGTATCTGAGAGTATTTCTGACGCTTGCCGTCTACGGCGAGGTTGGAGGATCGGCCCCTTTGCACGCTCAGGTAACCGACTCGGCCGGGGTGGGAATCGTCAGGAGTACGCCGGCCGGCGTGTACGCACGTGTCGTCAGCGAACCCTCTCTGCGGATCGGTGCCCTTGAAGGCGCCGATGCGTTCCTGTTCGAGAGAATCGTTTCGGTCGTACGCGACGCGGACCGCAACCTTGTCGTGACCGATGGCGGACCCATGGAAATCCGTGTATTCGACAACGAGGGAAACCATCTTCGCACTCTGGGCGGCATAGGCGAAGGCCCGGGTGAGTTCACCTGGCTGGACGGGGCCTGGACGGCAATGGACGGGAGCATCGTTGCGGCGGACGGGACTCCGCCCGCGACCGTCGCCCGGTTCGGTGCCGATGGCTCGGTTGTCGGGCCAACACGGTTTACAGGAGTGTCACCTTCGCCTATCCCCTTTCTCCGCCCGCTGGGGCTCGTGGGCGAGCGTTTCCTGCTGAGCTCGGTGGCGCACGTCGTGCTGGTGGACCATCGGGAACCGTTTCGCGCACCGGTGCTCTTTATGCTTCACGGATTCGACGGGGTTCTGGTCGACACGATTTCCCGTCTTCCGGGTCGGCCCGCGACCGTCCTTGCCGCTCCGAATCCAGGCGGGGGAGTTGGACGCCGGGTGGGGCTGCCGTCGCTGCCAATGTCCGCCGGCCCGACGGCAGTCGGATCCGCGGACGGAATCGCCATCACGGGAGGGGAAGCCTACGAAGTACGCTTCCTGAGCCCATCGGGGTCCTTGAGTCGCATCGCGCGGCTTGCGGAGGCCCCTCCCGTCCGAACCGACGAGCATGTGGAGAGGTATGTCAGGGAGATGGTCAACGATATGGCTAAGCGCTTTGGCGACGGCTTCGAGGAATATTTCCCCGGCGGCAAGGGGAAAATGGTCAGGGAGCGCACGGACCACTACAAGAGTCTTCCTCTGCTGGAGAGGCTTCCCGGGTATGTGAGGCTATTGTTCGCGGACACCGGGGAACTGTGGGCGCTTCGCTACCGCCTGCCGGGTGCGCCGGTGCACAGATGGGACGTGTTCGGTGTGGACGGGAGGCACCTTGGCACCGTGGACGTCCCGGCGTCGCTCCGGCTCCATGGCATCAGCCACGGCCAGCTCTTCGGCGTGACTCGGGATGAGCTGGATGTGCAGTACGTCGAGGTCAGGGATCTGGAATTTTCGCAGCGCCGCCCCCGTCCCCCAGCCCCACCATCTCCAGCAACCTGAGCGCATTCGTCGAGGTGGCGATCCCGTCCCGCAACCGATAGTCGAAGGTCAGACCCTCGTCGCCCTCATCCACCGACTCGGTGAAGTGCACCGCCACCGCCCGCGCGACCAGGTCCTCCGCTTCGGCCAGGGTGAGGTCGTGCGTGGTGACGGCGCCGATCGCGCCGGTGGCGAGGAGGTGCCGCAGGACGGTGCGCGCGGCGATCCTGCGTTCGGTGCTGTTGGTGCCCTGCAGGATCTCGTCGAGGAGGTAGAGGGTGCCCTGCTGACGCGCCGCATCCACGACGTGCCTGAGGCGGTGAAGACCCGCCATGAAGTACGACACGCCGTCTACCAGCGAGTCCTCCACGTGCACACTCGTGACGATGCGCAGCGGCGGCATCCGCAGGGACCCGGCGCAGACCGGGGCGCCCGCCTGCGCGAGGACCGCGTTCAGGCCGACCGCTTTGAGCAGCGTGGACTTCCCGGACATGTTCGAGCCGGTGACGAGGAGGAAGGAACCGGCGGGGCCGACTTCGACGTCATTGGGCACGCAGGCGTCGGGGGCGAGGAGCGGGTGACCGAGAGCCTCGCCGCGAAGGGTGGTGGCGTGGGGGTCGATCGATGGGAAGGTCCAGTCGGGGTGATCGGCGGCGAGGGTCGCCAGGGCGGCCAGGGCCTCGGCTTCGCCGGCCGCGTCAAGCCAGTCGCGGACGCGGGGGCCGGAACGCGCCTTCCAGCGTTCAAGCGCGGCCAGGACGTGCACGTCCCAGAACAGGACGACCGCCAGGGGAATGTGGAAGAGGGGTGAGCGTCTGACATCGGCCAGGTCGAGGAGACCGCGGAGGGTCGTGATTTCGTGGGGGGCAGGGTGGGGCTGGGCGGTGCGCGGTTCGCCAGCCGGGTCCGCGCCCAATCGACGGCGGATCTCCACCGCATAGCCCGATTCGAGAGGCGCATCAACCAGCACCGCCAGAAGCGGAGCGAACCGCCGCACCCCGAATTCCCCGTCATCAGCCTCGTCAAAGTCCCCGTTGAGTCCCTTGCGGAGCCGGACGTACAGCAACGTCGATACGATGAGTGGCCACACCAGCGCCGGTACCGGAACCATGCCGAGGGAATAGAGGACGATGGCTGTCACGTTGACGGCCGGCAGCAGGATGCCCACCGCTCGGACCCACCAGCGGCTCTCCAGCCACGCCTCACCCTCTGCCCACGCCAGGAATCCGTCGATCCCTCCCCCCTCCCCCCCTCCCCCCATCATCCGCGCCTCGGCCACCAGACGATCACGGAAGTCGTACGCGCCGGCCATCTCCCCCACCGCCTCCTGGCGCCACGCGATCGTCTCCGGGTCGGCGCCCTCCAGCAGCCAGCGCCGCAGCGTTTGCCGCCCGGGAGCCGTGCCGCACACGCCGACGAGGTGCAGCAGCGACGCGCGGCCATGGAGGTCAAGGTCGTCAGCGTAGTCGTGATCCTGTGGCGGCGCGACGGCCAGCGGATCGGGCAGCTCGGACCAGCGACGCCGCACACGCAGGGTCCCCTCCCGGTTGAAGTCGGCCATCGACTGGGCGCGGAAGTGGCGCCTCTGCGCGACATCGTGCCGGACGACCAGAAACGCGAAGGTCAGGGCCGCGGCCGCGATGAGTGCCCATGCCGCGGCGCCCTCTCCCGCAGCGAAGAGCCACCAGGCGCCGACGACTGCGGCCGCGAACACGCCCAGACGAAGGCGGCCGTAAAGTCGCACGGTGCCGAGCCTTTCAGCCGCTTCCCGGTCGAAGCGTTCGGCGCGCTCCCGGTACAGGACGGTGGGGTCCGTGATTGGCGGCTGGCCGCCATGATGTCCAGATTCCATGCATGAAAGTAAGGCAACCGATTGTCGCAACGACCCTCGCCGCGCTCGCCGCAGGCTGCAATCAGTCCCCCGACCCCGGCGGGCTCCCCCCCGCAGTGGACGCCGTCTTCGCCGACTACGCTGCCTCGGACGGCCCCGGCTGCGCGGTCGGCGTCATCCAGGACGGCCAACTCATCGGCGCCCAGGGCTATGGAATGGCCAATCTGGACCACTGGATTCCCAACGGCCCCGCGACCGTGTTCCGCATGGCCTCCGTCTCCAAGCAGGTCACGGCGGGCGCGATCGCCCTGCTGGCCGTGCGCGGCGACCTCGACCTCGATGCCCCCGTCCGCCGCTACCTCCCCAACTTCCCCGACTACCCCGACCCCCCGACCGTTCGCCACCTGGTTCACCACACCTCGGGAGTGCGCGACTACGTCGGTCTCATGCGGCTGGCGGGGAACCGCGACGAGGACTTCTACACCAACTCCGAGGTGCTCGCCGCCATCAACCGCCAGCGCGGACTCAACTTCCAGCCGGGTGCGGAATACCTCTACAGCAACGCCGGGTATTTCCTCCTCGGCCAGATCGTGGCCGGCGTCTCGGGCCAGTCTCTCCGCGAATTCGCCGACACCCATTTCTTCGCCCCCCTCGCGATGACCGATACCCACTTCCACGACGACCACAACGAAATCGTCGCTCGCCGGGCCATCGGCTACTCGCCTGCGGAAGACGGCTTCCGCATCCACGTCACCACCCTCGACATGGTGGGGGACGGTGGCTTGTTCACGTCGGTGGAGGACTGGGTCGCCTGGGACCGCAATCTGGAGACCGGCGCCGTGGGCGGCGGCTCCGACTGGGTCGCGCTCATGCACCAGCGCGGGGTGCTCAACTCGGGCGACACCATTCCGTACGCCTTCGGCATCTCCCACGGCGAGCACCGGGGGCTGGCCACCGTCGGCCACGGCGGCGCCTGGGTCGGATACCGCACCGCAATGACGCGCTATCCGGAAACCGGCTACTCCTTCGTCGCCCTCTGCAACCGCTCGCGCATCAACCCGACGCGCCTCGTCGCGGTCACGGCGGAGGTGTACCTGGAGGACCGGATGGCCCCGGTGGAAGACCCCGGCGAGCCAGAGGAGCGGACGACGGAGGCCACCCCGGTCGGCGAACCCGAAGAGGACGCCCCAAGCGAGGCGATCACCGGCCGCGAGCGCTACGCGGGGTCCTTCTACAGCCCCGAACTGGACGCGACCTATCACATCCGCGTGGCCGGCGCCGAAGGACTGACCCTGCGAGCGGGAAGGTGGGACCCCGTCACCCTGTTGGAAGCGGACGACGGTGCCCTCAGGGGTCAGGGACTGGCCTTCCGTTTCGCCGATTTCACCGACGGTCGCTTTCGGTCGTTCATGCTCGACGCGGGGCGCGTCAGGAACCTGCGTTTCACCCGGTTGGAATGAAGCGCCCGCCTCCCCCGCTGCACATCGAAGTCGACCACGACCGCTGCATGGGCAGCGGCCTGTGCCTGACCTTCGCCACGGGCGTCTTCGCCCACAGTGCGCGGCGCCAGGCCGAGGTCATCGACCCCGAGGGTGACAAGTTGGAGGATATTCTCATTGCCGCCGAGAACTGCCCGACCGCGGCGATCAGCGTGATCGACGCCGCAACGGGAGAACCCTACGAGATCTGACAATGACCGAAACCGACAGGCAACCCGTCACCACCCTCGACTTCGCGCGCCGCAAGAAGGAGGGCCGGCCCATCGTGATGATCACGGCCTACGACGCCCTCTTCGCATCGCTGGCCGATGCCGCGGGCGTGGACGCGATCCTTGTTGGGGACTCGCTCCAGACGGTGCTCGCGGGGGAAGAGACGACGCTCGGCGCCACCGTCGATCAGATGGTCTACCATGGGCGCATGGTGCGGCGCGGCACGGAGCAGGCGCTGGTCGTCGTGGACATGCCCTTTCTCAGCTACCAGGTCTCGCCCACCCATGCGGTGCGCAACGGGGGACGGATCCTCAAGGAGACGGGCGCCGGCGCGGTGAAGCTCGAGGGCGGTGCAGCGGTCGCGCCCGCCGTCGAGGCACTGGTCACGGCGGGCGTCCCCGTCATGGGACACCTGGGCTACACGCCCCAGTCCGTGCACCGATTGGGAGCGGCCCGCGCGCGGGACCGGGGCCAGGGCGCCTTCGAGAAGCTCATCCGCGAACTCAAGGCGCTGGAGAACGCCGGGGTGTTCGCGATCGTGTTGGCGCTGATGCCCGCGGTCATCGCCCGGCGCCTGACCGAAGCGGCCTCGGTGCCCACGATCGGGATCGGATCGGGCCCCCGCTGCGACGGACAGGTCCTCATGCTCCACGAAATGCTGGGACTGGGGGAACACGCCCCACCCCACGTCAAGCGCTACGCAGAGTTGGGGGACGAGGTGCGGGCGGCGGTCGCCAGCTACGCCGAAGAGGTGCGCCAGGGGAAGTTCCCCGGGCCGGAGCACGTGCAGAAGGTGTAGAGCTACCCCGCCCCCGCAATCCTCTCCTCGGCCATCCAGTCCGCCGCGGCCGCCGTACTGATCCCCAATTCGTCCGCCAAACCGATCACATGCAGCGTCTGGTCGTAGATCTGCGTGACCTTGGAGTAGATCGTGAAGTCCTCCGTGGGTCGCCCGAAAACCTCCTCCTGGCAGCGGATCAGGCCGCCCGAATTGACCAGGTAATCGGGTGCGTACACGATCCCCCGCTGCATCAGCTCGTCCCCGTGGCGGTGCTCGGCCAGGATGTTGTTGGCGCCCCCGGCCACCGCCTTGCAGCGAAGCCGGGCGATCGTCTCGTCGTTGATTACGCCGCCGATCGAGTTGGGCGAGAACACGTCGCACTCCACGTCGTAGATTGCGTCCGCGTCCACCACCTCGGCGCCCAACTCCCTCGCCGCCTTCTTCGCCAGCGGCTCGTAGATCTCGGAGACCGTCAGCCGCGCGCCCGCCTCGTGGCAGAACTTCGCCAGCGCGTACCCCACATTGCCGAGCCCCTGCACCACGATGTGACGCCCGCCGATCGAGTCGCTCCCGTTCGTCGCCTTGAGGACGGCGCGAATCCCGCAGCTCACTCCGTACGCGGTCGTCCGTGAGGGATCCCCCGCCCCTCCCGCCGACTCGTTCACGCACGCCACATGTTTCGTGGCACCACGAATCACCGCCATGTCATGTGAATTCGTACCGATGTCCTGTCCCGCTATGTACTCGCCCGCCATCGTGTTGACGAATCGGCCCATCGCCCTGAGCAGCGCGGGGTTTTTCCCCGTCCTCGCGTCCCCGATGATGACGGACTTGCCGCCGCCCAGGTCGACGCCGCTGACCGCGGCCTTGTAGGTCATGCCCCGGGACAGCCGCAGCACGTCCTCCAGCGCCTCCTCCTCCGTGGCGTAGGGCAGCATGCGGACGCCGCCCAGCGCCGGTCCCAGCGTCGTGTCGTGTATCGCGATGATCGCTCGGAGTCCCGAGTCGTTGTCGTTACAGAAAACCACCTTCTCGTAATCGTGTTCGCCCATCTGCTGGAACACTCTCATTGATCGCGGTTCCTCCTCTCTTAATCGATGATTTCAAGCGGGTGCCCGGGGGGAGATCGCCCACGCCGGGCACGCCATTGCCTGCGCGCGGAAAAGATAACCCATCCGCTTGCGAGCGCCCGGTTTCGGGCCTACGGTACCGCTCCGGTAGTCTGTCATCCATACCCTCGGAGGTCTCATGTCCAGGAGCCCAAGTCAAAATCGCCGCCCGATTCGACCCGGTAGTCCCGTCGCACCAACGGTCGTGATCCGATGGGCCATGGTTGCCGTGGCCACCGCTGGATTCGCCGCTTCGCAGGCCGCGGCCCAGGAGCCGGAGGAGACCGCCGACCCCGTGGCCGAACTCGTCGCCCGCCTCACCCTGGACAACTACAAGGCCACGCTGAAGGGCCTGACCCGATTCGGCGACCGCCGCCAGGGCACGCAGCGCAACCGCGACGCCGTCGACTGGATCGAATCCACCCTGCAGGACTTCGGCTGCACCACCACCGAGCGCATTTTCTACACGTTCCCCCCACCCCGCACCAACCAGACGCCCCGGCGTGCCCCAACCCAGCCCCGCGGGCCCGTCCGCCGTCCGCCTCCGCGCGCTCAGGACGACGACCTCACCACGGCCACCGGAGGGCGCGTCGGCCGCCGCGGATCGGGTCCCGGCGGCAGTGTCATCTTCGGCTACCGCGGCCGCACCGGCGTCAACCGCGACCTCATGGCCCAGCCCGACGAACGCATCCGCGAGCTCAACCGCGAGGAACCGGTCGACGGAGACCGCTCGCAGGTCTACTGCACCAAGATCGGCACCACGAACCCCGACGAGATGTACATCGTGGGCGCGCACATGGACGGACACGGCGTGAACGAGGCCGTGGACGACGACGGTTCCGGCACCGCGCTGGTGATGGAACTCGCCCGCATCTTCAGTTCCCCGGACGTCCAGACCGAACGCTCGATCCGCTTCGTGCTGTGGAACAACGAAGAGACGGGGCTCAACGGCGCGCGGGCGTACGTGGAGCAGCGGCAAGAGCTCCAGGGGGTGGAAGATCCGCCAGGCTCCGGGCAATACCCCGAACCGCGCTGGCTGGGGATGATCCAGCACGACATGATGCTGTGGGATCACGGCGCGCCAGGCCCCGACGGGCGCGTCAGCCGGAATCAGCGTCCCGAGGCCGACGTCAACATCGAGTTCCAATCCAACTCGGAGATGGCGCGCGAGTCGATGGACCTGGCGTTCCTCTTCAAGGCGGCCAACGAGCGCTACGCCACCGACTACCCCGCCACCGTGGGCCCGCACATGACCAACACCGATTCCACGCCCTTCATGAACCTCGTCGCCGCGATCAGCCTGCGGGAGAATGAACGGGGGGCGCAGGTGGGTGCCGGATGGAACCCGAATTGGCACCAGCCCACGGACGTGTGGACGACCTACACGGACGACGACTTCCGGCTGGGGCTGAACGCGGCGCAGACGACGCTGGCCGCGATCGCGCAGTTGGCGGGGGTGACGGTGGCGCGTTAGCGGTCGGTCGGGGGGATTCTGTCCACGGGCTGCTCTAGCCGCCGAGACGCGCGATCTCCGCCTCCGCCGCGATGTAGCCGAACCCCGCCCACCCCGACCCCTCCAGAATCTGCCGGAACATCTCCTCGGCCTGCTCCGCGCGCCCGTTGTAGAAGTGCCAGTTCGCGACCCCGTACGCGATCGCCACGCCCGCGGGGTCCTCGCTCTCCGGGTCCCAAAGCTCGTCGGCCTCGATCTCCCCCTTGTACATGAGGAGGAGGCGGTGGTAGCTCGTGTTCTCGATCACGTCCAGCTCCGCGGTGACCGGCTCCAGGACGGCCGCGGCCTCCTCGTCGCGCCCCAGGCGGCGCAGCGCCATGTACCACCAGTG
>LXNI01001358.1_pt1 | contig 21768 bp, 19 predicted proteins | sample 809091 | NCBI WGS metagenome assembly LXNI01 (sample SAMN04870527, study PRJNA318959) | sponge metagenome | biome: 01000161; feature: marine sponge reef; material: water | host: Sarcotragus foetidus | place: Greece: Milos, Mediterranean Sea | collected 2013-05-29 | depth 5-7 m | reverse complement strand
CCTCACCGAGGCCGAGGCGCTGGCGTTGGCGTGTGACGCCAAGATCCTGCCGGGCATCTTCAACAAGCACACCGGCGAACCGCTGCTGGGAAGATCCCGACGCAAGGTGCCGCCGCGGCTGCGCAAACAACTCGTCGCCCGCGACCGGGGCTGCATCGGCTGCCGCGTCACCGAGAGGATCTGCGAGGTCCACCACATTGACCACTGGCAACACGGCGGCGAGACCACCCTGGAGAACACCTGCCTGCTCTGCCACCGCTGCCACCACGTCCGCGTCCACCTCAACGGCGAAGAAGTCACCCGTCGTCGCGACGGCAGCCTCACCCTCCAGCCACCCGACGCACCAACCGACACGGCCAGGCCGCCCCGACGCGAACCCAGACCCGAGCACGCCCCGACGGCACACCCGCCGGCGCCACAGCCACCCGCAACCGGCGCCAGCGGCGGCGGTGACGGCCCCCGACAGCCCCGACTGTTCAAACCCCGACCGCCGCGCCGGGCGGCCCTGCACAACGGCGACACCATCACCATCGCCTGCAAACCGCAACCACCCCCGCCGGACGCTCCGCCGGGGACACCTCCTCCACTTCGGGCTCCTGCTCCCGTTCGGGCACCTGCTCCCGCTCATAGGCGGCCTGCTGTCGGACCGCGCCGCCTACCGTACCTACCCGAGTCGATGCCCTGATGCCGCCTTCGGAGGAGCTGATGGACCTGCTCGCAGCCGCCGGCTTCGGCGACGTGGAGCGGCACGTCTTCAACGGCGGCATCGCCCAACTTCTCACCGCCCCTCGCGACACCTGGGGAGCCACGCCCCACAAGCCACGCCGCAGTCGGGAACCCCGCCTGGCTGCGAGGTGGAAGCTGCGATTCTGTCTGGCCACGACCGCCGCGACGGCGAGTGGGCTCGGCCTTGTCGGGAGCGCAGGCGGCGACCTGCGGTTCGTCCAGGCCACGACCGCAGCAGCTCGCTCAGGCCACGCCCGCAGCAGCTCGCTCAGGCCACGCCCGCAGCAGCTCGCTCAGGCCACGCCCGCAGCAGCTCGCTCAGGCCACGCCCGCAGCAGCTCGTTCAGGCCACGCCCGCAGCAGCTCGTTCAGGCCAGGGCCGAGGCGAGCCAGAGGCCGGCGGCGAGCGCGAGGCCGTAGGCGGCCAGCAGGCGGCCAGTGGCGGCCAGAGCACCAATGAGGGCGACGCCCCGGTCACCGCGGAGAACCCTCCGCAGCGGTAAGACCGCCAGGGGAACAGCGGCCAGGCCCAACAGTGGCCAGGGCTCCCCGGCGCTCAGCGGCGCCAACTCGATGGGGCCGATCGGCGAATTGGCCAGAAATCCCCGCAGTGGCCAGGCGACATCGGCGGTGAGCGGTGCCAGGGCCGCGAAACCCCCCAGCAGCAGCAGGGCGTACAACAGGCGCGTGGGCACCGCCCCCAAGCGAACGGCCAAGGTGCGCTTGCCCACGGCCGCGTCGCCTGTGATGTCGCGCAGGTTGTTGACGACCAGCAGAGCGCAGCTCAGGCAGCCGCAGCCCACCCCCACCCAGACGCTGCGAGCCGTGATCGCCTCCAACTGCACGTACGTGCTGCCGACCGCCGCCACGAGGCCGAAGAAGATGAACACACTCACCTCGCCCCAGCCGCTGTAGCCGTACGGACGCCGGCCGCCGGAGTAGAACCAGCCGGCTGCGAGACACGCGGCGCCGACGATCGCCAGCTCCCAGCCGGCGGCCGCGGCGAGCGCCAATCCGGCCCCTCCCGCCACGAGGCCGGCGACCGCGGCGGCGCGGCGCACGGCCTCAGGAGCGGCGAGACCCGACCCGACGAGACGCCGCGGACCCACCCGGCGCTCATCGTCGGCGCCGCGCACGCCGTCGCTGTAATCGTTCGCGTAGTTCACACCCACCTGCAGGGCCAGCGCCACCACGAGAGCCATGGCCAGGCGCCACCAGATCAGGCCCTGACCCCATCCGAAGCCTGGTCGCGCCGCCGCGGCCGTGCCGGCGAGGACCGGCGCCAGCGAGGCCGGCAGCGTGCGCGGTCTCGCCCCGGCTACCCAGTCCCGCACCCCCGCCACGGCCGAGACGCTACCGGCCCCGCCAGGGGCGCCGCTCAACGCCGAACGGCGCTCACCGACCGGACGCCGGAAGACGCCGCCAGCGCGCCGCAGCAACAACAACCGCGGCAGGACGCGTCACGCAACCCACCGACCGAACTCCCGCAAGCCCCGCTGGCGCGCCGCAGCAACCACAACCGCGGCAGGACGCGTCACGCAACCCGCCGACCGAACTCCCGCAGGCCCCGGGACCGCCGGTCGCGGGCGCGGTCATAGGGGCCGCCGGTCGGCTGCCCCTATGCTCGCCGCGTGAACCGCCTCGCCGCCGAAGGCAGCCCCTACCTGCGCCAGCACGCCGACAACCCCGTGGACTGGTACCCCTGGGGCCCCGAAGCCTTCAGCGAGGCCCGCACGACCGGCAAGCCGGTGCTGCTGTCGGTCGGCTACTCCTCCTGCCACTGGTGCCACGTCATGGCACACGAATCCTTCGAGGACCCGGCCACAGCGGAGTTGATGAACCGCTGGTTCGTGAACGTGAAAGTGGATCGCGAGGAACGCCCCGACGTGGACTCGCTGTACATGGAGGCGGTCACCTCGCTCACCGGCCACGGGGGCTGGCCGATGACGGTGTTCCTGACACCCGAGGGCGAGCCGTTCTTCGCCGGCACCTACTTCCCGCCCACGGCGCGCCACGGGATGCCCTCCTTCGGCGACGTGCTGCGGCGAGTGAACGACGCCTGGGCCGAGCGGCGCGACGACGTCGCCGACCAAGCACGGCGCATCACCGCGGCCTTAGACCGCGCCGGCCGCCTGCCGGCGGCGGCGAACGGTGTCCCCCCGGGCCGCGAAGCGCTGGCGGCGGCTGCCGGGGCGCTGCGCCGCCACTACGACGCCGCCTGGGGCGGCTTCGGAGGCGCCCCCAAGTTCCCCCAGGCCATGACGCTGGAAGCGTTGCTGCGGCACTGGCTGAACTCCGGTGACGATGACGTGGGCGCCATGGTCGTCAACAGCCTGGACTGCATGGCCTCCGGCGGCATCTACGACCACCTCGGCGGCGGCTTCTCGCGCTACGCCACCGACCAGCGCTGGCTGGTGCCGCACTTCGAGAAGATGCTCTACGACAACGCCCTGCTGCTGGGGCTGTACACCGCCGCCTGGCAGGTCACCGGCAAGGCCCGCTACCGCCAGGTGGTCACCGAGACCGTCGGCTATCTGTTGCGAGACCTGCGCCTGCCCGGCGGCGGTTTCGCCTCCGCCGAGGATGCCGACTCCGAAGGCGTCGAAGGCAAGTTCTACGTCTGGAGCCTCGAGGAGATCCGGGCCGTCGCCGCCGACGCCGCCGACGCCGCCATCGAATGGTACGGCGCCACCACCGAGGGCAACTTCGAGGGTGCCAACATCCTGTGGCGGCCGGTGCGCGGCGACCTGCTGCGCCCGGCGGAGGTGGAACAGGCGCGCCGGGCGCTGTTCGAGGCCCGCTCGGAGCGGATCCGGCCCGGCCTCGACGACAAGGTGCTCACCGAATGGAACGGGCTGCTGATCGCCGCGCTGGCCGCGGCGGCCACCGCCACCGGCAACGACGGCTGGCTGGCGGCAGCGGAGGACTGCGGCGAGTTCCTGCTGCTGAACCTGCGGCGAGGCGACGGGCGCTGGCTGCGGTCCTGGCAGGCGGGCGACACCGACCGCCCGGCCGGGGCGCGGCACCTGGCCTGCGCCGCCGACTACACCGCCGTCCTGGACGCCTTCTGCCGGCTGGCTGAGGCCACCGGCCGGGCGCGCTGGATCGCCGAGGCCCGCCGCGCCGCCGACGATCTCCTGGACCTCTTCTGGGATCCCGACGGCGGGGGTCTGCTGACCTGCGGGCGCGACGCCGAGCCGCTCGTGGCCGCACCCCGGGACCTCTTCGACAACGCCACGCCGTCCGCCTCCAGCGCCGCGGCCCGCGGGCTGTTGCGCCTCGACGCCCTGCTGGGGACCGGCGCCTACCGCGACCGGGCCGAGACGATCCTGAAGCTCCTGGGACCGCTCGCCGGCGAGCACCCCAGCGCCTTCGGGAACCTGCTGTGCGCCCTGGACCTGCACGCCGCCGGCACCACCGAGATCGTCATCACCGGCGACCGCCCCGACCTCACCGAGGTCGTCCACCGGCAGTGGCTGCCGAACGCCGTGCTGGCCTGGGGCGAACCGTACGACTCGCCGCTGTGGCATGAGCGCCCGGACGGCGCCGCCTACGTGTGCCGGGGCTACGTCTGCAAAGCCCCCACCACCGACGCCGGCGAACTGAGAGACCGCCTCCGGGGCACCGCCTGAGCCCGGCAACTCAGGCGGCGGAGCGCTCCAGGATGTGCACGCCGCAGGAGGAGCCCAGCCCGATCACGTGCGCCAGGCCGACCTTGGCATCGGGGACCTGCCGGTCGCCGGCCTCGCCCCGCAGGTGGGTGGCGACCTCGTAGATGTTCGCCACGCCGGTGGCACCGATGGGGTGCCCCTTGGAGATGAGGCCCCCCGAGACGTTCACGGGCATGGCGCCGTCGCGGTACGGAGCGCCCGCGTCGATGAAGTCTCCGGCGCCGCCCGGCTCGCAGAGCCGCAGATTGTCGTAGTGGATGAGCTCGGCGGAGGCGAAGCAGTCGTGCAGTTCCACCAGATCCAGATCCTCGGGACCCACGCCGGCCTGCTCGTAGGCGGCGTCGGCGGCATTCCGCGTCAGCGTGTTGACGTCCGGCTGCACCTGCCCGCCCTCGACATACGGATCGCTGGTCAGCACCGAGGCCGAGATCTTCACCGCCCGCCGCCGCTGCTCGGCGGAGAGGCCCCCCAGGCGCTCGGAGCTCACGAGCACCGCGGCCGCGGCGCCGTCGCCGGTGGGGCAGCACATCAGCAGCGTGTTGGGGTAGGCCACCATCGGTGAGGCCTTGATCTCGTCGAGGCCGAACTCCTTGCGGTACTGCGCCAGCGGGTTGAGCGCCGAGTGCCGGTGGTTCTTGTGGGCGACCCGGGCGAACTGGTCGAAACCCACACCGGCGTGGTCGTGGGCGTAGCGCATGCCGGCCTGGCCGAATACGCCGGGCATGGTCTTGGTGCCCAGGATGCCGTCCACCGACCGCACCGACCCGAACCGGCCCGAAGGTTCGAACACCTCTGCCGGCTCGGCCCGCTTCGGGGAACTGCCGAGCAGGCCCATCTTGCCCATCTTCTCGACGCCGACGGCCAGCGCCAGCGACGCCTCGCCGGACCGGATCGCCATGAGGGCCACGCGTACGGCGGTGGCGCCCGTGGCGCAGGCGTTGGCCACGTTGTAGACGCTGATGCCGGTCTGGCCGATCTGGCCCAGCAGCTGCTGACCCGCGCCGGCGTTCGCGGAGAAGAGGGTCCCGCAGGCCAGTACGTCCAAGTCCCCCACCGTCACGCCGCCGTCATCCAGCGCGCCGAGTGCCGCCTCGCTGGCAAGGTCCAGCAGGTCGCGGCCCTCGTGGCGGGCGAAGCGTGTCATGGAGGTTCCGAGAATCCAGACGCTGTCACTCATCGACGGCTCCTCTCGCCGACTCCGCCGGATGCACTAGCCGGCCCCCGCGAGCGCCGCTCCTGCAGCGGCCCTCAGGCTCCTGTCGGGGGCGAAACCGAAGGCGATGCACTCGGTGCCCTCACTGTCGGCGCCCACCGGGTAGGTCACGAGCCGGACCGCCATGCCGAGTCGCACCGCCTCGGGGTCCGGCGCCACCTCCAGCAGGTTGGCGCGCACCGTGGTGCCGTCGGCGGCCTCGACGATCGCCGAGACGAACGGCACCGCCACGCCGGCGGCTGCCCGGTGCACGATCGAGAAGGCCCGCAGATGACCGGTCACCGCCACCGGCGCGGGCTCGAAGCCGCGGCCCCCGCAGGACCCGCAGGCATTGCGGCGGTCGAAGAAGCGGGCGCCGCAGCCGTCGCACTCCTGCGCCACTAAGTGCGGCTCGGGCTCGAGCGCCAGGTAGGCCACCAGTGGGATCCGTTCGCTTGCCATCGGCGCCTCCGGGACTCGATCCGGTGCGAAAAACCCTAGCGCTGGGGGGCACCCCAGCGGCCCCAGTGCAGGACCTCCTGCGGATCCCGCCAGCCGCGCGCCAGCGACCCGCTGGGGCGGTCAGGGGCCGGCCAACCCAACGCCACGACCCCCAGCAATTCGACCCCCGCGGGAACCTGCAGGGCGGCACGCACCTCTGCCTCCCCGCCGAAGAGGCCGAAGAACAGCGCTCCCAGACCCCGTTCGGCGGCCGCCAGCAGCAGGTTCTGCACGACGAAGGCGCAATCGACCAGCCAGTACGGCAGCGGCCAGGCCCGCGTCGAGCGGCCGAGGCCGCCGGCTGCGCCCGACGCCTTGTCGGCCTCGCGGTAGCGGGCAAGGTAGCGGCGGCTGTCAGCCGCCGGCAGGACCAGGGCGGGCGCCTGCAGAAGGCCGGGCCAGGCGAAGTCGGCGCGCCGCCCGGCGGGCAGGGTGAGATCCCAGAACGATCCCCGCTGCTCGGGGCTGTCCAGGATGATGAACTCGGCGCCCTGGGCGAATCCCGCCGACGGCGCCCGCCGGGCCAGCAGGCACAATTCCTCGAGCAGGGCCCGCTCGAGGGGCCGAGGCTCGAAGTTCCGCGTCATGCGGCGCGCCGTGACCAGCTCGCTGAGGTTCACGTCCGGCTGCGCCTCCCCGCTGCGGGTTCGGCGCCGGGAGAGGCTCAGTCGCCGTAGCGCTGCAGGTGCCCTGCCGTCGCCCAGGCCACGGCCACCAGCGAGTCGCCCCGGTCGCGCTGCAGCGGCGCGAACAGGTCGCCGAGGGCCGGATCGGTCCGCTCGGGCCGCAGGGTCTCGTAGTCGAGCACCGCAGGCTGCCCGCCGTCGCCGGTCGCTAGGAACGTGCGCGGGTCGTAGACGCTGTTGCCGATCCGGTAGCGCTTGGCCAGCCGCCGTCCCCATGCCCGCTCCTCACCGTTGGCGCCGTGGCCGGGCCGCGGGATCACGTTGCTCAGCACTTTGAACACCTCGAAGGTGGAGGGGTCGTTCATCCGCACCCCCATCAGCACGTCCTCGTCGGGGAAGGCCATGACCGCCCGGTGCAACTGCTCCGCCACCAGCGCCTGCAGGACCGTGCTGCGCCGGGAGGTGCGGGCCACCGACCCCGCCCCGAGGACCACGACCGGCGTGCCGCCGATGCGCTCGAGGGTGGAGAACACGAACCCGCGCAGCCGGTTGCCTTCGCGCGCCTCGGTCAGCAGGACCCAGAGTTCCGTCTGCTTGGAGAGGAACCCGACCGTGAAGGAGTTCGGACCTTCCGCGCAGAGGTCGGCGATCGCCTCGAGTTCGGCGTCGCTGACCGCGGTGCAGTCTCTGCTCTCGACCTCAACTGCCATTGTCGCCGCCTTGTCGCTATCCGGCCACTTGGACCACAGGGTGGATCGCCCAATAGTCCAGTGTGCCGGACGGCCGCGCGCAAACCGACCCGCCGAGCGATCAGACCTGCACGGCCCCGACCCCCAGCAGTTGCCGCAACTCGGGCACCAGTCCCCCCGCGATGTCGACGTGGTACTCCCCGGGAAGCTCCAGCAGATGCCCCGCGCCTACCATGATCTCGACGGGCGAGTGGCCGCCGTGGGCGCCGAGGAGCCGCTTGAGGGCCGCCATCTGGTCGGCGTCCACGCCGGCGGGGGGGAAGTGCAGGCGCAGCGCCCCGCGGGTCTCGGCGGAGAATTCTTCCATCTCCATGCTGATGAGCTTCGGTTCGTCGTCGCGCCGGTCGAGGCGCGCCTTGAGGACGACCACTGCCTCATCGGCGAGCAGGGCGTCCTGGGTCTCCAGGGCTCGGGGAAAGACCGTGACCGGGATCATCCCGGTGCGATCGTCGAGGGTGAAGGTGGCCATGCGCGCCCCGTTGCGCGTCTGGCGTCGCTTCAGCGAGGTGACGGCGCCCGCCAGCTTCACGACCTCGCCGTCGGGCAACTCCTCGAGTTCGGTGATGCGGTGATCCTGGCGGGCCGCGAGCAGGTGCTCGATGCCCGCTAGGGGATGGTCGCTGATGTACAGACCCAGCATCTCCTTCTCTTCGGCCAGCATGACCGACCGCGGGGCGTGCACGTCGGGCACGTCGGGCTTGTGGCTGTAGCCGGTGGCCACGCCGGCATCACCGAACAGGCTGAGAACCCCGGCCTCGCGCTCGCGCCGCTCGGCCAGGGCGGCGTCGACGGTCCGACTGTGCACCGTCAGCAGCCCCTTCCTCGGTTGGCCCAGAGAGTCGAAGGCCCCCGCCTTGATGAGCGAGGCGACGGTCAGTTTGTTGAGCACCGACGGGTCGACCCGGTCGCAGAAGTCGTCGAAGTCCCGGAACGGCCCACCGGCGGTGCGCGCCTCGATGATGTGGGCTGCGTCGCCTGCGCCCACGTTGCGGACAGCCGCCAGTCCGAAGAGGATGCGTCCCCGGTCGGGTGCATCCGGGTCAGGAACCGGCGTGAAGTCCGCGAGCGACTCGTTGACGTCGGGCACCAGCACGGAGACCTCCCGCTGCCGACACTCCAAGAGGTAGGGGGTGAGCCGCTCGATCTTCGTGCGCACACTCGTCAGCAGGGCCGCCATGTACTCGATGGGGTAGTTCGCCTTCAGGTAGGCGGTCTGGTAGGCCAGCAGGCCGTAGGCGTAGGAGTGGCTCTTGTTGAAGGCGTAGTCGGCGAAGGGCTCGATCCGACTCCACCACTGCTCCCCCACCCGCCGGCCGTAGCCGGTGGCCTCGCAGCCGTCGATGAATTTCTGGCGCTCCTCGGCCATCTTCTCGCGGATCTTCTTGCCGCAGGCCTTGCGCAGGTTGTCGGCCTCCTCGAGGCTGTAGCCGGCGAACACCTGGGCGATCCGCATCATGGACTCCTGGTAGATCATGAGTCCGTAGGTGTCGGCCAGAATCTCCTCGGCGTCCGGGTGCAGCACCTCTGGGGCGGCCCGCCCCCTCTTGCGCTCCGCGTAGGCCGTGTGCACGTTCTCTTTCATCGGCCCCGGTCTGTACAGCGCGACCACGGCGGCGGCATCATTGATGTCGCCCGGGAGCATGGAGCGCAACAGGGAGCGCACCGGGGGGCTCTCCAGCTGGAAGACACCGGTGGTGTCGCCGCGTTGGAGCATCGCGTAGGTGCGCTCGTCGTCGAGCGGCAGTTCATCGATGTCCAGTTCGACGCCGCGCAGCCGCGCCACGTGCGCCACCGTGTCGGTGATGACGTCGAGGGTGCGCAGGCCGAGGAAGTCCATCTTGAGGAGGCCCAGTTCCTCGACCGCGTCCATGTCGTACTGGGTGACGATGGGCGCCTCTTCGATCTTCTGGCGATCGGCGGGCTTGCGCTGGATGGGGAGGTGGTCGGTGAGAGGGTCGGGCGAGATCACGACGGCGGCGGCGTGGATGCCGTCCTGGCGCCGCAGCCCCTCCAGCCCCAGCGCCACGTCGATGACCTCGCGTGCCTGAGGGTCCTCGGCGTACATGCTGCGCAGATCTCCGGCCAGCTCGTAGCCGGCGCCGTAGGCGTCTTCACGCTCGAGGCAGGCGCGCAGCGGCGTGGTCCGGCCCATGATCGGCTCGGGAACCGCCTTGGCGATCCGGTCGCCGACGTTGTACGGATGGTCCAGCACCCGCGCCGCGTCGCGCACCGCGGCACGGCCCTTGATGGTGGAGAAGGTGATGATCTGCGCCACGTGGTCGCGCCCGTAGCGCTCCGCCGCGTAGCGGATCAGGTCGTCGCGGTAGCGGGAGTCGAAGTCCATGTCGATGTCGGGCATCTGGCGCCGGCCCGGGTTCAGGAACCGCTCGAACAGCAGGTCGTACCGCAGCGGGTCTAGGCTGGTGATGCCGAGGCAGTAGGAGACGGCGCAGCCCGCCGCGCTGCCCCGCCCGGGGCCCACCCGGATGCCGGCGGACCGGGCGTAACAGATGAGGTCCCAGACGATCAGGAAGTACGAGGCGAAGCCCATCGCGGCGATCACCTGCAGCTCGTAGGCAAGGCGGTCGGAGGTGGCCTCGGGCAGCTCGTCGCCCCAGCGGGACCGCGCCCCCTCCAGGGTGAGATGCCTCAGGTAGTCGTCGGCGCCGCCGAAGCCCTCCGGCACCGGGAAGGGCGGCAGCTTGACGTCGCCGAAGTCGATCTCGACGTTGCAGCGCTCGGCTATGTCCAGCGTGCTGTCGCAGGACGAGGGCAACTCGGCGAAGAGCCCGCGCATCTCCGCGGCCGACTTCAGGAAGTGCTCGTCGCCGTGGAACTTGAACCGGTTCGGGTCGCTGCGGACGCTGCCGGTCTGGACGCAGAGCAGGGCGTCGTGCGCGACCGCGTCGCTGCGGTGCGTGTAATGACTGTCGTTGGTGGCAAGCAGGGGCAGGTCGAGGCGCCGGGAGATCTCCAGCAGCTGCGGCATGATGCGCTGCTGGTCCTCGATGCCGTGGTCCTGGAGTTCCACGAACGTGCCGGTGGGCCCGAAGATATCCCGCAAGCGGCCCGCATGGCCGAGCGCCCGCGGCAAGTCGTCGTGGAGCAGCGCCTGACAGACGTGGCTCCCGAGGCAGCCGGTGCTCGCCAAGATTCCCTCGGAATGGTCGGCCAGCACCTCCCAGTCCACCTTCGGCTTGTAGTAGTAGCCCTCGAGGAAGGCGCGGCTGGCGATCTGGATGAGATTCCGGTAGCCGGCCCCGTTCTCCGCTAGCAGCGTCAGGTGGTAGTAGAGCTTGTCCCCGGTGGCCGTCTCGCCGCCGCTGTCGTCCACCGTGCCGCGCCTGGCCGGACGCTCGTACCGGCTCTCGTGGGCCATATAGGCCTCGATCCCCAGGATCGGCTTGACGCCGCCTGACCGGCAGGCCTTGTAGAACGGGACGATCCCGTAGAGATTCCCGTGGTCGGTGATCCCGAGTGCCGGCTGGCCGTCGGCCGAGGCCGCGGCCACTAGCGCCTCTACCCGCGCGGCGCCGTCGAGCATGGAGTACTCGGTGTGGGTGTGCAGGTGAACGAAGCTGTCAGGCATCGGCGTCTCCCCAGACTCTCCCCACGAGGTCCCCACCTCCCTGTGGACAAATCACAGTGGTGTCGTTTCCGCGCCGACCATAGTCGGGCGACGGACCGAACGCGCGCGCCGCGCCGGGCTGGGCGCGCGGGCAGATTTCCGGCACCTGTCCCGCCTGCTAGAGAGCACCCCTCCTAGAGAGCCCCGTCTGCTAGAGAGCACCCCGCGCCGCTCGACGCGTTGGCGGAGCGCTTCGGGCCCACACCTAGAGAGCACCCCTGCTAGAGGTACGTGCCGGGCCGCTCCTCAGCCGGTCGCGGCTCGCCGGCGCCCGGCGACGGCGGCAGTTGGCCGCGCATGTCCGCCAACTGCCTCCGGGCGAGCACCTGCTGGGCGTACAGCGTCGCCTGGATGCCCTGGACGAGTCCTTCCATCCAGCCCACCAGCTGCGCCTTGGCGATGCGCAGCTCCGCTTCGGAGGGCACCTCGGCGTCGGGGAAGGGCTGCGCCAAGCGGTCCAACTCCTCGCGCAGGTCCGCCGAGACGGCCGAGCCCAACTCCTGCAGGGAGATCTCGTAGATCTCCCGCAGCCGGTCGCGGCTGCGCTCGTCGAGAGGCGCCTCGCGAACCTCCTGCAGCAGGCCGCGCAGCATGGCCCCGACACGCATCACCTTGGCCGGCTGCTCGATGGCGTCACCCTTCGCTTCCCCGGCATCCTCGGGCGCCACGATCTCCGCGCGCTCCGGCTCGGTCGGACTGTGTTCGTTCGCGGGGGTCATGCGTGCCGGCTCCGGGTCGGAACGGATCAGGTGCTGTAAAGCTAGCGAACGCTAGCGGCCCGGCGACGCCTCCGGCACCCGGCGCTCCCCTCCCGGCCACCGCCGGGCGAACCGGTACGCTCGCAGGCGTGAAGGTCTCCACGCGGGCGGACTACGCCAGCAGGGCGCTGCTGTCGCTCACCCTGCACGAGGCCGGCGCACCGCAGTCGGCGCGGGACATCGCCGACCGCACCGGACTCCCCCAGCCCTATCTGGAGCAGATCCTGCTGGCGCTCAAGGGCGCCGGCCTGGTCCTGTCCAAGCGCGGCGTCGGCGGCGGCTACCGACTGGCGCGCCCGGCCGGGCAGATCTACCTGAGCGAGATCGTCAGCGCCGTCGAGGCCCCGATCGTGGCCGACGACTTCGGCGAGCCGCACAAGGACGGGGCCTGCGACCATGAGGGGCAGTGCGTGCTGCTGGCGGTGTGGGCCGCGGTGGGAACCGAGATGCGGCGACTGCTGTCCTCGTTCAGCCTCGCCGACATCGCCGCCATCGCCGGCGGCACCGCGCCCTGGCCCGACGCGGCCCCGCCGGGGGCCCCCGGCGAACCGCGCTAGGCCAGGGCGGCCAGCACCGCGCCGAGGTCCGCGGGCAGCTTCGACTCGAAGAGCATCGCCCGACCGCCTTCGGGGTGGTCGAATCCCAACAGGGCGGCGTGCAGGGCCGGGCGGTCGAACCGCAGCGCCGCATGCGCAGCCGGACTCAGTGCCGCCGGGGCGGTCCCGTAGACCCCGTCGCCGAGCAGGGGATGGCCGATCGCCGCCAAGTGCACCCGGATCTGATGGGTTCTCCCCGTCTCCAGCCGGCACCGCAGGTGGGTCACCGGGGCCGGCGAACAGTAGCGGCGGCGCACCTCGTAGCCCGTCTGGGCCGGGCGTCCCCGCTCGGTCACCGCCATCTGCGCAGGCCGGCGGCCCGAGCGGCCGACGGGAGCGTCGATCAGACCCCGGTCGTCGCCGACGGCGCCCCAGCAGATGGCGTCGTAGCGGCGGTGCACCGTGCGCGCCGCGAGTTGCGCCACCAGCGAGTCGTACGCCAGGGTGCTGCGGGCGACGACCAGCAGCCCGCTGGTACCGGCATCGAGACGATGGACGATGCCCGGCCGGGTCGCCTCACCGACGGTGGCCATCTCCGGGTAGCGCGCCAGCAGGGCGCCGCAGAGGGTGCCCGCCGTCCGGCCGGCGCCCGGGTGGACGACCAGCCCCGCCGGCTTCTCCACGACCACGAGGTGAGGATCCTCGTGGACCACCGCCAGCTCGGTGTCCGGTTCAGCGCGCGGCTTGCCGCGGCTGCGCCGGTCGGCGAGCGCGTCCGCCGCCACGACCAGTTCATCACCCACCGACAGCCGCGCCGCGCGGTCGGTGCGCACCCTGCCGTTCACCTGTACGGCGCCGTCGGCCACCAGGGCGGCCGCAGCGGAGCGGCTGCTCTGGGTGAGCAACGCCACCGCCCTGTCCAACCGCTCGCCGGCCAACGCCGGCGGGAGGGGCTCGATCGGGAGGGGTTCGGTCGGGAGGGGTTCGGTCGGGAGGGGTTCGGTCGGGAGGGGTTCGGTCACGCCCTCTCCAGCAGCGGGTCGCCGCGCAGGCCCGCACGGAGGCTCAACACCGCGAAGAGCACCACGCCTACCGAGATGGCCGCGTCGGCCACATTGAACACCGGCCACCACTGCGGGTCCACGAAGTCCACCACGCTGCCGCCGAAGAACCCGTCGCCCCGGAAGGCCCGGTCGCCGAGGTTGCCGAGGGCGCCCCCGAAGACAAGTCCCGCCAGCAACGCGACGGACCGGCGGGTTACCGACCAGGTGAGGCGGAGCAGCAGCAGCGACACCACCACCGCGGCCACGGTGATGACCGGGGCCAGCGAGCTGCCCAACCCGAAGGCGGTGCCCTGGTTGAAGACCAGTCGCAGCCGGATCGTCCAGAAGAGCCCGATGTCGCCGTCGGCCAGTTCTCGCAGCGCCCAGAGCTTGGTCAGCTGGTCCGCCAGCAGCACGGCTGCGGCGACCGACAGCAGCAGCAGGCGGTTGTTCCGCGGACGGCCGCCGCTGCGGCTATCAGCGCCGTCTGAGGCCACCGGCCTTGTACTCGACCCGTTCGGCCGCCCAAGGAATGGCACGGAGACGCTCCTTCTGGATGGGCTTCCCGGAGACGACGCAGGTTCCGTAGGTGCCCTCCTCGATCCGTTTCAAGGCTTCGTCGATCAGTTCCACGGCGGCGCGGGCCGCGGCGCTGAGCGCCAGATCCCGCTCACGCTCCACCGCCCAGCTGTCGCCCTCGCCGGACTCCTCGTCGAACTGCAGGTCGCCCGGTTCGCGGTCGTCGAGCAGCGCCGCCGCCTCGGCCGCCATCGTCTCCGCCGAGCGGACGTACCTGGCCCGCTCGGCGAGCAGCTTCTTGCGCTGCTCCTCGAGAAAGGCGTCATCGAGGCGCCGTGCCGAGGGGACTCCCTCGTCGCTGTCGGGAGAATTCCCGGGTGGGGCCACCTGACCCTCCTGATCTGATCCTGATCTGATCCTGCTCTGATCCTGCGAGCCGCCGGTCCGGCCGCATGACTCGGCGGCGGGCGGGCCAACTCTAGCCGCCGGCGCCTGCCGCACGGCCAGGCGGACCCGCTGTTGTCGAGGCTGCCGCTGCGCCTCCCGACGCCCCCGGTGCCGGGTCGGACACTTCGGCGGTATTTTCTTGCTCATGGAACCCCCTCCGGCGAGGTACCCCGCTGTGGACCCGCAGCCCGATTTCGCGGCGATCGAGTCCGAGGTGCTGCGGCGCTGGGATTCCGAGGGCACCTTCGGGGCCTCCATCGAGAATCGTCCCGCCGGCGCGGGCGGCGCCAACGAGTACGTCTTCTACGACGGGCCGCCCTTCGCCAACGGGCTTCCCCACACCGGCAACCTGCTCACGGGATACGTGAAGGACGTGATCCCGCGTTACCGCACGATGCGCGGCCAGCGGGTCGAGCGCCGCTTCGGTTGGGACTGCCACGGTCTGCCGCCGGAGATGGAGGCCGAGAAGGAACTGGGGCTCTCGGGGCGGCGGGCGATCACGGACTACGGGATCGAGCGCTTCAACGGGCACTGCCGCCGCTCGGTCATGCGCTACACCGACGAGTGGCAGCGCTATGTGAACCGCCAGGCGCGCTGGGTGGACTTCGAGAACGACTACAAGACCATGGACCTCCCGTTCATGGAGAGCGTGCTGTGGGCCTTCAAGCGGCTCTGGGAGAAGGATCTCGTCTACGAGGCCCACCGGGTGCTGCCCTACTCATGGGGCGCCGAGACGCCGCTGTCCAACTTCGAGATCCGCATGGACGACGCCACCCGGCCGCGCACCGACCCGGCCGTCACGGTGGCCTTCCGCCTCGAGCCCGCGGCGGGCGATCCGGCGCCGCTTTACCTGTGGGCCTGGACGACGACGCCGTGGACCCTGCCCTCGAACCTGGCCCTAGCGGTCGACCCCGAGACGACCTACGCGGTCCTCGAGGAGTCCGGCGACGACGGTCCGCGGCGCCACGTGCTGGCCGCCGACGCCGTCGAGCGCTACGCCCGCCGGCTCGACGGCGCCAGGCCCGCCGGCAGCGTGCGCGGCCGCGAGCTCATCGGCAGGCGGTACGAGCCGCTGTTCGACTTCTTCGCGGACGCTCCCGGCGGCTTCGCCGTGCTCGGCGCCGATTTCGTGGACACCGCCGAGGGCACCGGGATCGTGCACATGGCGCCCGGCTTCGGCGAGGACGACCAGCGCCTCTGCGCCGAGGCGGGGATCGACGTCGTGGTGCCCGTCGACGACGGGGGGCGCTTCACGGCGGAGGTCCGCGACTGGGCAGGCCAGAACGTGTTCGACGCCAACCCGAAGATCATCGCCGCGCTGAAGCAGCGGGGGCTCATCGTGCGCCACGACAACCATGTGCACAACTACCCGCACTGCTGGCGCACCGACACACCGGTGATCTACCGCGCCGTCAACTCCTGGTACGTGCGCGTGACCGCCATCCGCGACCGGATGGCGGAGTTGAACCAGCAGATCAACTGGATCCCGGCGCACGTGCGCGACGGGCGCTTCGGCAACTGGCTGGAAGGCGCCCGCGACTGGTCGATCAGCCGCAACCGCTTCTGGGGTTCACCGGTGCCGGTGTGGCGCTCGGACGACCCCGCCCGGCCGCGCACCGACGTCTACGGGAGCCTCGACGAGATCGAGCGGGACTTCGGGGTGCGTCCCGACGATCTGCACCGGCCGTTCGTGGACTCCCTGACGAGGCCCAACCCCGACGATCCGACGGGCCGCTCGGTCATGCGCCGCGTCCCGGAGGTCTTGGACTGCTGGTTCGAGTCGGGCTCCATGCCCTACGCACAGGTGCACTACCCCTTCGAGAACAAGGAGTGGTTCGAGAACCACTTCCCCGCCGACTTCATCGTGGAGTACGTGAACCAGACGCGCGGCTGGTTCTACACGCTGCACGTGCTGGCCACCGCTCTGTTCGACCGCCCGCCGTTCCGCAACGCCGTGTGCCACGGTGTGGTGCTGGCCGCCGACGGGGCGAAGCTCTCGAAGCGATTGCGGAACTACACCGATCCCGAGGTCATCTTCACCCGGCAGGGGGCCGACGCCTTGCGCTGGTACCTGATGTCCTCCCCGGTGCTGCGCGGCGGGGACCTGCGGATGAGCGACGAAGGCATCGACGCCGTCGTGCGGGGCGTCCTGCGGCCGCTGTGGAACGCCTACGTGTTCTTCTGCATGTACGCCGACGCCGACCGCTCCCGCGGCGCCTGGAACGTCTCCTCGAGGGAGGTGCTGGACCGCTACGTGCTGGCCAAGACGCGCCGAGTGGTGCTGGAGGTGGGCGACCGGCTCGACGCCTACGACCTGCCCGGCGCCTGCGCCGAGATCGAAGTCTTCCTGGGCACGGTGAACAACTGGTACATCCGCCGCAGCCGCGACCGGTTCTGGGCGCCCGCGGCCGACGGCGACCCCGGCGACAAGCAGGCCGCCTACGACACGCTCTACACCGTCCTCGTCACGCTGGTGCAGGTGGCGGCGCCGCTCCTCCCGCTGATCTGCGACTCGATCCACCGCGGCCTCGGGGGCGGCGGCAGCGTCCACCTCTGCGACTGGCCCGAGGCTGCGGCGCTGCCCGGCGACGACGAGCTGGTGGCCGTGATGGATCGGGCGCGGGAGGTCTGCTCGGCTGCGCTGGGGGTGCGCGTGGCGCAGCGGCTGCCGGCGCGCCAGCCGCTGCGCTCAGCGCGCGTCGCCGGCCGCGACGCCACGACCCTGGCGCCCTTCAGCGACCTCATCGCCGCCGAGATCAACGTGAAGTCCGTGGTGCTGACCGAGGAGCTCGACGAGGGGACGCGTTTCGTGCTGCGCCCGCGGGGGGAAGTCCTCGGGCCGCTGCTGGGGCCCGCGACACAGGCGGTCATGGCCGCGGCCCGCGCCGGCGAGTGGACCCGCGGGGCCGACGGCACGGTCACCGTCGCCGGACAGGACCTCGCCGAGGACCAGTACGAGTTGGTCCTGGAGACCCCCGAGGACCACCCCAGCGCGGCGCTGCGCACGGCTGATCTGGTCGTGACCCTCGACGTCGCCCTCGACGATGAGCTGCGGGCCGAGGGGACGGCGCGCCACCTCGTGAGGGTGCTGCAACAGGGCCGGCGCGATTGCGGGCTGCACGTCACCGATCGCATCGAGCTGACCCTCGACCTGCCCGCCGCAGTCGCCGCGGCGCTGGCCCCCCACGCCGGGTACGTGGCGGAGCAGGTCCTCGCCACCGAGTTGCGCCACGCCGACCTCGCGGCCGCCGAGGATGCGGGCACCGCCAGCATCGACGGACAGGAGATCCGCTTCGCCATCACCCGCAGCGGGGCGGGCCCGGACTAGCCGGAGGGGTCCCCGCCCTCCGCCGCTCGCTCGAGTCGGGCCAGGAAACTGTCCCCTCCGGGCGCCGCCTCGCTGTCGCCGTCGCCCTCCGCCGCATCCTGCCGGCCGTCGGCAGCCTCGGCGCCGTCGCCGGGATCCGGCGCCGGCTCACTCGTGGCGTCGATCAGGGCCAGCGCCTCGGCGAGGCCGCGGCGCCGGTCCGCCAGCATCAACTGAAAGTCTGCGACCGTCTGCGCCAACTCGTCACGGCGAGTCTGCAGCTTCGTGATCTCCGCGAGCGTCTGCCGCTGGACCTCCTCGATCGCCAGGCGGGCCCGTTCAGCGGCCAGCGCGGCCAGCGGCGCGCTGCGTTCGGCCAGGAGTTCCTCGAGGGCCTCGGAAGCCTCGCTCAGGAAGGCGTCCACCTCGGCGGCGTCGTAACCCCGGAAACGCTCGGTGAAGCGGACCTCGCGCAGCGCCTCGGGGGAGAGTTCCACGCGCTCAACCGTAGTGCTCAGCGGCGCGGGGAGCCGAACCGCGCCCCGCCGGGAGGCTCAGCAGATGCGCGCCTGCACGGCGAACAGCACCACCATGACGATCGTGGGAGCGAAGTCGAGAGCCACAGTGCCCACGCGCAGCGGGCGCATCAGGCGGCGCAGCGGGCGCAGGACCGGGTCGGTGACCATGATGAGCCCCCCGGCGACGGTGGCCGCCACACCGTCGGGCCGGATGGGGAACCAACTCAGCAGGACCCGCGCCAGGAAGACCAGCGCGTAGATCAGCAGCAGCCAGCAGAGTACGACCACAGGAGGGCAGCCGGCGGATCAGGGCCCGTCGGGGAGCTTTCGTTCCTCGAGAGCTACTCGCACATCGCTGGGCGTGAGCAGATAGACGCCGGGGGTCACCCGCTCCACCTGGCCGTCGAGGGCGTAGCAGAGCCCCGCGGCGAAGTCCACCAGCCTGCGGCGCAGGTCGCTGCCGGCGTCCTGCAGGTTCACGATCACCGGCTGGCGCTGCTTGAAGTGGTCGCCGACCTCTTGCGCCTCGTCGAAGTTCGCCGGCGAGACCACGATCGGGCGCACCGCGGTCACCGTGGAGCGCGGCCGTGCAATGGCCGGGCGGGCGGCGGGTTCGGCGGTGATCGGATCGGTCGGGGGGTTCACGGCCGCCAGACCCATCGGCTCGGCGAGCGCCGGCGGTCCGACGGCGCCCGGATAGCGCTCCGGGGGCGGAGCGCCGAAAGGATCGCCTCCGACGTGGCCCCGCTGAGGTCCGCCGAGGTGGCCGGCGTACGGTTCCCCCTCGTCGGGCCCCAGGCCCAACCAGTTCACGAAGGATTTCAAGGCCGACATGGGCGTTCCTCCAAGGATGTGCGAGTCGTGCGGGTGATCCGCCCCGTGCCGGGCCTCGACCGGTGGCGGATCTGCGGCTTGTCCACAACGCTCGGCACCGGCGCGCCGTGGCGGCGCGGCGGCGCTATGGGCATGTGGGGCATGTGCATCGCAACTCGTTGTTTGCCCAAGTGTAGGCCGCGCCGCACCTCGACGCCGTTACCCGGATGAGGCCGCGGGGTCGCCGAGCAGGACCCGCCCCAGCCGCAGCATGTTGGCGCCCTCGGTCACCGCCAGGGTGAAATCGCCGCTGGTCCCCATGCTCCGCACCGGGAGGTCCAGCTCGTCGGCCAGGCTGCGCAGCAGGCGGAACTGCCGGCGCACGGCCTCGGGCGGCCCAGCCAGCGCCATCGACATGAGGCCGGCCGGGTGCAGTCCCAGGTCCCCGGCCTCGGCCACGAGTCGCCGGGCCGTCGCCGGATCGCAGCCTCCCCGCCCGGGCACCGCACGCGCCGCGACTTGGACCAGGATCCGCGCCCCCGGGCTGTGGCGAGCGATCTCGCGCAGCAGGCGCGGGCGGTCGACGCTCTGCCAGAGCTCGACGTGAGGCGCCAGGCGCCGGACCTTGTTGGACTGCAGGTTGCCGATGAAGTGCCAGCGGGCGGCTGCCGGCCCCGGCGCCTTGCTCAACAGCTCCTGCGCGTAGTTCTCACCGAGGTCGCAGAGCCCCGCAGCGACGGCCGCGGAAGCCGTCAGCCGATCCCGCCCCTTGGTCACCGCCACGATCTCGGTGCGGTCGGGGTCGCCGCCGGCGTCGGCCACCTGCCCGCGGATCTGCGCCAGCCTCCTTTGGACCTCGGCGGCGCGCCGGTTCAGCTCCGGCTGATCCATGTGGCCAGGACGTGGCGATCGGTCTCGCCGCGGGCCCGATGGGAGTACCAGGACTCCGCCTCGCAGGCCGTGCAACGATCGGCTTCGATGACATCGGTGACACCGGCGCGCCGCAGGGCAGCACGGACCGCCGCAGGGATGTCGAGCGCTGCGGTGCCCCAGGCGGTACGTGAGATGACGCCACGACCGAGCCGAGCAGCGAGCTCCTCCAAGGGTCGGGGCCCGAACTCATAGCACTCGGGGCCGATGCAGGGACCCACGAAGGCGCGGATGCGGCGACCGCCCAGCCCCCGGACCGCCGCCGTCGCGTCCTCGACCACACCGGCGGCCAACCCCCGCCAACCGGCGTGCACAGCCGCCACCACGCCCTCGGCAGCGACTAGGGCCAGCGGTGCGCAGTCGGCCGTCCGGACGGCCAGCACGGCGTCGCCGACGGCCGTGACCGCGGCGTCCGCCGCTGCCCCGTCGGCCTCGCCGGGCGCCGTCACGGTCACGACGTCCGCCCCGTGCTGCTGGCGCAGCCGCGTCCAACGCCCGCCCGCCAGCGACGCCCGCTGCGCCGGCGATCCCTCGCCGAAATCGCCTTGGCGGCGGTCGCTGAACCTGATCTCGGCGCGGCCGGAGCCGTTCAACTCCAGGGTCAGCGCCAGCACGGGCGACCCCGGATCAGCGGAGGAACGACGGGATGTCCAACTCCAACTCGTCGCTGGACTCGCCGTCGGCCTCGTCGGTCTCGGCGAACGGATCGGGCAGGCTGCGGTGCGCCGAGGCGGTGCTGTCCTCCCGTCGCGGGGAGGAGTCGTCCCAGCGATCGAACCCCGCGGCGATCACCGTGACCCGCATCGACTCGCCGAGCGACTCGTCGATGACCGTGCCGAAGATGATGTTGGCGTCCTCGTGGGAGACCCCGCCGATGACCTCGGCGGCCTGAGTCACCTCGAGCAGACCCATGCGGGCACTGCCGGCGATCGTGAGCAGCAGGCCCCGGGCGCCCTCGATAGAGGATTCCAGGAGCGGACTGGCGATGGCCTTCCGAGCCGCGCTGGCGGCCCGGTCCTCACCGGAGGAACTGCCGACGCCCATGAGGGCGGAGCCGGCGTCGGACAGGACCGCCCGCACATCGGCGAAGTCCGTGTTGATGAGCCCGGGGGTGGTGATGAGATCGGTGATCCCTTGCACGCCCTGCAGCAGCACATCGTCGGCCATCTGGAAGGCGCTCAGCAGGCTTGTGTCCTCCGCCACCTCGTTGAGGAGCCGATCGTTGGGAATCACGATCTGCGTGTCGACCTTCTCCTTGAGCCGCTGGATGCCCTGCTCGGCCTGCAGCGCCCGCTTCCGGCCTTCGAAACGGAACGGTCGGGTCACCACCGCGATCGTCAGAGCGCCGAGGTCGCGTGCGATCTCGGCGATCACGGGGGCCCCGCCGGTGCCGGTGCCGCCGCCTTCGCCGGCGGTGATGAAGACCATGTCCGCTCCGTCGAGCGACTCCCGCAGTTGTTCGGCCGCGGCTTCTGCGGCCGACTCCCCCACGTCGGGGTCGCTGCCGGCGCCTAGACCGCGGGTCAGATCGCGCCCGATGTCGATCTTGATGTCCGCGTCGCTCATGAGCAGCGTCTGCGCGTCGGTATTGACCGCCACGAACTCGACACCGCGAAGTCCGGCCTCGATCATTCTGTTCACGGCGTTCACGCCACCGCCGCCGACGCCGACGACCTTGATGACGGCCAAGTACTGGTGTGGGGTGCTCACGGGATCCTCCCGGGATTCCTGCGGCGCGAGCCGCATCTGTTTGTCCGGTCTGTTTGTCCGGTGCTGCCCGACGGCATCCGGCTGTTGTCTTCCG
>LXNI01001357.1_pt1 | contig 21769 bp, 18 predicted proteins | sample 809091 | NCBI WGS metagenome assembly LXNI01 (sample SAMN04870527, study PRJNA318959) | sponge metagenome | biome: 01000161; feature: marine sponge reef; material: water | host: Sarcotragus foetidus | place: Greece: Milos, Mediterranean Sea | collected 2013-05-29 | depth 5-7 m | reverse complement strand
GGCGGGCGATCATCATGTTGGCGACCGAACGCACCACCGTGGTGCCGTGCTGGTTGACCAATTCGTGGGCCATCTTGATGATGCCCCGGTCGGGCTTGGATCGGCTCGGGCGAACCTCCAGCACTTCGACGACCAGCGTCAAGCGATCGCCTGGGTGCACCGGCGCCAGCCAGCGCAGCTCGTCGAGACCTGGTGACCCCATGCTGGAGGGCCCCAGCAGGTACTCGCCCAGCATTCGCATCATGATCGAGCCGGTGTGCCATCCCGAGGCGATCAGGCGGCCATAGACGGTGTCGCGAGCGGCCTCAGGATCGATATGGAACGGCTGCGGATCGAACTTGCGCCCGAAGTCGATGATCTCGGCCTCGTCGATCGTCGTCGACCCGAACGTGAAGCGCTCGCCGGTCTTGTAGTCGTCGAACCATCGCTGCGGGCAGGGGATCTCGCTGGGCATTGTGACAGTGTGCTCTCTGCGGCCCGCGGTAACGCCTGAGCCTCCGAATTCGTCCGGTTGTGTCCCGGCCTGCCGGGGACAGATCGGACAGCGCGATCAGTGTGTCGCCGACGACCACGGGTCGGCGCTGTCGGTGGCCAAGCCGTAGCGCTTGATGGCCTCTGCGGCGACCTTGGCGTCGATCTCGCCGAGCTCGGCGAGTCGCCACAGCACGGCCACGGTGATGTGCTCAGCGGTCACCTCGAAGTGCTCGCGCAGGCGGCTGCGAGTGTCGCTGCGGCCGAATCCGTCAGTGCCCAGCGAGGTGTAGTCGCGGCCGATCCAGCGCGACACCTGGTCGGGCACTGCCCGCATGAAGTCGGTCACCGCAATCACGGGACCCCATCCGTCGGCTAGTTGCCGGGTTACGAAGGGCACGCGCGGCGCCTCATCGGGATGCAGCGTGTTCCAGCGCTCGCACGACAGCGCTTCCTCGCGCAGCGCCTTGTACGACGTCGCGCTCCACAGGTCGACCGCCACGTCGTGCTCGCTGGCCAGCAGCTCGGCAGCCTCACGCGCGGCGCCCTGAGCTGCGCCCGAGAACATGATCGTGCCCCAGTGCGTGCGTCCGGGCGGCGCCGGGGCGAATTGGTACATGCCGGCCAGAAGGTGCTCGACGTTCAGATCGTCCGGCTCCGGCGGCTGGACGTAGTTCTCGTTGTAGATGGTCAGGTAGTAGAAGATGTCCTCGCCCACGCCGTACATGCGCCGGATGCCGTCGCGCACGATGGCCGCCAGCTCATAGGCGAACGCCGGGTCGTAGGCCTTGCAGGGCGGCACGACCGAGGCGAGCAGCGGTGAGTGGCCGTCCTGGTGCTGGAGGCCTTCGCCCATCAGGGTGGTGCGGCCTGCTGTCGCCCCCATCAGAAAGCCGCGGCCTCGCATGTCGGCCAGCGCCCAGATCATGTCGCCCACCCGCTGGAAGCCGAACATCGAATAGAAGGTGTAGAAGGGCACCATCGCGACGCCGCGGGTGGCATACGAGGTGGCGGCGGCGGTGAAGCTGGCCAACGCTCCCGCCTCGGTGATGCCCTCTTCGAGAATCTGGCCGTCGATGTGCTCGGTGTAGGACAGCAGCAGGTCGTGGTCGACGGGTTCGTACAGCTGCCCCTGGCTTGCATAGATGCCGAGTTCGCGAAACAGCGAGTCCATGCCGAACGTGCGGGCCTCGTCGGGGATGATGGGCACCACGCGGTCGCCGAAGCCCGGCTCACGGGTCATGGCGCGCAGCATCCGGGTGAATGCCATCGTGGTCGACACCGCCATCTCGCCCGAACCCGAGGCGAACTCCGAGAACGGCTTCGAGCTCGGCATCGGAAGGGCCTTGCGGCACCAGTTGCGGATGCGCTTGGGCAGCGGGCCGTTGAGTGCCTTGCGACGCGCCATCAGGTACTCGTGCTCGGCGCTGCCGGGCTCGGGTCGGCAGTAGGGCGGATCGTCGGGATCGAACTCCGCGTCGATTTCGTCGTGCAGTCGCAGGCGCTCCCGGATCGTCATGAGCTGGGTGCGGGTCAGCTTCTTGATCTGGTGGGTGGCGTTGCGCGCCTCGAGGTCAGGCCCGAGCGACCAGCCCTTGACCGTCTTGGTCAAGATGACGGTCGGGCTGCCCTCGTGCTCGACGGCCGCCTGATAGGCCGCATACAGCTTCTTGTAGTCGTGGCCGCCGCGGGGCAGCGTCTGGAGTTCTTCATCGGAAAGGTGCTGCACCATCTCGCGCAGCCGAGGGTCGGGCCCGAAGAAGCGCTCGCGGATGTAGGCCCCGCTCTCGACCGAGTAGCGCTGGTACTCGCCGTCGATGGTCTCGTTCATCTTGTTGAGCAGTACGCCGTCGCGATCTCGGGCCAGCAGCTCGTCCCAGCGGCCGCCCCAGATCACCTTGATGACGTTCCAGCCCGAGCCCCGGAAGTTGGCCTCGAGCTCCTGGATGATCTTCCCGTTGCCGCGTACCGGGCCGTCGAGCCGCTGCAGGTTGCAGTTCACGACGAAAATGAGGTTGTCGAGGCGCTCCCGGGCGGCGAGGTGCAGCGCGCCGAGCGTCTCGGGCTCGTCGGTCTCGCCGTCGCCCACGAAGCACCACACCCTCGACTCAGCGGTGTTGTCGATGCGGCGGTTGTGAAGGTAGCGGTTGAAGCGGGCGTGATAGATGGCGGTGATCGGCCCGAGGCCCATCGAGACCGTCGGGTATTCCCAGAAGTCGGGCATAAGACGGGGATGGGGATACGACGACAGCCCGGTGCGGCCGATCTCGCGCCGGAAGTGCTCGAGGTCGGTGTCGTCGAGGCGACCCTCGAGGTAGGCCCGGGCGTAGATGCCGGGCGCTGCATGGCCCTGGATGTAGATGTGGTCGCCGGGCTCGCCGTCGTCCTTGCCGTGCCAGAAGTGGTTGAAACCCACGTCGTAGAGCGCTGCGGAGCTGGCAAACGTGGACAGGTGGCCGCCGATGCCGTCTGCCCAGGAGTTGGCGTGGGTGACCATCGCGACCGCGTTCCAGCGGATGAACGCTCGCAGTCGCTTCTCAATGTCGTCGTCGCCGGGGAACCACGGCTCGTCCTCGGGGGCGATCGTGTTGATGTACGGCGTTGACACCGTGGCGGGGAAATCGACCTGCATCTCGCGGGCCTTCGACATCAGCCGCCGGATCAGGAAACGGGCGCGGTTCTTGCCCCGTTCCTCGACGACGGCGGCGAAGGACTGCAGCCAGTCGTCGGTTTCATCGGGATCGATATCGGGGATTTGCTCATGCAACCCGTCAAAGAGCATGGGTTCTAGTGTCGCACTTGGATGAGCCAAGAATCGAACGCGGCAGTGCGAGACGTCTTCACCGACGGGTCGTGCCTCGGCAACCCGGGCCCGGGCGGCTGGGCCTACGTGGTTGACGGAGGGCCTTGGGCATGCGGCTTCGAGCCCAAGACCACGAACCAGCGCATGGAGGTCGCGGCTGCGGCACAAGCCGTCGAGGATCTCGACGGGCCGTTGCGGATCGTCAGCGACTCCACCTACGTGGTGAAGTGCTTCACCGACGAATGGTGGAAGGGCTGGCACCGGCGCAACTGGCTGAACACCGCAAAGAAGCCGGTGGCCAACCGGGACCTGTGGGAGCCGTTCATCGAGGCCGTGCTGGCGCGGGGCGATGTGACGTTCGAATGGGTGAAGGGCCACGCAGGTCAGCGACTGAATACCGCCGCGGACGCTTTGGCGGTGCATGCAGCGGGCAGCGGTGCCGGTCAGAGCGGCCGGCGATTTGACGACGACGTGCTCGAGCGGCTCGCCGATCCGCGGTCGGGGCCGCACCGTGCGCCCAAGGGTGCCGTCAGCAGCGACGAGCCGACATCGGGAAACCGGGAGATTGCGGGTTACGCAGTGGCCGTGCTCGGTCACCGACCGCCCGAGCTCGGCGGGTACAGCGAGAACCCCGTCTCACGCAGGGTGCTCCGGCAGCTGGGCGATGTTCTTGCCGCCAAGCGCGAGATGCATCCCGATCTCGTCGTGGCAACGGGCCTCGGGCTCGGGGCGGAAACCTTGGGTGCTGAGGCTGCGCTCACAGCCGGTGTCCCCTTTTCCGTGGTGCTCGCATTCGAGGGCGTCGAGCGTCGGTGGCCGGGGCCGTCGCGTCAGCGTTTCGCGGAGCTGCGGCAGCGGGCAGTTCAACAATTCGTGCTGGGGAACAGGATGCCCGTCGACACGGAGGCGTTCGGCAAGGCGATGCGCCGCCGGGACACATGGTTCATGCACAACTGCGATGAAGCGTTGCTGGTGCGCCGAAGCGACGACCGCACCCTGGGCGATCTGCAGAGGCGCTTGGAAGAAGCGCTCGACGACGTGTGGGTGATCGAACCCGATTGAGGGGATACAGCCAGCCGGTTCAAACGCTCGACTCGGCTGTTGAGTCGAGCCGGCCGCCGAGCCGGTCAGGATTGATCGTCGGCCGGGGCCTCGACGAGCACAGCCAGTCGTTCAAGCGTTTTTTCCATAGACGGCACGTTCTTGCGGTGAGCACCGATGAGCTCAATGCTCCGCGGCAGTTTCGCAGTGGACCAATCGAAGGTCTCACGCACGAGCGTGCCGCCGTCGGGTTGGGGCTCGAGCTGGTAGCTCCAGCGTTGGCCTTGCCAGTGCGCCCAGGTGATCAGTCGGTTCTCTTCGAACTCCAGGACCCGGTTCTTCACGGTGTAGGAGACGCCGGCCTTGATGCGCATGGAGAATGTGCTGCCGAGCGTCAGCGGGGCAGTGCTCGTGGTCAGGCGGGACAGCGTTCCTGAGCCGTCGATCTCGCAGTGGCGGCTGGGATCAGCCAGCACCGTAAAGATGCGCTCAGCGGGCGCCCCGATCAGGCGTTCGACGCTGACACTGCGCTGTTTCGACGAGGCCACGATTGCCCTCAGGCGGGCGACAGTGCGTCCTGAACGATGTCAGGCGGTGGGGCACCGCCGCCGCGTTCGAGGGTTCCGTCGGTGCGCACGAGGACCCACCGCGGCTGTGAACTCACCCCGAACTTGCCCCACAGATCGCCGTCTTCATTGGTGACTTGCGGGATGTCGCCAAGCTGGTGCTTGGACACGAAGTTCCGGTAGGAATCCTGGGAGTCTCCGCCTGGGACGCCCACCATGACGAGGCTGTCCCCGTGCTCTGCCTTCAGCGCTGCGACCGCAGGCGCTTCACGGTTGCACGCCGGTCACCATGGCGCCCAGAACCACAGCAGCACGTCGTTGCCGGCCGTGGCGGCGAGGTCGAATTGCTGCCCGTCGAGCAGAGCGCCCTCCAGCTGCAGGATCTCGGCTCGGGTCTCGGTGGCAGCGGCGGCAGTCGTCGCGTCCGGCTCGACAGCCGGATCGGAGTCTGTGCCGCCGGGTGAAGTCGTCGCGGGCGTTGATGCAGCCTGAGTCGTCGGCGGGACCTCCGCAGTGGATGTCGTCGCCGCAGGCTCCCGCTGCACGCTGACGTCAACGCTCCCGCAGCCGGCCAGAACGCCGACGGCGATCAGTCCTGCGACCAAGACGGAGGCGGGTCGGGACATCAGGCGCATCATCCCACCGAGCCTAAGAGAATGCGCGAATAGGCACACCCTTTCGTTGTCGCACCAAGTGTTCCCCGCTCTTGTTCGCTGTCGCTCACGGGCCGCTCGGGCCACGGCTTCGCCTATCGGCTCAGCCTCTTACGCTGGCCCGCCAGACGGTTATGCGGGTTGCCGCAAGTTACATTCGACCCGGTGAGCACCCGAACGCTGATCGCTTTGGCTTTCGCCACCGGAGTGTTGATCTTGGTGGCGTTCGCGGTCCGGGTGCTGCTGTGGCTGTGATGCGCTGACCCGCTGGTGACGGGCTTGGAACGCCCCGACTGCGGGCGCCGCGGTGCCAGGGGGCGCGCCCTGAGGCGTACCCTCGTCGCGCGATGGAAGATGAAGCGAATTCAGGCGAAGCGAGCGGCCCGGTTCGTTACGACCTCGTTGTGATCGGCGGCGGCCCGGCAGGCTACGGCGCGGCCCTGTACGCCGGTGCCGCGGGAATGAAGGTTGCTCTGGTCGAGCGGGACAAGGTGGGAGGCACATGCCTGCACCGGGGTTGCATTCCCGCCAAGGAGCTGCTCGAGACCGCAGCGGTGTGGCGCACGGTTGGCGAGGCAGCCGAATTCGGCGTCAACGTCGAACCGCCCGAGCTGGACTTCGGTGTCTCACAAGTCCGCAAGCAGCGCATCGTGGACGGTCTGGAGACCGGCGTGAAGGGGCTGCTGCGACGTCGCAAGGTCACCGTGTACTCCGGGACGGGTTGGCTGTGCGCCGACCGTTCCGTCGAGGTTGACGCAGGCGAGTCCGGCACGCTGACGCTGCAGGGAGATCACGTTCTGCTCGCAGCAGGCTCGGTTCCGATCACGCTGGGTGGCTTCGACCGCGACGGGACGCTGATCATGACCTCCGACGAGGTCCTGGCGCTGGATGAGGTGCCCCCTCGCGTGGCCGTGATCGGCGGGGGAGCCATCGGCTGCGAATTCGCCTCGATGCTGTCCGATCTGGGCGCCGAGGTCACCGTGCTCGAGTACGCGCCCCAGATCATCCCGGGCGTCGACGCCGACATTGCCAAAGCGCTGTCTCGGGCATTCTCCAAGCGCGGCATCACCGTGCTGACCGGTTGTCAGGTCACTGGCCACACCCCGGCCTCGGGCGGCGGAACGACGGTGCAGTACACGACGACTCCCCGGTCCGGTGGCGACAGCGAGGAAGCTTCGCTGGAGGTCGACGCCGTGGTGGTGTCGGTGGGACGCCGGCCCTACCCCGACCATCTCGGCCTCGACGACACCGAAGTCAAGCTCGACGAACGCGGCTTCGTAGTGGCCGACGAGAAGTGCCGGACCACCATGGCCGGCGTGTATGCCGTGGGCGACCTGATCAACACCCCCCAGCTGGCCCATGTGGGGTTCGCCGAGGCCATCGTGGCGGTGAAGGACATGCTCGGAGAAGAACCGGCCCCGGTCGACTACGGCAACGTGCCCTGGGCGATCTACTGCCATCCCGAGGTGGCGTTCGCGGGGCTCACCGAGTCAGCGGCTCGTGAGGCCGGGTTCGATGTGGCGACCTCCAAGCATCGCTTCACCGGCAACTCGCGGGCCATGATCGTCAACGACACCGAGGGTCTCGTCAAGATCGTGGCCGAGCGTGACCCCGACGGCTCCGCTGGGCGCGTGCTCGGCGTTCACATGATGGGTCCCTGGGTCACCGAGCAGTTGGGTCAGGGATACCTGGCGGTCAACTGGGAGGCCACGGTTTCGGAGGTGGCGGCCCTGGTGCAGCCGCACCCCACGCTGTCGGAGTTGTTCGGCGAGACGATGCTGTCGCTCACCGGACGAGGTCTGCACGGATGATCCTGGCACCGGCCGCCGTATGCCGGGCTGAGAGGCTGAGCCGACATGGCTGACCTGGTGCTGCCGCAGCTCGGTGAGACGGTCACCGAGGGGACCATCACCCGCTGGTTCAAGAACCCGGGCGACTCGATCTCGGTGGGCGAGATGCTCTACGAGGTGTCCACCGACAAGGTGGACAGCGAGGTTCCCTCGCCGATGGAGGGCGTCATCAGCGAGATTCGCGTGCCCGAAGGCGAAACCGTGGACGTCGGAACGGTGCTCGCGATCGTCGAGCTACCCGAAGGTGCCGTCGCACCGCCGCCTGACGCTGCGGTCCCAATGCCCAGCGTTGCGTCCCCAGAACCTGCCGCCGCGCCGGCGCCGACCGATGCGCCAGCGGCACCCGCCAGCGCGCCTGCCGCTGCTGCACCGGCCAATGGCTCGGCGAACGGGCCGGCGACCGACCACGGCAGTCATTTGCTCTCGCCCGTCGTCCGGCGCCTGGTTCGAGAGCACGGCCTGGACCCCGCCGCGCTCGTCGGAACCGGGGTCGGCGGCCGCATCACGCGATCCGATGTACTCAACGCCATCGACGAGCGGCAACGCGCTGCCTCTGCGAGCGCAGCCCCGGCAACGTCGCCGGCGAGATCGGCGGCAGGCGAACGCCCGTCAGCACCGAGCGCGCCGTCGGTGCCGGCACCGGTCGCCGCCGCGGCCGCTGCTGAGTGGACCGACGGCGACTCGCGCTTCGAATCATTCAACAACATCCGCCGCCGCACGGGTGAGCACATGGTGAACTCCGTGGCCACCTCGCCGCACGCTCTCACCGTCGTTGAGGTCGACTACGAGAATGTGGAGCAGGTGCGCAGAGCGCACCGCGAGGCGTGGCGGGCCTCGGAGGGCTTCAGCCTCACCTACCTGCCGTTCATCGTCGTCGCAGTAGCGGACGCTTTGGCGAATTGGCCGCGGCTGAACGCCTCAGTGGAAGACGGCGGCCTGCGCATCTGGCGCCGTCGCAACGTCGGCGTCGCAGTCGACCTCGACTACGACGGGCTGATCGTCCCGGTGCTGCGCGATGCCGACTCGTTCAGCTTGCGCGGGGTCGCCCGCACGATGAACGAGCTCGCTGCACGTGCCCGGGAGCGACGCCTGACGCCCGACGACATCACCGGCGGCACCTTCACCATCTCCAACAACGGCTCCTTTGGCACCTACACGACGGCAGCCATCATCAATCAGCCCCAGGTGGCAGTGCTCTCGACCGACGGCGTCGCCCGCCGTCCGGTTGTCGTCTCGGACCGCTTCGGCAACGAGAGCATCGTCGTGCACTCGGTCGGTCATCTGGCGATGGGCTGGGATCATCGTGCGTTCGACGGCAGCTACGCCGCAGGATTCCTGGGCCACATTCGCCAGATGCTCGAACAGCACGACTGGGGAGCGGAGTTCTGAGGCCGAGCGGACTTGCAGTGAATTCTGGGCGTGCCAAGACGGCGGCAGCGAGGCCGGGGCCCGAGCGGCCCGTGAGCCCGTATCGAATTGAGACGGGGAACAAGAGCGGGAGACACAGCCAGATGTTGCGAGTGCGCTGGCTGGGGAGGGTTCGCTTCCGCGAGGCCCTCGACCTGCAGCGACGCCTGTGGAAGCACAGCTGCGATGACTACCTGCTGTTGCTCGAACACGATCACGTCTTCACTGCCGGTCCGAGTGCCGACGAGGCGAACTTGCTGGTCGATGCTGCTGCAGTCGGCGCCGACTGCGTGCGTATCGACCGCGGCGGCGACTTCACCTATCACGGTCCCGGTCAGCTCGTCGGCTACCCGATCCTGACGCTGCCGGGCCAGCGAGGCGGTGGCCTGGCCGAGACCGCCGCCTACGTGTGCGATCTGGAACAGGTGCTCATCGACGCGCTGGCCGACGTTGGGCTGCCAGGCTGCGGCCGGCTGCGGGGCTATCCGGGCGTCTGGCTCGACCTCGAGGGCACGCCTCGCAAGCTCGCTGCGATCGGCGTTCGCCTCAGCCGCGGACGAACCATGCACGGCTTTGCGCTGAACGTCGACACCGATCTGGCGTGGTTCGACCGGATCATCCCGTGCGGCATCCGCGAGTACCGACCCACGTCGCTGCGGGCCGAGGGCTGTGAGGCGACGATGCGTGAGGTGGTCGACGCGGTGGTTGGTCGAGCCGCCGAGCGCTGGTCGGGAACGGCACTCGAACGTGCCGATGTGGCATGGCGGCACCGGCCGTCCGATCTGAGCGCCTTCAGCCGCGGTCTCGGTCCGGGCCGGGTTGAAGTCGCCCCCCCACGCAGCCGCGCTCGGCTTGCAGAGGCCGGCGTGGGCAACGGTCTGCAGATCGCCGAGCGGAAGCCCCCGTGGTTGCGCGCCCCGATGGATCTCAACGAGGGCTACCTCCGGCTGCGCCGAGTGATGCGCCAACACGACTTGGTGACGGTCTGCGAAGAGGCCGGTTGCCCGAACATCTTCGAGTGCTGGGGGGCGGGCACGGCGACGTTCATGATCAACGGCGAGCGGTGCACGCGGGCATGCGGATTCTGTCTCGTCGACACCCGCCAGCCTGCGCCGATCGACCCCGGCGAGCCCCGCCGGGTCGCCAGCGCGGTCGCCGAGATGAGGCTCGACCATGCAGTCGTCACCGCTGTTGCCCGCGATGATCTCCTTGACGGCGGGGCTGTTGCGTTCGCCGAGACCATCGCTGCGATCCGGGCCGAGTCGCCCGGCACGACGGTCGAGGTGCTGGTGCCCGACTTTGGCGGCGACGCCGAGTCGCTGCAGACGGTCCTCGACGCAGCCCCGGACATCCTGAACCACAACATCGAGACCGTCGCCCGGCTGCAGCGGGCGGTACGCCCGTCTGCTGGTTACGCCCGCAGCCTCGCGCTGCTGGCCCGCTGCGCCTCGGCAGGGCACGTCACCAAGTCGGGCATCATCGTCGGCATGGGCGAGGACGACGCCGAGGTCGACTTCACCCTGTCCGATCTGGCGGCGGTCGGCGTCAGCATCGTGACGATCGGCCAGTACTTGAGGCCCACCAGCCATCACATTCCCGTTGCCCGCTGGGTGCCCCCAGAGTCCTTCGAGCACTGGCGGGAGGCAGGCGCGGCGCTCGGTCTCGCACACGTCGAGTCGAGTCCGCTGACGCGCTCCAGCTACCACGCCGCCACAGGCGCCGCGGCAGTGGAGCTCGGCGCCCGCACCCGGCCCGTCCCGGCGTAGCGCGTCGACCAGGCAGCGAGAGGCAGCGCGGAGATGGCGGAGGGCGCACCCGTGGACGTGGCCACGGTTATGTGCCAGTGGGCAACCGGGGGACTGGCGTACCTGTGGGTGACCACCCGGCGACGCGAGGTGGGCCTCGGCTACGGCTGGCTGCTGCGCTCGCTGTACTTGGCGATCGCCGGCATCGGCGCAGTCACCGGATTCGTGTTTCAGCCAAATGCCGTGCGCGACCTCTCCTGCGTGGCGATGGCGCTGTGTGCGGGTGTCACGCTCGTGCGCTCGACGCTTCCGGACCGGATGCCCGACGCGACACAGAGCGGCTTGGTTGAGCACGCCGAGCCTGTTTCGTCTCGGACGATCTCGGGCTTCGACCCGCGCTGGGACATCGCCGCTCCGCTGGCCGGATTGGTGGGAGTGGCGGCTGCAGGGCTCGGCGCGAGCGGCGGCATCTCCCCAGCGCTGCACCTCGCTCGTGTCGTCGTCGGCGCTGCGTTCCTCGGCGCCGTCAGCAACTCGATGCTGCTGGGCCACTGGTACCTCGTGCAGCCCGGTCTGCGCCGGGAGCCGCTGCGGGAACTGGTGCGCCATCTTGGTGCGATCTGGCCGATCGAGGTGGGACTGCTGTTAGTGCCCACCGGCATGCTCAGCGTGCTCTCCGGCAGCATCGACGACGGCTATGGGGGATTGCTGGGCTGGTTCTGGATCGCATGCGCCGTCACCACGGTGGCGCTTGCCGCGGTGGCCATGGCAGCGCTGCGAGAGCGCCAGTACGCGGCCGTCATGGCGGCCACCGGGCTGCTCTACCTGGCGATCATGACGGGATTCGGCACCGACCTCGTCGCCCGCCTCACCCTCGCCGGTTGACGGGTCGACCGGGTTCGTCAGGCGCCGGTCCATTCGGGCGGGCGTTTCTCGGCGAAGGCACGTCCGCCCTCTTTGGCGTCGTCGCTGTCGCCCACGATTCGGCGGATCGACTCGCCCATGCGCAGCGCCTCGGTCCAGCCCATGCGCTGGCTGCGCCAGGCCACTTCCTTGACCGCCCGCACGGCCAGGGGCGCACCCTGGCACAACCGCTCGGCCAGCGTTCGGGCCTCATCCATGAGCGAGTCGTGCTCCACGACCTTCCATGCGAGCCCTAGCTGGCGGGCGTGCTCGGCGTCGAAGTTCTCGCCGGTCAGCAGGATTTCCATGGCGTTCGCCCAGCCGATCTTGTGCGGCATCCGCATTGAGCCCACGATCGTGGGCACGCCGATCCTCACCTCGGGCATGCCGAAGATCGCTCGGTCCGACGCGATCAAGAAATCCGCTACCAGAGCCCCGGTGAGCCCGTAGCCGATGCATGCGCCGTTGATGGCCGCAATGATCGGCTTGTACAGCTCGAGACCGCTCTCGAGGCTGTTGATGGTGGGAATCTCGAAGTACGACCCCGACCACGTCCCCGCGGAGCCCTTCGTCGGGTCGCGCAGGTCGGCGCCGGCGCAGAACGCCCGGCCCTCCCCGGTCATGATCGCCACCCACGCGTCGGGGTCGTTGTAGAACTCCATCCACGCGGCATTCAGGCACTGGCGCATCTCACCGTTGATGGCGTTCATCGCCTCGGGCCGGTTGTAGGTAATCGTGGCGATGTGCCCGTCGAGCCGGTACGTCGCAGCGGCGTCCGGGCTCGAGATGTCGGGCACAGGGCCTTTGTAGGAGGGGTCGGTCATGAGCGCCGTTCTAGCGCACACGCCCGCACCGGCACCTGCGACTTGGGCCAGGGGAGCGGCGCGCCACTAGCGTGACTGCCGCTCGCATTGCACTCGCGACCAATGGGGGAGCCCACAATGCGCACCGGCCAGCAGTACAAGGAATCGCTCGCAGACGGACGCCTGACCTACTTCGAGGGCAAACAGATCGACGACCTCGAGACGCACCCGATCCTGGGCCAGACGGTGGATGCCACGGCGGCTGGCTACGACCGCTTCTATGACCCGGCTCCCGACGCGTCCTCGCCGCTGATGACGGTGCCGCGCAGCGCCGACGACTTGCGCGAGATGATCCCGCTGCTGCATTCGGCAGGGATGATGGCCCATGTCACCTATACCTCCATCCAGACGCTCAAGACTGCGGCGGGGCGGATGGTCGACACCAAGCCCGAGAACATCGAGCGAATCGATGCGTTCATCGACGAGGCGCAGCGTGACGACGTGCGCATCACCCAGTGCATCACCGACGCCAAGGGCGACCGCAGCCGTCCGCCGGCCCGCCAGGACGACTTGGACTCCTACGTGCGGGTGGTCGACCGCCAGCGGGACGGCGTGGTGATCCGGGGAGCCAAGCTGCACATCACCGGCGCTTCGTTCGGTCACGAGCTGCTGACCATTCCCACCAAGGCCATGAAGCCCGGCGAGGAAGACTGGTCGATCGGCTGCTCAGTGCCGGTGAACGCTCCAGGCGTCAAGATCATCAACACCACCTACGCGCCCCGCCATGAGGACCCTCGGGCGTTTCCTGTGTCGGGCGAGCACCACTATCCCGAGGGCTTCGTGATCTTCGACGACGTGTTCGTGCCCCACGAGCGTGTCTTCCTCGACGGCGAGACGCACTACGCCGCAGTGTTCGCCCATGCGCTGGGCCTGTGGGAGCGTCTCGGCGGACTGTCGGCTTTCGTGGAGGAAGCAGACGAGCTGGTCGGGCTGGCGCAGCTCGTCGCCGAGGCCAACGGCACTGCGGGCATCGGCCACGTCAAGGAGAAGATCTCCGAGATGATCATCCATGCCACGCTGATCCGGGCCACGCTGGAAGCCGCCATCGAGCACTGCTCGATCGGGCCCGAAGGCGCGGCATTCCCCAACGAGCTCTACACCAATGCGGGCAAGTTCCACGCAGCAGCGAACTACAGCGCCATGGTGCGCCACCTCCACGACATCGCCGGGGGCGCCGTGCTGACGTCACCGGTGCCGGCCGACTTCGAGAACCCCGATGTCGGACCGCTGGCCCGCAAGTACATGGCCACCCGTGCCGATGTCGAGGGCGAGTACCGCGCACGCCTGATGCACACCATTCGCGACCTCACCGCCGATTCCTATGGCGGCTGGAAGTTCGTGACCAACCTGCAGGCCGGAGGCGGCTTGTACGCGCAGCGAATCGTCACCCGCCGGCACTACGACCTCGAAGGCGCCAAGCAGAAGGCCCTGGCGGTCGCCGGGCTCGCCGAAGCCGACCACTAGAAACGGTTGTCTGGCGGCCATCACGCGCCGCTATGAGAAGTCTCTGATAGTCACCGCACAGATGTCTGTCTGCGCACGTTGCGCCGCACGCTGAGCCTAGGTTGAGGGCGTGAGTGTCGCCGCGGCGCAGGAATCGGTGATCGTCTCGACTGCAGCGCTCACGCAGCGGTTCGGTTCGACGGTGGCGATCGACGCCTTGGACGTGCGCATTCGCCCCGGCATCACCGGGCTCGTGGGTGCGAACGGCGCAGGGAAGACCACGTTGCTCAGCGCGCTGCTCGGCCTGCGTCCACCGACCTCGGGCTCGGCGACAGTGCTGGGACTCGATCCGCGCGGCCAAGGAGCTGCTCTGCGGGCCAAGGTGGGATTCGCCCCCGAACGTGACGTGCTTCCCGACGAGATGCGTGCCGTGGATTTCGTGCGCCACCTGTCGCAGGTGCGCGGCCTGCCCCGCAGCGAGGCCCGTACCCGCGCATCAGACTGCCTCTGGCTGGTCGGGCTCGGCGAGGAGCGCACACGCACGCTCGGCACGATGTCCACCGGTCAGCGCCAGCGGGTCAAGCTCGCACAGGCCATCGCGTCCGACCCCGAATTGGTGCTGCTCGACGAGCCGACATCGGGGCTCGACCCCACCCAGCGCAGCGAGATGCTCACGCTGATCGGCGAGATCAGCAAGGAGTACTCCGTCAGCGTTGTGCTGTCGTCGCACCTGCTCGAAGAGGTCGAGCGGGTCTGCGACCACATCGTCGCGCTCGACGCGGGTCGCCTGGTCGCCGACGGACCGATCGAAGAGCTGGTCGGCGACAGCGACGGCATCACGCTGGAACTTGTCGACATCGCCGAGCCGGCGGGAACGATCGACGCCGTCGAGAGCACGCTGCGCCGTGGTGGCATTGAGGTGGAGCGGGCGGGCACCACGCTCCGGCTCGGGGGCGTCGGCCCCGATGAGCTGAGCGACCGGGTCCGCGACGCCGTTGCGGATGCAGGAGCGCGCATCCGGCGCCTTGAAGCCCGCAGGCACACGCTGGCCGACTTGTTCGAGACGTCGGCGACATGAGCGACTCAACCGGAACTACCGACGCTCGCGAGCCCCCCACCGAAGCCGACGACGGCGCTGCACAGATTCTCGACCATCGCTACCGGCCCTACAGCGGCGCCCGCCACGGTCTTGGCGGCGCCATGCGGGCCGTGATTGGCTCGTCATTCAGATTCACGCTCGGCTTCGGGCGTCCCGCACGCCACAAGTTCTTGCCCTGGCTGGCCGTTGTCGTCGCCCTGGTTCCCGCAATTGTGTTCGTGGGCATCGCGACGGTGCTCGACATCGATCTGATCTCTGAGAACATCCTGCCCGAGTACCACCAGTACTACGGCTTCATCGAGGCGGCGCTGTTCTTTTTCTGCGGAATCGTTGTTCCGGAAATCTTGGTCGCTGATCGCCGTAACGGGATGCTGCCGATGTACCTGGCCACCCCGCTGCGATTGTGGAGCTATCTGGCCTCGAAGGCCGCCGCTGTCGCAGCGACGCTGGCAGTGATCACTGTCGGGCCGCTGCTGTTCCTGCTCGTCGCCTACACCATCGAGGGATCCGGCCCTGCTGGGCCGGGCGACTGGCTGATCGTGCTGGTACGCATCTTGGGCTCCGGCATCGCCATCGCCGCCACCATCGCTGCTGCCAGCCTGGCCATCTCGAGCCTGACCGATCGGCGGGCGTTCGCCGTGATCGGTGTCATCTTGCTCCTCTTGGGCTCGCAGCTCGTCACCAGCGTGCTCGTCGAGGTGGCCGAGATGGACCCCCGCATCTACGCGTTCAACCTGGCCGAGATGGGCGAGGCACTCAAGGATCGGATCTTCGGCGTCGGACCGCCGATGCTGGGCGAAGACGAATCGTCGCCGGGGCAGCGCATCAGCGAACTGTCGACGCTGTTCGTCGTGGCCGTGAATGTCGCGTGGGTAGCGGCGGGCGGCGCCGTGCTGTGGTGGCGCTACTGCCGGATCGAGGCGAGCCAATGAGCGCCCGCCCCCGCCCGGCGCCCGCACCGAGCTTCGACGAGCGCGGTGAGGCTGCAGCCGAGCCGCGTGCTGAGGCCACCGAGGCCGCTGCGCAACCGTCCGGCATGGTCGAGGTGCGCGGTGTCTCAAAGTTCTTCGGCGACGTCGTGGCGGTGTCGGACGTGACGTTCACTGTTCGCGCCGGCGTCACTGCACTGCTCGGCCCCAACGGCGCCGGCAAGTCGACGCTGTTTCGCATGATGTGCGGCCTCACCCCGCCGTCGAGGGGCACCGTGCGTGTCCTGGGTGCCGATGCCCGCACTGACCGCGACGTTCGGGGCCGGATCGGATTGTCGCCCCAGCAGGACGCCCTGTTCGACCGGCTCGACGCGCTCGATTTCGTGAAGATCGCAGCCGCTACTCACGGCGTCGTGGATCCGGGCGCGGCTGCGCGAGCGGCGCTTGGCATCGTCCAACTCGACCCGGACGACGATCGACCGGTATCGGGCTACTCCAAGGGCATGCGCCAGCGCACCAAATTGGCCGCGGCACTCGTCCACGATCCCGAGGTGCTGATCCTGGACGAGCCGCTCAACGGGCTCGATCCCGTTCAGCGGAGGCGCATGATCGACCTGCTCGAAGATCTCGGCGCGCAGGGGCGCTGCGTGCTCGTGTCGTCCCATGTGCTCGAAGAGGTCGCCCGGCTCGGATCGCGAATTCTGGTCATTGCCCAGGGCCGCCTTGCCGCCAGCGGCGACTATCGCGAACTGCGGGAGCTGATGGACGATCGCCCGCACCGCATCAGCATCGATGCCGACAGGCCACGCGATCTGGCTGCGGCGTTGGTCAGATCGGGCACTGTCGTCGGGGTGCGCATAGATGGGGATGTGGTCGTAGCCGACACGCTGGAAGTGGACCGGCTGGGGCGCGAGATCGCGCCCCTGGCGAAGGGCCTCGGCGCTCGACTCCGACAGGTCATCCCGCTGGACGAAGACCTTGAATCGGTCTTCCGCTATCTGGTGGAACGACGATGAGCGAAACGCTCGACACCGCGTCGCCCCCGCCCCAGCGGAATCGTGTCGGCGTCGTGGCGGCGACGGCGTTGTGCTACCGGGTCCTCATCCGCCAGATCGTTTCGGCTGGTCGTCTGGCGGCGCTCGGCGCGCTCGGCGCGATCATGATCGTGGTCGGCTGGGTAGTGGGCAATTCGACGAACGGCGCAGAGTCCGCCAGCACCAGCGCACTGTTCAACGGCGCTAACTATGCCGACGGCTTCGGACTCATTGTCATAGTGCCGATCGTGTCGCTGGTCTTCGCTGCGGCGGCGCTGGGCGATGTTCGCGACGACGGCACGCTCGTGTACTTGTGGCTGCGTCCCATCGGCCGCGCCCCGCTGGTGATCGCCGCGGCGGCTGCGGCGGTGACGGTCTCGCTGCCGCTGAGCGTCGTGCCGACTGCGTTGGGCGGCTGGTTCGCGGCTGACTTTGTTGCCGATTCAGGGGGTGTCGCGCTGGGTGCGTTGGCCGCGGCGGCGCTGGGGGCAGTCGCCTATTCGTGCCTGTTCGTGCTGCTGGGGCTGCTGTTCCGCAAAGCCGTCCTGTGGGGGATCGCGTATGTGCTGCTGTGGGAGGGCTTGGCGGTGGGCCTCGGCGACTTCGCCGAACGCCTGTCGCTGCGCGGGTACGCCCGCTCGGTGCTCGCACAGATCTCCGATGTCGATCTCGGCTTCACGACCTACGGGCTCATCACGGCGATCGCCGTGCTCGCTGGCGTCTCCGTGGTCAGCCTGGCGTTCGCCGCGGTGCGACTCGGCCGCCTCAACGTGGATTGACCTCACTCGCTGGGCCAACCCGACACTGAGTTCCCGTGTGCCGGGTACACCCGACACAATGGGCGGGTGCGGCTGGTCATCCAGATTCCCTGCCTGAATGAGGCGGAGACATTGGGGGAAACACTGGGTGCGCTGCCGCGCGAGGTGCCGGGCTTCAGCGAAGTCCTGTGGCTGGTCGTCGACGACGGCTCCACTGACGACACGGTGAAGATCGCCCGCGACCACGGCGCCGACGCAGTCGTGAGCCTGACGCAAAACAAAGGGCTCGCCGTGGCCTTCGCCAGCGGCCTCGACGCCGCACTGCGCATGGATGCCGACGTGATCGTGAACACCGACGGCGACAACCAGTACGACGCCGCAGACATTGCCAAGCTCACCGAGCCGATCGTCGCCGGCCGGGCCGATCTGGTGATCGGCTCGCGCGACATCCGCAACCACCCTGAGTTCTCGCCGCTCAAGAAGCGGCTGCAGCGGCTCGGCTCGTGGACGGTCCGGCAGGCCTCGGCGACCGATGTGGCCGACGTCACCTCCGGGTTCCGTGCCTACAGCCGGGAGGCCGCGCTCGCAGCGAACGTCGTGTCACGGTTCACCTACACGCTCGAGACCGTGATCCAGGCCGGCAAGTCAGACCTCGCGGTCACCGATGTGCCGGTGCGCGTGAATCCCACGACTCGCCCGTCGCGCTTGTTCCGCTCCAAGCGCCAATACGTGCGCAGGGCTGCGGGCACGATCGTCCGCGTCTACGCCATGCACGAACCGCTGCGGGTGTTCGCAGTGCCTGCAGCGCTGTTCGCCGCCGTCGGTGTGTTCCTGTTCGCCCGATTCGGATGGTTCCTGGTGACCTCAGACGGCTCAGGCCACGTGCAGTCGCTCATTATCGGTGCCGTCGCGCTGCTCGTGGCCATGCAACTCGTGATGCTCGGCGTCCTGGCAGACCTGCTGCGCGCCAATCGGGTGATCGCCGAACGAACGCTGCGCCGGGTCCGCACCATAGAACTCGACGTCGGAACACTTCTGAATGAGCGACAGGCGGCGGAACGACGACGCTTCGAGAACGTGTCCGGTGAGGGAACAGATCACTGAGCGGTGAGGGCGGCAGGGGCATCTGCGACGTTGCGACCTGCCGGATCGCTGGAGCAGGGGACCCTGCCGCCCTCACCGCGGGCGCGCGCCCAGCTCCAGCCGAGTTCAGGAAATAACGACGACCACGTCGCCGGCGCCGACGGTGTCGCCGGGCTCGACCTTGATCTCGCTGACGGTTCCCGAGCGGTCGGCGTTGATGCTGTTCTCCATCTTCATGGCTTCCAGCACCACGACGCCCTCGCCGGTCGTGACCTCTTGGCCGATCTCCACGAGGATCTTGACGATCGTGCCCTGCATCGGGACGGTCACCTGACCGGTCCCGGCGCCGGCCGACGCAGCACCGCTCGCGCGCCGGGGGCGGGCTGCCGTGTTGGCGGCGCTGGCTGGCGGTGCTGAATCGGGCACCCATGCGCTCACCGAGAATCGCTTGCCGTCGACTTCCACCACCACATCTCGCCGCACGAGCGGCACGTCTTCGCCGTCGGACCCCCCGGTGGGCTCGGCGTCGATCTTGCCGCTCACGCCGCTCAGATCAAGCCGTTCCTCCACCCACTTGGTGCTGTGGGTGCCGGCCTGAAAGTCGTCTGAGGCCATGATCTCGACGTGTGCCGCGGCGGTCGTTGCGACGCCGCCGACGCTCAGCTCGCCAAGGGCCCGCTGCATGCGGCCGATGGCGGTCGGGCGATCTGAGCCCCACACGACCAGCTTGCCGATGAGGTTGTCGTAGTACTGGCTGACGGTGTCGCCCGATTCGTACCCGCCGTCCCAGCGGACGCCGAACCCGTCGGGCACACGCAGCGATGTCAGCGTGCCCGGTGACGGCAGGAATCGGCCGCCCGCGGGATCCTCGGCATTGATGCGCGCCTCGATCGCGTGGCCGACCGAGGTCACTTCCGACTGTGTGAACGACAGCGGCTCTCCGGCCGCAACGCGGATCTGCTCGCGGACCAAGTCGATGCCGGTCACCATCTCGGTGACCGGGTGCTCCACCTGCAGCCGGGTGTTCATCTCCAAATAGAAGAACTCGCCGTCTTGGTAGAGGAACTCCACGGTGCCGGCGTTGGTGTAGCTGCAGCCACGGGCCACCGCCACAGCGGCATCGCCCATCGCCTTGCGAACGGCGTCATCGAGCAGCGGAGCGGGGCTCTCCTCCACCAGCTTCTGGTGCCTGCGCTGCGCGGAGCAGTCGCGCTCGCCCAGCCACACGGCGTTGCCGTGGCTGTCGGCGATGATCTGCATCTCGATGTGGCGCGGCCAGGTGAGGTACCGCTCCATGTAGCACTCGCCCCGGCCGAAGAAGGCTTCGGCCTCACGCTGTGCGGACGCCAAGGCAGCTTCGATCTCGTCGGGTCCGCTCACGACCTTCATGCCGCGGCCGCCGCCGCCATAGGCCGCCTTGATGGCGATGGGATAGCCGTGGTCGGCGCCGAACGCTTCGACGTCATCGCTCGAAGCGATGACCTCGGTGGTGCCGGGAACGCCGGCGACGCCGGACCGTTCGGCGGCGAGGCGTGCTGAGATCTTGTCGCCCATCACCTCGATGGCCTCGGGCGGAGGTCCGATAAAGGTCACGCCCCGCTCGGTGATGGCGCGGGCGAAGTCGGCATTCTCGGAATAGAAGCCGTAGCCGGGATGAACTGCGTCGGCGCCGCACCGCGAGATGACATCCAGAATTGCCTCGGTATTGAGGTAGCTCTCGGCTGCTGTCTGGCCGCCTAGGGCGAACGCCTCGTCCGCGAGGCGCACATGCAAGGCGTTTCGGTCCAGTTCGCTGTACACGGCGACCGTCGGAATGCCCAGCTCGCGGCAGGCCCGGATGACTCGCACCGCGATCTCGCCCCGGTTGGCGATGAGGAGCTTGCTGAACACGAATGAAGTCCTAACTGTGAGGTCCTGGCTGCGATGGCCTGTCGGTGCAGGCCGACTGCTGCCAAGTCGGGCCAGTCGGCATCACTTCATTTTCGACCGGCAGCGGGCAAGTCTGTCGGCTGCCGCCGCGAGTGCCACCGCTACGCTCGGTGTGTGCTTGGTTCGCACGACGCCAGAGCCATCGAGTCCCCGCATTTCAGGTCCGTACCCCGCACCCGTTTCACCCACATCGAGTGGTACGACGAGATCGGTTCGACCAATACCGAACTGCTCGATCGGGCCCGCCGGGGAGCGCCCGAAGGGGTGGTGCTGATCACCGATTTGCAGACCGCCGGACGCGGTCGCCGCGGTCGGCGTTGGACGGCGCCGCCGGGCACATCGTTGATGATGTCGGTGCTGCTGCGACCGCCGCCGGGTCCGCTGCCTCCGGCTCGAGCGGCCTTGGTGACGCTGGCGGTTGCGCTGGCCGCCGCTGACGCCTGTGAGCAATCCAGCGGCGTCAGGCCGCGGCTGAAATGGCCCAACGACCTCGTGATCGCTGACAGTGCTGGCCGTGACAGTGCTGGCCGTGATCGCAAGCTGGCGGGCATCTTGGCTGAGTCGATCAGCACGCACGGAACGCTCTCCGCGCTCGTGGTGGGCATGGGCCTCAACACCGGCTGGCCGCAGGTGCCGCCAGAGCTGGAAGGCGTCGCGACGAGCTTGAACCTGGAAGCAGGCGCACCCGTGGACCGCACGGCGCTGGCCCGCCGGGTGCTCGAGGGCCTCGAGGCCCGCTACGAGCTGCTGTGCAGGGCCGATCACGGCTTGGGCGGCGGTTCGGGCGCTGCCGCTGTGCTGGACGAGGCGCGCCGGAATTCCGCCACGCTCGGCCGCCGGGTGCGCATCTCGTTCGATGCGACCGCCGACAGGCCCGCGACCGATGACCCCAAGGCTGGCCCGCCCATCCTCGAGGGGCTTGCGAGCGATCTCGATCCGCACGGGCGGCTGCTGGTCACCGACGATGCCGGGGCGATCCACACCGTGGCGGTCGGCGACGTCGTGCACCTGCGGCCGGCACCCGGGCCACAGTGACCTCCGAGCTGACGCTGAGCCGAAACGCCGATGGGTGAGCCCTTCCGTTGTCGCACCAGTTGTTTCCCGCTCTTGTTCGCTGTCGCTCACGGGCCGCTCGGGCCACGGCTTCGCCTATCGGCTCAGCCTCTTGGCGAGAATCCTCAGCGTCGGGTGC
>LXNI01001356.1_pt1 | contig 21788 bp, 16 predicted proteins | sample 809091 | NCBI WGS metagenome assembly LXNI01 (sample SAMN04870527, study PRJNA318959) | sponge metagenome | biome: 01000161; feature: marine sponge reef; material: water | host: Sarcotragus foetidus | place: Greece: Milos, Mediterranean Sea | collected 2013-05-29 | depth 5-7 m | reverse complement strand
CGTGGCCGCCGGATCCAGCGCGGGACGCCTGCGAGACGCCGCGCACATTCCCCTCGTCCGCTCGGTCATGCCCGCGGCCGCCGCGGTGGCACTCGGGCTCGGGGCGCTGTTCTCCCTGGGCTTGAGCCTGGTGCTCGTGGAACTGTCGGCATCGAACCTGGAATTCGGCGTGCTGATCGCCGTCTTCGGCGTGGGGGCCGGCGCCGGCCTGATCATCGTCACCCGACTCGCGCTCCCGCTGATGCAGATGACCCGCTACGGCACCCTCACCATGGGCGCCCTGGTGGCCTGCATGAGCCTCAGCCCCGTACTCTGGCTGACCTACCTGGGAGCGTTCGGCTTCGGCCTGGCGGCGACGGTGGCGCTCACGTCGGGCATGACAGCCCTGCAGTCCGGCACCACCGAGATAGAACGCGGGCTGGCGTTCGCCGCCTTCCACATGGTCATCCGGATGGCCTTGGGGCTCGCCGCCGTGGTGGCCGGTGCGATCCGCGACGCTCTCGACGAGGTGACGATCTTCGATTTCTGGACACTCAGCGGGACCCGGCTCGTCCTCCTGGCTTCAGGAATCCTCGTCGTGGGCAGCGCTGCGGCGGTCCGCGCCCGATCTCCCGAAGATCCCGATACGAATAGCGCCTCGTGACCGCCCTGAGAAATCCTGCAGCGACCGGGCGCGCCCGCCTGCCGGGCGTCCCCTTGCCGGCGGTGACGGCGTGACGGTCGCGGTCGTCACCGACAGCGCCGCGGCGCTCCCGGCGGCAATGCAACGGGAACTGGAAATCGGCGTCGTGCCGATCCTGCTCACCGTCGACGGCAAGGAGATCGCGGACGACGCCCTGGGGCCGCACGAACTCCTCGCCGCGGGCACGCTGAGCACCGCGGCGCCGAGCGCCGGCGCTTTCGCCCGCGCCGTGCGCGAGCGCCAGAGTCCCGACGGCGTGCTGGTGCTGACCCTCTCGGGCAAGCTGTCGAGCAGCCACCGGGCGGCGGTGCTCGGCGCACGGGAAGCCGAGGGTTCGACGATCGTGGTGGACACGGCCAACGCGGCGGGCGCCCAGGCCCTCGCCGTGCACGCCGCGGCCGTTGCCGCACAGCGCGGCGCCGGCCTGGCCGAGGCCGCGGACGCCGCTCGCCGTGTCGCCGCACGGGCGCGCCTCATCGGAGTGCTCGGCAGCCTCGAACAGCTGGTGCGAAGCGGGCGGATCCCCTCGATGGCCGGCCGGGCCGGGGATCGGCTGGGGGTCCGACCGATGTTCGACATACACGACGGGCGGATCCGGCGGCTGCTGCCGAGCCGCAACACCAAAAGCGCCCACCGGCGCATCCTGGATCAGTGGCGCCAGAGTCGCCCTCCCGAGGTCCGCGCCCTGCACGTCGCCGCCGTCCATGCCGGCGCGCCCGCCGATGCCGACGCTCTCCTAGCGTCAGTGACAGCGGAGATCGAGCCGGCTACGGCGTTCATCGGCGGCTTCGGCGGGGCGCTGATCGCCACCGCCGGCGTGGGAGTCTCGGGGCTCGCCTGGTGGTGGGAGACGCCCACCGGTCCGCTCTAGGTCAGCCCGCCCGCGCCCGAGGCGCCAGCGCCGCCGAGAGGTCGTGCGCGCAGCGCCCGTCGGCGGTGACGGTGAGAATCTCGACACCGTCGGCGGTCACCACCAGGGTGTGCTCGAACTGCGCCGTGCGCGACCGGTCGGCGGTCACCGCCGTCCAACCGTCGCTCCACAGATCCATCTGCGGGCTGCCGAGCGTGAGCATCGGTTCGATCGTGAAGGTCATGCCCTCGGCTAGCGGCGTCGCGTTGCGCGGATCGTGGTAGTGCGGGATCTGCAGGTTGCCGTGGAAGTCGGTCCCCACGCCGTGGCCCACGAACTCGCGCACGACGCCGAGACCGCCCGGGCGCGCCACCCCTTCGATGGCCCTGCCGATCTCGCTGACCGGCACGCCGGGGGCCACCACCGCGATCGCCGCCTGCAGCGCTCGCAGCGTCCCGCGCACGAGCCGGCGGCTCTCGGCGTCCGCCTCGCCGGCGCAGAACATGGCCGAGGTGTCGCCGTGAACCCCATCGAGGTACACGGTGACGTCGATGTTCACGATGTCGCCGGCCACCAGCGGACGGCTGTCGGGGATGCCGTGGCAGATGACCTCGTTCACCGACGTGCAAACCGACTTCGGGAAGGTGCGGTAGCCGAGCGGGCTGGGGTACGCCCCGCGGGCTAGCACCTCGGCGTGGACGACCTCGTCGATGGCGTCGGTGGTGACACCCGGGGCGACCTGCCGGCCAGCGATGAGCAGGATCTCGGCGGCGGCCGCCCCCGCCCGGCGCATCGCCTCGATCTCGGCAGGCGAGCGCACCGGTGACATACGCGCCGGCCCCGGCTCCCCGCGGTTGTTGCGAACATACGGCGGGCGGGCAATGTGGCGGGGCACCGGTCGGGGCGGCCCGACGATGCCCGGATGCACCGAGGCGGACCGCACGAGAGGCCGCCGCTTGCGCTTGGCCACTCCCCTACACCGCGGCCGGGTCTCCCGCCGCCGGCGACGGCGAGGGCCAGATCGGCGGGCGCTTCTCGAGGAACGCCCCGATGCCCTCCTGAGCGTCGTCCATGGCGGCGTTGGCCGCCATCACCTGGCGCGTGTAGTCGTAGGCCTCCGGCTCAGCGCGGTCGAGTTGCTCGTAGAAGGCTCGCTTGCCGATCGCCAGCACGCCGGCGCTGAAGCGACCGATCCGCCCGGCCAGGTCGGCCACCGCCTCCTGCAACTCTCCGGCGGGCACCACCTTGTTCACCAACCCCCACGCAGCGGCGGTGGCGGCGTCGATGGGGTCACCGGTGAGCAGCATCTCCAGCGCCCGCTTGCGCCCGACGGCGCGCGACAGCGGCACCATGGGCACGGAGCAGAACAGGCCGATGCGCACTCCGGGCACAGCGAAGCGGCTCCGGTCGGTCGCCACGACGAGGTCGCAGGCCGCCACCACCTGGCAGCCGGCCGCGGTGGCGATGCCGTCCACGGCGGCGACGACCGGTTGCGGCACGCGGCGGATCACCGCCATCAACTCGCAGCAGACGTCGAACAGCTCGTCGTAGAAGTCGTCGGGGCGGTCCACCATCTCCGCTAGGTCATGGCCGGCGCTGAAAGCCGGAGACGCCCCGGAGACGACGATGACCCGCACCGCGGGGTCGGCGCCGAATCCACCGAGCGCCGAGATGAGGTCCCGCAGCACCGCCAGGCCGAGGGGATTGCGACGTGCGGGGTTGTCCAGCAGCACCTCGCCGATGTCGCCGTTGCGGCTCACGCGAACGTGGCTCGTGGCCTGCGATCCGTTGCCTCCGGTCATGCGGCCAGCCTAACGGTGCGCCGGATGGGCTGCCCCAGACGCGCCGTTGTGCTACGGATGGAGGCGTGTGCACGCAGATCCCCCACCCCTCGGTGCCGTCGAGAGCGCGACCGCGCGAGTCGCGGCTACGGATGGAGGCGTGTGCACGCAGATCCCCCACCCGGCTCGCCGGCAGATCGCATGGCTGGCGCACTGCCCGAGCACCAGCAGCGGCTGCTCGAGGCGGCCTCCTCCACGCCGGGCGTGCGCGGGGTCATCCACCTGCGTACCCAGCACCTCGGCCCCGACGAACTGCTAGTGGCGCTGAAGTCGAGTTCGACCCCGCACTGGACACAGCCGGCTTGGCGGTCGCCGCCAACGACGCCGAATCCCGCCTGCGGGCCGCAGTGCCGCTCACCCAGGTGATCTACATCGAGCCTGACCTGCTCAAAGAAAACTGATCAAAGAATATTCTGGCCTGTTGGTGATTTTCTGATCAGTCTCCTATATTCTCAGATGAGTGAAAATACATGGAAGGCACCTAAGACCACTTCAGTCCGAGGGGCCGAGACGACGGCTGGGCACGGGTCCGGCGGCGCTGGGAGTTCTCGTGGCGGCCACGTTGGGGGCGGCCTGCACGGGAACGGCACCGCAAGCCGTCGGAGGCGCGGACGCAGGCAACCGCCTCGCGGCAGCACTGGCGCCGCCCACTGCTTCCCCGACCGCCGAGCCCCCTCGCGAGCCCGCGCAGGCTCCCGGAGAGCCCGCGGGCAACGAACCGCTCGGCGCCGCGCCGGCTGATCCCGGCGGCCTGACCCCTGCCGGGCCCCGACCGGGCCCGGCGGCCCCCGAGGCCCCGCGATCGGTGTGGAATCCCGAGGCCGTGCGGGCCAGCCGCAGCGCCGGCGAGGCCGGAGGCCCGCCACCGCCGGAGCACGAGTACGGCGCGACCACCGCCACCGCGCCCCCCGACGCCGTCGAGATGCTGCCCGGGCCGCCGGTCCCAGACGGACCGGTGCCGCTCGTCTCCTCCCGCCGAGGCGGGGATCCGCCCACCGATGTCGCCGCGGCAATCCTCGACGCCTATGAGGCCTTCTGGGACAGCTACTGGGTGGCGGCGACCCATCCCGTGAACCCCAGCCATCCCGGGATCGGCGAGCACAGCGCCGAGCCGCTGCGCAGCCGCGCTGTCGGCGTGCTGCGCGGGCGGGCGACCGAGGGCGTCGCCCTGCGCCTTCCCGCAGACCACGGCGCCGGCCGGGTCGTCCACATCGAGGGCTGGGACACCGGCAGCGCCGAGGTCCTGGACTGTTTCGTCGACACCGCCGTCCTCTACGAGGTGTCCACGGGCCGCGTGCGCAACGACGAGCAGGCCACCGTGGTGCATCTGGCGCTGATGCGACGCGAGCGCGGCGCCTGGCGCGTCGTGGAGATCTTCGAACAGGCAATTCACACAGGAAGGACGGACGGATGCATCATCAAACCCAACACTCCCGCGACCTCGGGTCCCCACGGAGGCCCGCCGGCACCCGGCCGGGACGCCGCCGGCGCTGCTCTCACGCCGTCGTCGCCGTTCTGACGGTCGCCGGTTCGCTCTGGAGCACCGCGCCGGGCGTCGCCGCGGCCGACTCCACCGAGGTCGAGAACTGCAGCGACAGCCAGAACTTCTGCTCGACACTCACCGTCGAGCGGCCGACGACCCAGGATCCGCCGAAGGAGAAGCCCACGAGCAGCCTCAACTACTGCGGACCCTTCTACCCCCAGAAGGACGGCACCTACAACGTCGACATCTGCGACTCCGACGGCAACTTCATCCAGACCATCAACCTGGCGCCCACCAGGACCAAACCCCAGCCCACCGAGTCCAGCGTCATCTCGTCGGCGATGGGCGCCCTGAACCCGCCTCGGCCGACCATCCACACCTCGCCGCGCTACCGCTCGGGCCTGCTGGTGCAGACCCCTACATGGCTCTGGCTGTCTCCGTCGTACTGGCGCACCTACAGCACCACCATCACGGTCATGGGATACGTCGTCACCATCTTCGCCACACCCACCACGGTGCGCTGGAACATGGGCAACGGGGATTCGATCACCTGCCTGGGTCCGGGCACCCCGTGGCTTCCCGGCTTCGCGGACGCCCTCAGCACCTGCAGGTACACCTACCGGCACTCTTCGGACGGCGCCGCCGGCGGCCGCTTCAAGATCACCGCGACCGTCACCTTCGTGGGCAGCTTCACGACCGTGGGCCTCGGTGGCATGCGCGGCCCGCTGGGGGCGGTGACCCGCCGCTCGTCGGTCCGCGCCCCGGTGGTGGAGATCCAGGGACTGGTGGTGTGAACCGGCGGCCGTCGGCGGGGAGCTGCGGTGCCATAGGCTCGGCCCGTACCCGCCCAGGCGCCCGGGAGGCCCGCATGTTCACCGCCCTGCTGCTCGAGCAGACCGACGACGGATTCCGCTGCCGCATCAGCCGGCTCGCCGAGGATCAACTCCCGGACCATGAGGTGACCGTCGCCGTGGACTACTCCACGGTCAACTACAAGGACGGCCTAGCGATCTGCAACGGCGCGCCCGTGGTGCGCAACTGGCCGCTCGTTCCGGGCATCGACCTAGCCGGTGTCGTCGAGGCCAGCGATCACCCCGACTGGCGCCCCGGCGACCGCGTGACCGTCAACGGCTGGGACCTCGGTGAGAAGCACTGGGGCGGCATGGCCCAGAAGGCGCGTGTCGAGGCCGGCTGGCTGACACGCCTACCCGCCGCGATCGACACCCGCGCCGCGGCCGCCATCGGCACAGCCGGGTACACCGCCATGCTCTGTGTGATGGCACTCGAGGACCACGGCGCCACCCCCGGCGGCGGACCGGTGGTCGTCACCGGTGCGGCAGGGGGCGTGGGCAGCGTGGCCACCTCCGTGCTGGCCGAGCTGGGCTACGAGGTTGTGGCGTCCACCGGACGGGCCGACAGCGAGGGCGACTACCTGCGCTCGCTCGGCGCCGCGGCGATCATCGACCGCGGCGAGTTGAGCGAGCCGGGCGGGCGGCCGATGGCGAGGCCGCGCTGGGCGGCGGGCGTGGACACCGTCGGCAGCCACACCCTCGTGAACCTCATCGCGGCGCTGGAACCCGAGGGCTGCGTGGCCGCCTGTGGGCTGGCCGGCGGCTCCGACCTCCCCGGCACCGTGTTCCCGTTCATCCTCCGGGGCGTCAGCCTGCTGGGCGTCAACTGCGTCTACCAGCCGGCGGCTCGGCGGACCGAAGCCTGGAAACGGCTGGCCGCCGACCTGGACAGCGAGACCTTGGAGTCCATCACCAGCGAGGTGCCCCTGGCGGAGGCGCCCCGGGTGGCTTCCGACATCCTCGCCGGCGCGGTACGGGGCCGGGTCGTGGTGGACGTGAACGCCTGAGCACCGACTTGCCGAGCGGGTACGCTGCGGGCTAACGGCCGGAGGGCGGCGCGAGTCGGTTCCTCCCGGGCGCAACCGATTGATCGCAATCGATCGAATTCGATTCTTCGAGCACGAGGAGACACCCGGTGGGATATTTCGGACGGTCCTGGGAACTCGGCAAGACGTCCTGGCGTGTGCTGCGGAAGGACAAGGAGTTGCTGTGGCTGCCGGTCCTCGGCGGCGTGGCGGCGCTGATCATCGCCGGCGTCGTCTTGCTCGTCATCACCCTCATCAACTACGACCCGGCCGACGGCCTCGGCGACATGGAGATCGGCGGTGGCTCGGTCCTACTGATCATCCTGGGTGTCATCGTCGCCGCCATCGCCGTGTACTTCTTCCAGGGGGCCCTCGTGCACGGGGCTCGCGAGCGGCTCACCGGCGGTGACCCCACCGTGGCCAGCGCCATCCGCGGCGCCTGGAAGCGGATCGGCGCCATCGCCCCGTGGGCGATCGTGGCGCTCGTGGTGGGTGCCATCATCAACGCGATCCAGGCTGCGGCACGCAACCGGGCCGGCTTCGCGGGGGCGATCATGGGCAGTCTCCTGGACTTGGCGTGGCGCGCCCTGACCTTCCTGGTCATGCCGGTCATCATCGCCGAGGGTACCGGCGCGTTCGGGGCCATCGGGCGCTCCAAGAACCTGCTGCGGCGGACCTGGGGCGAGAACCTCGTCGCCCAGGCGGGGCTCTCCATCGTGGGCTTCGTGCTGATGCTGCCCGGGCTGCTCATCGCCATCTTCCTGGGTTCCGGGCCGCTGGGCGTCTTCGGTGTCATCGTCGGCGGCCTGTTGATAATCTTCGGGGCCGTGGTGGCCTCGGCGCTGAGCGCGGTGTACCAGACGGCGCTGTACGAGTACGCCACGACGGGTGAGTCCCCCGCCGAGTTCGCCGAGGTCAACCTGGGCCAGTCCTTCGGCCACCGCAGCGACCGCGGCAACCGCTGGGGCCAGCCCGGCCAGTACCGCACCTGAGCGCCCGCCATCGGCCGCAACTCTCACCGCGACGTGGCACCTACCGACTAGCCATCATCGCGAGCCGGCCGAAGAAGTCTCACCTCATACAGAATCGTCGGAACCCGCAGGCTGACCGGCTTACGTCTGGTCGTTCAAGCGGGCGCGGAGGTGGGCTGACTCGGCTTCGGCGGCGCGGCGGGCAGCGGTCTCGGCGGCTCGCTCGTGGCGGGCTGCGTCGAGGGCTTGGCGCATCTCGTCGGGGTCGGCCAGCCAGTGGCCGGTCTGAGGGTCGCGAAAGCGCAGGCGGTGCGCTTCGGCGTGCAGGTCGAGGTCGAGGACGCTGCTGTGGCTGCGGATGCGGCCGTCGTCGTCGAGACGCATCGGTATCGGCGCCCACACGTCTCCTGTTCGGCGGTCGCCCTGGAGGACGGGAGTGTAGAACTCGCCGCCGGTGGGGTCGAACCGCCAGTACTCGATCACGCCCATCTCGAGGTAGGTGGCGGGCTTGTCGTTCAGGTCTTTCTCGTAGGTGCCCTCCGAAGCGATTTCGAGAATGAACGCAGGCGCCGCGCCGACGTCCCAGAGCCGATAGCTGGCCGCCGTCTGTATGTGGCCCGGGTCCACGCCGAAGCACACGAACACGTCTGGCGCCACGAACGTGTGGTCGCCGAGTCGGTAGTAGATGTTGAGATCCTGGCCCACGAAGCAGCCCGAGCGCCCCGCGAAGTGCGCGCGCAGGGCGCCGTAGCTGAGGAATCGGACCAGCGAATGCAGGTCGGACTCAGGCACGCTGGGGGTGGCGGGGTACGCCACATCGGGGTCCAGCCCAGCCAGCACGCTCATCGTCGCCTCCCCTCCCGCGGCCCGAACGCCGCCATGACTCGCGGCCCCAGACTAGCCAGGTCCGTCCGACACCGAGAATGTTGTCTACCATAAAACAACAGTATAACTAGCTAAATATATCTAAAATACTCTAATAGCACCAAATATCCCCAATCCGGGAGTCGGAGACCTGCGATGAGTGATTCGCCGGCTGACGCGGCCAAGGCCGGGTGAAGCGAACTGGTTTGTGGGTCCGGGCGTTGTGAGCAGTCGGACTAGACGTCCAGCCAGTCGGGGCGGTCCGAGACGCCCTGGACGGTCCAGCCGCCGTCGACGACGAGACACTGGCCGGTGATGTAGGAGGCCTCGGTGCTCGCTAGGAACACCGCGGGGCGGGCGATCTCCGCGGCCTCCGCGATGCGGTCCAGAGGCACCTCCAGCAGCATCCAGTCCTCGGTGAGCGAGCCGTCGTTCAGGGCCTGCTGGACGAGAGGGGTGAGCGTGAAGCCGGGTGCGACGGCGTTCACCCTGATGTTGTGGGGCGCCACCTCCACGGCGAGGGAGCGGGTGAGCCCCAGGATGGCCGCCTTGGCCGCGGAATACGGGGCGCGCCCCGGAATGCCCACGAGACCGGCGGCGCTTGACGTGGAGACGATGGCCCCTCCCCCGACTTTGCGCATCTCGGGAATCGCCGCGGCGCTGCACAGGAACATGCCCCGCAGGTGAACGCCGATCACGAGGTCCCAGACCTCGGGGTCCATCAGGTGCGTCGGCGCGGCCCGCTGGATGCCGGCGTTGTTGAACAGCACGTCGATGCGGCCGAGGCGGGCCACTGCCTCCGCCGTGGCGTCCTGCACGGCGGAGGCGTCGGCCACGTCCACTTCCAGGTCCAGGACGCGGTCGCGGCTCTCGGCCGGTGCGGCGATGTCGAACGAGGCCACCGCGGCGCCCCGCCGGACCATCTCCTCGGCGATCGCTGCGCCGATGCCGCGCGACCCCCCGGTGACGATCGCCACCTTGCCCTCGAACTCGCCGGGCATCACTGACTCCCCCCGTCGGGGAACTCGGGGCCCTCTTCGTAGCCGGCTCGCAGGGCGGCGGTGGCCTCGGCATGGAGGATGAAGTCATCGGCGGCCGCATCGTGGGCCGCCGCGACGCCGTAGTCCCGCTCGGCGCCCTCGACGCTGATGTAGCCGTCGCGCAGGTCGTCGAGGACGTGCTCGAGGCGCCGCGTGAACGGGTGGCCGTACCCGCCGCCGCCCGGCTGGAAGCAGTCCAGCACCTCGCCTCGGCGGATCGGCATGTTGGTGCAGAACATCCCGACGTTGACCTCGTCCTCGCTGCCCGGAGCGTAGGTGAACTTGTTCGGTCGGGCGTCCCTGCCGTCGGCGAAGCCCCACGGACCGAACTTCTCGCCGTCCCCGAGGTCCGAGAGGACGCCGTCGCCGTGAGTCAGGTACCAGCGGCGGGTGACCCCCAGACCACCGCGGGACCAGCCGGCCCCGGCGCTGTCGGTCTCCATGCGATAGCAGTCGAACAGCACGGGGAACAGCCGCTCCTGCAGTTCCACCGGCTGGTTCATGGCCGTGGTGGCGAAGGTCGTCATAGCGGTGGCGTTGTCCTTGCGGGCCGCCCGGCCGCCCCAGCCGCCCTCCAACCACAGGTACATCACGAACTCTCGCTCGTAGCCACTCCGGGGGTCGTAACCCGCCGTGATGGTGTTGATGAGCCCTGTGGGCCCGGCCATGGACCGTTCGGGCGCCAGATGCATGAACGCCTTCAGCACCAGGTCGCACACCGCCGGGTAGACCCCGGCGGCGCAACCCGACACCGGCGCGGGGAACTCCACGCTCAGCAGCAGCCCCGGCGGCAGCACGAAGTCGATGGCCCGGAACACCCCCTGATTCATCGGGATGTGGGGGAAGATCATCTTCATCGTCACAACCGCGGCGGACAGCGTCACCGACCGCGTCGAGTTGACCGCGCCGAGCGCCGGAGGGCTGGAGCCCGAGAAGTCCATGGTGGCCCGGTCGCCGTGCACGGTCATAACCACGTGCGCCGACAGCGGCTCGTCGGAATCGCCGGCGGGATCGCAGTCCAGCAGCGACTCCACCTCGACGGGACCGTCGGGCAGTTTGGCGAACTCGGCGCGCAGCAGGTCCTCGGAGTACTCGATGAACTCGTCCATGGCGGCCAGAATCATGTCGGTTCCGTAGCGCCGGGCCAGCGCACCCAGGCGCTGCTCGCCGAGGCGGACCGCACCGATGGAGGTCAACAGGTCGCCGCGGGCGACCTCGGCCATCCGCACGTTGCGCAGGATGAGGTTCGATACCTCGGGCTGGAAGACGCCCTCCCGCACGACGTGGATGGGCGGCACGGCCAGGCCCTCGCCGTAGGAGCTCCGGGAGTTGGAGTCGAAGGTGCCCGGCACGTGCCCGCCGATGTCGGTCCAGTGCATAGAGTTCTGCACGAAGCCGGCCAGCGAACCGTCGAAGTAGAAGGGCATCACGGCACGCATGTCGTTGTGGTGCGTGCCCCCTATGTACGGGTCGTTGATCAGGACGACGTCGCCGGGCCGGAAGTACTCCTCGGGATCGACGCCGATCCACTCCAGCATCCCCTTGATGGTGAAGGGGTGGGTGCCCAGGTGGGCGGCCAGATCGCGCACGCCCGAGGCGATGAGGTCGCCGTGGCGGTTGCTGATGGTGCCGGAGTAGTCGCCGCCCTCGCTGACCACCAGCGAGAAGGCGGCGCGCATCGTGAGCGCGCTCATCTCGTCGACGATGCTGCTGAAGGCGCTGTTGAGGACCTGGAACAGGATCGGGTCGCGCTGGCGCAGGCCCACCGACTCCGCCGGCGGGGTCTCGGCGACTCGCAGGCTCATGGGTTCCTCCCTCACGCAGACTCCTCCTTCATCCGGGCCGGGCCATCTGCAGGTTGCCGAGGCGGTCCACCTCCACCTCCCAGTGCGGCGGCACCCAGGTGGTGGAGTCCTCCTGCGTCAGGATGAGCGGCCCGGCGAGGCGGCTGCCGACGTGGAGGCGGCTGCGTTCGGCGACGCGCGCGGCGACGGTGCCGTCGCGGGTCAGCACCGCGCGCTCGACGGTGTGCAATGGCGCCGTCGAACCGCTGAAGGGGATGTGCGGTCGCTCCGAGCGACGGATGCCGCGCACCCGCAGCGCCGAGATCTCCACACCGATATCCACCGCCACCGAGTGGAACTGCCGCTCGTACTCCTCGAAGAACATCCCCCGGTACTCCTCGTCGAAGCGTTCGGGCACCGCGCCGGACTCCAACTCCACCGTCAACGCCCGCACCTGGCCGAGGTAGCGCAGGTCTATCGAGTACTCGAGTCGTTGGCGCTCGGCGGCGACGCCGTCGTGGCCGAGCCGCTCCCGCATCGCCTCGGTGAGCCGGTCGAAGACCTCCTGCAGGAGGGTTCGGTCGGCAACGGCCAGTTCGCAGATGAGCGCCTCGCCGATGTCGTGGGTGATGTCGACGTAGAGGCATCCCAGGCCCGACGTCACGCCGGGCGCCAGCGGCACGACGATCCGCCTGATTCCCAGCACGTCGGCCAACTCTGCCGCCATGAGCGGTCCGGCGCCACCGAACGGCACCAGCGTGAAGTTGCGCGGGTCGAGACCGCGTTCCACAGTGACGACTCGGATGGACCGCGCCATGTTGTTGTTGCAGATGTCGATGATCCCCAACGCGGCGTCCTCGGCGGCGAGGCCCAACTCGGCGGCGAAGGCGGCGACGGCCCGCCGTGCCGCCGGTACGTCGAGGTCGATGCCCCCGGCCAGCCCCACGTCGGCCACGAGGCGCCCCGCCACGAGGTTGGCGTCGGTGACGGTCGCCTGCGTGCCACCGAGGAGGTACGCGGCAGGACCGGGGTCGGCTCCGGCGCTCTGAGGCCCGACGTGCGGCAGGCGGCCGGCATCCACCCAGGCGATCGAGCCCCCGCCGGCCCCGATGGTGATGAGGTCGATGGCCGGGAACCGCGCCGGTTGGCCGAATCGCGGCGAGAACTCGTGCACGATGTCCGCCCGGCCTCCCTGCACGACCGCGATGTCGGCGCTGGTGCCCCCGATGTCCAGCGAGATCACTTCTTCCAGACCCTCCGAGGAGGCCAGCACACCAGCCGCCACCACGCCGCCCGCCACGCCCGTGGACGCCGCCACGCCCTCGGCGGCCTTCGCTCCGGCGGCAGGCCCCGAGGTGAGCAGGCGGGCGGGGAACCGCGAGGCGCTCTCGACGGTGAGCAGGCCGCCCCCGGAGTGCATCACGTACAGCCGGCCCACGAACCCGGCGCCGCGCAGGCGGCTCTCCAGCGCGGTGAGGTAATCGCTCACGACCGGGGCCAGGTAGGCGTTGAGCACCGTTGTGGAGGTGCGCTCGAACTCCGGCGGCTCTCGCAACAATTCCCCGGAGGTGCTGACGAAGGCGCCCGGCGCCTCGGCGAGCACGATCTCGGACGCCTGGGCCTCGTGGGCGGGGTTCACGTAGGAGTGCAGGAAGGCGATGGCGAAGGTACCGATGCCGCGGCGCGACGCCAGCCGGGCCGCGGCCCGGACCTGCTCGACGTCGAGGGGGGTCACGACGTCGCCCGCGTAGTCCAGTCGCTCGTCGATCTCGAAGCGGTTGCGGCGCGCCACCAGCGGCGGCGGCGGATCCCACTGGATGTCATAGGGGTCGCCGCGGTTGTGGCGACGCAACTCCAACACGTCCCGGAAACCTCGCGTGGTCAGGAGCGCCGTGGGGGCGCCGCGCTGGGTGATCACGGCGTTGGTCGCGACCGTCGTGCCGTGGGCGATCATCTCGATGTCGGAGACCTCGATGCCAGCGGCGGCGATGGAATCCAGGACGCCCTGGTCGAAGGCCGAGGGCGTGGACGGGACCTTGGCGATGCGCTGCTCCTCGCCGCGCACCGCCACGAGGTCGGTGAACGTTCCGCCCGTGTCGATCCCGACCTGCCAGCCGCCGTTCAGACTCCCGCTCACAGCGGCGAGCACCACCGGGTCGCCGCCGGGATGGATCCGCGGCTCATACGTCGGGCTGGGGCGGTATGGCGGCGACGCACGCCAACCCGCCGTCCACCGACAGGATCGTGCCGCTGACGAAGGAGGCATCCTCCGAGCACAGGAACGAGACCGTCGCCGCCACCTCCTCGGGGGTTCCCACCCGGCGGAGCGGGTGCGCCTGCCCCAGTTGCTCCTGGCGGGCCGGGGCGTGGGAGGTCTCGAACATGTCGGTGCGGATGAAACCCGGCGCGATGGCGTTGACCCGTATCCCCGCGGGGCCCAACTCGACGGCGAGCCCGCGGGTCATGTGGTTGACCGCCCCCTTCGAGGCCAGGTAGCTGACGATGCTGGGCGTCGCCAGCAGCCCCATCACCGAACTCACGTTGACGACCGAGGCGACGTCGGGCGCGGCGGCCCGCAGCGCCGGCTCTAGGGCGCGGACCAACTCGAAGGAGGCCCGGACGTTGATCTCCATAACGTCGTCCCAGTCGGCCCCGTCGAAGTCCTCGACATTGCCGATGCGCACGATCCCCGCGTTGTTGACGAGGGCGCCAATGGCGGGGTGCTCCCTCATCAGCCGCTCGCAGGTGGCCGCCAGCTGCGCGCGGTCGGTCAGGTCGCAGACGACGACCTCGGCCCGACCGCCGGCCGCCCGGATCTCCGCGCCGAGTTCGTCGAGAAGGTCCTCCCTAGTGGCCAGGAGCGACACTCCGAACCCGTCGGCGGCGAGGCGCCGCGCCACTGCTGCGCCGATGCCGCGGCTCGCCCCTGTCACGACTGCCCATCGCTGCCCGTTCTGCACCGGTTCCTCCCCAACTCGACGCCGACTGCCGATGGAGCGTAGTCCGCACCGGGCAGGCCGCCGGACGGCCCGAACACCGCTCGCTGCTCGCCGCCGATGCCGACGACGCGACACCCTCCGCACGGCCTGTGGAAATTGTCCCCAAGTTGGGAACAACTAGTGGACAATCTGCGCCTCGCGGCGAGGCGATTCAGGAGATTCGCGAAGAATTGGTGATGGCCTCACGAAATAATCACTATTCTTCCGCCCGTGCCCGAGCCTCTCGACACTCTCGTACTCGGCCAGCGGATCCGCCACGAGAGGCGACGGAAAGGTCTGACACTCGCCGAGTTGGGTGAGCTCGTGGGCCGTCCTGCGCCTTACCTGTCGCAACTCGAGAACGGCCGGATCGAGCCGCGCCTGTCGCTGCTCGGCGACCTGGCCCAGGCCCTCGGATGCGCCGCGGGGGATCTTCTGAACGGTGAAGCTCCGACGCGGCGGGCCGACCTGGAGGTGCGCCTCGCCCGCGCCCAGCAGAACGATGCGTACAACTCGCTGCGGCTGCCTGAACTGAAGGCCACGGCCCGGCTCCCCGACGCCGCGCTCGAGCATCTCCTGGCGCTGCACGATGCCTGGCGCGCCGCCACGGAGAGCCGCGGTGCTGCCGCCGGAGTCCCCGCGGCGGATCCGGTGCGGCGGGCGAACATCGTGCTGCGGGCGCAGATGCGTGCCCGCAGCAACTACTACGGCGAGATCGAGGAGGTGGCGGCGGCGGCGCTCGAAGCGGCGGGGTATCCCGGCACCGGCCCGATCTCCGAGCGCATCCTGCTGGACCTCGCCACACACTTCGGCTACCGCATCGACCGGGTGCGGGACATCCCGCGCTCGACCAGGTCGGTCACCGACCTGCGCCGCCGCGTGATCTACATCCCCCAGCGCGACGAGCTGCCGACGCGGGCCGCCAGGTCGGTGGTGCTGTCCACCCTCGGGCACTTCGCCCTCGACCACTCCGACCCCGAGACCATCGAGGACTACTTGCGCCAGCGCGTGGAATCCAACTACTTCGCCGGCGCGGTGCTGGCGCCCGAGAGCCCCGCGGTGACGCTCCTCGGTGAGGCGGCCGGCGGCGACGACGTCGCCGTGCAGGACCTCAAGGACGTCTTCTACGTGTCCTACGAGATGGCAGCCCACCGGCTCACGAATCTCGCCACCCACCACCTCGGCATCCCGATGCACTTCATGCGGGCCGACGAGGAGGGGCTCATCTCGAAGGCCTACGAGAACGACAATGTGCCCTTCCCGACGGCGCCCGACGGCAGCCTCGAGGGCGTGCGGGTCCCGACCTCGTGGGCGCCGCGCCAGGTGTTCCACTCCACCGACACCTACGCCACGTACGCCCAGTACACCGAGACGGACGCCGGCGACTACTTCTGCGTCACCCAGGTGGACACCACCCGCGACCACGGCCACACCGTGACCGTCGGCACGACCGCAGCCCATGCCGGGCGCTTCCGAGGCAGCGACACGGCGCGCCGCATCGTCGCGCCGCAGGCGACCGGCGGCCCCGGCCCCGGAACCGGCGACGGACCCCCGCGCGACCGCAGGGTGTGGGCCTCGGCGCGCGACCGCGAGTTCGTCCTGGGCCCGTTGACCTCGCCCGACGGCGCCCTGGCGCCCTCGCCGGGTGTCTCAATGAGCGAGGTACACGCCTTCCTGGACCGCCACCGTGACGCCAGCGCGGGGCCGCCGTCCCAGCAGCGGGAGGTCACCGAGGCGTAGCACGCGGCCGACATCGCTGCCCGCCTCCCGATGTCGCCGCCGCAACGGCACCGGGAGGCCGCGCGACGCCCGGCGGTTGCCCGGATCCGATGAGTCTCGACCCTGCATGCGCCGACGCGGCCTCGATCCCCACGGGATAGGCTCGCCCGCGCCATGAACCGCCAGCGGGCCGTGACCTGCCCGGTAGCGCCGGCGCCACGACGCCCGAGAGCCGGACGCCTTCCCCATGACATCACACGACGGACCGACACCACACGACGGATTCGAACAAGCCTTCGATGACGTTGAGCGAGCGGCCTCCGCCGCGGTCGATGCGACCAAGGAGCTGCAGAAGCAACTCAGGCAACTCCACAAGAGTTCCCGGGAGGGAAACATCGCCACGCTGAAGCGAGCGCAGGCCCGGCTTCTCGAAGCGTCCACCGAACTCACCCGAACCGTCGAGAGTGCGGCCGGTTCGTGGCCGCTCGAAGATGATCGGGAGGTCGGCTACCTCAGAGACGGCTACGCGGCCGAGCTGCAACGTGTGGCCTCCGAGCACGGCTTGGACATTCACGAACGCGACGGACAGCTGATCTGCCATCCCTCAACGGTGCGAATCCTCGCAAACGAGCGTGCCGTTCGAGTCGACAGGAAGAAGGTCTCGGCAATCAGGCCGGCCCACTTGGCCGCGCTGCTCCAGAAGAACCAGAAGAGGCCGCCGCGCTCCCGACCCGAGCCGTTCCTGAAGGCCCTCCACGATGTCTACACAGAGCTGGTACGTGATCGGGAGCGCGGTACGGCCGCTCCCGCAGCCGGCCCCGTGATCCCCCTCGAAAGGATCTACAAGCTCTTCACCTCGCTGCCGGGGACCGCGCGCGACTACACACGCACCGACTTCGCTCGCGACATCTACCAACTCGAAACCGCCGGCGTGACCACAACGCGATCCGGCGCGAGCGTCTCGTTCCCCGCTTCCACGGGAACCCGCAGCGCCAGGGGCCTGTTCACGTTCGTCGGCCCGGACGGACGTGAAGTGAAGTACTACGCCATCCGCTTCACGGAGCGGGGCGACCGATGACGAACACGATCGACCTCGACCACTGGCTCGACGTGATCGACTCGGAGTACCTGGCGTCGTTCATCCCCGACGGCGGCGCCTCCGTCAAGTTCGCCGTCGCCCCGGAGGACGTGAACCAGCGTGTCGGCACACGGCTCGATCGTCGCTGCAGGGAACTGGACTGTCTCGTGCTGCGACTCGACGCGAGGCACATGCGCGCTCATATGCCCCAGGATGTCTTCTTCTCGATGGCGCGCCAAGTCGATTGGAGGACATTGGCGCGGCGCTTCATTCTCGCACTCGCGTCCCGGAAGGGATACGAGGTGACAGGAATACCCCCGCATGAACCCGGCGTCTACGAAGCCATCGCCGAGGCCAACGATATCTCACCCCGTGCGGTGCTGGCCGAACTGCGACCCGATATCGAGCGCGAGGTTTTCCGCGACTCCAGGATGGCCAATGATTTCCGTGTCTGCATGAGCCATCTCTGCTGGCGCGAGTCCGACCTCCACGACTACACCGCACAGCCGCTCCTCAACTGGCTGACCGGTGAGAACACGCGCATCGGTGCGGTTCGCCCGTTCTCGATAGCCGGTGGCATCAACCGCACCACCGCCCGCTATTTCATCGAGTCGGCACTCCACTGGATCCAGAAAGCGGGATACGTCGGCACGGTGATCCTGTTCGACAACCGCCGGGTCACGCTGGCCCGTAACCCCAAGGACGGGAACCGGTACTACACGAGAGCGATGACTCTGGAGCACTACGAGGTTCTGAGGGAGTTCATAGACGGCGCGGACCGTCTGAGCCACACCCTGATGATCATCCTGACGAGCAATGAGTTCCTGAATACCTCCGAGGACCGCGGATCGCGCGGCTACGGCATCTATTCCGCACTGCAGACCCGCGTCATGGACGACGTGCGCGACTCGCACAGGGCGAATCCGGTGGCGTCGCTCGTGGTGCTCTCGCAGGAGATCGACGATGACGCCTGACGCCGCCGCTTACGGATCGCTCCAGTGCCGCCGTGCCCTCGAGGCGCTCCGCAACGGCGTGCCGAACAGGGACGCCGTCGCGATGCTGGGATGCAACCAGCCCGACATCCAGCGACGCTTCGAGGAGATGCTCGCCGCCGCCGGTTCGGGCGCCACCGCCGTCAACGGCGGGGGGATGCTGGTCTCCGGCGACTTCGGTTCGGGGAAATCGCACCTCCTCGCCCATCTGGAACACCTTGCGCTGAGCCAGGGGTTCGTCTGCAGCACGGTCGCCATCAGCAAGGAGACCCCGTTCTACGACCTCGGCAAGGTGTTCAGGTCGGCAATGGAGAACAGTCGCATCCCCGGACGCAGCGGACGCCCCATCGAGGAGTTGGGCCTGGCGCTCGACACGCGCTCGGATGCCTACGGCGACTTCTTCCTCTGGTCGGACGGCGCCGCCGCCATCGACCTGAGCCCCATGTTCCCGGCGAGCCTGCTCGTCCACGAACGCCTCGACGACCCGGAGCTGACCAGGCAGATCGAGGACTTCTGGGCCGGGGACCCGCTCCGCAAGGCGGACATCAACAGAGGCCTGAAGGGAATCGGCCAACTCGCCAACTACGCCTTCAAGGCACCGAGAGCTGCGGAACTTCCCCCGCAGCGCCTGCGATTCATGACCGAGTTGATACGGGCGGCCGGGTTCAAAGGCTGGGTGGTTCTGCTCGACGAGATTGAACTGATCGCCCATTATTCGATCCTGCAGCGGGCCCGCTCGTACTCGGAGTTGCCCCGCTGGTTCGGGCGCGTACCGGGGCGGGCGAAGAATCCCGGACTCGTCGTCGTGGCGACCGTGGCCGAGGACTTCGCCCCCAAGATCATCAGCCCTGACGGCGACAAGAAGGACCGCGACTACGTCGCCGCGAGGCTGGCCAACCGGTACCAGCACTTGATCCCCGCCGCGGAGACCGGCATGGGAATCCTCGAACTTGATGGAATTCCCTTGGCTCAACCGAGCGACGAGGATGTTGCGGCGACACTCGAGGCGATTCGGCGAATCCACGGCGCGGCCTACCGATGGGAGGCGCCCGGCCTGCCGATGGCGCGCCGCGGGGCCGCCCAACAGAACCGGATGCGCTACAGGGTGCGAGCCGCAATCAACGAATGGGACCTGCGACGACTTGATCCCGGATACAGCCCGGAGATCGTCGAGGAGGAGTTCCGCTACAGCTACACGGAGGACGTCGATCTGGAGCGCGAGTCGCCGGAGGTCGATGAGGGCGACTCGACGGGCACGGCGGGCCACGAGGCGAATGTCGATCCGGCACGCGGGGCCGGCGACTCGGCTCCCGGGCCGCCCGCACCTCCCGGCGCAGCGGCCTCTCCTGCCTGACCCGCCACACCTTGGCGATCCCGTTCGGCGCCTCAGCGGACTCCGCAGAGCCGCGCGGTGCTGTCGCCTGGCTCCGAATCCTCCCCAGCGACGCCGGCGACGGTGTTGTTGCGGCGCTGTTCGAGACCTCGGCCGAAGGTGAGCCACTCGGCTTTTGTTTCACGCGCGCCGGCTTCGACGGCGAAGCCAGCGGAGCCGCGCACTCCGCGGCGGTCCCGACCTTACTCGAGGCGCTGCTCCGGGCCGCCGCCACATCGCCGAGCCTGCTCGTGGGACTGGCGACCGAAGTCCCGCCGGTGCCGCCGGCCGCGGCCATACGGACCGGCGTGCCGTTCTGTGTCCTCGGGCCGGACGACGTTCCGATCGCCCTCGATCCTGCCGAGGGTCGCCGCAGCCGGCGGATCCGGATGACGCCGGCCCCGCCCGGCGGAACGGGCGCGGCGCTGCTGCTTGAGGAGATCTTGGCGTCGGCCGATCCGCTCGAGCGGGCCGCCGACGGCCTGCGGGAGGCGTTCGATGACCCGCACGTACGGGCCCTGGCGGGGTCGCCGGGGCTGGCGACCGTGGTCAGCCTGGTGTTCCCGGCCGCCGATGGGCATCGACGGCACCCGCAGCCGGTCCGTTCCGGCGGGCCGCCGCGACTTGCGAACCGCGATCCCGGCGAGAGCGACCCGGACAACAACGATCCTGCACCGCGGGCCGGCGCGACGCTCGCGGACCGCCTGCGGCGCATCCTCCGGGCGCCGGCCGAGCCGCCTCGCCTCGATCAGTTGGAATGGAATGGTGAACTGATGCCGTTCCAGCGGGACGGGGTTCGAGCGCTCCTGGAGAATCGCCGCCTCCTGCTGGCCGACGACATGGGGCTCGGCAAGACGGTGCAGGCCATCGCCGCGATTCGGGTCCTGCGCGCCCGCGGCGAGGCCGCTTCCTGCCTGGTCGCCGCACCGGCGAGTGTTCTGGATCAGTGGCGTCGGGAGATCGCCCGCTGGGCACCCGAGCTTTCGGCCATGATCATCCGGGGCTCGGCCGCCGACAGGGAATGGCAATGGGCTGCGCGCACCGACGTGACTCTGGCCGGCTACGAGAGCGTGCGAGCCGACTTCGACAGCCGGTTGAGCCGGAGGGTCTGGGATCTCGTCATCGCGGATGAGGCCCAGCGCATCAAGAACCGCAACGCCACCAGCGACGTCCTGAAGCAGTTGAAGCGGAGCCGCTCCTGGGCCCTCACCGGCACGCCCATCGAGAACCACGAGGAGGAGCTGGCCTCGATTCTGGAGTTCGTCGACCATGACGAGAACGGAGTTCGCCGGCAGTACCGGCCCGGCAACCGGTTGCGGGGACGACATCGGGAACTGCAACTCCGCCGGAAGAAGGGCGACGTGCTGGAGGATCTGCCGCCGAAGTTGGTGGCGAAGATTCCCATCGAGCTGAAGGCACGGCAGCGCCGCAGCTACGACAAGGCCGAGCAGGAGGGCATCGTCTACCTGAAGTCCCTCGGAACCGAGGTCGGTGTCCAGCATGTGCTCGAACTCATCACGCGCCTCAAGCAGATCTGCAACGCCGATCCCAGGACCGGCGAGTCGAGCAAACTCGCCGACATCAGGGAGCGCCTGGATCAACTGGTCGCGCAGGAGCACAAAGCTCTGATCTTCTCCCAGTACGCCAGCGACTCTTTCGGTGTGGCGTTCGCGGCGAAATACCTGCGTGACTTCGCTCCGCTGCTCATCTCCGGTGACGTACCTCCAGAAGATCGAGCCCGCATCATCGAGAGGTTCAGGACTCGCCCCGAGCACAAGGCGCTGATCCTGTCGCTGCGGGTTGGAGGCCTCGGCTTGAACCTGCAGAGTGCGTCATACGTCTTCCACTTGGATCGGTGGTGGAATCCCGCCACCGAGCGTCAGGCCGAGGATCGGGCACACCGATTGGGACAGACGGTCAAGGTGAACGTGATCAAGTATTCCTGCGCAGACACCATCGAGGAACGCATCGACCGGATCCTGGAGTCCAAACAGGAACTGTTCGCACAACTGGTAGACGACGTGTCGCTTGACCTGTCAACCCGGATGACATCGGGGGAACTCTTCGGACTGTTCGACCTGTAACCACCGACTTCGTCCCCCGCCGCCGGATACGTGACGCCACTCAGCGCACTGCTACAGGTCGAACTCGTCGTTCAGCGGTGAGTCCACGATCATGACGTCGCGCAGGAACGCCGGCGGCTGGGTGGCGTCGAAGACCTTGATCCGCACCGCGCTCGTGGGTACCCGGTTCTCCGG
>LXNI01001355.1_pt1 | contig 21789 bp, 23 predicted proteins | sample 809091 | NCBI WGS metagenome assembly LXNI01 (sample SAMN04870527, study PRJNA318959) | sponge metagenome | biome: 01000161; feature: marine sponge reef; material: water | host: Sarcotragus foetidus | place: Greece: Milos, Mediterranean Sea | collected 2013-05-29 | depth 5-7 m | reverse complement strand
AAGCTGTCGTCCATGATCTGCGCGCCGATCTTCGACTCGGTGCCGTCCGGAAACCCGTCAATGAAGCTGAAGTTCGGCTTGATGGTTGGCGTGCCGGCCGCGAATACCACCAGCAGCGTCAGCGTGACCGCAAACGTGGCCACCGGACGGCGCGTCACCAGGTTTGCTACCCATGACCAGATACGCGAGTGCTCGGTGCCCGTCACCTGCATCCGTCCCGGCCAGAAGGCCGCGCGTCCCAGCAACACGGTCAGCGCCGGAATCAGCGTCAGCCCGGCGATCAACATCAGGAAGATCGCCATGGCCAGCACGGGTCCCATCGCCTGGAACGATCCGAACGTGGCCAGCAGCAGTGCCAGCATGGCCGCCACGGTTGTGCCCCCGCTGGAGGCAATGGCGGGACCAATCCGACGCAGCGACTCCTGCATGGCCTGCCACCGGTCCGGCTGGCGCCGCAGTTCCTCGCGGTAACGCGCCACGATGAACAGTGTGAAGTCGGTTCCGGCGCCAAACATCAGCACCGACATCAGGGCCGTCACCTGGCCGTTCAGCGACAACCCGAAGTTGTCGGCCAGCAAAGCCGCCACCGACTGCGCCACCAACAGGGTCCAGCCCACGCCTGCCAGCGGCAGCAAGGCCAGCGCCGGCGAACGGTAGATCACCAGCAGCAACACCAGCACCAACATGACCGTGACAATGGTGACCCGAAAGTCAAACGTGCCGAAGACTTCGACCGCGTCCGAAATGATTCCCGCCGGACCGGTCAGCGCCACAGTCAAACCGGCGTCGTCAGCGCCGGCCTGCGCCTGTTCCCGAACCCACGTGAGGACTTCCCCAAACCGTTCTTCCGCCGCCGGCCCGATAATCGTGACAATCGTGGTGACGGTCGTTCCGTCCGGGGCCAGCAACGCGCCGGCCGCTTCGGGAGATCCGCTCAGCGAGAGCACCGACGAGATTTCGTCCGGCGCCTCATCCGCCTGCAGCACCGCGTCAACCTGCGCGACCGCGGCCAGGTCGGCGTCCGAGAGTCCCTCCGGGCGATGGAAGACGATAATGGCGGGTATGCCCTGGCCGCGCGGATACTTCTCGCTCACCAGCTCCAGGGCCCGACGCGACTCCGAGTCGCTGGGAAGAAAGTCCTCCTGGTTATTGGTCGTCACCTCCGCTAGCGGCGGCGCCGCCAGGAAGATGACGACACCCACAACGGCCCAGGCCGCCACAACGCCCAGCGCCCGTTGCCAACTCGCAACCAGGCCGGCCAGCAGTCCAAACATTTACAGGGGGCCCCGCTTCACGTTTACGGCTTCAGAGCGTCGTACGCGCTACCTTCAAACCGTGAAGAACTTCACGAGGTCAGTGCAAGCACGATGCCGGCGGCGAGATTAGCAGGCGGACGCCCCTGCCCCAATCGTTGATCTACAGCAATCCCAGCTGCTGCCGGAACCCCAGCGAGTCGAACATCGCCCAGCTCTCGGCAATCCGGTCCCCCTCGAATCGGTAGATGTAAATCGCCGACGCCTCGAACTCGTTTCCGCTCGGTTGGATTCCCAGGCCCTGGCCCGTATGCGTGCCGCGCCACGTAACCCGCGCAATGATCTTGCCGGGCGCCATGATCCACTCGTCCGCCGTAATGCTCAGATCGGGAAACGAGCTGCGCAGCTCCGGAATCTCGATCTTGAACCCGTCACGCCCGATCGTGCGCCCGTCCTGCATGTGCAGCACGTAGTCGGTCGTGAACAGCTCGTCAATCAGGCTGATGTCCCCGTTGTTCCAGGACTCCTCATAAAAGCGCTCGATCAACGCCCGCTCCGCCGCTCCGGCCACACCCTTCGGCTCGCTGCCACCCAGCGCCACCGACACAACGGCGCCCACCAGCGCCCCCACCACCGCCGCCAGCAACGCCGACACAAGCACCTGCCGCCCGATGACGCGACCAACCATCTTCCGGCTCACCAGACCCAACCCTCGCTCGACGCCCGCACGCGCAGACGCCGCACAGTCTAAGGCTCCGTCGTCGACACCTCCGGCCGGCCCCAGGCTCTCGCCATGTCGATCTGTCCCGGGCTCGCACGCCGACACTGTGAGGAACGTGTAGTTGCGTGCCACGAGTTCGGCCATCATCGTCCGCATCGCGGCTATCGTTTGGCCTCGCGAATGAACACCCGACCCTATGGATCCGTGTGTACTCGTACGGCCGATGGTTTTCCTGTACCACGTACATGCGTGCCGGCCCTTTGAACGCAGCTTCCTAAGCTGCGGGATTGGTACCCCGCGCCGGCAGCATGTGGAAACCAGAACTCATTCGGAGACGGACGGATAAGAGAAAGACGGTGCTGACCACCGGTCGCCAGGGCAGACTGGCCATCGAGGTGCTAAACTGCACATCCGCGACTTCAGTTAAGTTAAGTCTCCCACAACCGAGCCGGGCACTCGTAGTGCTGCCCCACCAAGAAAAATGCTCAATAAGCTAGTATTGATTCGTAATGTTGGGAGATTTTTCGACTCGCCAGCTTCCGGCGATCAGACCCTAGCTCAATATACGCTCATCCTCGGAGCCAACGGAGCCGGCAAGTCTACTATCTGTGCAATCCTCCGGTCACTAAGATCAGGTGACTCTCCGCAAATCATAGGCCGAACGACGCTAGGATCTACCGATGGACCAACCGTGAAGATTCTAACTTCGCTAGGCTACACCGAGTTCGACGGGACCAATTGGACTCTTCATTTCCCCGACATCGAGATCTTCGATAGAACATTTGTCAACGACAATATCCACACCGGCGACCTAGTCGAAATCGGCCATCGAAGAGGCCTCTACCGGATCATAATTGGAGACCAGGGAGTCAGCCTTGCAGAAAGAGAAGCAGTATTGGATCGCGAGAGTCGCGACAAAGCCTCCCAGATTCGGACCACTGAAGCCGCAATCACGACTAATTTACCGCCCAATATTGATCGGCACGCTTTCGAGGCATTACCACGCGACTCAGACATCGAAGACAAGATCGCTAAACAACAACGTATCGTAGCTGCGGCTAGACAGTCTAATTCCATCCGTGACCACCGTGCACTGGCCTGCTTCTTCTTACCGGAGCTGCCTGCGGGCTTCGGGAACATCCTATCAACAACTATCGATAACATCGCTGACAACGCCGAGTCTCATGTCGCTGACCACATCGAGGCGCACGGAATGTCTGTAGACGGCAAGGAATGGCTTGCGCAGGGTCTACAATACGCCGAGACTGGCACTTGCCCGTTCTGCGGACAGGACATTGCCTCAATACATCTCATCCGCTATTACCGATCTATTTTCAGTCAACACTACAATGATTTACAAGACAAAGTTGAGGCTTTGCGCCGTTCGATCAATGAAGATTTCAGTGACCCTATTCTAGCCCAACTCAGCACCCTTGACGACCAGAATCAAGACACGATCACATTCTGGAATCAATACTGCACATTCGAAGCAACTCTACCATGTCTCCCGGCCGATCTTGAGCAGAGCTTGCGATCCATACGCACGAAAGCGATAGCCCTGCTCGATCGTAAGAAAGCCGCGCCCCTTGAGTGCCTAAGCCGAGCTGAGGTGTTCCTTGAAATCAGCTCAGACATCCAGGCGGTAACGGCAAAGATCACATGCATCAATGACATCATTGCCAAAATGAACAACACTATCGATAAACAGAAGACTGCTATCCAGACCACCGAATTGTCGGAGGCTGAGGATACCTTGCAGAGATATCGTGCATCTCGACACCGACACAGCCCTGCCATGGCCCAGTTATTTGCAGGCGTGCAACGATATGATCGGGAAAAGTCAACGATCGAAGCAAGCAAAGATAGAGTCCGCACTAAGTTAGCACAACACACACGACGTATGATGCCTGACTACCAGCGGAACATAAATGAGTACTTAGACAAATTCAACGCCGATTTCACACTCGCAGATTTCGCACCAAGTTATGCCGGTGGCACGGCTGCATCCCAGTATCGGATCGTCATCAACAACACGCGAGTCAAAACTGGTAGCCACCAAACCCCTGACAGTGTGCCAAGCTTCAAGAACACACTTAGCGAAGGAGACCGAGCTACCCTTGCGCTTTCGTTCTTCTTTACAAAGTTGTACCAAGATCAGGACTTGGGCCAGAAAGTTGTGGTCTTCGACGATCCCTTCGGTAGTCAGGATTCGTTCAGACGCCAACAGACCATTGTCGAGATAGCCAAGTTAGCCCGGAGCTGCGCGCAGGTCATTGTTCTTTCCCATGATGCAAGCTTCCTCAAGCGGATCTGGGACAAAGCACCGCCGTCGCAGCGCACTTCACTTAGCCTAGTTGACCATGTAGCGAGCGGCTCGAAGGTCCTGCCATTAGATATCGAGAATGCATGCCAGGGACGCACAGCTACGGACATTGACGCATTGCAGACTTTCATCACACTCGGCATAGGAACCCCGGAAGACGTCGTGAGGAAAATGCGTACAGTGCTAGAGAATTACTGTTGGACGACATTTCCGACATACTTTATTCCCAGTGTTGATCACCTTGGCACAATCCTTCAGAAGATTCGCGAGGTTGGAGATCAACATCCCGCATGGTGTCTTTATGACGAAATGGACGAAATCAATGACTATACGTCTCCCTATCATCATGGAGAGGACACAACACACCAGTCGACAGAACCACTAGACCAGACTGAGCTCCGAGGTTTTGCGCGAAGGACATTGAAGATCACGAACAACCTTCAGGCTTGATGTTCTTTTCTTTGGATAGGTGATTCTCACGACTCCCAAAATACAATCATGCAGTGATTAGAGCCTTCATTGTATTCGCTTTTTCATTCATCGCACGTTCCCCTTGGTCAGTAGTACAGCTGTCCCAAGAAGTCTGGCGATGCTCATGCTCGAAGCCGAGTCAGTTCCGAGTGATTCCTCGGAAATTTGGCGGAACAGTCAACACTGATTCTAAATTGCACTAGGCCTCACGCAATATGAGCGACTGTCTCCAGGTGGCGATTCGGACGAGGCCTCGCTTTTGCGTCCCAGTGATCAGTGAGTGTCCGGACAATGCCCGTACTGGATGCTTCAGTCATCCATAATATGCCCAATTGCCGAGACCAGAATTGAAGCAGCTGACTCAAGGCCCCGGAAGTAGTACTCGCGAAACGTCGCATTGGAAGCGCCAAAATAGAAATTGCTCGGCGAGTACTGAATGCCGGAGAACGCCTTGACGTAGCGCGAGTCCTTTCCGAACACATCGGCAATTGATTCCACAGCATCCTCACGCCACTGCTGAAACTCTCGAGACCCAACCACACGCTCCGGCGATCGCCACGCCAGTTCCTTGAGTCGCGGAACCGCGTCCAACGCATTCGTCAGCTGTTCGATCGCCTCGGCATTGCGGGTCATCGTTGCTTTCCAATCTTAGGCAACCGTCGGTGAGCCCAGCGCACCGACGGTTACGTAGACTTCTGCAAGCCCTACACTCAGGAATTCCATGCATCCTCCTGCGGTAAGGACATCGCCCGCCCTTTCAGGTTCCACCCGTGCACGTCGTTGGCAGTACTCTCCACCGCCTATCAGGTGCACGACTTCGTAAATCGTGTGCGCGGTCGCTCAAGGTGCACAATAAGAAGTCAGTCATCGATTCACTCGACTGATGCCCATACCGCACCTCGCGACGATACCCGCGCCGCTATTCTCCTCATCATCTAAGTACTACCCGTAGCCCCTCCCTCGGTAGCTTGAAGCGCCTCAACTAGCAGAACGATTTTGGCCGCTGCCAAATGTAATGCGTAGGAAGCAATGTAGTCAGGTGTTTCCCGAGGCTGACTTCCCTGACCGTGACTGCCCTCCCTGTTCCTGACTGTTGGAAGCCCAGACTTCAGCGTGGCCGCCAGCTGATCAAACGAATTTCCCATATAATCAGGGAGCAATCCGTTAGCCCTAACAATCTTTAGCAACCGGTCCGCAGTGTCGCGTGAGTCATACGTCCAACCCTGTACATCGCAAATGGCTTGCAGCGTACTCTCGAAGGCGCTATTCGCGTCGACTATAGCATCCTTGTATTCTCCAGATCTGTAATGCTCATGCGCAGACAAGAATTCATCTTGAGGTCCTCTAAAGCGCGGGTCAGCTAGCAGCGTGAGTGCCGGCTTGACAACCTCGGAGTGGATCAGATTGCTGTCCACACGAACGATCATTCCGCATTCAAAACGATAGCCAACGCTGCCCTCGCGCAGGCGAGCATTGAATTGATCAATGAGATCTTCGAACCTTTCACTGTATCCAATTGTTCTGCTTATAACACGGTCTGCATACTTGAGAGAGTATTCGTATAAATCCAAGATCATATCTACTTCTTTCTCCGAAAGTAAGATTCCTGTGCAGTCTTCCTCCGGAAATGAGTCTTCTTGAGAATACAATCCCCACTCTTCATACATCATTCTGCGCAAATATACCCAAGGTTTGACAAATGAGTATCGATTGGATGCCACGATTTGCCGCTCACATATCTTGAAGAACTTTTGAATTATATAGAGCGTCTGCACCCTTACTTTATACGGAATCTCCTCATACATATAAACTTCGGGCTCAGTCAAGCAAATCTTTCGCTGCCTCCGCGAGTATGTGTCAGCTATAGGCACTCGGTTCACGCTCGCCTGTAAAACTGCCCAAGGGGAAGTGTACATTGGCAATCTCTGGGACGTGGGAAACCGGCTAGCCCCGCACCACGCCTCGCTCGAACCCGCTACACCCAAGGATTCGTCGGATCCTCCAGCGGCAACGCAATCGGCCGCCCGTCCAAATGCGACCGGTACGCCCCCACCAGCATCTCCACGCCCATCAGCGCGTCCTGCCCCGTGCAGGTCGTCGGCCGGACCTCGCCGCCGTGAATCAGCCGCACCAGTTCGCAGCCATGCACGTGGTTGCTCCAGGTCATCGTCTCCACGCCGTCCGGCGCCCAGCCCTGGCTGCCGTCAATCTCCTCCCAGCCCACCTCGCCTCCGGTGGGAAACACATCCCCGCGCGGCAGCACGTGAAACTGCCCGCGCGGCTGGTTTCGCATGGTCACCAGCGCGTGCTGGTAATAGCAGTCCGCGCCCAGCCGGTCCGAACCATACGACCCGTCGCCCACCGGAACCGACTCGAAGGTCCCAATCACGCCGCTGGGGAACAGGTAGGTGGCCGATATGCGGTCGCCCGCAATCGGCCCGGCCCCGTTCTCGCTGTGTCCAACCGCATCCGCGCGCGTCGCCGGCCGACCGTCCTGCAACACCAGCCCCGACACCTGCACCGGCGCATCGCCCACCAGGTAGAGCATCGCATCGAATACGTGCGGCGCGTGGATCATCGACTCCTCCACGCCCACGCGGTGATCGCCTTTGTCCATCGCGCGAACTCGCGTCAGCGGACCCCACTCGCCCGCCTCGCCGCGCGCCCGGATCGCCTGCATGCCCGGATGCTCCCGGCTGCGGTGCGCCATGATCACGTGCGTCCCCGCCGCCTCGGCCGCCGCCATCACCGCCCGCGCCTGGTCGGCCCACGGTGCCAGCGGCTTCTCCACGTACAGGCCCTTCGCGCCGGCCTCGATGGCGGCTAGCGTTTCCTCAACCCGCCCGTCGTCATACCAGTGCCGCGCAATCGCCACGATGTCCGGCCGCTCGCGCTCCAGCATCTCGCGGTAGTCCGCGTACGTGCGCTCCGCCCCGCACGCGGCCGCCAGCTCCTCGCGACCTCCGTCAACCGGATCCGCCAGCGCCACCATCCGCACGTCCGGGTTGGCCTGCCACGCCCGATGCAACCCATGCCCGGCCCCGCCCAGGTCGCTATTCGCAATCGTCACAGCCCGCAACGCAGACATCGGCAGCTACTTCCGGGTCCGAAAAGCCGACGGGAGTCTACTGGCTATCGGCGATCCGTTACTGGATCGACCGGTACCGCCAAACCGCCAGCGGCACGAACACCGCCATGATCCCCGCCATCCAGGCCAGCGCCCACACCAGCGGTTCCCAGAAGTCCGTGCCCAGCGCCAGCCCGCGCATCGCGTTCACGGTGTGCGTCACCGGACTGTTCTCCGCCACGACTTCCAACCAGTCCGGCATCGTCTCCACCGGCACGAACACCGAACTCACGAACACCAGCGGAAATAGCCACACAAACGACGCCACCTGCGCCGTCTCCGCCCGCTTCACGCTGGTGCCGATGGCCGCCGATATCCAGCAAAACGTCTGCCCGAACAGCACCGCCACAAACGGCATCGCAATCGCGCCGGCCAACGTGCCGTGGTAGCGGAACCCAATCAGGAACCCCACCCCCAGCATCAGCCCCACCACAAAGACATTTCGCGTGGTGTCCGCCAGAATTCGGCCCGCCACCACCGCCGATCGAGCCATCGGCAGCGTGCGATAGCGATCGATCATCCCGCTGGTCACGTCCACCGCCAGTCCCACCCCGGTCTGTGTCGACCCGAACAGCACCGACTGCGCCAGGATCCCGGGCAGCAGGAAGTCGATGTAGTCCACCGGCCCCGTCTGGATCGCCCCGCCGAATACATACGCAAACAGCAGCACGAACATCACCGGCTGGATCGTCGAAAACACCAGCAGGTCCGGCTGCCGCCGGTAGGCCAGCATGTTCCGCTTCCACAGTTGCAGGATGTCGCCCGGCGCGTGTCGCGCCTCAACCCGCAACGCCTCCATTGAAACCACCATTAGACCGCTCCCGTGATGGCGTCGGCCGGCTCACTCTCGGCCCGATGCCCGGTCAACGACAGGAACACTTCATCCAGCGTCGGCTGGCGCAACCCGATGTCGGCAATCGCCACCTCGGCCTCGTCCAGCCGCCGCACCACCCCGGCCAATCGGGCCGGCCCATTCGACACCGCCACCGAAACCGTCCCCACCGCCTCTTCCACCGTCGGCGGCCCGTCGCCCTCCGCCTGCAAGACCTCCCGCACCTGTTCCAGTGCCGCCAGGTCGCTTACCCGCACCGTCAGGTGCTCGCCGCCCGACCGCGCCTTCAGCTCCACCGCCGTACCCTGGGCAATGATGCGCCCGTGGTCGATCACCACGATCTCGTCGGCCAGCTGATCGGCTTCTTCCAGGTACTGCGTCGTCAGCAACACCGTCGTCCCCGTCGCCACCAGCCCGCGAATCACCGTCCACAGCTCCAGCCGCGCCTGCGGATCCAGTCCGGTTGTCGGCTCGTCCAGGAACAGCACCTCCGGGTCGGCTACCAGGCTCGCCGCCAGGTCCAACCGCCGACGCATCCCGCCGGAGTACGTCCTGGCCGGACGGTCCGCCGCTTCGAGCAGATCGAACCGCGCCAGCAACTCGCCCGTGCGCGCTGCGGCCCTCGTCCGTCCCATGTGGTACAGGTTCGCCACCATTTCCAGGTTTTCCCGGCCGGTCAGCGTGTCGTCGATAGCCGCCGACTGCCCCGCCAGCCCGATCAGGGGACGCACCCGCGTCCGCTCGCGCCGCACGTCGAAACCTGCCACCGTCGCCGAACCCTCGTCCGGATCCAGCAGCGTCGTCAGCACCCGAACCAGCGTCGTTTTGCCTGCCCCGTTGGGCCCCAGGAGGCCAAGCACGGTCCCCGCTTCGATCTCCAGGCTCACCCCGGCCAGCGCATGCACGTCCCCAAATGACTTGTGAACGTCGCGCACCACCACGATCGGGGTGCTGCCGTTTCGGCCTAGTTCCATCGGCTGCAATCCTCAGACTTGGTGAATGGACGTATTCCCACTAGGAGTCTGGCAAGCCCCCATGCACGCCCAAAGCGGATGTGTTGGGTTTACTACGATTCCCGACCTCGACTCACCCGCTGTCGCCGCTGCCCTTGACTACCTGGCGACCCGCCGCCTGTCACGCACCCGCACCACCACCTGCCCGTCCCGCACCTCCACCGGAAACGTCCGCGCCCGCACTCTCTCGTCGTACAGCGCCTGGCCGGTCGTTATGTCAAATTCCCAGTTGTGAAACGGGCACCGCAGAATCTCGCCCTCCCGCTCGAACTCCCAGTACCCCACCTGGTCCGACACCGGATGCGGCCGGATCCGCCCCCGGCACAACGGCCCGCCCCGATGCGGACAGTGATTCAGCAACGCATACAGCTCGCCGTCCACGTTAAAAACCGTCACCCCATACCCCAGCGCCCCCCTCACCTCACACCGCTCCCCCGCCGGCAACTCGGCCAACGAGCAAACAACCACCTCGTCGGCGGCGGATATGGTCATGCGGCACGACCCCACCGGGTATGCCCCGCTTCCCCTCTCACTCCAGAGATTTCTGCAAGCCACCCCTCGACCCCGGAACCGCGACCGTTGTTCCTCCCTCTTCCTCTAGGGACCCTTGCATAGCCCTCGCCCTCCCGGGCGCGGTCTCTTGCCTCGCCTCGGGGAGAGGTCAGCGCCGTCTTCGCTGGCAGGTGCACGGTGTCACTACCTTGGAGGAGACGCCGTGCTTTCCCCTCTCCTGGGGGAGAGGCGGATTCGGGCGTCTTCGGCCGAAATCGGTGAGGGGTCTTCCGGGCAACCACCCGTCGGGTTATGCAAAAGCCTCCTCGGAGAGAGGGCCGGGTGAGGGTCTTCTCCCACCACTCCTCGCAGGAATCGAAGGCATGTGGGGAGAACAGCTACAACCGAAACGCCGCGCGCGCCGTCTCCCCAAAAATGTTGTCACGCATCTCCGCCGGAAAGTCAGGCGCCACCGAAGTCGGCGAATCCCAGTCCCAGTGCGGGAAATCGCTCGCATACACCAGCGTCTCGTCCGCCCGCGCCTGCTCCAGGAACCAGTGCAGGTCTTCGCGTGACCCCGGCTGCTCCATCGGCTGCGTGCCGACTCGGATGTGGTCGCGGAAGTACTCGCTCGGCAGCCGCTTCACCCACGGCGTGTAGTCCCGCACCGCCTTCCAGTCCGCGTCAAAGTGGTTCAGCAGCCCCGGAATCCACCACGTATCCACTTCCACGAACACCCACGTCAGCGTCGGAAACTTCTCAAACACCCCCTCGCAGATCAGGCTGGCCGTATGTGCCTGCGCGATCTGCGGACGCGCCATCCGCATCTCCAGGTAATACGTCGGGTATCCGGCCGCCGTCGGCGGATTCGTCTGCCCCCGCCCCTCGCCCCCGAAGTGCGTCACGATCGTCAGCCCGTACCGCTCCGCCGCCTCATATATCGGATGATAGATCCGGTTCCCGTACGGATGGCGCCCGCCCGCCGGCAGCATCACCCCCACCACCGCCGGGTGATCCCCCAGCCGCTCGATCTCCTCCACCGCCAGCACCGGATCGTTCGGACCCACCGCCAGCGTCGCGCGGAACCGCGGGTCCTTCGCCACCCAGTGTTCCATCGTCCAGTCGTTGTGCGCCCGGCAGATCGCCGCCGCGTAGTCCAGGTTCGTCATCCCCACGGTCGGGTAGACCATCTGCCCCGTCAGAATCGCAACGTCGAACCCATACGGATCCAGGTGCTCCCGCACCGTGAACTCCGCAAAGTCCGTGTGCTCGTCCACGTCGTGATCGGTCCGGTAGCCGTGCGAGTTCGGCATGTTCGTCCAGCCGCCGTTCGGAAACATGGACCCGAAGTCCTTGATTTCCTGCACGTACTGCCGCGGCAGATACGGAAAGATCTCATCGATCTTGTGCCACAGATGGTGGCAATCGCAGTCCACCAGGTAAGGCGCGACTTTGCGAACGGTGGGTGCCCGCTCGGCGGGTCGGGTCAGGGAGTCAACGGCCGGCATCACTCGACTCCAGCGCGATCCTCAGCGCAACCCCAATGGTATCCCACCCACCCGCGACCGGGGCCAGACCGCGGCAACCAGCAACACCGGAATCAGGGTCACCATGACCAGGGCCACGAGTGCTTTTGCCCCCAGCGCCGCCCACCGCCAATCTGATGCCATCAAGTGCCACAGCGCCCCCAGCTTGCTCCGCGTCGGCTCGACCGCACTGTGAGCCACGAATTCCAGGTCCTGCTCCGGCCACGTCAGTTCGCCGTTGACCCAGAGCCGCCCGTCCGCGAACCGGTCACCCTGCACCATGCCCACGCGCAACGCGGCTCCCGGCTCGTTCTCCGCCGCCACTTGCAACAGCAGCCGCCGACCTTCCGTCGCCGTCAGCAGCGGTACGTCGATCTCCACCCATTCCGGCAAGTTCCCGGCCGGTGCCTCGACCCATCCCTGCCGAAGCACATCGCCCGAAACCCCCGCCGCTGAATCCACCAATTGCCAGACCGCCGTCCCCGGCCGTTCTTCAGGATCCCGATTGGCCAGGCGAAGACTCACTCCGGCTACAGGAGCTCCAGGCATTGGAAACTCCTGAGCGACCGATTGCCCATCCGCCAGGCTCACCCAGTAGTTGAGATGCCCTCCGGTTTCTCGCGCATCCACAAGCGGCACACGAAAAGCCAGCGCTGCAAACAGGCCACCGAACACCACCACAGCAACGGCCGCCCCAGCCACCGCCATCCCCAGACCGCGCCCTCGAAAGGCGTTAGCCATCGCATTGCGCGAGGACCAGGCAGCCACAGCGCTCAACGTCAAGAGCAACGTGCCGCCAAACTCCAGTGATTCTTCCAGGACCACCATGAGCTCATACGCCCGGCCCTTGATCAGCGCCGGCGTCGCTCCTTCGCACAAGAGCGCAAGCACCCAGGCGGACAAGCCCAGAGCGAAGGGCCCGCGCACGGCCCGGGAGCGCAACCCGCGGAAATAGAACCCGCCCATCGCCACCAGGAATCCCGCAATCAGCGGAACCGCCATCAGAACCCAGATGAACGTTCCAGCCTCAGAGAGAGCGTCGGCACTGAAGACCCTTCGCGCCAGACCCTGCAGCCCTGTGGCGTGAAAGTCCGATGTCTCCTCCCAGAACAGAAACCCCGACGTACCCGCCAGAACCATCCAGCCGGCCACCGCCGGCCAACCCTCCGACCTCCGACGATTGGCCTCGGCGCTGGCGAGCGCTGCCACGGCCAGCACCAGCAGCGCCGCGGCCGAAACCCGATTTGCCAGCCGCCCCTCCCAGTCGATATCCGGATTCAAATCACGCGGAATCGCCTCCGGCGACAACCACGCCGGAAACGCCAGGCTCACCAGGTTTGGAACCACCACCCCACCCCACCAGAACAGCACCGCCGCCAGCAACACCAGCCGTCCCGCCCATCCCGCCAACCGCCCGGCTACCAGCGTGTCCGTTCTCCTCACGACGCCGCGGTCAGCCGTGCTTCCGCAGCATGTAACCCACCCCCGGCCTCGTAACCAGGTGCCGCGGATCCCCCGGATCCCGCTCAACCTTCTCCCGCACCCGCCGCACATACACCCGCGCCAGGTGACGGTCCCCCGCGTACTCCGGCCCCCACACCTCCTCCACCAGCTGAGCCGGCCTGAACACCCGGTCCCGGTTCCGCGCCAAGAATCGCACCAGCCGAAACTCCGAGGCTCTCAACGCCACCGGCCGCCCTGCCACCTGCACCGTTGCCCCGGCAAAGTCGACAGACAGCCCGTCCGACTCGAACGGCGGCGGCGCCCCAACCTCCGCCCCCGGCGCCCGCCACAACACCGCCCGCAGCCGCGCCAGCAACTGATCCACGTCAAACGGCTTCGGCAGATAGTCGTCCACCCCCGCCTCCAGGGCGCCGGCAATGCCCGCCTCGTCCTCCTGCGCGCTCATCGCCACCACCGGCGCATCACTCAGCTCGCGCAACTGCCCGAACACAGACAGCGCCTCCACGTCGGGCAATCCCAGGTCCAGCAACACAACATCCGGCGTATTGGTGACGGCCTCGTCCAGACCTCGCGCGCCGGTCCCGGCTAACACCGCCCGGAACTCGCCCACCGCCAGGTCCGCGCGCAGCTGCCGCACATACCGCAGGTCGTCCTCGATCACCAGCGCCAGCGGACGCCCTCGGCTGCCCGTCATTCAGCCTTCTTTCGTGTGCGCTCGGCCCGTCGATCCATGACCGCGCATGGTGCGACACCCCGCCACCGTCCGTACACCCGGTCAATCACCCGCTCGCCAAAGTACGAACCCGAAGCATAGGATTATGTCCACTAGCCCCAAAGCGGATCTCCAGCCCATGGCCAGCAACCAGTCCGACTACCCCGTCCAATTCTCCGTCGACTACCCCGACCGCCCCCTCAACCGCCTCACCACCCTCTTTCGGCTCATCATGGTCATCCCCATTCTCATCGTCGCCGGCCTCATCCCTGGCTTCGTCAACAGCGGCCAGGCCAGCGGCTCGGAGCAGGCGGCAATCTCCATCCCACTCGTCTGGCTTCCCCTCGTCCTGATTCTGGTCTTCCGACACAAATACCCGCGCTGGTGGTTCGACTGGAACCTGGAACTCAGCCGCTTCGTCTACCGCATCGAGGTCTACGTCCTCGCCCTGCGCGACGAATACCCCTCCACCGACGACCACCAGGCCGTCCATCTGGACATCGCCTACCCCGACGCCCAGGCCGACCTCAACCGCTGGCTCCCCCTCGTCAAGTGGTTCCTGGCCATCCCCCACTACATCGTGCTGGCCATCCTCGCCATCCTGGCCTTCATCGCCGTCATCCTCGGCTGGATCATGGTCGTCATCACCGCCCAGTACCCCCGCGCCCTCTTCGACTTCATCGTCGGCGTCATCCGCTACGGCGCCCGCGTCCAGGCCTACGCCTTCATGCTCACCACCGACCGCTACCCACCCTTCCGCCTCGACCCGTAGGTGTACTGACCACCGAGGTGTGAGACACGGCTGACGGATGGACGGCCACCGAGGGAGCTATGCGGTCGGCGACGGACCGGGCGCCCTTTAGCGCAGGCGCTGCAATCGCTTCCTAGACGTCAACCAGGCTGGTGGAAGCCTGTGGCTCAGGTATCAAATCTCCGCTTTCACGCAGCAATTCAAGGTGCTCCGCTACCGCCTCGCGAATCAGGTCTTCGGTCTCCGCGCGAGTATCTCCGGCAGCCACACACCCGGGCAGGTCCGGGATGTACGCCGAGTACCCATTGCCCGTCCTCTCAATCACCGCCGCGTATTTCACCTTGGCTGTCCTCGGTCCAGATCAGCCTGCTTCAGAATGCTATTCCACGTACCAGGCGCGAGATCCTTGCCCAACCTACCAGCGACCGTGACCGTCCCAGGCTTGTCCGGGTGCCTGTAATGCCGGTGGCTTCCGCGTATCCGCACCAGCCGCCAACCATCGCGTTCGATCAAACGAATCGCCTCCCTGACCTTCGGCATCACCTCGTCGCATCCATCCGCCCCGGTTGCCCTACCGAGTCAACTGTATCCCCGTTGGCGGGAACCGGCAGATGCCGTCGGGCTGAGCGAACGGTGAGGCCGGCGCTGACGGACGTATCCTGAACGGGCGCGATCAATAAGGCGCTCAAATGCCAACAAGTGCTCCAACAGACGGCGACGGTACTGCCGGGCGGCACGCTGGAAATTGTCCGCCCGGAGTTGCACGAGGGGCAGACCGTGGACGTTGTGGTGCGCCGCTCCCCGCCTTCGGCGGGCCGGTCCGCCGTCGACATCCTGGCCGAAGCGCCAGGACAGCGTCTATTCGAGACCGGGAACGACGTTGACGACTACATCAGGGAAGAGCGGACGCCGTGGAACCGCCGACGCTTCTGGCTCCCGGGCCAGTCCGTCTTGAGGTGAGCGGGTGCGTCCACGGCGTAGAAAGTAAAGCATCGAGCCCTGGCGCAATCGACTACCGGACAGGGTGCCGCGTGGCGCTGGAGAGATTGTGAATACCCTGGCTCAAATTCAAGGACAACTGCGTGCCGGCGAATTCGATTACTCCCAACATGCCTTCCGACGCGCCGTGGAGCGGAACATTAGCGAGCAAGAGATTCGCGAGGCGGGTGCAAGGGCTGTCATTGTCGAGGATTACCCGGAAGATAAGTATGACCCAACATGGCTGGTATTGGGATTCACTCGCTCGGGACGCCCGCTCCATCTCTAAGTCTCAATTGCCGATGCACCGCAAATCAGAATCGTAACCCTCTATGAGCCGAGCAAAGATGCGTGGGATGATCACGCAAGGAGGAGGTAACGGTGGCCACTTGCATTGTCTGTAGTGCGGATCAGAGGCTGACGGAGTTGGTGGAGGAGGTCTTCAGGGTGGATGGCCGGTACGTGCTCGTTGGCGACGTGCCCGCTACGGTGTGCCAGCGCTGCGGAGAACGCGCCTTCAGCCGCGAAACGACGGAGAAGGTCCGGCTACTGGTCCACGGACAAGCCACTGCCGCCAGGTCCGTTCCCCTTCACGTGTACGAATTTGTCTAGCCGCGGGTGAGCGAGGCGTCAAGGGAAACCCTGCCCTCCTCGACCAACCGCTGGTCGCCCCCTTCTGCACCAACCGCTGTCCCGGCGACTTGATCCTCCACGCCTACGACGCGGCGCAAGTCCTGCGCAACAACGGCGTTTTCCTCATCGGCGGATTCCACACGCCGGTCGAAGAGGACTGCCGTTAGAGGCTGCTGCGTGGGACTCAGTCGATCGCCGTGTGCCCGGCCCGCGAGCGTCCTCCCGGTCCATCCAGCCCTGCACCACTGGATTCGGACGCGCACGCATCAGTTCAGATAGGACGTTGATGTCCAGGACGATCACCAGTCGGTCGCCTCAGTCGAACCCCGGCGGCTCGCGCATCGGCTCCCGCGGCGGAATCTCCAGGTCCACCCCGCCAAGCGGCCCGAAACAGCTCATGGATCGCCGTTCCAAGCATTCGGACGGGCCCTTTCGACCGACGTCTGCGTACGGCCTCGTCCGTCGCGACCGAGGCTTTGCTTCGCCTGGGCGGCGGCTGCGGTGGCGGTGGGTTCGGTTTTGGTCGTGGAGCAGTCCCGCTGCGTGGCGCGGAGTCGACGTGGCTCTCGCGCGTCACGCAGCCGGCACGCTGTACTCCGCCCGTACGAGTTCAATAGCCCGGTCGTGACACTCGTTGTTCAGCTTGTCGTCAATGGCAACAGGCACTTCTGGACCTGTCATAGTTCGCACTTCCAGCATGCGAGCCTTCGCTTCAACGTCGGAGTCGTACTGGTGCCACCACAAGTACTTCCACTCGTCACTGATCGACCTGAAATGCTGTTTGGCGCCCTCGGCCTTCGCCGACTTCATAGATGGATCAAGGGTAATCAGGGCAAGCGCAAGCACCGACGCGAGCATTGCCAAAACCCCGCTGGTCCACGAAGGGAAGACACCGACCACGAAGCTTGAGCCGGCAAAGAACGATGCAGCAGCAACCGCGGAAATCAGCCACTGATGCTGCCGCCGGAATCGGTCGGACAGCGCCGCGTAATACAGGTAATTGCGCTCAGCGTCGAGCCGCCCATCCCACGCTATCTGCGCAATCCCCGCCGGGGAGATTGCCTCAGCCATTCAAGCACTTCTGGCTGGTTGGGACTCGCCCATTGTAGCCCGCGTCGCAGCCAGGTCCGGTGTCATTGGGACCCGCGAGCATCAAGAAACCGCCTTAGTCGCCGGTCGATTTCCTGGCGCGGCAGGAAAACCTCGGGATCGTCGATCCAGCGCTCCAGCGCATCGGTCAGTCGCGCGGCGCCGCATATGCCAGCCGCGTACAACTGGTCGATCATCCACAGCACGCCGTGCACGCGCCGGCCCTCCGTTTCAGCCACCCGCCGTAAGCGCTTATCGGCTGTGAGCAGCAGGCTGTTCTCGTGATGCCGCGCCGCAACCAGGCAGGCACAGTCCGCCAGCGAGAGCGCGGCGTGCTCTGTTCTCAGCGCCAACGATTCGCGGGTCTGGTCAAGTGACAGTTCTACAGTCGCCAGCCCGGCGCTCTGCAGATAGCGCCACTCCAGGTCTGTGAGATTCAGCAGTTCTGAGCGTCGGACGATCGCCGGAACAAGGAACTGATACGGCAACTCCAAGGTGACCGCATGCAGTTGAACTTTGTGGAGGTCGATCAGGCAGCACGCGTCGATGACGATCCGACGGATCACGCCGTGCGACGGCTCGCTGTTTCAGGGACCGGCGCGTCGGCTTGCAGTGCCGCTCGTGCTTGGGACGCTTCGCGGACGTCAAGGGCGGCATAGCTGGTACGCGCCTCTATCCGACCCTGCTGATCGTGGATAACGACCTCCGACCGGCTGCCGACGGCAATCTCTCGCGCGACGGCAATCGCCTCCGCCTGCAGCCGGTGGGTCGACGTTGGTCTTCGAACGCCGGCGCTTTTCACCGCCCACTGTCCCAGGTACGGAACGACGTGCTGGGTTCTTGGGGCCTCCTCGCGTCCTTCCTGAAACATCGCAAGGCCCGGGCCTCGTAGTTCATCGCCGACTTCGCGCAGCGAGCGCCGCAACAACTCAGCGCCCCGCACCGGCGAGAACAGCTGCTCGCCCAGTCCGCGCCAGACCAGGTCCTCAAACCGCCGCGGCTTCTCGAATGCGCCAAGGCCCTCATTCGACAGAATCGGTGCCGGTTCTCGCCTGCGCCAGAGCCGCAGATACCCGCGAAACGCGCGATCCAGGGCGGCCGCCGAGACGACGCCAACCTCACGCAACCGAGTGAGCATTACCGACGCCGGAACGCCATACATGTGCTTCAGGCGAACCAGCTCCCCGTAAGTAAACCCATGCCGGTTACTCCCCGCCTGCGCTCGCAGGTGCTCTCCTGGGACGAGCAATGCCTGGGCAAATCGGTTCATTGCTTCTTCATGCCGAATGTCCGAGTCGGCAATCGAGTGGATTGCGCGCTCCGCCAGTTCGCGGGCCAGGGTCAGGCGTCGGCGTTCGATCTGGGCCCTGCTGGATACCACGATGGCCTCGATATCGGGCCGAGATCCGGCCAGCTTGACGGTGCAGGCGAGACCATCGAAGCGTTCGGGCAGGTCGGCTTCGATCAGCTTGAAGCCCTTGGACTCCAGCAAGCCGGTCATGCTGGGAATGGGCCCCAAGCCAAGATTCCAATCCCGGCGTAGTTGGATCGCCAGGTCCTCGGATTCTTTCAGACTCCGGAGCGGAGCGGAGCGCAATCCGCCCAACGGGTCAGGCGCCGGTTCGAGTTCCAGGATGTACTCGATGGCCAGGTAATTCTCGAGTTGCTCGGTGATCAAGACCTCGGCACGGGCGCGGTCCTTGGCCGACGTACCCGAGCGCTGCCGGAACTCGACTGCCTCAAGTGCCTCGACCTGACCTCCCATCAGGAAGTCCAGTGAGACCTCAAGCGCCCGGCCCAGACTCACCAGCACCCGCGAACTCGGCATCATCTTGCCGGCCTCGTACTTGCTGATCGCCTGAACCGAAACCGACGGCGACATCCGCGTGGCAAGCTCGCGCATGGACAGCCCCGCCTTCTTCCGCGCCAATCGAAGCCGCTGTGCAAACACCCGGATCTCCCCGCCCTGATCGGTTGATAATTTCCGAAGGCATCCTAGAAACTCTACCAAGGGTTGAACAACAGCCTGACTGTGTCGCGAGTTGATCAGGCTAGCGTTGAGACTGAGTCCTCGGCAGATCGACATCACTTGCCAATCCGAGCGCGGACGCCAATGCGGGGAAATGCGCGCTTGGAAGTACCGATTGCAATGCAATCACCCCACCCCCTCCGGATCATGAAAAAACCGCTCCGCCGTCATCACCGCCTGCCAGTCCGGCGGCCTGAACGCCTCCTCACCCGCCCGTCGCGCCGCCTGCACCAGTTCCCCAATGTGATGCAGCGCCGCCAGCTTGCGGTTGTGATTGCGGTCGCGGTCGGCTCGTAAGTCGTCCAATTCGCGGCTTGTCGCCATGTCCAGTCCTTTCAGAATCCAGTCGGCGTAGCGGTAGCCCTCGTCGCGAAACTTGCCGCGCGAGGCCCGCCCCGTGTTGTAGTCCGCCAGCGCCTCGCGGTAGTCCCCGCCGCGGTAGGCGATGTGCGACGCCATCAGGTTCGCGGCGTACTCCAGTGACGCGAACGGATCGAACGTCCGCCCCCGCATCGACGGATGCCAGCGCGGAATGATCTGCGCAATCCCCTCCGCCCCTGCCCGGCTCACCGCCGTCGGGTTCCAGCCCGACTCCATCACGATCTGCCGGCGGAACACCTGCGTGTCGTAGCCCACCGCCCGCGCATAGCCGTTCGCAAACAGCTCCAGCGGATTCACCCGCTCGCCCGTCACCCGGAACGTCGCCGGATCGATCACCCCGTCCGGCGTCGCGTCCAGGTGCAGGTGATGCCCCGTGCTGTTCCCCGTCGAATCGCACAACCCCAGCGTCTCCCCCGGCTCCACCGTGTCGCCTACCGCCAGCCTCGGCGGCTCGTCAAAGTGCAGAAACCGCCACAGCACCCCCTCCGCATCGCGCAGCGCCACCGCGTTCCCGTACGGAAACCCATCTCGCACCGCCCCGTCCCGCGTGCTCGGTCGCTCCGTCGTCCACACCGCCGCTACCACCCCCGCCCCCGGCGCCCTCACCGGCCGCCGATACACCGGCCCCGCCATCAACGCCAAATCCAGCCCCCCATGCCGGTAACTCCCCCGATCGGCCCCAAACACACTCGTAACCCGAATCGTCCCGTCCAGCGGCGGAATCAACATGAAATCTCCCATGAAGTCGAGTCGGATCCCGCCGCCCGCCGAGATCCCATCCGTTTGTCTGCCGTACGTAGAAAGTGTACACTAGTCGCGTACGATTCGCAAGCCTTCGGAGGCTGCACCAAATGCCGAGCCTGGCCCGCCGCCTGCTGCTCCTGCTGTCCCGCGTCCTCGTCGGCGTCCACAGCCTCGCTCGCCGTTGGCGCCCCACCGCCGCGGCCACCCCACGCCGCACACCCCCCGGCCTTGCCCGCACCCGCCAACGCCACCTGCATCCGGCCCAGCCCGTCACCCACCGACCCTCGCGCCTCGCCCCGCACGTGTCCGGTCGCGACGCCCGGCTATCCCGCTCGCAGGCGTCCCAAAGCGCCCCGCCGCACCTCAAGAGTTTTTTAGAAAAAACTCTTATTGCGCACGCGAGGCCCCTTTTCAGCGCTCCACAGCGCCTACACTCGCTGCCCACACGAACCCTGGCGCACCCGGTGGAGGCTTGGCCCACATGAACCTCGTCGGCTACACCGACCGCCTCACCGCCGCCCCCGGCGACACCGTCCGCTTCATGGTCAGCAGCCAGCACCCCCGCTACCGCGCCGACCTCGTCCAGCTCATCCACGGCGACGAATCCCCCGACGGCCCCGGCTTCAAAGAGCGCCACGTCCCCTCCGCCATCGACGGCCACTACCCCGGCCGCTCCAAGCCCATCCACAGCGGTTCCTACATCCACGTCCCCGCCCACCCCGTCCTCGACTCCCTCACCAGCTTCACCGTCACCGCCTGGATCTACCCCGCCACCCCCGCCGGCGGCCTCCAGGGCCTCATCACCCGCTGGACCAACGACCCGCTGCCCCAGGGCTTCGCCCTCGTCATCGGCCCCAACGGCGACCTCGTCCTCCACCTCGCCGACGGCCGCAACCCACCCGTCCAGGTCGCCACCGGCGCCCCGCTCACCGAGCGCGTCTGGACCTTCGTCGCCGCCAGCTACCACGCCCCCACCGGACGCGTCGCCCTCATCCAGCAACCCCTCCACCCCTGGCCCGTCGCCCCCGACCGCGCCCTCGTCACCCACGACACCGGCGCCACCAACGTCCGCGCACCCTCCGGCGCCCCCCTCCTCTTCGCCGCCCTCACCGCCGGCCCACCCACTCGCACCGGCCCCATCGCCGCCCCCTACAACGGCAAGCTCGACACCCCCCGCCTCTACAACCGCGCCCTCACCACCGACGAACTGACCGCTCTCGCGCAAATGTCCGCGAGAAGCAAGGAGCCAA
>LXNI01001354.1_pt1 | contig 21797 bp, 22 predicted proteins | sample 809091 | NCBI WGS metagenome assembly LXNI01 (sample SAMN04870527, study PRJNA318959) | sponge metagenome | biome: 01000161; feature: marine sponge reef; material: water | host: Sarcotragus foetidus | place: Greece: Milos, Mediterranean Sea | collected 2013-05-29 | depth 5-7 m | reverse complement strand
GCCGTAGCTGTCGCGGCTGTAGACGTGCGGGAACGAAGCCGCCCGACCGCGCAGATCATGCAACCTCCCGTCCAGTTCCACCGCGTACACGCGCATGTCGAGTTCCATGCGCGACTGGTCCGTGGCGTGCATGAAACGCTCGCGGTGGAATGCCGTCTCCGCAACCGCTGTCTCGAGTTCCCTGGCAGCGTAGAACACCCCGTAACTTCCGTCCGAGAACCGGCTCCCCTCCGGGTTGAGGTGCGTGAAGGCCACCATCACCACGCTCGTACCCGGGCCCGACACGCGATCCTCCTCTGCCACCAGCCGGATGTCGCCGGCCGCGTCGCGTAGTCTTGGATTGGTCAGGGACTCCAGCTCGGACACCGCCTCGAGGTCGCCCGGATCCGCCACACGCTCGAAGAGCTGGATCGGCGGGAACCGGCTCGGCACGATGCGCCAGCACGGCTTCCAGACCACCCGGACGACCGGGAGTTCACGTTCCGCCACGCTGGGCGTCCAGGTACTGCCGGACGACGTACAGGTCCGCGACCTGGCCCGACGACATGCGTTCGAGCGCCGAACGCCCCCCGAACGGCGCAGCACTGTTCGGCTGCTTCACCCATTCGTCGGCGACCCTCTCGTCGGGAAGCAGGATCTGCAGGGCCTTGTAGATTCCCAGCACGTAGGAGATTCGCTCCAACGTGTCCTTCGGCAGCACGGTGCCGGGTTCTTTTTCCACTTGAAGCTTTTTCCACTTGAAGAAGGTGGAACGGGCGGTCACCCCCAGCAGCGCCATCTGCTCGGCCACCGTCAGGTTCCACAGCCCCGCGATCCGGAAGAACGTGCGCAGTGCCGGAGCCGAGTAGCCCCTGCGATCGACAGCCGACGTTCCTTGAGCAAGAGCCGCCATGTCCACTCCAATACTGGACTTTACTTCGAGAATAGTCCGTAAATGGACACTTCGCAACCGCCGAAGCCGCCCGAACAGCCGAGCACCCGAACGCGTTACGCGAGAGAAACCCTGAAATCCACGAGCCACGCGTAGACCGCGCAGCCGAGCCCGATGCCCGCGCTGTCGATCGCCAAGTCCAGCAACTCGCCGCTGCGGCCCGCGACGAACAGCATCTGGGCGACCTCGAGCAGCACGCCGAAGGCGAGAAGCCAAAGCGCGACGTCAAGCAGGGGACCATGGCGGAAGTGTGCGAAGCAAAGCGCCAATGCAAGGTAGAAGAAGGCGGCGGCGTGGGCCACCACGCCACTGAGATCCGCCACCAAGCCAGCGGGGCTCGGTGTGCATGCAACCGCACCGCAAATGGCCAGCGGAACCCAGAAAGCCGCTTTGACGAACACCCTGGCGGGGCTACGCCCCATCGACGACCAGCCAAGTTCCGACGGCCAGGGAGATGCGGCCTGACCGTGAAGTCGAACCGCGGTGGCGCGAACTGGCCGCCCGCGCGATCAAGTCCCGTCCATCGGATCGACATCGGCGTCGTAGTCGACGCCGTCGAATCCGAAACCGAACAACGCGAGGAACTCGTCGCGGAACTGATCGAGGTCGCTCAATGCGCCGATGTTTTCGCTATCGACCAAGTCCCAGCGACGCCGGACCTCGGTCTGCACGGCGGCTGCAAGTTCACGGGCGTCGGCACGTAGGCGTCCGACCTCGTCGCGCCCGATGGCGTCACCGTAGAGGCCGTCGCGAAACAGCCGGTCGATGTGCTCGATGCTGCTCTCGTGGCTGCCCTGCTCGCGCATGACCCGGAACAGGATCGACATGTAGAGCGGCACCACGGGGATGGCCGTGCTGGCCTGGCTGACGATGGCTTTGAGCACGGCCACCCGCGCGTCGCCCCCAACATCACCGAGACGAGACTGAATGGCGGCGGCTGCGCGGTCGACGTCGGCCTTGGCGCGGCCCAGCGTGCCCTCGCGGTAGATGCGCGCCGTCAGGTCGCTGCCGAGATACGAGTACGCGACGGTCTTGAATCCTGGCGCAAGGACGTCGGCGCTTTGCAGGGCGTCGATCCACCACTCCCAGTCTTCGCCGCCCATCACTTGCACCGTGGCGGCCGTCTCATCCTCGTCCGCTCGCGGGAGCACGATTTCGCGCACTTCACCCTTGTTGACGTCCAGGCTCTTGACCGTCAGCGGTTCGCCCAGGGGCTTGATCGACGAGCGGAACTGCGCGCCCGTGCGCGGGTTGGTGCGCACGGGAGCGGCCAAGCTGTACACCAGGAGGTCGATCTGGCCCATGTTCTCTCGGATCGCTGCGATCACGCGTTCCCGGGTGTCGTCGGCGAACGCATCGCCGTCGAAGGTCAGCGCCAGCCGCCCCCGGGCCGTGGCGGCGTCCTCGAAGGCCCGGTTGTTGTACCAGCCCGCCGTGGCGGTGCGTCTCGGCCCCGGGGCCTTCTCAAACGACACGCCGACAGTGGCCGCGCCGCAGCCGAACCCGGCGACGATCCGCGAGGCCAGGCCGAAGCCGCCTGAACAGCCGAGTACCAGGGCATTCCGGGTGCCGGTGAACGAACCGCGCGCCTCGACAGTGGCGATCTGCGCATCGACATGGGCGCGGCACCCCGTCGGATGCGCCGTGGTGCAGATGAACCCGCGGATGCGCGGCTTGACGATCATTCCGCCTCCTCCGCTTCGGCGCAAAGATGGTAGATGTCGGTACGCCGTTTGGCCGGCTCGTCGTGCCAATCACCGTAGATCTCCCAACTCACGCCGGCAAGCGCGTGGCCCTGGTCCCCGCACCAGGACACGAGCCCTTGGTGCACTTGCGGCAACCGGTCGTACTCGCCGTAGTGGCAAGTGTGCGCCGCCATGCCCGCTGGCGTCTGGGACTGAACCACGTCGCCTTCCGGGTCGAACGGCGGTTCGAGTTGGACGCCGATTTCCACGTCCATGTCGCCCGGCGGCGTAGCGCGGTACAGCCACACGTTGTGGCCGTGGCCCGTCAATTGCCGGCTGCGGATGAACGCCCACACGGTGTCCACCATCGGGAATATGGCGGCGGGGACGTCGGTCATCTTGATGCGCGCTTTGACCACGGCGATGGTCTGTGCTTCGACGCGGGCAAGCGTCATCTCATTGGGCATGCGGGGCCCTTGGAACGTAAAGCGGTCTTGAACCATACCAAGTTTCGCGGCCCGGACTGCACCCACGACGGGTGCGCACGCACCGGGATATCATGCCTGCTGGCGGCGCTGAGCTCGGCGCGGCAGGTTGAGACCCCGCCTGCAAAGCTCGTCGCGCCAGGCGACGCGGAGGGACATGACCGGCTCTGCCGCCTCCCGCACACCCCGGAGATCGCTTCCAAACCTCGCGCCTGCGAGGTCGGAGGCCGCGGAGAACCCGAAGGGTTGACCGGCGACGGCGCCTGCCGGGCCGCGGCGGCAACGAGCGACTCTCATCGAACGGTTCGACTTCGCCGCCAAGCTGTCCGCGCAGCCCCTGCCGGCCGCAACGCGGCCGCTGCATGGTCCTTTATCCCGCCTCGGCGGACATCATGCGCGCCGCGCGAACCCGCGCCGGCGTCGCCGTCGCGAACGAAACCGTCTACTGGTTCACCGTCCAAACCCAGGCCGAAGCAGGCTGCCTCGCCGCCCTCGTCAACGCAGCGTGCCTCCGGCCCGCATTCGCCGCGTCCCGAGACAGCGGCAGGGACTGCCATCTCCATCCCTAACGCAGAGTGCCGCTCCCCGGCCCGACAGAACCAACCGCACCCACCGCCGTCTTGCCGAGCTGTGCACGGCGGCCAAGAAGACCGTCTCGAAGCAGCTTGACGAGGCGCGTTCCGAAAGCCCCGATCTAGGCACTGTCGAAGGCTGCACGGGAGGCGCTTCGGGGACTAGCAAAGGCAGCGAGATGATCCCGGCGGCCCCGTGTCGCGCCCTGTGCTAGTGTGCCGCCTCTCAAATGCGTTCACATTACATTCCTGCCCGCCGGCGAACCGGGCATGTGCGCAAGTACCTGTTTCGACGGCGGCACATCCTCGCCTCGCGTCCGAGAATGCGAGCCCGAACGGCGTTCCAACAGTCAACGTATTTCCGAGACGGTACACTAGTCTCCCTCTTGCGCACGTTCGGAGCGGCCGCCATGGACACGGTTCGCAGCATTCTCGAGGCCCATCGGATGCCCGTGCCCGCCGACGAGATGGCACGTCGGATCCACCTCGCCATAGGCATGGCGGGCGGCTTTCCCGCGTACGTGCCGGGCTCCGGGGTCCGCTGGCCGGACGTGGCCGGCGACGATGTCGGCGCGCTGCCGGCCGCGTTGGCGGACCGCTTCGTCGGCGTCGTCGACCGCACCCTCCACGAGGCCGACGACGCCACCCAAGCCGCCGGCACGGCAGGTCAGCTCACGGTTGGGCAGACCCGGCTTCTCGACCGGGGCTTCGGCGTTCCGGGCATCCACCCGCGCGCGCAGGCCGCCCTCGAACTCGCCGCCATGCACGCCACCGCGCTGCCTGTAGACGCCGCGTCGACGCTCCTGCGCATGACCACCGCCGAGCTCCTCGGCCTGATCGACGAGCGCCGTCTTTACAGCCTCGCGGTCGATGACGGCCGACTGCTCCCGATCTTCCAGTTCGACGACGCCGGCAAGCCCGTCCCGCACCTCGGCGACGTCCTGCCCCGGCTCGGTCCGCATGTCCATCCGGTCGGCGTGCTCCACTGGTTCGTGGAGCCGAACCCAGACCTCGCCACGGCAGCCACACGCTACCTTCCCACCTCCCCGAGGGACTGGCTGCTGCACGGATTCCCCGCCCACGCCGTCGCCGAACTCGCCAGGCACGTCGTCTAGGAGGGCAGGGCGCCAACGCCTCCCCGATGGCCGAACACCTCGTCTCGCCGCCCCGGCGCGGTCTAGCCGACCTTGCCCCGCGGCAACACGAGACCGTCCTCCTGCGGGCGGGCCAGACGGTCTGGCGGGTCTACTTCCGCGAACCGCACGACACCGCGTGGAACACGTTCCGCCGCTACGGGCCCGCCGGCGGCCGGTTCGACCACCACTTCCCGCCAGCCGCGCCATCGCCCGACCGGGCGGTCCTCTACGGTGCGGCGCAGTACCCGACCTGCCTCGCCGAAGTCTTCCAGGACACCAGGCTCATCGACAGGCTCTCGCCGCGCCGGCCACACCTGACGGCGTTCGTCTTCGGGCGCGACCTCCGGCTGCTGGACGTGGCGGGCCCCTGGACGACCCGCGCCGGCGGCTCGATGGCCATCAACTCCGGCAGCCGCGAGACCGCCCGAGAATGGTCGCGCGCCATCTACGCGGCGTTCCCCGACATCGACGGCATCCTCTACGCATCCTCCATGGACGGCAACCGGCGCGCGTACGCGTTCTACGACCGCGCGCAGAGCGACATCCGGCCGACGGTGCCGGCCGTCGACCTGCCGCTGAACCATCCCGCGCTGATGGAACGCCTGACGCTGGCGGCCAACCGGCTCGGCTACCGCCTAGTCTGACGGCCACATGCCAACGGCCTCAGCCAACGCACACGCAGTGCACCCGCACGACAGCAACCGAAACCGACGCGTGCTCGGATCGTCGACGTTCCGGACGGATCCGCAGCTGCGGGAGTCCCCGATTGCGCCATACTCCCGGCCCGTACACTCGCCGCGCCCTGCGGTTGCCGCTTCGCAATGGCGTACCGGAACCCGTGAGGCACGGCGCCGACCTCCACCTGCTGTACCTCGATGCGACCGCCCTGGTGGTGTCCGTCAGCTTCCAGCCGGTCACCTAGCGGGGGTTACGCCCCATCGAGAAACCGCCGAAATCCGACGGCCAGAGAATGCAACCTGACTGCAGACATAAACCGCGGTCACGCAAACTGGTCGACCCCAATCGTGACCTGAATCCCGACACGCACGTTGCGGTCAACAGTGCTTCTCCCGAGACGCCCCGACCATGACCGGTGCGACTCTCGGCACCGGCATCGTCAGTGCCAAGCTCGAATGTGGCCAGGGACGTCCGCGTACCGGCCCTTAGGGTACCGACCAGTCGAGATTGCGCGTGACGCTGGCCGCGCCTTGCTCCGCGGCGATGATCTCCCGACCGTTCATGGGATAGTAGGCCCAGGAACCGTCGACATGCCGGAGCATCAGGTCGTCCCGCCCGTCGCCGTTGAAATCGCCCACGGCGGCGACGCGCCATTCGAGGTCGGACGGCAGGTTGACCCGGCCTCGGCCCCCGATCGTCCGCCGCCCCTGCATCGGGTAGTAGAGCCACTGCCCGTTCCCGTGCCGCACCATGACGTCGTCCCGGCCGTCACCGTTGAAGTCGCCAACGGCGACGGGTTGCCACGCCAATGCCTTGGTCAGGTTGGCGAAGCCGCGACCGCTCGCAACCTGGCGGCGACCGTCCATCGGGTAGTAGGTCCAGTTGCCGTTGCCGGTGTGGCGAAGCAGGACGCCGTGCCGGCCGTCGCCGTCGAAGTCGCCAACGCCGACTAGCTGCCAGTCCAGCCGCGCGGTGATCTGCGCGCGTCCGGACGCTCCTTCGAGGATCTGCGCGCCATCGAGCGCGTAGTAGTGCCACGCGCCACCGGCATGACGCACGAGAACGTCGTCCCGGCCATCGCCGTCGAAGTCGCCAGGTCCCGCGATCTGCCACTCCGGGAAGCGGGTGAGCGACGGTGCGCCGCGATCAGCGCCCCGCGCACGGCGGCCGTCCATCGGGTAGTAGCGCCAGCGCCCGTCGGCGTGGCGCAGCAGGACATCGTCGCGGTCGTCGCCATCGAAGTCGCCGACCCCGGAGAACCGCCAGGCGCGATCCGCGGGCAGGGACGCCGAACCCCGTTCGCCCGCGATGTTTGCGCGACCGTTCATCGGGTAGTACGTCCAGCGGCCGTCCCGGTGGCGGAGCAGAAGGTCGTCGGTGCCGTCCCCATTGAAGTCGCCCGTGTTGCGCCCCGGAAACGGCGTCAGGTCGTCGAATCCGTTCGGGAGCAGTCGGCGTATCCAGCCGTCGCCCTTGGTCAAGAGGTACAGTTCGCCGGCGGCATCGACGCTGACCCGGGCGTCGACGCGCTCCGACCCCGGCCGATAGGTGTTGGGGAATCCCGCCTCCTCGACCAGATCGCGCTCGGTCCCGTCGAAGGCGATCCGCAACTCCTCGATGGGTGCCTGGCCGTCCTCGGGCAAGTCGTCGGCGTCGATCGCAAAGAGCCGACCGCGCGGGAACTCGGTGAAAACGTACTTTCCGACCAGGGCCGGAATCGCCGCGCCCCGGTAGACGAACCCGCCGCCGATGGCGAAGCCCTCGTCGTGGTCGTACTGGGCGATCGGATAGACGAAGGGCGCGTGGTCGGCCTCCGGCCTGGGATACGCTGGTCCCGAAGCCCGATCGACCGCGTGCCCCGTCGCGAACGTTCCTTCGCGCAGCCGCCAACCATAGTTCGCGCCGGCCACGCCGAGGTTCACCTCCTCGATCTGGTCCTGGCCGATGTCGCCGATGAACATGCGGCCGTCGGCGTCCCAGGAGAACTGCTGCGGGTGGCGCAGCCCGTACGCCCAGCCCTCCGGCGCCACGCCCTCCTCGTCGACGAAGGGGTTGTCCTCCGGGATGCCATAGCTCGCCCCGGCGGCGGTGTCCAGCGGGTCGATCCGCGCAATGGCGCCGAGCGGTTCCGCGAGACCCTGGCCGTAGTCGCGCGGATCGTGGGCGCTGCCGCCGTCGCCGAAGCCGATGTAGAGCAGTCCGTAGTCGGCATCGCCCTGGGTCGCCGTGGGGTTGAACGCCACCGTGCCGACATTGTGGTTCGCGGCGAATTCGCCGACGCGGAGCACTTCCCGCGATGTGCCGTCGAAGGTCCTGCCTGTCGGCGCCGTCGCCGTCCACTCGCGGACGACGCTGACTTGCGTGAGATTGGACTCGTCGGCGTAGTCGGGGTCGCCGCTGGCGCGCGTCGCCGTGAAGGCCGTGTAGAGCTTCCCGTATCCGGGCTTGCCGGTTTCAGCGAACTCGGGATGGAAGGCGAACCCCATGAAGCCGGACTCGTTCGGGAGAGCATCGCTGTAGAGGCTCAATCCCTGGTCGCGCAGATCGAGGTAGACGGTCGGCGTTCGTGCCTCGGCGTCGGTCAGGTAGAGCACGCCGCGGATGTCGTTGAACGCCAACCGGTCGGGAATGCCCGGCACCGCTTGCAGGTATTGGATGCGGGTTCGCGGGTGGTTGGTTCCGGGGGGCGTCGCCGGATCGAAGGTACGCGGTGCACGCACGAAGGGTACGGCCGCCACCACGATGTCGCCCTTGACGACATCGTCCGGCAGGGGATCGTCGATGGGCGTCTGGGCCATGCTCGCGGAAGCGAGAACGGCGGCCGCCGGCCAGACCGCTCGGCGGCGCAAGCGGTTCGTCGGTGTCATTGGACTTCCTCCCCGGCACGGCGCCTCAAGTCCCGCACGAACCCGTCATCCCGCGCGATTCGCTCGATGTGCCCCCAGTTCGACGCATCGGGCCTCGCCCCGGCATCGATCAGGCAGGCCAGGGCTCGCGGCCGCCACGCGTGGATGGCGTACCCGAGCGGCGTGTCGTGGTGCTGTCCCGCGAGCGCCGCCGGGTCGCGGGCTACGAGTGCGCGGACACGGGCCAGGTCTTCGAGCACGATCGCCGCCGGCAACGTGACCTCGGCACCGTGGGCGACGAGCCTGCGCACGATCTCGATGTCGCACTCCTGGGACAGCATGTGCAGGCATGCCGTGGAGAGCGCCGTCTGACCATCGACGCCCGCGCAGTTCGGATCGGCGCCCGCGTCGAGCAACGCCGTCACTGCCGCCAGGTGACTGTTGCGGGCCGCCTGGAAAAGCGCCGTGCGGCCATCGGCGTTGCGGTCGTCGACCCCCGTTTCGCCCGACTCGAGCGTTGCCGCCAACCCCGCGGCATCGCCCAGCGCGGCCAGCGTCCAGAAGTCGACCGTCGCCCCGTGTCGCCGGAGCACGGCGACGACCTCTGCAGCCGGTTCGGTCTTCCAGGGACCCGCGTGCAGCGCATGGTCGAGCGCCGTCTGCCCGCGGCGATCGACCGCATCGACGTCCGCGCCCCGCTCGCAAAGCACGGCGACCAGCGCGGCGTTGCCCCGCTCCGCCGCGTAGTGCAGCGCCGTCGCGCCGTCTGCATCCGCTTCGTCGACGATGCCGGGGTCGGCGGCCAGGATCCGCGCGGCCCGTTCGTTGTCCTGGAGCAGCGCGCAGCTCGCAAGGTCGGGCATGCAGCCACCTGCCCGCATCGCGCGCACCGCATCGGCATAGCGGCGCGTCCGGCCGGAGTAGCCGTACAAGGCCACCTGTCGGAGGAGTGCGTTGGCGTCGGCGGGCGGCATGGCACGCCATTCCACCTCTTCGACGACGGCGCGCACATCGTCCGCGTCGCCGTCCTCGACGGCCTTGGCGAGCCTGGAAGCCACGTCGGTCACCGGTCTGGTCTGCGTGACCGCGGTCTATGTTTGCAGTCAGGTTGCATTCTCTTGCCCGTCGGAACTTGGCGGGTTCTTGCTGCGGCGGAGCCTCGCCGGAGATTGTCCGTGACGCGCGTACCGGCCGAACGATACCATCGTGGCGCTGTCGGGAGGGGAGTCCGCATGGCTGAGTCGCAAGGGTCCGACCGTCGACCCCTGACCACGTACCACTACGCGTCCTACGGTGCGCCAGCCGCACCGCTGGCGTTGGCCGGTCTGCCACTGGCGGTCTATCTGCCTGTCATCTACGCCGACTCGGCGGGCTTCGGGCTGTCGCTTGGCGTGGTCGGCCTACTGCTCATGCTGTCGCGGATCTCCGACGTGGTCACCGATCCGTTGATCGGCTACCTGTCCGATCGTTGGAAGTCGCGTTGGGGGCGACGCAAGCCCTGGGTGTTGGTGGGCACGCCGATTTTCGCCGCCGGGATGTGGTTCCTGTTCATGCCGCCGTTCGAGTTCAGCGACGTGACGTACTTCGGCCAGACGTTTTCCAACGGATACATCTGGATGTTCGTCATGCTGACGGTCTTCTACCTGGGCTCGACCATCAAGGACGTCCCGTTCTCGGCGTGGGGTGCGGAACTGTCGAGCAACTACAACGAGCGCTCGCTGATCATGAGCTGGCGCGAGGGCCTGGGGACGGTCGGCTCCCTGATCTCCGCGTTCACGCCCCTGACGATCCTCTTCTTCGGCCTCGTCGAGGCGACCGACGCCGTGTTCGTCCTCGTGCTGATCATGTGCATCCTCATGCCGATCATCAACGTGAACTGCCTGGTCGGCGTGCCCGAATGGCGCGTGGTCGAAGTCCAGAAACGCGTCGGCGTCTTCGCCGGACTGCGCATCGTGTCGAAGAACTATCCGTACATCCTGTTGGTGCTCGTCTTCGGATTCGGTGCGATCGGCTCGGCGATGACCAACAGCCTGTCGCTGTTCTTCGTGAAGCACGTCATGCTGGTCGGCGAGCTCTACGGTGCCTACCTCGCGCCCTACTTCGTCTGCCAGATCGCCGCCATCCCGCTGTGGTTCAAGCTGTCACGGCGCATCGGCAAGCACAAGGCCACCATGTGGGCCGTCGGCTGGTACGCGCTCTGGTCGTGCTTCATTCCGCTCGTCATGGTGGCGCCGGCCGAGTGGTTTAGCATTTTCGACGTCGCCGCTCTCGTGCCCCTTCTGCCCGCCGAAACCGCAGCCATTGCTCCGGAGTATCTCGCAGGCGTGGAAACCGGGAAGTTGCCGATCTACCTCATCGTGATGTGCCTCAAGGGGTCGGCCATCGGCGCCCTGTCCGCGCTGCCGTTCGCGATGTGCGCCGACGTGATCGACCTCGACACGGCCGAGACGGGCCAGCGCCGAGCCGGGGCGTACATGGCAATCTGGTCCATGGTGCGCAAGGGCGGGTACGCCGTCGGCACGGCCATCGGCCTCGGCCTCGTGGTGTTCTGGGGTTTCGATTCGCTGGCCGACGCGCGCGACACGACGAACACGCCCTTCTCCCTGCTGATGCTCGCGTGCACGTACTCCGTGATCCCGGCGCTGTTCAAGTTCGTCGGCATGCCGCTGCTGTGGATCTATCCGCTCACCGAGAAGAAGCTCCAGGACGTTCAGGCGGAGATCAACAAGCGCCACGGCATCGCGGGCGCTTGACGCCGCCACGCGCACGAACGACGATCCCTTGCTCCAACGTGCGAGGGTTTGAGCCATGGCCGAAGTCGCCGAGAACCTGCAACCCATCGTGGAGCGCGCAAGCGTCGCCCTGGGCGCGCGCGTAGCGGGCATCGACCTCGCTCGCGACGCTGACCGCGACACCATCGCGGAGTTGCGCGAACTGCTCCTCCTGCACCACCTCCTGGTGCTGCCCGATCAACACCTCACGGCCCTCGAGCTCGAAGCCTTCGGCCGCCGCTGGGGCGATCTGCTCACCCACCCGGCCACGCGGCACCGCGACACCGACTACGTGCAGTTCATCGGCGGCCGGGACCGGATGTTCAAGTTCTCCCCCGGCGTCCACCCGTTCGGCGGCGGCTGGCACTCGGACATGACCTGGCACCACACGCCACCGATCATCACGGCTCTCCACGCCCAGCGGCTACCGTCGACCGGCGGCGACACGGCGTTCGCCAATCAACACCTCGCCTACGCAACGCTCGACGACGCGACCAAGGAGCTGATCGCCCCGTTGCGGGCATTCCACACGGGCAAGGTGTTCGGCCCCGATGTCGAGGACTCTGTCCATCCGGTGGTCCGGACCCACGACGAAACGGGCGAGCCCGCGCTCTACGTGAACGGCAACTTCACGAAGACCATCTGCGAGGTGCCCGACGCCGAGAGCGAGCGGCTGCTGTACAAGCTCTTCGCCCACGCCACCCGACCGGAGTTCGTCTACCGCCACCGTTGGCAGCTGAACGACCTCGTGCTGTGGGACAACCGCTCGGTCATGCACTACGCCCTCGGCGACTACAGCGAGCCGCGCATCATGCACCGCATCGTGGTGAGGGGCGGGAAGCCGAAGTAGCAGCACGCGGGCTCCCCGGCCCGCACCGTCAGGCGTCCCGCTCCGCCATGACAGCGTTCGTCGGCCACGAGGCCGCACCGCCGCGTTCCAAGCGGGTGCCCGGCTTTGGCCAGGACGTTCTCGTCGCGCTCGGGTTGTTCGTCCCCGCCCCCTTAAGCGCACGGTTCAGCGGCGATGCGCGCGTCGTGGCCATGGCCGTGGCCCTGCTCCTCGTCGTCGCTTTCGGGTCCGGCTACCTTGCCGTCGCGGCGAAGTCCGACGGTGTCGAGTTCTACCGCTGGGGCCTGTACACCTTGTTGACGACCCTGTTCGTGCAGACGGCCGTCCTCTTCCTCGCCACCCTGTCGAGCAGGCGGGCCTCGCTGCCTGCGTTGCTTACCGCGCTGCCGGTGATCGAGACGATCCGCATCGCGCTTCTGCCGGCGGTGGCCTTGGCCGAGTGGGCATGGCTCGAACACGGCCTGTACTTCGTCTGCCTGGCGGCACTCCTGCGCGCCCTGCTGCGCGAACTCGACGGACCGGTGGCGCGGCGCATCGCCATCGCGGTGGTCACCGGCGGCGCGCTCTGGGGGACGGCACAACTCGTCAGGCCGTTTCCGCTGTTCAACTCCGTCGCCGATGATCGCCACGAGCGGCTGAACATCGAGGAGACGTACGTTAGGCAGGAACGCCTCGTCGCCGAGGCACTCGACGCCGTGCTGCCGTCGCTGCCGGACGTCCGGGACACCTACTTCGTCGGGTTCGCGCCGTACTCCGCGCAGAACGTGTTCGAGAACGAGGTGAAGCACATCGAGGAGCTGTTCAGCCGCAAGCTCGGCGCCGCAGGCCGGACGGCGCTCCTGATCAACAGTCGCGACACGGTCGACGAGTTGCCGATGGCCAACGGACACAACCTCCGAGCCGTGCTCGGTGGCATCGTCGAGAAGATGGACCCCGAGGACCTTCTGTTCCTGCATCTGACATCCCATGGCTCGAGCGACCACGAATTGAGCGTCTACTTCGACAACCTCGGCTTGAACGACATTTCCGCCGACGAACTCGGCGGCATCGTCGCCAGCGCCGATCCGCCCTGGCGCGTCGTGGTCGTGTCCGCCTGCTACTCGGGCGGGTTCATCGAGGCGCTGAAGTCCCCACGGACCCTGGTCATCACGGCGTCCAGCGACGACCGGCAGTCCTTCGGCTGCGAGCACGGCCGCGAGTACACCTACTTCGGCGAGGCCTTCTACCGGGACAGCCTGGCCGACGGTCTGCGAGGCGCCAACCCCTCGCCCACCCCGGACTTCGAAGGGGCATTCGCCCGTGCGGTCGAGATCGTACGCGACAGGGAGGCGAGCGAAAACCTCACGCCGTCCGAGCCGCAGATCTGGGTCGGCGAGGAAATCGCCGCCACGCTCCCATGAGCCAGTACCTGAGGGTCCACCCGACGCACCCGCAAGGCCGCCTGGTCAACCGGGCGGCCGAGATCGTTCGCGGCGGCGGCGTCATCGTCTACCCGACCGACTCCACCTACGCGGTCGGCTGCCACCTCGGCGACAAGGAGGCCGTCGACCGCATCCGCGCCATCCGCCGGCTGCCGCCGGATCACCACTTCACCCTGATGTGTCGCGACCTCTCGGAGCTTGCGACCTACGCGCGGGTCGACAACGCCAGCTACCGCATCGTGCGCCGCTACCTCCCCGGCCCTTTCACATTCGTGCTGCCCGCCACCCGCGAAGTGCCCCGACGCCTGGTCCACAAGCGTCGCAGGACGATCGGCTTGCGCGTCCCCGGCCACCCCATCGCCCAAGCCCTGCTCGGCGCTCTTGGCGAACCCATGATGTCGACCACACTGCTCCTGCCGGACGAGGACATGCCGGTCACCGATGTCGAAGACCGGCGGCCCCAACTCGAACACGTCGTCGACGTGATCGTGGACGGCGGCGCCGGCGGCCCGCGACAAACGACGGTCGTGGATCTGACCAGCGGCGAGGCGGCCGTTCTCCGGCAGGGCGCCGGGGAGCTGTGAGAGACGCAACCGGCAATCAGCGCGCCGGCAGGCGCGTTCGCGCGCCGGCAGGCGCGTTCGCGCGCCGGCAGGCGCGTTCGCGCGCCGGCAGGCGCGTTCGCGCGGCTGAAGGCGCCGAACGGGTATACTGCCCGCCATCGCTTAACTTCGACCTCGGGCCTTGAGTATCGACTCCGATCAGCGGGTCTTGTCGGGCATGCGACCGACCGGACGGATGCACCTCGGGCACTATCACGGTGCGCTCAAGAACTGGGTACGGTTGCAGCACCAGTACGACTGCTTCTTCTTCGTCGCGGACTACCACGCCCTCACGACCCACTATCAAGATGCGGCCGACATCGCGGCGAACACCCACGACATGGTGGTCGATTGGCTCGCCGTCGGCTTGCGTCCAACCGCATCGACGATCTTCGTGCAGAGCCGGGTGCCGGAGCACGCCGAGCTGCACGTGCTGCTGTCCATGGTGACGCCCGTCAGCTGGCTGGAGAGAATGCCGACCTACAAGGACCAGCAGGCGAACATCGCGGACAAGGATCTGTCGACCTACGGCTTCCTCGGGTATCCGGTCCTGCAGACCGCCGATGTGCTGGTCTACCGGGCGGGCATGGTGCCGGTCGGCGGCGACCAGGTCGCACACCTCGAACTCGCGCGCGAGATCGCCCGCCGGTTCAACTTCATCTTCGGTCGCGAGCGTCAGTTCGAGGCCCACGCGGAACTTGCCGTCGCCAAGATGGGCAAGAAGGCGGCAAGGCTGTATCGGCAGGACCGCACACAGTACCTGGAGCAGGGCGACACCGAGGCGCTGCAACGCGCGCAGGCGTTGCTCGGTGCGCAGCAGAACCTGTCGGTCGCCGACCGCGAGCGTTTGCATGGCTACCTGGGCGGCGGCGGCCGCACCATTCTGCCCGAGCCCCAGGCCCTGCTGACCAGCGCGCCCGTCCTGCCCGGCCTCGACGGGCGCAAGATGTCGAAGTCCTACAACAACGCCATACGCTTGCGCGAACAACCCGACGTCGTCGAGCAGAAGGTGCGCACGATGGTGACCGATCCGGCCCGGGTGCGGCGCACCGACCCGGGGGACCCGGGGAAGTGCCCGGTTTTCGACCTCCACGCAGTGTATTCCGACGACGACGTGAAGACCTGGGCGGCCGCTGGATGCCGGAGCGCCAGCATCGGCTGCATAGACTGCAAGGGTCCGTTGATCGACGCGATCAACCGCGAGCAGGCACCGATCATCGAGCGCGCGAAGGAGTTCGAGAACCCGGACATCGTCCGCACCATTCTGCTCGAAGGGTCGGAGCGGGCGCGCGACGCGGCGCGGGACACCCTGGACGACGTGAAGGCCGCCGCGGGGATCGTTCACCGATGAGCGACGTGCCCAGCCACCTCGACGCCGCCCGTGCGCGGCGCGACAACGTGGTCGCGCTCGTCGACGGCAAGGTCGTCGATCAACTCCCCGCCGACCTCTACATCCCGCCCGATGCCCTCGAAGTCTTCCTCGAGGCCTTCGAAGGCCCCCTGGACCTGCTGCTGTACCTGATCCGGCGCCAGAACCTCGACATCCTCGACATCGAGGTCGCCCAAGTCACCGAGCAATACCTGCACTACATCGACCTGATGAAGGCCCTCAAGCTCGACCTCGCCGGCGAGTACCTGCTGATGGCGGCGATGCTCGCCGAGATCAAGTCGCGCCTGCTGCTGCCGCAACCGGCCGCCGACGAGGAAGAGGAGGATCCGCGCGCGGAGCTCGTGCGTCGTCTGCAGGAATACGAGCGCATCAAACGCGCGGCCGAGAACCTCGACCAACTGCCTCGCCAGGACCGCGACCTGTTCGGCGCCCACGCGGGCAAGCCGGAGTGGGTCAAGCGCCGCGTGCAGCCGGCCGTCGACCTCAAGGAACTCATGGTGGCCCTCGCCGAGGTGCTGCGCCGTGCCGACCTCCATCAAGTCCACGCGGTACAGCTCGAAGGCCTTTCGGTTCGTGAGCGCATGTCCGACATCCTCAGCCGTGTCAACGCCGCTTCCGGGTTCGTTGCCTTCGACGCCCTGTTCGATCCGCACGAAGGCCGCCGCGGGGTCGTGGTGACCTTCCTCGCACTGCTTGAGCTAGCCCGCGAGGCACTCCTGGAACTCGTCCAGAACGCGCCGTTCTCGCCCATCTACGCGCGTGCCCCTCAAGCCCGCGACGACACCTCGTGATCGACCCCGACCACGTGGAGCGGATCGTCGAAGCGGCGCTCCTTGCCGCCGACGGCCCCGTGAGCATCGCCCGCCTCGCGAACCTCTTCACGGCCGACGAACTCGGCGAGCGAAACGCGCAGACCATGGTTCGGACAGCGTTGGACACGCTTCGTCATCGCACCGCAGGGCGCGGCTACGAGCTTGTTCGCGTGGCGAGCGGCTTTCGCTTCCAGGTGCGCCAGGAGTTCGGCCCGTGGGTGAGCCGCCTGTTCGACGAGCGACCGCCGCGCTACTCGCGTGCACTCCTCGAGACCCTGGCGTTGATCGTCCACCGCCAACCGGTCACCCGGGGCGACATCGAGCAGGTGCGCGGCGTCGCGGTCAGTTCCTCGATCATGCGCACGTTGTCCGAGCGAGGCTGGGTCCAGGCCGTCGGCCAGCGCGAGACGCCCGGCCGACCGACGCTCTACGGCACGACCCGGAGGTTCCTCGACGACTTCAACCTCGCAAGCCTCGACGAGTTGCCGCCTCTCGATGAGCTTCAGTCCTTCGTGGCCACCCCGGATACGGAGGACGCACAAGGCGAGGAAACCGCCGGAGCCGACCGGGCCGCGCCGAACGCTGGCGACGCGCGACCTCTCGCGGAAGTCGTCCAGCTCCCCATCGCCGACCAGTAGCCGCCGCGCTCGACTCCCATGAGCGTCAAACTCCAGAAGGCCCTGGCCGACCGCGGGCTGGGGTCGCGGCGGGCGATGGAGAAGTGGATCGCGGCGGGCCGCATCGGCATCAACGGCCGCGCCGCCAAGCTCGGCGACCGGGTCGAACCAAGCGACGCGATCAGCATCGACGGGCGCAAGCTCGACCGCGGACCGGTCGCCCGGACGCGCGTCCTCGTGCTCAACAAGCGCGCCGGCGTCATCGTCTCGCGCCATGATCCGGAGCGCAGAGCGTCCGTGTTCGACGAACTGCCGACACTCCGTACGGGTCGCTGGATCTCCGTCGGGCGCCTCGACATCCAGACGACCGGCCTGCTGTTGCTGACCAACAACGGCGCGCTCGCCAATCGGCTGATGCACCCGTCGACGGGCATCGACCGCGAATACGCCGTGCGCGTCAACGGCATCCTCGACCCCGAGGCCGAGGCGGCCCTCAAAAGCGGCGTGACGGTCGACGGTCGGACCGAGTCGTTCAGCGACATCCGCTACTACAACGGCCGCGGCACGAACCACTGGTACCACGCCGTGCTCATGGAGGGCCGCAACCGCGAAGTGCGCGAGCTGTTCGCGACGCAGGGGCTCAAGGTCACGCGCCTGAAGCGTGTCCGCTACGGCCCCGTGATCCTACCGGCCTGGCTGCCGCGCGGCACATGGGAGGAAATGAACACCGCCGAGGTGCAGCGACTGCGGCGCACGGTCGGGCTCGACGACGACGCCCTTCAATCCGGAAGGAGCGCAAGAGGTCGCTCGATGCTGATTCCCTATCCCGCCGTTGGCGGGGGGCGACGATGAGCGGCTCGCGCTCCGCGGAAGTTCGCACCGCCTTCTGCTCGTGCTGCCTGGCCGAAACGGACCACCGTCTCTCGCGGGACCTGAGCGTTGCTCGATCCGAGTACCGGTGCGAGGGCTGCGGCGGGACCACGGTTGAGTGCTTCGCCTTCGGATGCACCCACATGGCCGCGCTCCCGCGGTCCAGGGACGATGTCGGATCGCGTTGGTGGTGTGCGGAACACAACGGAGACATCGCCAGTTTCGCGAATCTCGAGGTGAAACTCGACGACTTGGCCGAGTGGAACGACTTCTTCAAGAGAGACCGCGTCAGCATGGCGGCTGCCACGAAGACTGCCGTGGGCGCACTCGCCGGTCTAGGCTGGGTCGTCCATGCGTACGTCAGGGAGGTCGACGGCTATGCGGTCCGGAAGCTTCGCAACGCTGCCGCCCGAGGAACTTGGGGCCGCAGGAAGACGGTAATCTTCGTGAACGGTTGGCTGCAGGAAGGCGACACGGAGTTCGCGGATTGGCTACACGGCACGGAGGCGCACTTCGGGAAGGCGGGTGCCTACGGCGTCACCTGGGAGAGCGGACGGCCAATCAAAACGTTGGTGGGGGCGACCTGGAGGTCGGTCTTGGCCAACCCTTGGCACGTTGCCTTCCACAGGTCGAGCGCAGTCGGAATCCTCAACGCCCAGATGCTCACTCGCTACACCGGCTCCCCTGTGACACTCATGGGCCACTCACTGGGTGCCCGGACGATTCTCTATACGTTGCTGACCCTTGCGCACAGAACCAGCAAACCGATCATCCGCGATGTGTATCTGTTCGGCGGCGCAGCGGACAGCGCGCGCAAGGACTGGGGCCAAGCGGCGAAGGTTGTACGCGGCACGATTTACAACTTCCACTCAGATCGGGACGACGTCCTCGGCAAGGCGCTGCGGATCGCCAACGCCGGCTTCACCAAACCGATCGGTACGACTTCCATTTGCAGCACTGCGCGGAACATCGTGAACTTGGACTGTTCCCACCTCGTTGGCGGACACGACGACTACAAGCCGAACCTGCAAGAATTGCTTTCGCGGGCAAGAACGGCGCGGCGTGACGCAAACAAGCGGCGTTAGGACAGCACCTTGTCCGCTGACGCTGAAGGCGGATCCTGCGGCGACAGATACAGCGCCACGCAGGTCAGCACCTGCCACAGGCCGTGTCCTGCCACGTATTCAACCCCTTCCCAGCCGCCCTCGTCCGGTTCGCCACCAGGGCTACTAGGATCGAAAATCATTGCAAACGATTCACCGCCGCCCGACCAGCCGATGACGGCACCGCCGATGACTCCCGCGCCGGCCAGCATCGCGAACAGGCGACCGGTGAGGCGGAGCCGGCCGAGACTCGCCACGACACAGCCGACGAACAGGGCCGTGACCACGCCCGCGATTGCCGTGTTGGCCAACACCCAGGGGACCGGCGTGTAGGCGATCTGCCACCCCAGCCAATAGCTGAACACGCCCGCGCCGGCCACGACGGCGAGACTGCGGCCGCCAACGACGTACCGGAACAGCACGAGCACGCTGTACACGGCACCGGTGGACCAAAGGACGACGAAGGAAACCACCTCGTTCGCGTTCCACGGCGCGTTCTCGTCCGTCAACCCCCACCAGATGGCCGTAGACGCCAACGCGAGCGCGACGCAGAGCCAGAGCGGGGCCTTGGCCAGCATGCGAATGTAGCGGTCGAACACCGGCTGCTCCCTCAAGCCGCCTGTTTCGCATCCACGTAGGTCGGCACGCCTTCCGCGGCGAAGATCTCGTCGATGGCGCGTCGATCATCGTCGCTCAGGCGCCAGTCGGCGGCTGCAACGTTCTCCGTCAATTCGCGCTCGTTGCGCATGCCCACGAGTCCCACGGTGACCGCCGGATTGCCGAGCAGCCAGGCGATGGCAAGCTGGGCCACGGACCGGCCGTGGTCGCCGGCGAACGCTTTGAGCTTCTCGACCACGCGCAGTTCGGCCTGGAAGTGCTCGCCTTCGAAAAGCGGCAGCCCGAACGCCTTGCCGCCGCTGCGCCAGTCCCAGTCCACGAAGGTGGTCTCGGGCGTGAAGGCGCCGGTGAGCAAGCCGAAGCCGAGACTGCCGTAGGCCATGTAGCCGATGCCGTTGTCCTGGCAATACGGCAGAACGGCCGCCTCCATGCGGCGGTCGAACATGTGGTAGCCCACCTGGTTGGCCGTCAAATGGCCGTGCCCTTCGCACGCGGCCATCATGGGCACGTCGTAGTTCGACACGCCGTAGTGGCGGATCTTTCCCGCCTCCCTCATGGCCTCGAGCGCACCGATGGTCTCCTCGTGCGGGGTCTTGTGGTCGGGCCAGTGGATCAGCAGGAGGTCGATGAAATCGGTGTCGAGCCGGCGCAGGCAGCCCTCGGTGCGGGCGGTGATGTGCGCGGCGGATGCATCGCGTCCCGCGACCGCCGCCGGTCCGCGCGCATTCGCATCGTCCTTGTAGGCGAAACCGACCTTCGTCACGACCACGACGTCCCGACGTCGCGCTCCCAAGCCGCGCGCGAGAAGCTCCTCGGACGTATAGGGTCCGTAGACCTCTGCGGTATCGAACAGCGTGATGCCGTGGTCGACGGCCATCTCCACCGCGCGGACGGCCTCCTGGATGTCGATCTCCCCGTACTGGGTCGTGCCCATCTCCCACGTACCGAAGCCAACGGCCGAGCATTCGAGGTCGGTGTTGCCGAAATTGCGGTGTTCCATGACGCCCCTCTTGCCTTCTGGATCAGACTGTACGCTGAATGCAGTGAACACGCCATGCGGTTGACGGCGGCCAGCGAAACGCGCAACGTGAAGCGAACCCGCGAATCAGGAGGGCGCAATGGAATCCGGCCGCGAATGGCACTTCAACATCGCGCAGGCGACAGATGCCCGATGGGCCGAAGGCTTGCGCCGAATCTTCGACTACCGCGACCTCGGCGTGAAGGCCGCAACCAACGGCGACTTCATCGCGCACGTGATCCGTGCCAACGGCAAGCGCGAGGAGGATGCGGTGGCGCAATGGCACATCCACGAGTGCGAGTTCCAGATGGTCTACGTGCTGAACGGCTGGGCGCAGTTCGAATACGAGGGAGAGGGCGTACGCACGATCCGCAAGGGCGACTGCATCAACCAGCGGCCGATGATCAAGCACCGCGAGGTCGCCTATTCGGACGACTTCGAGGTTCTCGAGATCGTCGCCCCGGCCGACTTCAAGACCGTTGTCGTCGACGCGCCTTAGGGACGCCCGATCACTTCTGACCAGCCGCGATATAGATCCGTTTCGGTCTGCACCGCGACGGCCTGCATCCCGACATGGCGACCGACTCCGTGGGAGAGACCTCTGCCACGTGAGACGACGCCCTCCGACCCCCACGCAGCCGTGACGCTGTTGCACGCCTTCGAGAGAGATCTCGCAGGGTGAGGCGAGGCGGAGTGCCTGCGCCGAGGCGCGCGGCGGAGTCGCCATGGAAGCATCCTCCGACCGTTACCGACAGCCAGCGCAGTCCCGATCGTTGGTGTAATTTGCCAGCACTACATGTTGTTTGGATTCGGTGATCCTGCACACCTTGTTGTGTGTCGTGAACAAGTGCTTGACAGGCGATGCCGCGGTTGGCCATAAGAGTCCGACACCTCCCCGCTTTGACGACTAGGATTTCGATGCGGTTCTTCATGGTCGCCCTCAAGGATGCGGGGGACGGCGGCGACGCCAAGCAGCTAATCGAGAAGCTGGACAAGGATCGTTTCCCGGAAACCATCGAGTTCATCGAAGGCCTCGTATGGCTTGTACTCGCAGGGACGCCCACGGTCACCACGGCAGACCTTGTCGATGCGGTGGCACCAGACGAGGACAAGGATTCCTGGCCTTTGCTGTTCGTGGTCAAAACTGAGGCGTTCAATGGAATCGCGGGCGACAGCGTGTGGGAAAAACTCCGGGCGTGGCAGGAAGTTTCCGCATGAGCGGCGCCGACGAGATCCGCCGTCGTCTCGCGAGTTCCAGACGGCGCGGCGGCGCGGTTGGAGGTCTCAAGGGTGACGAACCGCCACGTGACCCACCTTCTGACGGGGGGAGCGTCGAGGTCGAGCTTGCGAGGATGAACGGTCGCATTGATACTCTCCACACGGCTATTGAAG
>LXNI01001353.1_pt1 | contig 21813 bp, 14 predicted proteins | sample 809091 | NCBI WGS metagenome assembly LXNI01 (sample SAMN04870527, study PRJNA318959) | sponge metagenome | biome: 01000161; feature: marine sponge reef; material: water | host: Sarcotragus foetidus | place: Greece: Milos, Mediterranean Sea | collected 2013-05-29 | depth 5-7 m | reverse complement strand
CTACGTCTTTTTTGCGCGCCAGGAGCAGGTACAGTATGAGCGTGATGGCGATGAAGGCATACAGGAAGGCTTGCCCGAAGGCCGTTGCGACCGCGGCGCTAGCCTCCAGGTTGATGACCGGCGCGCCGGTCACCGCGGGCGATACCGACTGTACGGCATGCACAAATGCGGTTAACGCCCGGTTATCCTGCATGTCCTGTTGCGGATAGATCTCAACGCGCCGCTTGCCGTCGGCGCTGACCCAGAACCGTTGGAACTGTTCCGGCAGGGTATCCAGGGAAATGTAGTCCGCATTCAGGGAGGCGTTTAACGCGTCCAGGCGGCCGGGGAGTGACGCCAGCAGCATCTGTTCCAGTCCCTCCGACAATTTTCCCGGTGGGTAAGCGCCGTGCAGCAATTCCTCCAGGTTGTCGCGCAGCGCCGTCAGTACCGGGGCATCAGAACCGGTCTGCGTCAGTTTGTCCCGGAACGCGCGCAGTGCAGCCAGACGCGCCGTAGCGTCCTGTGTCGCGGGCTGCGGCGATGCACTCGACAGGTCCCCCAGCAACAGGCTCAGCTCGTCGATAATGAACAGTTTATCCTCCTGACCAGCGGGGATGAAGTCCGCCACCGTGACGACCTTCTCAACCAGGTCGGACTGGCTGAAGGCCGCGTCATACTCGTCTGCTTCCTCGGCATCGGCGGCGATCATGATAGCGGTCCAGGGGGTCAGGTCGTTATCCGCCAGCAGTTCCCGGAAGGTAGTCAGGGCGGCGCCGTCCCGGGCATGCAGGTTGAGTGGGTTGTGGTCGAAGCGCAGGCCGCCCAGCGCCAGGGCGGAGGCCAGCGCCAGCAGGGCCGTAACGCCCAGGATTTTCCCCGCGTGCCGCGCAACCAGGCGCGCGCCGCCGGTTACCGGCATCTTCTGCGTGCCGGGCCGGTACGGCAGCAGGGACAACAGCGCCGGGATGACGGTCAGGGTGACCAGAAAACTGATGAACATGCCCATGCCGGAGATCCAGCCCAGTTCCGCAACGCCGGAGTAATCGGTGGGGATGAAGGCAAAGAAACCGATGGCAGTGCTGACTGCGCACAGGAACAGGGAACTGCCGATGTTGACCGAGGTTTGTTCCAGCGCCGCGCCGCGTGCGGCGCCCTCCACCCGGTGCTCCCGGTAACGCAGGCAGTAGTGGATGGCGAAATCCACCCCCAGGCCGATGTACAAGACTGCGAAGGCCACGGAGATCAGGTTCAGTTCCCCCACTGTGAGCGTGGCCATGGCGGCGGTGCAGGCCAGGCCGATGACCAGGCTGAGCACGGTAGCCAGCGCCAGCCAGGCCGAACCCAGCCCGGCCAGCATGATCACGGTGACCAGGCACAGCGCCAGCACGACGGCCGTTTCCGTGCCTTTCATTACGCTCTGCATTTCCTCATGCGCGAGCATGGTGGCGCCGCTCAGGCGCAGCCTGGCGCCGGGGGCTGCGACAATATCCAGGTCGGCATAGACTTGGCGGATTTTTTCGATGGCCGGGGTCGCGGGGAAAAAGTCGGCATAGTCCAGTTTTGGTTGGGTCAGGATGAACTCCCGATACGGGGCATTTTCTGCGTCATCCTCGTCCCCGGACATCAGCGCCTGCCATGACAGGCGATAGGGTCGCCCGTCCCGCAATGCCTCCAACGCGGCGTTGATGCGGATGAGGACGGGGTCGATAGCCACCTGCTCGCCCTCAGCAGCGGCGTCCAGGGCATCGCCCAGCACCTCGAACAGTCCCACCAAGGTGGGGTCGCGCGCCAGCCTCGCCAGGAACGGTTGCACCTTGGCAAGTTGATCGGACAGGTCTTGCAGCGCTTCCGCCTCCAGGTACAGCAGGCCGGATTCCCTGAACAGCGGCAACGCGTTGGGGTAGTACACGAACTCGAACAGGTCCCGCTCCGCCTGCAAGCGCTGGTACATCAGCAGGGCGGCGTCGGCAGCCTGGTCCGGCGTGGCCGCTTCCAGGACGATGAGGATGTTGTTGTCGTATTGCGGGAACAGCCGCTCATACTCCTGGTCCAGCTTGCGCCAGGGAAGCTCGGCGGACAGCATGTCTTCCGTGTCGGTATTCATGCTGATATTGTCCATGGTGTAACGCACGGCGAAGAACGCCAGGGCAAACGTCAGCAGCAACACCACCGGCGCGGCGCGGCGCACGAGGCGGACCCAGTTGAGCAGCAACCTGGAGGTGAATTGCGTCAGCATGTCAGGGGCTTCCTGCCCACTTTGCAGAAGATGTTACCAAGGAACACCTTGTAGGCCATCACCTCGTCAGTCCAGCGCGTCAGGTCCCTGATCTCTTCAACATCAAACAGTCCGCGGCAGACCAGGAATCCATCCCGGTGAAAGTCTTGTACCTGTTGATCTGTGAGCATCCCGTTGAGGCTGTGCCGCGTTTGAACGGTGTCATTTATAAACCAGTTCGTGGGTTTTGACAAGTTCCTGCGCTACCAGTTCTTGCGCTACCAGTGTCAGGGTCCTCCCGGCGCGGCGGGAGGCGCAGGCGAGACGCAGGACGGGCGCGATTTGTGCCGGTGACCTGAGCAGGTCGCCGGCCAGTCCGGGTATATCGGTCCGGCCGAACTCATCGACCCGGCGCAAGGCGGCGACCGGGACCGTCACGTGTGCGGCATCAATAATGACGCGCAGGACGCAAGCCGCCAGGCCGTGGCGTTGCGCCACCTCCAGTACGGCCGCGCTTTCCATGTCCACGGCAACGGCGCCGGTCTGCCGAAACAGCGCCTGCTTGGCCGCGGCGCTGCCCAGCGGTTCCGACACGCAAGCCAGTGGGTCGGTATGGATATTGACGTTGTGCCGGGACAGGCATTCTTGCACTGCTGCCGGCAACGCGGCGCTGACGGCGTAATGGTTCCCCGCTTCATATACTTGCCGCGGCGCTACCAGATCTCCCGGCCCGGGCGCCGGCGCCAGCGCCCCGGCCGCGCCGAAACTGACCAGGCAATCCACATCCGCTTCGACAAGCTGTTGCCCCGCTTGCCGCGCCCGCTCTGCGCCCATGCCGGACATGATCAACAAGGTTTGGTCGTTGATTTCGACCGGCTGCCGCGCCGGCAACGTCCCGGACGTGAAGCAGCGCGCCTCGAAATGGAACGCACAGATTATGCCGAGCTTGTTCATAGTGAAATGGGGACGGACTTAAGTCCGTCCCCGGTGAAGCCATTCAAGTCGTGGGCAGGCTGGCCGCAAGCCTGTTGAACAAGCAGCGCAACAGGAAGTCGTGCCGGGTAAACAGGTTAGTGGAGAGAATCGTGGCTTTGACGGCGCCGCGCGAGATCTTGACCTGGTCACCTGAAGTAAAATCGCGCCGGTTGTTGATGTTGCGCAAGGTCAGCACCGCCATGCCCAGCGCCCACAGGCAGAAGCGGCGGATGCCGGTTTCCTTTTCCGGTAACAGCAGCGTGTACCGCAACGCGTTGCCCAGGTGCATCCGGGCGACGCCGATCAGGTGTCCCAGCGCCTGCCGGAATTCCTCGTCGTTACGCAGCGGTGTCGCAGCGTCAAGGGACACGCCGTAATCTTCCAGCACCGATTGCGGCAACCAGCACATGTTGCGTTGCTGGTCATCCCAGATATCCTTGAGGATATTCGTCATCTGCAGGCCCTGGCCGAAGGAAACCGCCAGTTGCATCAGCTCGTCATAGCGTTGATCGATGGCGCCGGAATAGTCGCAGAACAGTTCGGTCAGCATCTCGCCCACCACGCCCGCCACGTAGTAACAGTAACTGTCCATGTCCTGCTGGTCTTTCAGTCCATGCGCCACGTTCGCCTCCTGGTACCTGGACATGCCGTCGGCCATGATCCTGATGCAGCGTTGCAAGGCCGCCTGCTGGCGCGGGTTGAAGCTGTGGGTGATCCTGATCACTGCCGGCGTGTTCCGCACCAGGTTCCGTTCACTGTCGGTGGCGCCCGGCGACAGCCTGGGCCGCAGGTCCAGGGCAAACTGTTGCGCCCCTTCCGTACCGTTGACAACCTTGATGAACCGTTCCGAGAACTGCGTTTTGTCCGCAAACGGCAGGTGTTTGTCGTCTTCGATGGTATCGGCGATGCGGCACAGCAGGTAGGCATTGCCGACCACCTCTTCGAGCGTGTCCGGGAGTTGCGGAATGGTCAGGGCAAAGGTGCGCGAGACGCGCTGTAGAATTTCATCTTGGTAGGCCAAGTCTGCTGGATCGGGCGCTTTCATCTTCGCGTAAATATGCCAAGTATCGGGGGTAAAGGCAAGGGATTCATTGATTCCCCAGTAGTTCCCGCTAAATTTCGAAATTTCGGGGTCAGAGTAAAAACCCATGGAGGTGTACGGCAAAACTGCACACTCCAATGGGTTTTTACTCTGACCCCACCTGTCTGCTACGATCTATTCCCTGCTGCGGAAATAGCGCCGACTCTCCACCTGTTGCAGGGTGAGCAGACCTGCCGGGTCGAACACCAGGTCGCGGATGCGCAAGGACAGGGACAGGGCCAGGGAAAAGCCGGGGTCGAACCCGACCAGGGCGCCGATGAGCATGAACGCGCCTTCCTGTACCCCGTAAGCGTTGGGAATGATGAACGCAAGATCGCTCAAGGTGGCAGTCAGGCTGCGCAGCAGCAGGGCTTCCACGATGGTAACGGGTTGTCCCAACAGGTAGCAGGCCAGCCACAGTTCGCAGGTGTGCAGCGCCAGGGAGGCCAGCCGGTACAGCGTGGCAAGCAGGATCCTGCGCTTGCTGCCATATAACTCCCGCACCAGTTGGTCGGCTTCTGCGGCAGAAAATTTGACGCCCTCCCAGGCATCGTGCTTCACCAGTTTTCCGGCGAGCCGCGCCAGCGCGCCCAGCATACCAAGGCGCTGGACGATGATCAGGCCCGCAACGCTGCCTAACAGGAACAGGATGCCGCCCAAGGTGTACGGGACCAGTCCGTTATCGCCGGGCAGGAACGCCAACAGCACCACGCCGACGAGCGCCCAGCAGGCCAGCGCCAGGGTCTGTACCACCTTGTCCACCATCACCGAAGCGGCGGCATGCGCGGCGCCGGCGCCCCATATCGTCAGCAAGCGCGCCTTCACCACCTCCCCGCCGATACTGGCCACCGGCAGCAGGTTGTTGACCGCGCGCCCCATCCACAGCGCCAGCAGTCCATGACCGAACGTTGGCGCCTGCCCATCCCGAAACAACTGCCGCCAACCCTGGGTTGCCGGCAGCAACACGGGAAACCAGGCCAGGGGCAACAACAACAGGTACCAGCCCGAGTCCAGCAGCAGTTGCAGCACTGCCGAAAAACCCTGCCAGACCACCAGGGCGATGAGTAATGCCAGTCCCAGGACCAGGCCGGTTTGTGTGAGCAAGCGCATGGGGAAACAACTCCTCGGTAAACCGGCTATGGCAACGGGACAGATGGGCTGACAATGACCGTCCACCCGGTTTTCGACCCTGAGACCCGGCACTTTGCTGAAGCGCCTGATATCAGGGCACCTCTAAAAATTAGAGGCACCCGTGCAGCACAGGGATGTACTGTCATTTTTAGTCACGTAAGTGATTGAAAATGAAGGAAACGAAAAATCGCATTTTTGTTTTGCGTGCTCTGACAAGTCCAGAACCTGCCCCGCACCTGATACGGAGGTGGACTTGTTCAGAGTTTCCTTAATTTTGACATCTTCAGAGCCGCACAGCGACGCCGGGACAAGGCGCAGCTCGCAGACAATGGCGCGCCCTGCGCTCAACCACTTCCCGGCCCGTTGAACAGGTCAAAATTAGATGGAAGGAGTGCCAGTATATGCCTGGCATAGAAATACTGCAAGTACTGTATCAAGGTGTTCAGTGGTCGGGCCGGCAGCAGACGACCCTGCCGTCCTGGATCACCAGCTCCGGGTAGACCAGGGCTTTGATGTCCTGCAGCGGGTCGGCGTCGAGCAGAATAAGGTCGGCACGCTTTCCGGCCGTTATGCTCCCCAGTTCCTTCTCGAGGCCCATGGCCTCCGCGGCCCGCAAGGTCGCTGCCTGGACGATTTCGCCGTTGCTCATGCCCGCCGTCCGGAGGGCCTGTAATTCCTGCAGGTAGAGTTGATCGATGGTTTCCAGGTCTTTCACGTTGGAGTCCGTCCCGACCGCGAATCGCACCCCGGCCTGTTTCATCTCGCGGAACTGGGCCATCATGGTCTCATAAGTATGCCCCAGGTTTTCCGCCAGCCACCCGGGGCTCTGCTTTTCTGCGTTGGCCGCGTATTCCCCGTCCAGTTCCCGGATATGGAAACCCAGGGTCGGGATGACGTAGATACCTTTCTCCACCATGGCGTTGATCACGTCGCTGCCGCCGTAGGGATACATATGTTCGGTGCTGTCCACGCCGGCTTCGACCGCAATGCGGCCCGACTGCTTGTCAAGATCATGGGTCCCGCCCACGTGGGCGGTAACCCGCAGGTGGTAAATGTGAGCCTCATCGACTACCGCGGCCATTTCCTCCCATGTCAGGAACGGAGCGACCTTGATCAAATCCGCTTCCAGCTTGATCGCCTCCCTTACCCGTTCCCGCATTGCCCAAGGCCCGTCAGCTTCCACCGCCCAGAGGGGAGGATGCAACGGCTGAAATTCCGATCCATGGCCACCGGTCACGGTAATGATGGGACCCGAGGTATAGTAGCGCGCTCCGCCCATGAGGCCGGCGCGCTGGGTGCGTTTCAGGGAATACCCGATCCATTCTCGCGCTCCGACGTCGCGCACCGTGGTCACGCCGATTTCCTGGTAGCGTTCCAGGAACCGTTCCGAGCGGATCGCGTTGACGATATCGTCATCCAGGCGTCTGGGGCCGGACAGCATGAAAGTGACGTGGACGTGCAGGTCAAACAGGCCGGGCAGGACCCATTTCCCGTCCGCGGAGATAACCTTCATGCCGGGTTCACCGGCTGCCTCCCCGCCGAGGCTGCGTATCCGCTCTCCTTCGATCAGGATTCCGGGGTTTTCCCCGGGCTGCGCTCCGCTGCCGTCTATGAGCATGCCGCCGTCGATGAAAATCCGCGCCGGGCTTTCAACCTGTTGCGCCGCGGTGACAAGGCTCACGCCCGCCGCCGGCAGGCACAATACTATTAAAACGGCAATCTTTCTCATGTGCCAGCTACCTTGTTCGTCACTCCAGTGCCTCTTTCGTCATTCCGGCGAAAGCCGGAATCCAGTGAAACAATGGGAGTCGCCCTGCGGGCGACACGGTGTCGTACTGGATGCCGGGTCAAGCCCGGCATGACGGGGGGAGAACGGGCGGCCCATTATCTTACTGGATGCCGAAGCCTTATCAATGCTTACAGGAAGTTCACCCGGATCGTTCCCCCGAACCAGCGCGGCGGGTTGTACACGCCCTGTCGGAAGCGAAAACCGGGAAACGGGTCTGCCTTAATCAGGTTCGTCTCGTCAGTGAAATTCTGGGCGAAGAAACTGGCCTCCCACTTGCCGTTGTCGGGACGGTATGTGATACGTGCGTTGGTAACGAAATGCTCACCGAGGGCGGAGGAAGGATCGTTGAAGTTAGTCCGGTAGCTGTCGTCCTGCCAGAGAAAGTCCCACAACAGGGTCACGGTGCCGTCGAAAGCGGGCTGCGTGTAACGCGCTGCCCCGTTGAAGGCGACGTTGGGCGAGAACCCCAGGTCTACGTCCCTGGTAATTACCCCGTTGTTGATGTCCTTGAGCTTTGTCTCAAGCAGGGAGATGCCCAGGGAAAGCTCGAGCGGGTCTGATGGGTAAGCCTTTATCTCGATTTCGGCGCCGTAATTCTCCGCGTCGGCGTTTCGCACCGAGCCGCTCAAGCCTACCCAGTTGAATGCCTGAAAATCGCTGTAATCGTAATAGAAGGCGGATGTATTCACCCGCGCCCGCCGGTCGAAGATATCGATCTTGAAGCCCGCCTCGTAAGACCACAGGGTCTCGTCCTCGAACTGGACGTCGGCAGGCGTCGGCACATCGTAAAAGCCGTTATTGAAGCCGCCGGCTTTCGTTCCCCTGGAAACCTTCCCGTAGATAAGCCAGTTCTCAACGGGTTTATAGTGGAGTTCAACGTTTGCCGATATCAGGTCATCGTTCCGGTTGACCAGGTCGCCGACGTTCTCTTCGACAAAATTGCCGGCCGCGTTGCGGAACGCGTAGGCGAATGTATTGATCGCCTCATAGCGTTTGTCGTCATTGGTGTACCTGACCCCGGCCAGGACTGCCACCTGCGGCGTAATGTCGTATTCGACATGGCCGAAGATCGACCACGATTCCAGGTCCAGTTGCCACGGGGCATCGAGAAATGCCGGCAGGCCGAAAAACCCGGCGGTGGGATGCGCTTCCGCATCCTGGTTCAGGTAGAAGAAACCCGCGGTCCAGCGCATGTTCCCGGTCTCCTGGTAGAGTCTGCCTTCCTGGGTCCAGATCTCATGATCCACCGGGAACCCGGCCGTGCACAGGGTATTGGGCGAACCGTCGCAGTCCTCCAGGTTATCACGGGTCACCCAGGCGTAGCCGGTGAGCGAGGTCAGGGTGATATTGTTGGGCATGTCCCAGTCCACCCGAATCAACCAGTTCAACACCTCGGATTCCACCTCCTGGCCGCCGTCGGTCCATACGGTGCGCGGCGCCTCCGCGCCGACATCGCGTTCGTTGAACCCGAACGTATCGACCCCGTCCAGGTCCAGGTGTTGCAGCCCGGTCGCGGGATCGGTGAAGGCAATTTCATGGTCGGTATACAAGGGGATAACGTTGATGTCGCCGTACTGGACTTTGGCCAGGATCTCCAGGTCTTCGTTGGGCGTATACAGGAATTGCATGCGCCCGGTCTTGGTGCCGTAATCCGTGCCGTCCTTGAATTCGGGATTCAGGTTTTTCACGTAGCCGTCGCCGTCATGGAACAGGAGTGACGCGCGTACTGCCAGGTTTTCGGTGGCAGGCGCGTTGATCATTCCTTCGATCCGAACTTCATCGTAGGAGGCATAGGTGGCGTCGATGTAGCCTTCGGCTTCCCGCGTTGGTTTTTTGGTGATGAAATGGATGAGACCGCCTGTCGTGTTTCTCCCGAACAGGGTCCCCTGCGGCCCGCGCAGCACTTCGACCCGCTCGAGGTCGTACAGGGCAAAATCCAGCCCCGCCGGCGGCAGCATGTAGAACTCGTCTATGTACCCGGTGACAGGGGATTCATGGGCATCGCCGAAATCGCTCAGGCCGATACCCCGGATATAGGTATAGGAGTTGGCGCCGCGGCCCTGGGTCGAGAAGTTGTACACGCTGGGTACCTGTGCGACCACGTCCGTGCTGGAGACGAAGCGGAATTCCCGGATTTGCTCGCTGTCCAGCGCGGTGATTGAGATGCCGACGTCCTGCAGGCTCTGCTCGCGTTTTTGCGCGGTGACGACGACTTCTTCAAGGACCGTGGCGGCATGCACAGGGACGAGTGATGTGACAACAACGATAACGGCTAGCCGGACGAATGTTGTTTTCATAGGCTTGTTCCCCCAATTTTCCCACTTGCAAGTATAGTAATAACGCAGGTCAAAGAGTAATCAGAATAATGAATACAGCTATATCATCCGGGCTTATTATTGCCGGTTGGCTTGCAGTCCGGGCGTGTATCCTCGCCTGTATGCATGTAGCATTGTTTAAGTTATGCGCACTTGATAACATGAAGCACCGTAAGGCAGGAGTGGTCTATGACTTCAGCAAAGAAACGCATTGGCCCCCGGTTTGGCATCTGGGCGGTTGTTTATGGTACTTCGGCATCACTCAACCATCCGGAGGACCCGCCTGATGCATCATGGACGCGCAACCGGAACCTGGTGCTGGAGGCAGAGTCGCTTGGTATCGACTCCGTGCTGGTAGCCCAGCACATCGTCAATCCTTTCGGTGATGAGTTCGATCAACTGGAGACCCTGACTTCCTGTGCTGCGCTTGCGGAAAGAACGGAAAAGATTGAAATCATCGCGGCCATCAAACCTTATCTTTTCCATCCTGCCGTATTCGCGAAGATGGCATTACAAATTGAAGAGATTAGCCAGGGCCGTTTTTCGCTGAATTTTGTCAATGCGTGGTACCTCCCTGAATTCCGCAAAGCAGGTATCCCTTTCCCACCGCATGATGAGCGTTATGTCTACGGTGGTGAATGGCTGCGCGTGGTCAGGAAGCTCATAGCAGGAGAACGAGTTACTGTTGATGGTGATAATTTCAAGCTGGATGGTTACCGGTTTAAGCCTACTTCAAAATGGCGAGAGCGTCCTTTGATCTACGCTGGCGGCGAGTCCGAGGCAGCGCTGAAGCTTTCCGTTGAGTTGTGCGACACCTGGTTCATGTTCGGTCAACCGTTGGAAGATATCGCCAGGAAGATTAGCGCCATGCGCAAACGCCCGCGTAAAGGCGCCCCCCTCACTTACGGAGTTTCAGCATTCCCTTTCGCGCGTCCATCACAGCCCGAGGCAGAAGAGGCCCTTGCTTATGCCTTCGAACTCCGTGAAAAGGACAAGAAAGTCTACGACGCCCTGCACAGGAACGCCGACCCGGAAGTGGTAACCTCCAAAGTCATCTCCAAGGTGCCTGGAGTAGGCGTGGGAAACGGCACCGGTTGTGGGTTTACCGGATCTTACGATGAGGTCGCACAACGCATTGTCAACTTTTATAATGCCGGCATAGAAATTATCTTGCTCGAATTTCAGCCGTTTGAGCGGGAAATGCGGCGTTTCGCAGAGGAAGTCATGCCGCGTGTGGCAAGGCTCTGCTCCTTGAAGTGACCGGACCACGACCTGAAGCAGCCTCTGACAAGTCCTGCATGGACTTGTTCAGAGCTTCATTAACTAAAAGGAGTTTCGCTATCACATGCGTACTTGCCGGATAAAGTCAGGTTCAGGCGTCGTAACTTCTTACCGGGAGGCAGGCGCCGGAAATCCCGCAACTATTGTCCAGATCCATGGGTTGGGTACGGGCCACAGGAATTTCGATTTGTTGACTCCCCACTTGTCAAAGCGCCTGCACGTTTATGATATCGACTTGCCCGGTTACGGCGACTCCGGGTATGGGACGGACGCGCGTGGAATTGCTGTTTTTGCCGACAGCGTCGCACAATTCATTGAAGCTATTGAGAATGGGCCTGTACACGTCCATGGAACCTCCATGGGTGGGTCCGTGGCTACCGTACTTGCCGGAAACAGGCCGGAGTTGATCGACAGGCTGGTCATCAGCTGTTCTTTTGCGAAATTTGATCGAGCGAGTCAGGTCATGTTTAAAACCTGGCGTACCGCGGCTGCCGCTGGTATTGAAGCGCTGGCTTTGGTCACCAGCCATCAAGGTTTCTCACGGGGTTTCTGGGACAGGCCTGAGAGTGATGCTACGATGGATGCATTCATCATTGCCTTGCAAAGCATGACTCCCATGGAGTTCCTGCGTGATCTCACGTTGATAGCAGACCTGGACGTGAGCCCCTACGCCGCAACTATTCAGGCGCCCACCCTCCTGCTCGGCGCTGATGAAGATATCATGACGCCGGTTCAATCATCTCCAAGCGGACTCGGCATGACCGCGTTGCACGAACTGATCCCGAATGCTAAACTGGCTGTACTGGATAACTGCGGCCACTTCATTTCAATCGAACGTCCAGCCGAGACAGCCCGGGCAATTGCCGATTTCGTGCTTGCTTCGGAATGATGCTCGAATTTGTCTAATTGTTGCGCAACGCGGCAGTCTGTGTCGGGTTCAGAGCACCGTTCTGAGTGACCACTACCCGGTAGGTTTCCCGCGCCCGTTCCGGCGACACCCAGCCGCGCTGTACGTCGCGGGCGACCCGGTCCGGGTCACGGGTGCGCGGGGCGCCGTAACCGGCCCCGCCGCTGCATATTGAGACGACGCGTTCCCCGGGTTTGACGGTGACCTGCTCGTAGGTGCCGAGCGGCCCGGACAATTCCCCGTTGAGGTCACGCACATATTGGCGCGCCAGGCAACCGTTGTTACCCCCTTGCACACCGATGGCTTCATAATTGGTGCCTTCACTCAGCCACACAGCCGTCAGTTCTCCGTCCAGGGGCCCGAACTCCACCTGGGCGGCGGGCGAACCGCAGTAACGCCCCGCGCCTTCGCTGTCGCGGACGATGTGTTCGGAGTGGATCAGCACGGGATATTTCATTTCCAGTATTTCGATGCTGTCCCGGCGCAGAAAGCCGGCGGCCCCCAGGCCGAGGATTGTCAGCCAGCCGTCGGCAACGGGACCGGCGGCCCCTGCCGTGAAACCGAGCCATAGCTGGTTCACGAAAGGACCGCGTCCGGGGCGGTTGTCGATGCCGGAAATCACCGCCGTGGAGGCCGGTGAAGCCTTGCCGGTCGCGGCCATGCCGTGGCCGTCGCCCAGGCCGGCCAGCGCGCGCACCACGCAATTGGCAAGCAGTTCGGAGAGGTTGGTGGTCGCGACCGAGCAACTGTACGGGTGTACCGGGATACCGACCACGCAGTTCTCGCGCAGGTGCACGCGCAGGCGGCGGAAACTGCCTGCGTTCGGGGGGACCACTGAGCCCAGGCCGGTGAACACGCCCATCATGGCCGCGGTGCGCGCGGTCGCCTCAGTCAGGTTCAGGCCGCAGGGCTGGCAATCGGGGTTGTCGGTCAGGTCCACTTCGACGAGTGCCGCGTCCCGGTCAACCTTGAGCCGGGCGCTAACCTCCAGCCCGTCGGGCAGCGCCCCGGGTATCGGGTCGTGCCAGCCGGACGTGGTTGTTGCGCCGGACGGCAGGCGCCGGATGGCATCGACCATCAGGCGCTCGCTGTAATTGAACCATTCCCCGGGGTAGGCGGCAAGTTCTGCGCCGTCCATCTCTTGCAGCAGGTCCAGTAGTTTGCGCTCGCCGATCCTCGCCGCTCCCAGCAGCGCCAGGAAGTCGCCATGCCAAAGTTCCGGCACTCGGATCCGGACCTGGGCCATGCGCAGCACATCCTCCCGGTCCTGGTAATCTTCCTGTACTTTTACGCATGGGAAAATGAGCGCACCTTCCTCGTAGACGTCCCTGGCGGCCGCGGAGTACGTCGTGGGTATCGCATTCCCGCAATCAGCCAGGTGGGCCTTGGCGATGACGGTGAACCGGTGCCGTCCGGAGGCATCCACGACAGGAACGAGTATAGTCCAGTCTGCCGCATGCGAGTTGCCGTGGTAGGGGGAGTTGTGCAGGAAAGCGTCGCCGCGCCTGAGTTCCGGGTTGAAGCGCACCATCCATTGGGCCATCAGGTCCGGGCCGCTCATGACATGGATCGGCAGGCTCTCGGCCATGGCCAGCATCTCGTGTCCGGCTGTCAGGATACAGCAGGAAAAGTCCCGCGCAGTGTTGAGGATGGCGGAACGCGCGGTGCGTAACAGGGTATTGGTCATCGCCCGTACGATGCCGTCAAAGCGGTTATTCAACAGGGCAAGTTTGTGCCCGTCCAGCGTATGCTCAATCTTGCTGTTTTGCATAATTAATTCCCCAATTCTCAATCAATATAACTTCCATTCCCGCGGAAGCGGGAATCCAGTCTGGTACACGTTCCGCAGGGACCCCTTTTCTCAATCCCCCAACGGGTTGATCAGCAGGGAGTCGTTGGCGGTGAGGGAAACTTCAGACCCGGCATCGACCACAAGCGTGGTAACCGGCGACTCGACCAGCAGCGGGCCCGCGTAGCACCGTCCCGTTTCCAGGTCGCGTAGCTGGCAGACCGGGGTATCGACTGTCCCAAGGTCAGGGAAGTAGGCTTTACGCGTGCTGCTTGCGCCGCTTCTTCCGGGCGCGGAAGGCGATTTTATTGCATCCGGGTCCTGTAGCGAGCAACTGACCCGGGCCACCCAGGTCAATACTTCCACGTCCGAACCCGTGTCACGCACCGCGAACAGCGCGTCATGGGTGTCGTGAAAGCGCTCCACCAGGGCGGCGACGTCCTCATTTGAACGGAATTCCGGACGCGCCAGGGGTACCTCGATCTCCCACACCTGTTCCTGGTAACGGGCTTCCACGGAGAAATTGATTTCCGAACGGATCGAACCGGCGCCGGGACCCTTGCAGAATTCCCTGCACTGGGTGTGGAGTCCCTCCAGCACGGCGTTTGCCCGCGCCCGATCGAATATTCGGGCGGACATGAGTTCAGTTGCGGTGAAGGTGGCGCGTAGCTCCGACAGCAGCGCGCCGGTGGCGCTGAGCGCGGCGGAGGCGCTGGGGACCAGCGCTGGCCAGCAACCGAGGCGGCGGGCGATGCCGGTACAGTACAAACCACCACCACCGCCGCCGCCGATGAACAAGGCTTGCCGCGGGTCTATGCCTTTATTCAGGGTGATTTCCTCAATGGCGGTGACCATTCGTTCCGTCGCCAGGGTCAGGATCGCTGAGGCAGCCTCGTTCAGGTCCAGTCCCAGCGGCTCAGCGACCTGGCTGCGGATGACGTTGATAGCCGGTTCGACCGCGACCTCGACTTTTCCACCCAGGAAATAGTCGGGGTCCATGTAGCCCAACGCCAGACAGGCATCGGTCACTGTGGGCCGTTCACCACCGCGCATATAGCAGGCCGGCCCGGGGTCTGCACCTGCGCTTATCGGTCCGACGTGCAGCATACCTCCCGCATCCACCCAGGCTATGCTGCCGCCGCCGGCGCCGACGCTGCGTACGTCCACCGAGGGAAAGCCGGTAATGTAGCCGGCGGCCTGGTCACCTACCATGGTTTCGCGCGTGGTTGGAATCTCCCCACCGCGCAACAGGCTGACGTCGAACGTGGTGCCGCCGGCGTCGGTAACTATGGCTGTTGTCATGCCGCCGTCCAGCGCCGCGAAGTGACGACCGGCCACGGGCGCGCCGGCCGGTCCGGACCCGATGGAATGTATCGGGGTTTCCGCGACATGTTCTGCGTCCAGCACGCCGCCGGATGAAGTCATGATCAGCAGTCGCCCCCGGAAGTCGTTCAACCTGAGTTCCTCTTCAAGGTGGCGGAAAAACCGGCTCATCAAGGGCTTCAATGAAGCGTCGATGGCGGTGGATGAGGCGCGCCGGTACTCGCGCACCGATGGGTTGAGGCGGCTCGAAAGCGTATACGGTACGCCCGGGAGTTCCCGCTCCAACAACTCGCCGATGCGGACTTCATGATCATTATTGATTATCGACCAGAGCAGGCACACGGCCACTGCCTCGACTTCTACCGCGCGCAACTGCGCCATTATCTCCAATACCTGTCTTTCATCCAGTGCAGTAAGCGCCTCACCTGAAGCGGAAAGACGCTCACGGATCTCAAACGTCAACGCCCTGGGAATATAGGGTTCAGGGTACTCCTGGCTGTAGTCGAACAGGGTACGCCGCCCACCGCCTTCACGTAACAGCAAGATATCCGGGTGTCCCTCGGTGATCAGCAGTGCGGTGCGCGCGGTGCTGCTGGTGACGATGGCATTGGTCGCCAGGGTGGTGCCGAATACGAACAGGTCGCTTCTGTCCAGCAGTTCCGGCACTGTAGCGCCGAAGTCGGCCGCCACCGCGCCCAGCGTGTCGAACAGGCCGATAACGGGGTCGTGTGGCGTTGTGGGACGTTTATACAGGCGGGCCGCACCGCCGGCGCTGTTGACGACCAGGTCGGTAAACGTGCCGCCGGTGTCTGCCGCGAAGGTCAGGCGTGGTTCACTCATGGGACCTGGAAACGGCATTCAATGCCGTCCCCTTCCGGATTGGCGCAATATGCAGGTTGGGTTTGCTCACGGCATCATAACTCGGCTTGATGGTGCAGGTGAAATTCCGGGATAACGGTGTCTGGACCCTGGCGCAGGCAAAAGGCGACTGCGCGTGCCACTGCATCGGGATCCAGCCAGCCCCGCTCGGGGTCCCATTGCTCGGATTCTTTCGCCATCGGTGTTTCCGTGCGTCCGGGCGTGATCGCGGTAACCCTGACCGATGTATCTTTCAGGTCCTGCGCGGTGGAATGGGCAAGGCCCAGGATACCCCACTTGGTGGCGCTGTAGGCGCAACTGTGCCGGGCGCCGCGCAGGCCTGCTATCGAGGAGATAAAAATCAGGCGACCCTCATTATACTCCAGCATGGTTTGACGCAGCACTTCCCGGGTGCAGAGAAATTCACCGCGCAGGTTGACGGCCATCACCCTGTCCCAGGTCTCCGTGTCGGTCTCCCAGACAGGCGCCACCATGCGAATACCAGCGTTGTTGACCAGTGCATGTATGCGGCCGAACGTTGCCACCGTTTGTCCGACTGCACTGATAACGCCCTGCTCGGAGGTGACGCTCCCGGGCAAAGGCAATGTCGCCACCCCGTACCGGTTTTCCAGGTCTTCAAGGGCTGACGTCAGTGCATCCTTACGGGTGTCCAAACCGGCGATCTGCATTCCCGCGCGCGCAAGTTCCGCGGCAACGTGCAGGCCGAGGCCGCGGGCAGCGCCGGTGACCAGCGCGACGCGTCCGCTCAGGTCAACCATTACGGCAACCCCAGGTCGGACAGGGGACGGCCCATGCGCACGTCCACCTTGATGTACTTGAAGAGTGGCTTTTCACCGCTCCGGAATTGGTCGACGACGTCGATCATGACTTCATGGCTGGGCGCATCGCACATCACATAAAACGTCCACGGATAGCCGAATGTCGGCCCTATCTGGATTTGATCGTCGTCCATGGATGAGAGCACCTCTATACCGAAGCGCTCCTTCCAGCCGCCGAATACTTCCCGGCATTTGTCGAACACGTACCTGCGTTCATCGGCGGTAGCCTCAAAGAATGCCGGTTGCACACCGGCGCACACCAGTACTCGTATCATCAGCCTTGCTCCTTATCGATAGGCAATTATCAACGCAATCACCGTGACGCTGATTATGGCGCTCAACGTCATGCAGATCAGCAGCACGGTGCTGCGTTTGAAATAGCCTTCTATGGCAAAAGCAGCCTGCACTGCCGCGTAAATGATGAACATCTGGATTGCCAGGCCCTCGGTCGCCTGGGTCTGGATCAATCTTACCAGTTGCGGGAGCATCGCCGACACGTTGATGATACCCATGCTCCAGATGATAACCGGCCAGTGTATTCGCTCTGCAAATTCATCGCGGGTCATGGTTGTGCCCTCCCGTTAATGTCTTGTAGTATTCATCGCGGTCCCAGGTAGCAGGACTCACTCCCCATGCCCTTAGCATATACTTTTTTACTTTTCCGTTCTCCGTCATCGGCAGTTCATCCATGAATTCCAGGTAGCGCGGGATGGCGAACCGGGCAAGGCGGTCTTCAAGGAATCGGGTCATGCCGACCGGCTGCGGCCTGCAGGCGCCGCGCGGGACGATGAACGCCATGACGTCCTCCTCACCCACCTCCGCTGGAACACCGACCACAGCGGCATTTTCTACGTCAGGATGGGACAGCAGCGCTTGTTCGACCTCCCAGGAAGAGATATTTTCACCGCGGCGCCGGATGGCGTCCTTGATACGATCGAGATAGTGGTAAACACCTTGTTCATCGCACATCACCCGGTCGCCGGTATGGAACCACAGGTTACGCCAGGCGGCTGTGGTTGCTGCAGGGTTGCCGAAATAGCCATTAGCAACGCTGAATGGTTCGCTATGGCGCACCACCAGTTCGCCAGGCGCGCCGCTAGGGACCTCGCAGTCATTTTCATCGACTACCCGTACCTCAAAACCGGGAACCGCGCGGCCCATGGTCCCCGGCGCGTAGCCGTTGACCGTATTGGACATAACCAGGTTAGTCTCAGTGGAACCGTAGCCATCAATGGAGCGAACGCCGAAGCGTTCCCGGAATTGCTCTACCAGCCCCGCCGCTGTCGCCGGTGACAGACAGATGCGTACCCGATGTGCCCGGTCGTCCGGCCCCGGCGTTTGTTTCATGAGAATATGTACCATTGCTCCCAGCAGGTAGGTGACCGTTGCGCCGGCCTGTCTGGCCTGGGCCCAGAACCGCGACGCAGAGAATTTTCGTTCAAAAGTGTAGGTTGCGCCGGCCAGCAAGGCCTGCCAGATGGTATTGAGTGCGTTGGTATGAAAGAACGGCAGTACGGTGAACAGCACGTCATCCGGCGTGACCTCAAGGGCCTCGCCGGTGAGCACGCCCCACCAGAAGAACTGGGCATGGGGACAAACCACGCCTTTGGACGGTCCGCTGGTGCCTGAAGTAAACAGGACGGCCGCGGTTTCGTCCGGACGCGCCGGGTAGGCGGCAATGGGTTCAGCGTGCGCCGGCAAGGGACTGGCCCTGAGACCGTGTTTTGTATCCGGGGCCTCGGCGCAGTCGCTCACCCAGAGATGGATACCGAGCGTCGGCCTGATTTCCGTGTCGGACAGGTGCGCTAGCAGGTCCTGTTCGGTGATGATAAGTACCGGGTCAACCAGGGACAGGGCGTGGCGTAGCTGCGCGCCGCGAAACGCGGTATTGACAGGCGCCAGCACGGCGCCCAGCCAGGCCGCGCCGAACCAGAGTTCGATAAAATCCACACTGTTCGACATGAACGCGACGATACGGTCGCCGGCCTTTACCCCGGCAGCCGCAAGCCGTCCCGCGCAGCGCGCGGCGGTATCGGGCGCCTGGACATAGGTGATTGGACGGGACGGCGAGGCTATCAACAGCTTGTCCTGGTAACGCGCTCCCTGGCGCTTAAGGATCTCGGGCAGCGTCCGACTGGTGTAGGGGAATGTTCTGGCCTGTTGAATGCTCAAAAAAACCGGTTCCTTATCGCTTGTTGGATTTATGAAACTAGCAATCCTCAGGGGGACATTCTAATCACAATTACTGATATTGAATCATCATGAAAAACTATCTGTAACTACTCGCCCCCTGACCCGGCGGTTCCCGCTGAATGCCGGGGTCAGGACAACTGGGGTAAAATCACTACCGATCCAGCTATCGACCCCGATAATGGCGATTTTACTCTGACCCCACAATCCAGAGGAGATGATTTTACTCTGACCCCGGATATCATACGGTGTGCGCCAGTTTTTGCAGCAGGCCGCGGAACCAGGCGTGCCCGGCATCGTCGTCCAGGTGCTTGTGCCACATCTGGTACACGGGCACCGGGTGTGAGAACACCGGGTTAGGGCAGATCGCGAGACCCATTTGCCTGACGTAGATTTTTGCCAGCCGTTCGGGCAGGCAGGCTACCAGATTGGTATTGGCTACTATGCCGGGCATGGCCAGCAGGTGCGACACTTCGGTAACCACTTTGCGCTCCAGTCCCTGTTTCTCGAGTTCCCGTTCAATCATCGGGATATGTGTACGCGTAGGGCGCAAGGCCACGTGTTCCAGTTCCAGAAAATCGTCCACAGACAGGCCACCGTCCACTTTCGGGTGGCCGCTCCGAGCCACACAGTAACTCCGGTCCTCGAAGGCCAGTTCCACATGGAACCGGGGGTCGTCGATCCTGACCCAGTCCCAGACCAGGTCCACCGTGCCGGATCTCATCTCAGACATCAGGGTGGTGCCGGGTTCGGGCAGGCAGGTGACTTCCACACCCGGTGCGGCAACGTTCAATTCGCTGATCAGGTAGGGCAGGAAGTGCAGTTCACCGTAATCGGTCAACGCCACGGTAAACTCGCGATGCAGGGACTCCGGACGGAACTCGAAATTGCTTTCCAGGGTACTGTCCACCAGTTTCAGGGATTCCCGGATGGGAGCGGCAATCTCCAGGGCTTTTGCCGTGGGCGCGACGCCCTTGGACGTGCGTATGAACAGTTCGTCGCCGTACAGCGCGCGCAAACTGCTGAGGGCGTTGCTTATCGCCGGCTGCGATACACACAACCTCTCCGCTGCCCGGGTGATGTTGCGTTCTCTCATCACCGCGTCAAACACCTTGAGCAGGTTAAGGTTTACATTGCGGATAGTGACTGACATAACGGATTACACCTTATAATGTATCGCAAGCGATGGTTTGTCCACTGGATTCCCGCCTGCGCGGGACGATGAAGGGTGCGGGAATGACAAGGCGCTTTCCCCGTCATACCGGTCAGGGGGTGGCCGGTATCCAGTCACACGGACGTAATCAGATGTGTCGCCGGAGGCGACTCTTTGTACAATAGGAACAGTATGGTTTGAACCGGTATCAATTACATGAGTTTTATCGAATCGATCAGAAACATATTAAACAAGGCCGTTACAGACTGTTTTCCGGCTTCCGCGCCGGATTTCGTGTGCCAGGTGACGCCGTGCCAGGACAAGACGTTCGGTGATTACCAGTCCAACCTGGGCTTCCTGCTGGCAAAGCAGGAGAAGACCAGCCCGCGCACTATTGCCGAGAAGGTTGTTGCATCCATGCAAAAAGGGGCGCACCGCGAGGAAAGCCAAACCTGTACTGGGCTGCCGGATGCAGGCGCCTTGATAGACACCATGGAGATCGCCGGCCCCGGCTTCATCAATATCCGTGTCAGGGATGCGGCCTTGCTGGCTGAACTGGAACGCAGCCTTGCGGACCCGCGTTGTGGTGTGGCGCCGGTGGGCAACCCGCAGCGCATTCTGGTGGACTATTCCAGCCCCAACCTGGCCAAGGAGCTGCACGTGGGCACCATGCGCTCGACAGTGATCGGCGACTCCATAGCCAGGGTGCTGGAATTCCTGGGCCATGAGGTGCTGCGCCAGAACCATTACGGCGACTGGGGCGCCAATTTTGGCGTGCTGGTGGCGATGATCAAGCAGGAATACGGCGCCGATCTCGACGGCTTGAAGGCCGCGCCCCTGGCAGCGGTGGAAACCTTGTATGCCAAAGGCAGCGCCCTGAAGAGGACCAGTGCAGAGTTTGCAGCCAGGGCAGCCGCTGAGGTGAACAGCTTGCAGGCCGGGCACGCGCAGTCCCTGGCTGTCTGGCAGGTGTTGATGGACAAGACCTTGCAGGCCTGTCACGGCCTGTACCGGGATTTCAATGTCAGCCTGGACGAGTCCCACGATTGCCCGGAAAGTTTTTACCGGGATGAATTGCCCGGCGTAGTCGAGGCGCTGTCGGAAAAAAACCTGCTGGTTGAAGACAATAACGCCATGTGCGCCTACCTGGACGGTTTCCGTAACGTGGACGGCGACCCGCTGCCGGTGATCGTGCAGAAAAGCGACGCGGGGTATAACTATTCGACTACCGACCTGGCCGGGATCAGGCACCGGGTCGGGCGCTTGCGGGCGCAGCAGATCATCGTCGTCACCGATCGCGGCCAGGAACTGCATTTCCGCATGATCCGGGCGCTGGCTGAAAAGGCGGGCTGGCTGCCTGACGGCGTGCCGTTAAGACACCTGGGTTACGGTGTGATATTGCAGGAGATCAGGGAGAACGGGCAGACCAGGAAGGTCAGGTTCAGGACCCGCAGCGGCGGCACGGTGAAGATCAGGGAACTGCTGGCGGAAGGGCGCCGGCGCAGCGAGCAGCTTACCCTGGCGCGCAACCCGGATATCGGCGCAGAGGAACTGGATGAGATTGCCGTCAGGCTGACCATCGCCGCGCTCAAGTACGCAGACCTGAAACAGCGCCCGGAATCGGATTACACCTTCAACTGGGACCAGATGCTGGCCAACCAGGGCAATACCGGCATTTATATCCTGTACTGCTACGTGCGCATTGCCAGTCTGCTCAGGAAATCCGGCCTGGATGCGCACACGCTGGCGCAGGCTTCGGGCCCGGTCACCCTGTCCCATGAACTGGAGCGGGAACTGTTGATGCAGGTCGTGTCCTTCCCGGAACTCTTTTCCGGCTACGAGCAGGAACTGACCTCGCATACCTTGTGCAACTACCTGTATGAACTGGCCGGTTGCTACAGCCGCTTCTGGAAGGACTGCCCCATCCTCAGCGCAGACGAGGACGTACAGCATACCCGGCTGCTATTGAGCCTGGCCGTGGCCGC
>LXNI01001352.1_pt1 | contig 21821 bp, 16 predicted proteins | sample 809091 | NCBI WGS metagenome assembly LXNI01 (sample SAMN04870527, study PRJNA318959) | sponge metagenome | biome: 01000161; feature: marine sponge reef; material: water | host: Sarcotragus foetidus | place: Greece: Milos, Mediterranean Sea | collected 2013-05-29 | depth 5-7 m | reverse complement strand
TGCCGGAGACGCATCCAGTCCGCGAAATGTTTAAAGAGGAAGTGGTGAAGATCGTGGTCGAACACTGGGAGGCGAGGGGCGCCAGTACGGTGCCAATGGATGTCTTGGTCAATCACCTGGTCGAGTCCACATACGCGTTCCTACGTTGGTACCTCGACCACATCAATGACCACACTCCCGAAGAAGTAGCCGACTTCTACTATGAGCTTATCGTAAAAGGCGCCGAATCCAGTACGCTTACTCTGCGCACAGACAAGCACGTCCATCCTCCTGGGCGCCGCGAAGACTAAACCCGCGCCTGTAAGTGGACTAGTCTATCGTGGCTTGGACCAGTTGCGTTTCCGGTCATCGGCGCCGGCAGGCGGGTAATCATCCCCGATCCCGCCATTAGGCATTGGTATGACTGCGTAATCGGCAAGAATAATCAGCGCGTTCTGCTCGCATTGCTTCTAAGCCGAAGCATCCTTTAGATTACTGCGCCTGCGCCAACAAAAGGCGTTAGACCCCTGGTCATACATAAGCCGGACACCAAGTCAATTTTCCCCACGCTCTGACGAAAACAGCGCTAGCGAACGTGAGGAGCGCTTTGTTTGACTACAGGAATTGTAGCGCCCCTCTTTGTCAATCAGCGCCAATTTGCTTGTCCGCCTTGGCCGAATTCTAAATTAGGTCTAGATATACTTACACGTTGTCTAAATGAGTGATACAATAAGTTACATCCATGCATCATTTGTTTCGTAAACGTTCTTATACCAACAAATTAAACGTTTATGCGCAAGATCCTACGGCAACCGTGAGCGAGAACATCATGCAATAACTGGCGAAGACAGAATCATAAAATGTTCACTTGAATCGAGAAAGAAAGTAGGCCATGAAAAGGACTCTCAGCAAAGCAACCATCGCGCTGTTTCTCGCCTTGGCAATGCTGTTTGCTGCGCTGTTCAACAACGCCGCTCATTCGATAAGGCCGTCGCTTGATGCGCGCGGCGCGGTGATCAGCGGCGATCATGCCGCTATCCATGTTATGCCTTCGCCTTTCACAGCCAAACTCAGCTTCTGCTTCCGGGGGCAGCGCCTCATTGTATGGAAGCCGAGCATATTCGATTTCTACCGAGCGCGCTGCAACGACACGGTCGGCTGGATCCTGCGCGAGCGCGTCACCGTCACAGAGTAGGAGTAGGTAAGTTGATTTCCGGTATGGAGGCGGGCTGCCTAATGAGGGCGCAGTACCTACGAAAGATGTCATTTCAGTGCTCAACCAGAAGACGGTATGTGCGTGCGCCCCTGTACTCCCCCCTTGTACAAACTCCAGCATTAGGCGGCCCGCCTTTTTGCCGGAGGCGCGCGAATGAAAGAGAGAGGCATCTGGATCGCATTTCCTTGAGCGACTGGCGGCTGCCGGCCCCGCCTGTGGCAGCGGATGTACCGAGCGGCAAAGGCTAAGCAGATGAGACCGACCGTAATACGGAGCAAAGAATATGGAGTGAAGAAGTCCGTCTGGCGTCGGTTCAGCGTGTTGAAGCGTACATCGGCGGTGTTGGGCGCATTAATCGCGGTTGTGGTTTTACTTTCGATTGCCAGCAGAAAGGACGATTGGAGCGAACCCTGTTCGGATTACGAGATCAGTCAAGGAACAGCCGGAGAACGATTCGATCCCTTCCTGGTCGCGCTGACGCAGAATCAATATAGCCGAGCCTCTCTGAGCAGGCTCCGTCAAGCCGTCTGGCAAGATCTGCCCTTGTGCCGCGACCTGGTGGAGCTGGCGTCATTGTCGCTGCAATTTTACAGCGACATGCTATTAGCTGAAGCGGCGCCAGAGCAAAGCAATGGTATCCCGGATCTCAAGGAGTACGACCGATGGTATCAGCTCTTTCTTCGCTTGCATGAGAGATAGGCAATGCCGGCTGACATGCAGATGGATACCAAGGCGGTCGATTGAATGGTCAATACAGCTCAGGCAGAGCAAATGGATAGGGGCTATTCCTTGACGAACGGTGGCGTACTCACCTTCAAAGGGATTACTGCGCTGCTGTTCCAGGATCTCCCATCGGAGTCCAGCCGCAGAGTCTACCAGACTACTTTTCAACAGTGGGAGCAATTCACCACGCAAAATAATCTCGATTACATGGACTTGTCTTGTGACAACATCAGAAACTTTCTGTTTAGTCGCAACCTCAGCCACAGTACGCGAATCGGCCGCAAGTCGCACATGCAAAGACTGCTGCGGATGGCGTCTTATTTGGACCCGTCCTTCGGCATCCAATACATCCAACTCCGCGATCTGAATATCCGACGCACAAGCAGAGACAACGCTCCCCGGCGCAAACCGCGCGTCCTGTCTCGCGATGAATGCCAGCAACTGCTCGCGGTCTGGAGAGATGATGAAAGCCACATGGGGGTCCGCAACTACGCCGTCATTTGCCTTCTGCTATACACCGCTATCCGCAATGTCGAGTTGGTCTCGCTCCGATGGGAGGATCTCAATTGGGATACGCAAACTCTCACCTACAGACGCGACCACGATGATCAGGGATGCAATGTGCCTATCCTCGACCCGTCCTCTGATACGCTGCATGCGCTTAAGAGGCTGCTAGACACGCAGAGAAGCGTACATGCAGATCGCAATTTTCCTTACAAACATATTCTCCCCGCGCTCAGCACCGGCAAAGACGCTCGCTTCAAGCCCAACAAGAACGTTCCTACCAGTACTCAAACCATACGCAACATTGTAAAACAAACCGCAGAGAAAGCTGGTCTGGGCAAGCTGTCTTACCTGGACCTGCGGCAGACCTGCCTAAGTATGTTTTCCGAACCCGAACACTCTCACGCCGGTAATTCAGAGCCGGCAAATGGCTAGTTCACAAAGAATGGAGACACCCATGAGACGCATGTCGCTGATGATTTCCCAAATAGTAGCTGCACTTTCTGTCAGGTCAGGTGTGGCGGTTGGCGCCACTAGCGTGAAGCGCGCAGAGTGTGGTCTCCGGCCGGTCCGTCTGCCGCTTCTGGTTCTGGCGCTGTCCTGCTTGTACATACTGTCGGCCGCGCCGCAGAATGCTGTCCTTGGGCAGGAGGAGCCGCCGGCAGCCCCGACTGATTTATCGGCCAGCGTAAGCGCTGAGGGCGTCATACTAAGCTGGACGGCGCCTGCCGGAACAGTGGACGGTTATGAAGTCTTGCGCCGCCTCCCCTTGCAACACGAAACCGAGTTAACGACTTTGGTGGACAACACCGGCAGCAGCGAAACCAGCTACACCGATACCAGCGCCACGACACCTGGCGAACGCTACAGTTATTGGGTTAAAGCCATTCGCGGCGATGATCGGAGCGTACTGTCAAACTTTGTTGACATAGACTTTGTATCGCTAAGCTGTGAGATCGTGTCCGGCGACAACCACGACATCCTGCATTGTGAGGTGGACGCCGGCGCTCTCGTCATCACATCCGCTGAATGGACTCCCAGTTTCGAGGTTCAATACACTCAAATAACAGACGGACCGGTAGCGAACTGGGTTATCGCCGATGAGTATTGCGCCCAGAGCACAACTGTCACGGTGGATGCAAGCGCCGGCGATACGGTTCTCTTGACAGCCGAAACCACAATCACGCTTGAGTGCGCGCCGACGCCAACTGGCACCCTGACCGTAAGTTGCGAAACCCTGATTGTGAACAGCCAGCACGAACTGCATTGCGCGTTGAGCGGCGGCGAGCAAACGATTGATTCCGCTCTATGGACTCCCAGTTTCGATCTTCAGTCCGCTCAAACAACGGTGGGAGCGGCGGCGACGGAAGCGACCTGGGTCATCAGCGCCGAGCAGTGCGGCCAAACTGCCAGTGTAGAGGTGGTTCCGCAGGCTGGCGATTCAACTCTGCCGACGGTTCGGACGACGATCTCCATCCCCTGTGTCATCACAGTGGATGGCAATTGCAGCCTGGCAAACGCGATCCGCTCCGCCGAAGGCATTGACCAGGTCGAAGAGAGCACCGACACCGATGGCAATGACGATTGCGAGGCCGGCGCCGCGCCTGATGAGACCGCTAGCCCGCCCGCCACGGGTGACGACATCATCCTGTTGACAACGAATGTCACGCTCGCGGCGGCATTGCCTTCCATAACGAGCGCAATTCACATCGATGGCGGCGGCCACACGGTCTCCGGCGACGGCCAGTACCAGGTCCTAAATGCAGACGGCGGTCAGCTCAGCATCAGTGATTTGACCATTACCGAAGGCGTGTCTGCCAACGAGGGCGGCGGGATATATGTCAGCGGCGGTTCACTACACATAAGCGACAGCATAGTAATGAATAGCTCCGCCAGCGACGTCGGTGGCGGCATCTACGCCATCGACAGCGATGTTGATATTGCCGACACCGAAATCAGCGGCAATATAACGATAAAGAGCCATGGCGGCGGCATCTACTTCATCAGTTCTACCGGTTTGAACACGTTTGATGTTGTCGGCGCTACATTCAAGAAGAACATGGCGACCGAAGACGGCGGCGCAATCAAAACCGCGGGGGGCATCGTGACTATCGACAAAAGCACCTTTGTCGAAAACGAGGCCGACGAAGGCGGCGCGATCGAAAGCAGTCAAACCACGCTCGACATCACGAACAGCACCTTCAGCAACAACAGCGCCAGAGAAGGCGGCGGACTGAGCTCGTTCAGCTCTTTCGTGACGCTGACGCACACGACCTGGGCCTACAATTCGGCGGCCGAGCAAGGCGGCGGAATCGCCATTATAGGCTGGACGGGCAACTTCAAGATTCGCAATACCTTGATCACCGACAGCGCCAGCGGCGGTGATTGCCATAGCGGACCCAATCCCGATATCATGCTCGAGTTCACCGGCAACTTCATCCAGGATGGGTCCTGTACGCCTGTACCAGCCGAAAGCCAAGCAGTGGCGTCTGAAGGCGGTGTGATTGAGGCGGAAGCTCAACACGACGACGAGGATGATCCCATTGAGATAATCCCCGCCGGGATCAGCGCGCTCTCCGGCAGCCCGCCGCATCACGCGCTGCAGTTGGGCAGCCCGGCCATTGACAACGCCGACCCGGCCTACTGTTTGCTCGACGATCAACCCCAGACAGCCCGCCCGCAATACGGCAACTGTGACATCGGTGCCTACGAATACCCGAAACCGCCGGATCCGACGCCAGATCCACCGGACCAGCCAGATACGCCAGATACGCCAGATCCACCGGACCAGCCAGACCCGCCAGATACGCCGGCATCACCGGTACCCAACTTCTGCCCGGTGAACGATCGCATCATCGTTAAGGCCCCCGGGCAAGACGTTGATTGCGTGGAAATTGACATTCTCACGCTTGACAAACACCCGGCCCTGGAAGGCATGAGATTTGCCGTGCGGCTATGGCGCGCTGATAACGAATGTTTGCACGTCGTTTCTCTGGGAGACAACCTGTATCGCCTGGCGATCCAATACGATACGACGGTGGATGTCCTGAGGCGTCACAATGACCTGACGACGAACGAGTTGTCGATCGGCCAGCAGTTGGCGCTGCCCTTCTGCGCCCAAGACACAGGTACGTTCGCGCCAGGCACAGAAGTCTGCTTCGACGCTCCAGGCAGCATAGCGCTTATCGATACGTCGGCCCCGGAACGGCCCATTCATTCGATCGAGACGTATGCCAGCGAGGGCATGACCTGCGGCCAGATCAATCAAGCTGGCATCGTTGCGCTCGTCGCTGCCGACACCGGCTAAGGACTGCTTAGTCCTGCGTCTACGAATGACATATCGCGTCCTTGCATCCACAGTTGGCCAGGTTTGCCGCGCCTTGAATCTCAGTAGCGGGAGAAAATCTTATGAGCCAAAGCACGGATCCGCCACCCTTAACAGCGCGTGAAGCCTGCCGTCTCGGTGACAAGTTCCGGCTGGTTGAAAACGGGCTCTGATCAGTCACGACAAGCGCGTCAATGGCTGACCCGGCAAACTTGCCTGCAGTACATTTAACAGCGGGGTTTTCATATCGAAAGGCCCGAGCGTCTTAGGCGCGCTTAAGAGCTCATGGATGCCGCCTGACAGATTCGTTCAGGCGGCGCCTTCGCTTGAACCTGACGATGACAAGCGAGACTCGCTTGCAGCGTTGAAAGCGGCAGCATATTGGATCCCGCCGTGGATTTACTCTCGTTGGCATGCGAATCAACTGAAGAAGAAACATCCAGGAGCATCGTCGATCTGGTACAGCGGGCGCGCGATCTTGTCGAAAGCACGGGACTGCTTGAAGAGAGCCAGGACTAGCGTCAAGTGTACTCGGCAGCGTACAGAAGATCGCACACAAGATGCGTGATTTCCTCGCGCGCCATGAGCGCCGTCATGGCTGCGGAGCGGAGGCTGGGCAACAGGCCGGTCGATGTCAGCAGCCAGCGAGGCATCGGCTACGATATTGAGAGCGCCTCCGGCCAGGATGGAAAACTGCGCTTTATCGAGGTCAAGGGACGGCGGAAAGGCGCGCGCGATGTGACGCTGACCAGGAACGAACTGTTCACCGCTTTCAACAGCCGCGAGCAATTCATATTGGCGTTGGTCGAGATTGATGGCGATAAGGCCAGCAAGCCGCGTTATGTGCAGGGCTTCGCTTTTTAGGCGCCGGCGCATTACGAAGAGGCGGTCAAGGTCAATCTGCAAACGCTGCTGGACGCAAGCACAGCGCCCCGCTGATCCAAGCGACTGTCAGGTGAAGATTTTCCGCAAGGGCAAGCTGAAACCGGGCAGGACAGCTCCCCCGCTCAATACGCCGTCCGAATCAATGACTTCGCGCTGCCAGACCTCGGCGGTTTCCGACCCCGGGTCTATCAGCCAGACCAGCGCCGACCCATGGCGCAGGTACGTTTCGGCTTTGCGGCGTACCTCCGCCAGCGTCTGTGACGGCGAGACAACCTCAACTGCCAAATCAGGCATGTAGGGCACATAGGTAGCGCGCGCGCCGCGCCATCCTGGATTTGCTGATGAAGGACACATCCGGCAGAAGCGCGGTACTGCGATCGGCCGGCGGATGAAATCCAACTTCAACTCCGACTCTGCCCAAGTCTCGTTCCAATACATAGGAAAGCAGATAGTGCGCAATCAGGCTTGCGGTTTCACCATGCAGTTCACTTGGCGCCATCTTGATATGCAACTCCCCGTCAATGAGATAATACTTCTCTGTCGGATGACGCGGTTCTTGCTCCAGCCGCCAGACATCGTCCACCGTATACATGCGCTCTTGGGTCGCCATCGGGCATCACCTTCACTCACTTTCCGCGACTAAAGTATAACATGCTCATTCCTCGAACCCCCAAGTATTAGGGCTGACGCCGACGGCAAGTCGAAATTACACTAGGGATATGAATCGCGCAGTTCACGCCTAAACACTGGAAAGCGCCCATGCCCAGTTCCGCTGCCAAAAAATTGATCGAAGTCGCCCTGCCGCTGGATGCCATCAACCGCGCCAGCGCCCGCGAGAAATCCATCCGCCACGGCCAGCCCTCGACCCTGCATCTCATGGGGCGTCCAGGAATCAAAGGGCTGCGCGCCGGCATCCAGGACGATATCCAGTACCTCGCCTGCCGCCAGATCGGACGGGGTCGTCGGCCCCAACTCCACGCCGTTCGACAGGTGAATCTCCACCCGCACCCGCGTCAGGGCGGCGTTGGTCGTGTTCTCAACCGTGCCGATGAACTGATTGTTGGCGGCATCGTAACTCAGGATCAAGCGCGCGCCAAAGCCAAGTGACCAGTAGATGACAAGCCTGACAATATCGACAACGCCGCCGCGATTCACGAGTCGATTCCTCACGATCGCGCACATGGCGCAACTGCGCGCCACCGACTTTCACTGAGTGATTTCGACTCCGGCTTCCGCAGCTTCCTGGCCGGCGACACCCTAAAAGTCCACCTAACAATTGGCGACTGAAGCTGAAGCGCGAGATAGGCTGTCTTGTTACGAGGCCGACGCAGGCAGCGATGTGGTCCCGGCTGAAGTCTGCCTCACATGGCGCCCAAATGACCGTCTCGAATCAGCCTAAGGCGGAGTTGCGGTACGCTGTGGGCGACATGCCGATGACCTTGCGAAAGGCGCGTGAAAAGTAATACGGATCCTTGTAGCCCAGCTCCAAAGCAATTTGGCCAATACGAAGCTCGCGAAAGGCAAGTAGCATACAGGCATGCTGCATCTTGAGCTGGATAAAATAATCCATTGGTGAATGGCCCGTCTGCTCTTTGAACAAACGGATAAGATGCGACTTTGACAGTCGTGAAAATTGGACCATGTCATCCAAAGTCAATTGACTGTTCATATTGTCATGCAAGAACGAAATCGTACGGTCGATGCTGCGGAAGCGGCTGCTGCGGAGTAGCGGAGAGAAGGCGCGATTGTTAAAAAACAAGGCGCCGAGCAGATGGTGCAAAGTCTGCGAGGCGTAGATCATTCGCTGCAAGAGAAAGTTGGCGATAAAGGTATCCCGACACGTGGCAAACAGCGCCGCCAAAGGGTCTCTCATATCGGAATCGATCAAAAGCGTATAGGCGCCTTTCTGCAGCAGATTGACATAGTAGTCGCCAGATGCGCCAACAAAATGCACCCAGTGAATCGACCAGGGATCGTCTAACACTGCCCCGTACGCGTGCGCTCGCTGACGCGGTATGATCAGCGCCTGATTAGCGGACAGGTCCTGTCGCACGCCGTCAACTTCGAACCATCCCTTGCCATCTGTACAGTAAATCAGAATATGTTCAGGCGCGCCCGCCGGTCTTTCGCGATAGTGGTAGCGGGCGGAAGGAAACCAGCCGATATCCGTCAGGGTCAAGGGGCTGACCAAGGGATGCGACCGCGCCCTCTCCAGAATAGGGCGGGGCACAACATGCATGATTTCGCCCGGGAAACCATCCTTCAATCGCAACGATTGCATAGCTAGTCTCTTTCACGCCTGGATGCTCACGACGCGCAGCGCGAATCATACGCCATGAGTATAACATATTGAGAATATTGTCCATCATCAGCGTCTATATTCTATTGTGAGGCGGCAAAAGCGCATGTTATGCTTTATGAAAATCTAAATGATTTCTTGGAGATTAGACTTGTTGCTTGATGATTCCGGTGTCACTGTTCGCGTCGAAGATACGATTATTCCCACCTATGTTGCGGGCGTCCCCGACAAGAATCCGATGTTCTTGGAAAATCGGGTGTATCAAGGCAGCAGTGGCGTCATCTATCCGCATCCCATAATCGAGCACGTCGCCGACGAAATGTCGGACGTCAGCTACAAGGCAATCTTTCTCGAGAACCAATACCTGGAGCTTATGCTGCTGCCGGAGCTGGGCGGCCGCGTTCAAATGGCGCGGGACAAAACCAAGGACTTTCATTTCGTTTATTACAATCGCGTGATCAAGCCGGCGCTGGTCGGTTTGACCGGACCCTGGATCTCCGGCGGCATCGAGTTCAATTGGCCGCAGCATCATCGGCCCAGCACCTTCGAGCCGGTCGACTATCGCATTGACGAAAACGCGGATGGCAGCAAAACCGTCTGGTTCAGCGAGATCGAGCGCATGACCCGAACCAAGGGGATGGCTGGCTTCACCTTGTATCCCGAGCGCGCTTATCTTGAGCTCAGCGTGCAACTTTACAATCGGACGCCATTTCCGCAAACTTTCCTCTGGTGGGCCAACCCGGCCGTGCATGTGAATGACGACTATCAGTCCGTTTTCCCGCCCGATGTGCGCGCCGTGATGGACCATGGCAAGCGCGATGTCTGTGATTTCCCCATCGCCACTGGCGCTTACTACAAGTATGACTATTCGCCAGGCGCCGATATCTCGCGCTACAAGAATATCCCCGTGCCCACCTCGTACATGGCCTATCATTCGGACTATGACTTCCTCGGCAGCTACGATCACTGCCGGCGCGCGGGCATGCTGCACGTTGCCAACCACCATCTCGTGCCGGGCAAGAAGCAATGGACCTGGGGCAATGGCGATTTTGGCCGTGCTTGGGATCGCCAACTCACAGACGAGGACGGTCCCTACATTGAACTGATGTGCGGCGCCTTCAGCGACAATCAGCCCGATTTCAGTTGGCTGCAGCCGGGTGAAGATAAACGCTTCACGCAGGTCTTCATGCCCTACAAAGACATCGGTCCGCCTAAGAACGCCAGCAAGGAAGCCGTGATCAGCCTCGAAGTTGAGGACGGCTGCGCCAGGATCGGCGTATACCTGACGTCGCGCCTTGAAGTACAGGTCATGTTGCGCTCTGGGCCGAACTTTCTGTATTCGAAAGAAATGGAGCTGTCGCCCGAAAAAGCGCTGCTTGAGACGATCCCGCTGCCGCCCGATACCGATGCGCGCCAACTGGAGCTCAGCGTATGGGACGCTCATCAGGTATTAGTAAGCTACCGGCCCGCGCGCGACAGCGAACTGCCAAGGCCTGAACCGGCAGCAGCGGCCCTGCCGCCAGCTGAAATCGCCTCAAACGAAGCGCTCTATCTCAATGGTCTGCATCTGGAGCAGTATCGTCACGCGACCTGCCAGCCCGAGCCATATTATCTTGAAGCGCTTCGGCGCGACCCGGCAGACAGCCGCTGCAATAACGCCATGGGTCTGCTGCTGCTGCGGCGCGGCAAATTCGCCCAGGCCGAAGCCTATTTTCGCGCGGCCAAAGCGGCGCTGACGCGGCGCAATCCCAATCCCTACGATGGTGAAGCCTGCTACAATCTGGGTCTCTCGCTCAAATTTCAGGGTCGCTATGACGAAGCCTGTGCCGCCTTCTACAAGGCGACCTGGAATGCCGCTTGGACGAGCGCAGCCTGCTTCGAGCTAGCGCGCCTGAGCTGGCGGCGGCGGCGATTCCAGGATGCGCTGGAACAGACCGAGCGGGCGCTGGCGGGTAACTGGCATCATCACCAAACCCGCCACCTCAAGATCGCCTTTTTGCGCAACCTGGGCCGGCGCGACGAGGCCAAGGCCGAATGCGAGCTTGCCTTGCGCCTTGACCGCATGAATTACGGCGCTGCCTTCGAGCGCATCTATCTCCATAGCGACACGGGATTTCGCGATCTGATGCGCGACAATGCGCAGACCTACATCGAGGTCGCTCTCGACTATGCCCACGCCGGGCTGTGGCCGGAGGCGGAAACCGTGCTCAAGGAGGCGCCGGCCGATGACCCCATGGCGCTATATTATCTCGGCTGGTTTCAACAGATATTTGACGGAAGCGAGCAGGTGAAATCCTGGGCCCTGCGCACGTTTAAGGCAGCGGCTGCCCTGCCGCCCGACTACTGTTTCCCCAACCGCGTTGAGTGCATTGCCGCGCTGGAAACGGCCATGCGTCTCAATCCGGACGACGCGCGAGCGCCCTACTACCTGGGCAACTTCTGGTACGCGCATCGGCAGTATGACGACGCCATCGAGTGCTGGGAGCGCGCGATCGAGCTGGAACCGCGCAACCCGACCGCGCATCGCAACCTGGGATTGGCGCTTATGAACAAGCGCGCTGACAGCGACGGCGCCTTGAGTCATTATGAACGCGCCTTTGCGCTGGACGAGTCGGACGCCCGCGTCCTCTTCGAACTGGATCAGCTCTATGTCAAGGTCGGCAAGCCGCCTGAGGAACGCCTGGCATTCTTGCAACGGCATCAAGCCTGCGTCGACCAGCGCGACGATCTCACTATAGAAGCGGCGACCCTGCATAATTTGCTGGGACGGCCACAGGCAGCGCTCGACATCATCATGCGCCGCGTCTTCCATCCCTGGGAAGGCGGCGAGGGTAAGGTGACCGGGCAATACGTCGCCAGCCTGATTCAGTTGGCGCGAGGGCACATTCGTCTGGGCTTGTATGACGTCGCTATCCAGTGCCTGACGCGCGCCCAAACATATCCGCCCAATCTGGGTGAAGGCAAATTGCTGACCGTGCCGGAAAACGACATCTCGTATTACTTGGGTCTCGCGCACGAGCTTCGCGGCGATGTTGCGACCGCGCGCGATTATTTCAAAGCAGCGGCCGAGGGTGAATTTGAGCCGACCTCGCCCAAGTATTACAACGACCAGCCGCCTGAAAGCATCTATTACCAAGGCAAGGCGCGGGAGAAGCTGGGCGAGCGGAAAAAAGCGCGCTCCATATTTGAACGCCTGATAGCTTACGGCGAGGCGCACCTGCACGATGAAGTCACGATGGACTACTTCGCTGTGTCGCTGCCGAATTTTCTGGTCTTTGAGGATGATCTCGCGCAGCGCAATCACATCCACTGCTTGTACCTGATTGGGCTGGGACATCTGGGATTGGGCGATATTGAGACGGCTGTACGCAGCTTTGACGAGGTCTTGGCGCGTGATCCCAATCATTTGGGAGCGACCTTGTATCGTCAAGTCGACTCGGCGTCAAAGTGGGAAAGTGAAACGGGAGGGGGTAATATTGAAGAAACTAAATTTCTGTAAGGCATGACCAGATCAAATAGGAGAGAAAAATGTCTAAGCATTCCCTTTTGAAGATTGTAGTTGTCGCCCTGGTTGCCCTGCTCTTACTGCCGGGCGCGGCCTTGGCGCAAGACAGTACACCGGTGACGCTGATGCACGGCTGGACCGGCGCCGATAATACGGAGATGCTCAACACGGTCTTCGCGCGTTTCAATGAGGAAAACGAAGACGGCCTCGTCATTGAGCCGACCGCGTTGCAGTGGGATGACCTGTTCACCCAACTGCGGCTCACCGCCGCCGCGGGCAACCCGCCCGATGTTGTGATGTTCCATAACACGGAAGTGACCGGGTACGCCAGAGAAGGCATCTTGCTGCCGGTAGATGATCTGATGGCGGCCGTCGATATCGACCTCACCGGCGTGCCGCAGAACATCATCGAGCTGAGTAAGATTGATGGCGAGTTCTACTGCCTGCCGGGCGACCTGCATCCGATGAACCTCTATTACAACGTTGACCTGGTCGAAGCGGCCGGCTTGGATCCCGACAGCCCGCCCACCACGGGCGAAGAGTTCATGGCTTGGGCGGAGGCGATGACGATCACGGATGACGACGGCATGGTGACGCAATACGGCTTGGACCAGCCATTAGGCGGCGGGCTCGGTCGCTGGTTCTTCCACACCTTGCTTTACCAATTTGGCGGAAGTTGGCTGGGTGAAGACGGCTTAGCGGCGGTCGATAGCGAATCAGCCCATGAAGCGCTGCAGTACCTGGTGGATTTGCAGAATAGTGGTATTTCGAGCATGGGCTCGGGTGTCGGCGACATCAGCGCTTTCCAGAATGAGCGCGCCGGCATGGTTCTGGTTGGACCCTGGATGGTCAATTCCTATATCAGGGAAGGCAAGAACCTCGGCACGGCCGTGATGCCAACATTTGGCAATGTGGCGGCCACCTGGACCAATACCCACTGCCTGGCGTTGACGCGCCAAGACAGCGATGAGAATTACCTCAATGGCATGAAGGTCATCAAGTGGTTCTTGGAGAACTACGCCGAGCCCGGCATCAAAGTCGGCATCGTGCCGGTATTGCCGGTGGCGCTGGCGGACCCCTACTGGACCGATCATGAATTCGCCCAATACTATGCGCCCTTCGTCGATTCGCTCTCCATCTCCGTTATGGAGCCAGCCATCGAAAAGTATACTTCTGTCTTCACCTTCGGCGGTCAGTCGCCGATCCTGCGCAATATCGAGGCGGCTCAAGCCGGCGACAAAAGCGTCGAGGAAGCCTTGGCCGACATGAAAGCGGGCATCGACGAGATCCTGCTTGACGAGTAGGGTTACGGAACCCCCACCCCCTAACCCCCTCCCCCATAAAGAGGGAGGGGGGATGGGGTATTATCGTAGGGGCGATCCATTGGGTCGCCCGCTCAAACCAGAGTAAATGTTCGGGCGATTGGCCAAATCGCCCCTACAAAATTTCTTAACGGTGAAACTGGTATTATGAGCAGCCCCGCGCCCAAAAAAGGCAAACGCGCCACATCGCGCTGGATAAGCATCAAGAACGACTTGATCGCCTACGCTTTCATGGCGCCTTATCTATTCCTCTTCATCGTCTTCCTGCTCCTGCCGGCCGTCGTCGGCGTCTATGCCAGCTTCACCAAATGGGGCATTATCGGCCAACCCAAATGGGTCGGTCTCAAGAACTACAACAAGCTGATCAACAGCGATATCTTTATCGAGTCGCTGCAGAACACGCTTTACTTTGTAGTCTTGGCGGCGATTCCACTAATCGTCCTGGGTTTCCTGCTGGCGTTGCTGGTGAATCAGAAGCTGCGCGGCCGCAATATCGCGCGCGCAATCGTCTTTCTGCCGCATGTCGTCAGCGTGGCGGCGGTAGGCATCATCTTTCAGTGGATCCTGGAGCGCAGCTCGGGATTGCTGAATTATTATCTGGGCTTATTGGGCGTCAATCCGCCGATCAACTGGCTGGGCGACCCGGACTCGGCCATGCCAGCCATCGCCATCACCACCATCTGGTGGACGGTAAACGGCAATATGATCATCTACCTGGCCGGCTTGCAGGATATTCCGGAGGACTTGTACGAGGCGGCCAGGATAGATGGCGCGGGCCGCTGGCAAGAGCTGCGCTATGTCACCATCCCCATGTTGATGCCGGTCAATGCCTTCGTCATCCCGCTGACGGTCATCGCCTGCTGGCGCGTCTTCGGCCAGGTCTTTGTCATGACCCGCGGCGGACCGCAGGGCAGCACCTTCACCGTGGCCCAATTCATTTATGAGACTGCCTTCGTGAACTTTAACATGGGCTTAGCCTCGGCGGCTGGGGTGATTTTGATGCTCATCACGCTGAGCTTCACCATAATTCAGTTGCGCGCGATGAAAGTGATCTGAGCCGCTCGGCGGCAGCGAGAAGAGTCGATGCTAGTCTGCAAAATAGCAAACACCTCCGGTTTATGGCATTCTGTTCGAATTGAGGGGGTACAGTGAGCGAATCCTGGCGCACTGACAGCGTCTACCGCGACGGCTCCCTCAATTTTGGGCGACTGGCGCTCTACGCCATCATGATCTTCGTGGCGATCGTCTGGGGCGCGCCCTTCATCTGGATGTTCGTCAGCTCAATCAAGCCGGATAACGAGATATTCAGCTATCCGCCCACCTGGTGGCCAAACGAGCCGACCCTCATGTTCTACACGGGCCTGTTCGAGGGCTTCCCCATGTTGCAGTGGTTTCGCAACAGCCTGATCGTGGCGACTATCACCACCGCGCTGACCCTGGCCACCAATATCCTGGCGGCATACCCGCTGGCCCGCATGCGCTTCCGCGGGCGCAGAATCCTGCTGCTGATCATCCTGTCGACCTTTCTGCTGCCCGGCGAGATACTGCTGGTGCCGCTCTTCCTGGGCATGATCAAATTCAAGTTGGCCAATACCTATTTCAGCATCGCCGTGCCAGCCGCCGCCAATGCCTTTGGCGTCTTTTTGATGACGCAATTCTTCCTTAGCATCCCGGTCGAGCTAGAGGAAGCCGCGCGATTGGACGGCTGCAGCCGCTTGGGCCTGCTCTGGCGCATCTTCATCCCGCTGAGCAAACCGGTCATCGCTACGGTCGCCATCTTCACCTTCGTCCGCAGTTGGAACGATTTCTTCTGGCCGCTCATCATCAGCAACACCGACGCGACCCGCACCGTGCCGGTTGGTTTGGCCGTCTTCGTCGGGCGCGGGCTCTCCATGCGCTTCGGCGTGATCATGGCCTCAGCCGCCGCCGCCACCATACCAGCCGTGATATTCTTCCTGCTCTTGCAGCGCTATTTCGTCCGCGGCATCTCCACCACCGGCCTGCAGGGCTGAGATTCATCAGGTCGCGCGCATGGCGAATTCCCCAAACGTCGAAGAATTCGCGTTTCATGGCTGGGACGGCCTCCGGCTGAGCAACGGTTTGGTCGAGGCCGTCTGTGTCCCCGAGATCGGCGGCCGCCTGATGCAGTTCAGCCTGGGTCCGCATGACTTCCTCTTCATGAATCCTGAGTTGCTGGGCAAACGCTTCACATTCGCGGAACACGCCGGCGATGGCACGCTTTTGCACTGGAAGAATTACGGCGGTGACAAGACCTGGCCCGCCCCGCAAGGCTGGGATGGCGAGGGTCAGTGGCCCGGCCCGCCCGATCCTGTCCTGGATTCGGGACGCTACGATCACACGACAAGTGAAGCGTCCGTCTTGATGATCAGTCCTATAGACCAGCGCTCCGGCCTGCGCATTCGCCGCCAGGTCACGCTACAGCCGGGTAGCTCGCGCCTACAGCTGCGCCTATTCTTCGAGAATATCTTGAATCAGACGATCCACTGGTCGATCTGGGATGTGGCGCAGTTGGCCTGCGTCACCCGCGATGGCAAGCTGAATGACGACTGCTGGCTCTATATCCCGACGGATCCGGCTCGGGAGCAGCCCTACGAGGTCATGTTCGGCGATGACAATCCGCAGTATCAGTTGGACGCGGATAGCGGACTGCTGGCGGTGCAGTATCAGGGCATCGTCGGCAAAATCGGCGTACACAGCCCGGCCGGTTGGATGGCTTTCGCTGACCGGCGAGCAGGCTTCGCGCTCTGCATGCAGTTTCCCTACGAGCCAGACGCCGAGTACCCCGACAATGGCGCCACGGTGGAATGCTGGACGGAATCGCCCGGCGCGCCCTCGCCCATAGCCATTCAATCGCCGGGCTATATTCTCGAGGCCGAAGTCCTCAGCCCGCTGCATACCCTGGGTCCGCTTCAGACCATGATGCAGCAAGTTGTCTGGTCGGCGGCATATTGTCCGGCGCCGATAGTTGCTGTCACCGATGTGGGCTGCGTTCATCAGCCGCTGTCGGTTGAAATCAACGACGCCTGGGCGCGAGTTCAGGGCGTATTTGGCTGTTTTCTGGACGGCCGCGCCGAAATCGAGTTTCTCGACGAAGCTGAAGACCTCATTGGCCAGGTCGACTTGGGACCGGTCTCGCCTCTGCGCGCGCTTCAGGTTAATGCGACTTTATCCGCAAGCAGCGACGCGAGACTGATACGTCTGAACCTGCGGGATTCCGAAGGCGCTTACGCCGGCACGCTTGCCAGTGTCATGCGGTAACTGCAGCGACTTTGTAGGGGCGAGCCTTGGGTCGCCCATCTTTAGGCAGCACTATCGGACGATACAAGGATCGTCCTTACAGATTTCAAGAGACAAGGACTAAAAAATGACCGACATGTGGACGCCCGAAAAAGCCAAGGACTGGTACGCCTCGATTGATCCCATACGCGGCTGCAATTACCTGCCGCGCACGGCGGTCAATTCGACCGAGATGTGGCAGGCCGAGTCCTTTGATCCCGATACCATCGCTGAGGAATTGGCGTGGGCGGGGGCGGCCGGTTTCAACGCCCTGCGCGTCTTCCATCAATTCCTCGTCTGGCAGGCTGACCCGGCCGGATTGAAGCGCCGAATCGATCAATTCCTCGATATCGCGGCGGGGGAGGGCATCAAGGCGATGTTCATCCTGTTCGATGACTGCGCCTTCGCCGGCAAGGAACCCTACCTCGGCGCGCAAGATGACCCCATTCCCTTTGTGCATAACAGCGGCTGGACACCCAGCCCAGGCTTGCAGCGGGTGGACGATCGCGCCGTCTGGCCCCTGCTCAAAGACTATGTGCTTGATATCGTCGGCAGCTTCGCCAATGACGAGCGCGTGCAGATTTGGGACTTGTACAACGAGCCGGGCAACTCCGAGCTGGGCGAGACAAGCCTGCCCTTGGTGGAAGCCGCCTTCGCCTGGGCCCGTGAGGCGCGCGCCCAGCAGCCGCTAACCACGTCCATCTTTCGCCTGCATGAGGCCTACGAGATGGAGGAACGGATTCTGGAATTGTCGGATGTGACGTCCTTCCATCATTACGGAGAAACCAGCGTCGAAGCTGTTATTCAGCGCTGCCGGGCTTACGGCCGTCCAGTGCTCTGTACGGAATGGCTCCGCCGCGTGGTCGGCCAGACTGTCGAGCTTGTCCTGCCCATTTTCGCGCGCGAACGCATCGGCTGGTACAACTGGGGCTTGGTCGCCGGGCGGACGCAGACATATCTTGATTGGCGGCGGGAGCTCAACACGCCCGAAAGCGCCACTTGGCAGCATGACATTTTCCACGCCGATGGCAAGCCCTACGATGAAGAAGAGCTAAGGCTGATTGGCTCATTCGAATTCTCCCACAAAGAGTGAGAAGGGCGAGACGCGCTGGCGCCTATTTCGAAAAAGAAATCGCGTTTGTCTCCGCTGGATCCCAAGTGCAGATGTCGCAAGAGCCGCGACCACTGCGGCGGCTGCCTCTCTATCCGTCGCGCACAAATATTCCAGTGCCCGCGCCACAGCCTGAGGGCGTATCGCGTTCATCAATTCCGCTCCAATACGGCCGCCTCGTTGTCGAGCTGTTGCCCTCGAGCTCGAGGTTTCCGATGTCGTAACATGTGGCGTCAAACCAGATGGCGCCGCCCTTGTCTTCGGCCGAATTGTCCAAGAAATGGCTATTGTAGATTCCAGCTCTGCCGCCATGCACCGCAACAGCGCCACCCGAATTGGCAGTATTGTTCGTGAAGGTCACTTGCGAAATCAGAATCTCGGCGTCAGTGTGGGCATCGATGGCGCCGCCGTCCTCCCCCGCGCCGCGCCCGTTGATCAGCCTCAGATTTTTGAAGACGGCTTGCCCGCCAACAACTTCAAATACGCGAAAGCGATTGTCGCCGTCGACCGTGTAACCTTTGCCGTCAATCGTGACCTGGCTGGTGATCGGCGGCAAAGGCGCATCCAGAACAATACTCTCTCGCAGTCTTATCGTGTCGGCGCCCTGGCCGGCCGGGCATGCTCCCGCCGGCGCATCGGTGTTCGCGGCGATGATTTGATCGGCCAGGGTGCAATCGGCCGCGATCACTCTTTCTGGCGGCGGCTGTTCGGATGCCGTGCGCTCCGATTCCATCGCGCCGATGTCGCAATGCGCGCGCGGGTTGTCAAGCTGGTCGGTCGGCAGGCAGAAGGCTGGATCAGCAGCGCCATGCGCCGGACTGGCGTCCCGCAGCGGATGATACGCTGGAGAGCCGACCAGCTCCCCTAGCAGCGGATCGCCGCCTTCCGGCGTGGCGCAGGTCCCGTCCTGGCTGAAATTACCGCGGCTCTCGTCCAGGTCGCCGAAACAATCGTCTCCGCTGCCGCTCCCGGCGACGATGCTATTGCGCAGAAGAACCGGTCCCGATCGTTTGAAGACACCGGCGCCGACGATTTGGCGCGCTCGATTATTCATCAAGGTAAGATGCGTGAGTGTCGTGTAAGCGCCGTTGATGTGTATGCCGCCGCCTTCGTTCGCTTCATTGCCGCTAAGCGTACTGTTGGAGACTTCAACCCGGCCCCGCCTGCTCGCCAGCGCGCCGCCAAACTTTCCAGCGGCATTACCTTGGAAAGAACTATTCGCGACATTGACTTTGCCGCCGTCCGCCAGCAGCGCGCCGCCGTCATCCGTCGCCCAATTGCCGATGAAACTGCTACCTTCGACATGCAGCCACACGTCGTCGCTGACAGTCGCAATCGCGCCGCCCTTGGTCGCTTCGTTGTCGCGGAAGCGCAGGTTCGTCGCCGAGACGCGGGCGCCGTTACGCAACCTGATGACCCCGCCGACGCTGGCATTGCCGTCAGCGAGCGTCATATCTCTAATCGCCAGCGCGCCGCCGTCGACATCCAGCAGCCGAAAACTGCCGTTGCCGCTTAGCGTATAGCCGTTGCCTTCAATCGTAATCTCGCTGGTGATCGGCGGCAGTTGTTGACTTATGCTTATGTCACGCGCCAGGGTGATGGTATCAACGCCATCGCCAGCCGGGCAAGCGCCAGCCGCAGCGTCAGTGTTGGCCGCGGTGATCTGCAGGGCGAGCGGGCAGGGCGGTGGCGGCAGCACGGGCGCCGGCTTGGGCAGCGCTGTCGTCGATTCAAAAGCGCCGATATCACAGCCGCCGCCTTGCGGACGGGGTGTGCCCAGTTGGTCGGTCTCCAGGCAGAATTGTGAATCAGCCGCGTCCAGCGCCGGGCTGAAATCCGCGAGGGGAAAAGTCGCCGGCGCGCCGGTCGCACCATTTAGCAGGGGATTGCCGCTCAGCGCGGACGCGCAGGAACCGTCCGCGATCAAGTTGCCGCGGCTGTCGTTGACCCGCCCGTGACAGGCATCGCCGATATTACGGCCCGAGAGGATGCTGTTGTAAATGTTGACATCGACCGCTTTTAAGTCGGAAACATATACATCGTGACCATTGCTAGCGAAGTTATCCACCATAGTCACATGCGTCAGCGTCGTCTTTCGATTGCGGGCGCCGACCGCTCCGCCAGCTAAGGCCCGGCTGCCGCCAAATGTCGAGTTGGAGATAGTCGCCAGGTCATGCCGGGAATCAAAATAGATTGCGCCGCCAATTGACCCGGCGTAATTGTCGATAAAGCTGCTGTTTGCTACTGCGGCCGGTCCGCTCAAAACATGTATGGCTCCGCCGTAAGCGTCGGCTCTGTTCTTCTCAAAACTGGTGTTGTTGACGATCAGATTGCGATTGCCGACGAGGGTAGCAATCGCTCCGCCGGATTCCCCGCTGTTCCCGAAGAATCTGGAGTTGTTTACAGTGAGTTCCCCGCGGCTTGTCAGAATCGCGCCGCCTGGCTGTAGGCTGAAGCCGTTTACCAGGTTCAGGTTGTTGATCGTCAGCCGCCCGCCATCAACGTGGAAGATGCGATTTTTGCGATTGCCGCTGATCGTATGCCCCCCGCCTTCAATCGTGATCGTGCCCGTGATTGGCGGCAGCGCCACCTTGAGCGCGAGGTCTTCCGTCAGCGTGATGACATCATGGCTCGTCCCCGCCGGGCAGGCGACAACTGCGCTATTGCTATTGGCGGATTTGATGCGGTCGCGCAAGGTGCAAACCGGTATCGAAGTTGGCGCTGGAATCGCGCTCGTGGATTCAATAGCGCCGATGTCACAGCTGCCGCCCTGCGGACGTCTGACGCCGATTTTATCGCTGCTTAGGCAATATCGCGGGTCGCCGGCATCAAGCGCTGGGCTGCCATCCAGGGGCGTGACGTAACTTAGATTCGGATTGCCTCCCAGGTCTGCTCCGCAAGTCCAGTCCTGGATCAGGTTGCCGCTGGCCTCGTCCAGATCGCCGGAACAATCATCGACTTCTTCCCAGTTGCCGGCGATGATGCTATTCCGCAGACGCAGCGCGCCGTATTGTTTATGTACCCCTTCGCCTTGCACTGCTGGGAACGAGCCGGCCAGAATCGTGACATGGGTTAATGTCGCGCTGCCGCCGCCTACGAGAACGGCGCCTCCTGTGCGGGCGATGTTCTCGACGAATATGCTGTTCTCTACCTCCACTGTTCCGCCCAGGGCGAATATCGCCCCGCCGCGGCGCGCCGCCGTATTCTTGACGAAGTTGCTGCCGCTAATATCGACGCTGCCGCCCGAAACCGTTATCGCGCCGCCATCGCCGGCCGAATTGTCGCGGAAATCGCTATCTCGCACGCTAAGGACGACATCATCGTCCTGTGACCCGACTGCGCCGCCGGATCGCGCCGTATTATCCCTAAACGCGACCTTCAATATGGAGACTCAGGCGCCGTTTCTCGCGCGGACCGCACTGCTGTAGTCGGCGCTTGCCTTGGCGAGTGTGACGTCCTTTAGGGTAAGATTCCCGCCACTGACGTCAAATATCCGAAACTGCCCATCCCCGCTGATGGTATGATCGCCGCCCTCAATCGTGATCGTGCCCGTGATCGGCGGCAGCGCCTCGCTTAGCGTGATGTCTTCCCTGATAGTGATGACATCGTGGCTTGTCCCGGCCGGGCAGAAGCCGACGGCGGTATTCGTATTGGC
>LXNI01001351.1_pt1 | contig 21827 bp, 11 predicted proteins | sample 809091 | NCBI WGS metagenome assembly LXNI01 (sample SAMN04870527, study PRJNA318959) | sponge metagenome | biome: 01000161; feature: marine sponge reef; material: water | host: Sarcotragus foetidus | place: Greece: Milos, Mediterranean Sea | collected 2013-05-29 | depth 5-7 m | reverse complement strand
GCCGCCAGTCATCTTCGCGGCCAATCACGCCAGCCATCTCGACACCGTAGCGCTAGCGGCAGCGCTCCCCGCCAATTGGCAGGGCAGGCTGGCTCCGGCCGCGAGCCAGCGATACTTCTCCTGATGCCCTACTAGCTGCATCCCATGCGCGAAGCAGCAGGCTGGTTTCGTCGCTTGCGCACTGCAAGCGAGAGCCCGTGAGAGCGTTGCAGAGGCGGGCAGAACACCCGGCTCGCGAATACAGCTGGCAGCGCACGAGGCCGGGCCTTTGGCAGGTGCTCGCCCGACGCTCTGAGGGCTTGGTGGCGAGCCGCTGGCGCACCTCCGCGGCGGCCAGCCAGTGCTGTTGACAGCAGCTTGTGGTTACTAGGATCCGCCCCCGGGGCACTGGAGCATGCTAGGCAGCCGCGGACATCGCCAGCGGACGCGGCAGCGGCAGCGCCGCGGCGGCCGCCTGCAGCAGTATCCGCACTTGCCCGACGCCGTCGAACGCCTCGCCGGCCAACTCGCCATCTCGCCTCGCCAAGCCTATCGCTACCTGCGCCAAGCCCAGCAGCTGACCGCGCCCGTGCCCGTCTCCGACGGCAAAGACGTCCTTTCTGTCCGGCTTCCACGCGGCTTGATCCGGCGCTTGCGGGAGCGTTCGCTCGCCACCGGAACGGCGATCAGCGAACTGGTGGCGCGAGCCCTCCAAGCCTTGCTGGCATCCCGGGAACCGCATGGCTGACGGCGGTCCGCTGGCGGTGCGCTTGGAGTTCCACTTTGACCGCCATCTGCCCGACAAGCTGGCCCGGGCTTACGCCCGGCTGGCCCCGCTCCGGCAGCGGCCGGCCAGACCCATTTCACAGGGGGAGCTGAACCATGACCAAGACAGCCGCCATCTATGCCCGAGTGTCCTCGGATCGCCAGAAGGAGAGCGGAACGATCGCCAGTGAGCCGGCCGCCGTGCGGGAGTGCGCCCGGACGCGCGCATACATCGTGCCGCCTGAATGGGTGTTCGAGGACGACGGGTTCAGCGGGACACGCCTGGACCGGCCGGGATTGGAGGCGGTACGCGACCTGGCCGCCGAGGGCCGGATCGAGGCCGTGCTGATGTTGTCGCCGGACCGGCTCAGGCGCAAGTATGCCTACCAAGTGCTGTTGCTCGAGGAATTCGCGCGCTGTGGGGTGGCGTGCGAGTTCGTGGAGTCGCCGCCAGCCGAGACGCCGCAGGAGCGCCTGCTGGTCCAGGTCCAGGGCATGATTGCCGAGTACGAGCGGGCGCAGATCGCGGAACGCTCCCGGCGCGGCAAGCGGCACAAGGCGCGCAACGGATCGCCGAGCGTGCTCTCGGTAGCCCCCTACGGATACCGCTATGTGAAGCGCAGCGAGGGGCTCGAGGCACGCTACGAAGTGCTGGCAGGGGAAGCCGAGGTGGTGCGCCAAGTGTTTGACAGCTATGCGCGGGAGCACTGCAGCATGCGGGCGATCGCCCGCCACCTGACGGAACAAGGGATTCCGACGCGCACCGGGAAGGGGTGCTGGGAGCGGTCGGTGATCTGGGCCATCCTGCGCAATCCGGCCTACTGCGGGTCACGCGGCCCTTGCGAAAGCCGGGCAAGTTCGCCAGCCGGCAGGTGGCCGGACTCGAGCGTCCGCGCGAGGAGTGGATCGAGATCCCGGTGGCGGCCTTGGTTAGCGAGGAGCAGTTCGAGCAAGCCTAGGAGCAGCTCGGGGCGAACAAGCGGCATGCGAGGCGGCGGACAAAGGAGCCGACCCTGCTGCAGGGCATGCTGGTGTGCCGGCGTGTGGCTATGCCTACTACCGCTGTTCCACGCGTACGACAAAGCGAAAGCTGTACTACTACCGCTGCCTGGTCTAGGACGAGTGGCGCTACGAAGATGGCGTGCGCTGTGCGAGGAACTTGCGCTCGAACTCCTCGTCGTAGGACAGCTTCAGCGCCTCAACCTCCCAGCGCTGGCGCGATCCGCCTTCGGGCATGATCCAGATCCTCTGCGCCGGGCGGACGAACGCCCGAACGTTCACGTCGGTCGCGAGTCTTCCGAGGACATCGTGCGCGGAGAGCCGAATCCGGCCCTCCTCCCTGATTCGTTGATTGCGGCTCGTACGGCACCAGTCGCCGCGGCTGGCGAAGTCGGTGGTCGTCGCGCATTCCTGCGATGTGGAGCGGCTCGGAAGTATGCCCGGAGGCGGTGGTTGATGCCCGGTCTGCCGGAGCTTGGCGGCCTTCAGCTCCTAATTTGCACCAGGCCTCGGGGGTGTCGCTCGTCATCGACTCCCAGCCCAACCTCGCAGCCAGAGATCCCGCCCCCTCACGCCACCTTGCCAGTAAGCCCCTGTAGTTTGGACCGAGCAACGTTGGAGACGCCCCGGTTCGCTGGGTGCGACCGCCATCCTTCCGATTGCCCCAGCCAATCGCCATCGCGCAGTTCTCGCACCCGAACTGCAGCGGTGAGCCGTCCTGCGTCAGAACCTGCAAGGCCCCGAAACCGAGAAATGCCCCCGTCGGGCGGCAACCACTGGTCAATCCGTTCGGTTGGATGGCCCGCTCGTGCCGATTTGGTTGTTTTCTGGGGAATTGCCCAGATTCTTCCCTTGACAGCCAAGTGGCTCCAGAATAGACTCGGGCTGACAGCGGGCCGCTCGGCCCGAACCGGGGGCCGGGGCTTCTGGGGCTGCGACTCGATCAGGCTCGTGGGTGTTTGAAGCCCCCGCGACCGAGCAAGAGAGGAGCGCAGCAAAATGAATTTGAAATCAAGTTCCCCGATCCGTTGGGTGGGGGTCGCAACGTTGCTGGCATTGATGTCGGCTTTCGCGGTGACGGCATTGGGCCAGAACACGTATGGCACACTCGTCGGGCGGGTTTCCGACGCTCAGGACGCCGTGATACCAGGCGCCATGGTCACCGCGACCAACCAAAGCACGAACATCGCCCGGTCCGTTCAGACCGGCGCGACGGGCGACTACAGCGTTCTCAGTCTCTTGCCGGGAATGTACGACGTGAGCGTCGAGATGGATGGGTTCAAAAAGACCCTGATTGAAGGCATCAACCTCCGTGTCAACGAGTCTGTCCGCATTGACGTGGCGCTAGAGATCGGGGATGTGGTCGAGACGATCGAGGTCTCGTCGAGTGTGGCACCGCTGCTGGAAACGACACGCTCAACGTTGGGCACGGTCGTCGCGAACGAGAAGGTTGTGGAACTGCCTTTGAACGGTCGCGACATGACCCAGCTGACGATGCTGCTGCCCGGGGCTTCGCCGGGCGCGAGCGCTGGCGGCTTCTTCATCATCGGAGGCCAAACAGTCGCCGTGACAGGGAATCGCAGTGACCAGAACAACTACACGCTCGACGGGGTCAACAACAACGAAACCTTCTTCAAGCATTACGGGATCCGGCCCTCCTTGGATGCCATCCAAGAGTTCACCGTGCAGACCAACATCACCAGCGCCGAATTCGGGGATGCTGCTGGAGCGAACGTGAACGTAGCGATCAAGTCCGGGACCAACGAGATCCACGGAAGTCTCTTCGAATTCTTCCGCAATGACAAGCTGGATGCCCGGACCTTTTTCGCGCCGGAGAGAGCTGCGTTCCGCTGGAACCAGTTCGGGGCCGCCGTTGGCGGGCCTGTGGTGCGCAATCGCACGTTCTGGTTCGCGAACTGGGAATCCTTTCGATTCCGCCGGGAGAGCACGATTCTCAGCTCCGTACCGACGCAGGAGATGCGGGACGGGCGTTTCCTGACGAACATCGACGGCTCTCCGATCGGCCAGCTCTACGACTTGCTCAGCACGCAAGAGGGGGCGGACGGCATGCTGACTCGCCAGCCGTTTGACAACAACACCATTCCCCAGAGCCGATTCCACCAGCTGGCGCGTACTTGGCAGGAAGGAGTGTACGGGCCATTCCTACCTAATCAGCCGGGCCAGGCGCCCAATTTCATTAACACCACTCCCGACCGCCGGGACGACGACCAGGTGAATCTCCGGCTGGACCACCAAGTGAGCGACAACAACAATTTCTTCGTCCGGTGGTCGTGGGCTGACAACGAGAATCTTTCGCCGCAGTCGTTCCCCGGACGGGAGGTTTCGTTCTTCAACAAATTCCGGAACATGGCCGTCAGCGACACCCATGTGTTCAGCCCGAAGTCAATCTTCGACTTCAAGTTTGGATACAACTCCGACAACATTCAGCGCCGGACGGACCCGCTTGGCCTGGGGCAGCTGGTTGTCGGGTCCCCGGCCATGTTCCGCGAGGACTTCGATTTCCCGATCGGGATCGGGATCACCGGGTTCGCCGGGGCGGGCTTGACCGCCTTCGTTTCCGGACCCCAGCGCACGTGGCAGTTCATGCCCTCGTTCACGCAGATTGCCGGCAAGCACACCGTCAAGATCGGTGCCGACGTCAAGGTGCGCCACGTGCTGCACGACGGCGTGTTCGCCAACGTCAACCACGACAAGATACCCACGTCGGACCCGCAGGACACCGTCGGAGTGACGGGCTATTCATATGCCAGCTTCCTGCTGGGATTCCCGTCATCAGGAGGCAGGATCCAGCCACTGGAGGCCCCGGGCTGCAGCTCCTGCACGGAAGCCAACATGAAACAGGACCTGACGCACATCTACTTCCAGGACGACTACAAGATGACCCGCAATCTTACGCTCAACCTGGGTCTGCGCTACGAATGGACGTCCTGGTACAGCAGCCGGAACGACCCTCCGAACGCGTCGTGGTTCGATGCCATCGGGAATCAGTTCGTGTTTGCCGGGCCCAATCCGATCACCGGAGAGCCGGCGAACACCACTCCAACCTTCATCGTTCCGGACAAGAACAACTGGGCGCCTCGCTTCGGATTCGCCTACCTGCTAGGGCAGAGGACCACGGTACGGGGCGGTTATTCGCTTTTCTACGGTTCCAACATTGCGTGGGAAGGGAACCACATGCGCGGCAATTTCCCCTTCGCCTTGGGCCAGAACTTCGCGTCGGCGAACAAGACCGTCTATCAGGTCTCATCGAACGACCCGTTTCCGGCTCTCGACCCTTCGAGGCCCAGCGCCCAGCACACCGCGCGTCGCGACAACGTCATGCCATACGTGCAGCAATGGAATCTCGGTGTCCAGCGCCAGCTTGCGGATGATCTGATGTGGGAGGTCAACTACGTCGGGTCGAAGGGAACCAGGCTGAGTTCGTTCATCGATGGCAACAACGCCTTGCCCGGGCCGCCGGCGGACGGCGACACCATCCAGCAGCGCAGGCCGTACCCGATGCATACTGGGGCGTTCAGCGAGAACCAGTCCGATGCGGTTTCCAGCTATCACGGGCTCACCACGAAGCTCGAAAAGCGCTTCAGCCAGGGGCTGAGCTACCGGCTGAACTACGCTTGGTCGAAGTCTATGGACCTCAATTCACAATGGGGCGGGACGTCAGCGCAGAACGCTCTCGACGCGCGGAGTTCGATCGGGCTGTCGGACTTCCACAGGGCGCATATCTTCAGCGCGGACATGGTCTGGCGGCTGCCCCGCTTGCAGGGCCTGACGGGCGCGCTGGACAAGATCGTGAACGACTGGCAGATCAACACGATCATCCAGCTCCGTAGCGGAAGCTATCTCACGCCCACGCTGACGGGTGACCACAACAACGTAGCCGGGCGAGGAACCGGGCAACGTCCGGATCTGGCCGGCTCGGAAATTCGCTACCTGAGGACGCCCGAGCGATGGGTCGACCCGGCGTCATTCGCCCTGCCGAACCTCCCGGAGTACGTCGGTGACGAGAGCGGCTTCGGAACTGCTGGCCGCAACATCATCGAGGGCCCGGGGCACGCTGGCGTCGATTTCTCGCTGTACAAGAACGTCCCGATCACGGAACATCTGGGCGCCCAGCTACGGTTCGAGTTCTTCAACATCTTCAACCGGGTGAACTTCAACAATCCGGGCACGGGTGGCTGGGATCCGTCGAACTTCGCCAGCTGGGGCAGGATTACCGGAACCGGGGACGCGAGGCAGATCCAGATCGCGGCGAAGTTCTATTTCTAGGTCCCGTCCCGGCGATCGGAACGGTCCCGGCTAACACGGCGGGGCGTGACGGCGTACACTACGCACGGCGCGCCTCGCTTTCTGCTCCAGTCCTATGTCCACCGCGTGGTTCCAGCGAGGAGTCGCTGTCTGTGCATTCGTCCTCCTGCCAACGGCATCGCTCGATGCCCAGCCTGCCAATCCGGCGTCACAGGACCGGCTCGAGAGCCTGTATTCCGAACTCACTCGGGTCAGCCAATCGCAAGACCACGGACGCCTCAGGGCAATCTATACCGAGATCGCTGCCTTGCAGCCTGCCAGCGCCGAAGCCCGGCGAGGACTGGGGCTGGCCTGTTACTTGCAGGGGGACTTCGCAGCCGCGGTGCCCGCACTGGAGGAGGCGGCCAGCTTGCAGCCCGACCTGGCAGGTGTCCGCTTGTACCTCGGCATCAGCTATTACCGCATCAATCGCTTCCCAGCGGCGCTGGCTGAACTGGAACAGGCTCCGGAACTCCGTGCCAACGATTCGATGGCCAGGTACTGGCAAGGGGCCACCTATAGGGCGCTCGGACAGCTGTCCGAGGCTGTTGCAGCGCTGGAGGCGGCACGGGAACGGGCCCCGGACAACCCGGATGTCCTCCAGCTCTTGATACGGGCGTACTCGGAACACTCGTCCGAATGGTTCGGCCAGTTGCTCTCGTCAGCTGCGAGTTCACCGTCCGGGCGGCTGTTGAAGGCCGAGGAGCTGGCCATGGACGGCGTGTTCGAGGCTGCCCTGCGGGAGGCGGACGGCGCGCTCGAAGAGGATCCCGGGCTGAGTGGATTGCATCGAGTGAAAGGCGAGGCCCACTGGGCCCGGGAGGAATACGCACTCGCCGCCGCCGCGTTCCGTCTCGAACTCGGGGCCAATCCATGCAGCGGGGAAGCCCATCTCCGGCTCGGGGCGTTCCTGCTGGACGCAGGCGACCCCAGCGGCGCATCGCGCCACCTTCGAGCCGCGAATCGCTACAGCCCCCGGGACAAGCGCGTCCTCGAGTTGCTGGGCCGGATCCCGGGTGATTCCGCAAGCGCGGGCCGGCCTCCGGCAGGTACGGACTACGCAGCGGCGGCAATCGGCCCTAGGCTCGATGCCGCGCGGGACGCGTATCGGAGCGGCGATGCCGAGCGGGCCGGCCAACTGCTCGACGACCTGCTTAGCGATCGGCCCGAGTTACTGGAAGGGAGGCGGCTGCTGGCGAAATGCCGACTTGAATTGGCCGACATCGAGGAGGCGGTGGCGCTGTACCGGAATCTCCTCGCTCAGATTCCGGGCGATCCCGAGGCCCTTTATGGGCTGGGCAGGAGCTACGAGCGACTGGCTTCCCGAACGGCCGACCGCCTCTTCGACGTCAATCCCAGTTCACCGGGTGTCAGGCTGTTACGGGGGGAGTCCTTCGAGAGAGGCCCGCAGTACCAGTTCGACAAGGCGCTGGCGGAGTTCCGCGAGGCGGAAGCGCTGAGTCCGTCGGACCCCTCTGTCAGTCACGCCATTGGACGGGTGCTCTTCAAGATGAAGCGGTTCGACGACGCCGTCCCACATCTGGAAGGCGTACTGGCGGCGAACCGAAGCCATGGCATGGCGAACTATCTGCTCGGCAAGATCCGTCTGCTACAGGGGGACCGCGTCCTGGCCATTGAACTGCTGCGGACTGCCGTAGCCGCGCGTCCTGGCCTAGTGGATGCACGGAGGGACTTGGCTAGGGCGCTGGTCCTCGAGGGATCGCTCGACGAGGGAATAGCGATCTACGAGGCATTGCTCGAAGGCCATCCTTCCGACTCGAGCCTGCACGCTCTCCTGGCAGGAGCCTATCGCCGGGCGGGCCGCTTGGAGGAAGCGAAAGCGCAGGCCGAAAAGGCTAGCGCGACCGCCGCGGCGGCGCAGCCCTGACCCGGAAGGGGGTATGGATTTCGCACGTCAGCGGATCCAAGTTCCTTGCACCGTCGCCCTTGGTCATGGGTCCCTGGAATTCGGGAACCGCCCGTCTTGCTCTCGCTGACGTACTGCCAACGGCCCGCGGAATCATAGCGCAAGGATGGGCAGGCCCCGATCGATGGCCCGACGCGCTACCAATCGGAGCGTTCCGCCGGACCCGTTGAGGGCGACGTTCCGACTCGCGGCGGCATCGGACGGAACCAGCGGTCAAGCCCGCAGGACTTCGCTTACCACCCGGGCTGGGAACTCGTCTGTCAGACGCTCGTCGCGACCGTCGTGGGTATAGACGAGATCGCGGTGGTTCAGGCCGATCAAGTGCAGGATGGTGGCATGCAGATCGTGTACACTGACACGGCTCTCGACGGCCTTGTATCCGATCTCGTCGGTCGCACCGTGAATCGTGCCACCCTTGACGCCGGCACCGGCTAGCCAGACCGTGAACCCGGTCGGGCCGTGGTCGCGCCCGGACACCCCGGCATCCCGGCTCTGGGCCAGCGGGAGCCGGCCGAACTCACCGCCCCAGACGAGTAGCGTCTGGTCGAACAGCCCAGTGCGCTTGAGATCCTGAATCAGCGCGGCGATGGGCTGGTCGGTTTTGGCGCAGGCATAGCGCAGTTCCCGGTCCAGGTCCGAATGGTTGTCCCAGATCTGTCCCTCGATGTAGACCTGTACGAGTCGGACGCCCCGCTCCACCAGCCTGCGAGCCATCAGGCACCGCCTGCCGTACGACGCGGTGCGCTCTTCGTCGAGGCCGTACATGGCGCGTGTCTCTTCGCTTTCCTGCGTCACGTCCAGGGCGTCACTCGCGGTCAGCTGCATACGGGCGGCCAGCTCGTAGTTCATCAGTCGCGCCTCGAGCTCGGGGTAGCCGGCCCTGGCGTCCCGATGCCTGCGATCCATTCGGGCCAGCAGAGAGCGAGCCAGGTCCAGAACGGGCGGGGGGTACTCTTCTTCGGGCTGCAGGTTCAGCAGCGGCGAGCCTTCGGAGCGGACTCGCGTCCCCTGGTACACCGGCGGCAGCCAGCCCGCCTGCCAGTTCTGGATATGGTTGACGGGCAGCCCCTTGGGATCGTCCAAGACGACATAGGCGGGCAGGTTCTGGTTCTCCGAGCCCAGCCCGTAGACGATCCACGAGCCTAGCGCGGGGCGGTTCGAGAACTGCCGCCCGCCCTGCATGATGAAAATCGCCGGCTCGTGGTTGAAGTGGGTGGTGTACATCGACCGGATGAAAGCGATGTCATCCACCCGCGTGGACAGGTGCGGCAGGATTTCCGACACTTCCATGCCGGACTGCCCATGCTTGGAAAAGCGGTAGGGGGACGGCATGAACCCGCCGGCCTCGTTGATGAACTCGATATCGTTCGCGAGGTCGCGCCCCGGGGCCTGGCCCTCGTACCGGGTTAGGGCGGGCTTCGGGTCGAACAGGTCGACTTGGCTAGGTCCGCCGTTCATGAAGAACTGGATGACGGACTTGGCCTTGGGTTCGAAGTGCGGGTCCTGGGGGGTCAGATCATGAGAATTCCGAGGCGCGGCCGCTGCTTGGGGGACCAGGAAGTCGCTGCCGAGCAGGGATGCCAGCGCGGCCCCGTGCAGACCGTCCCCGACCCGCGAAAAGAAGTCCCGCCGCGTCGGGCCGACCGTGCCTCCCCTCGGGCCTCTCGAGGACTCGCGTCTCGGTTGCATCGCTGCTCCCTCCATCTCAGTCGATGTACACGAATTCCGCAGAATTCAGCACCGCATGGCAGAGCGTCGCCAACGCCAGCCAGTCGGCCTTGGCACGCCTAGGTTCCATCGGAACTTGCTCGTCGAGCCGGCGGCCCCAGTCTCTCGCCAGTGCGTCAAGCGTCCGGATGCCGTCGGCCCGCTCGTCGTCGTCGGGTCCACGCCCTAGAGCAGCCAGGTAGACCCGCTCGACCTGCGCGGCTCGGTCGTCACCGACGGCGTCGATCACGCGCCCGGCCATGTAGCGGGCGCTCGTGCGCAGGATCCCACTGTTCATCATCTGCAGGGCCTGAGACGCCACGGTCGACTTCGTCCGCTCCAGGCAGTTCGGCTTCAGCTGGGGAGCGTCGAAGGCCTCCAGCATTGTCAGCGGTTTCGACCGTCGCTGCTGGACGTAGATGCTCCGGCGCTGCCCCGCATCGGAGCCCGTGGCGACCACCTCGCCGTCCGGCTTGACTTCGATTTGCTCGGGGGGGCCGAAGGGCGTCGGATCGAGCCGCTGCGCCACCTTGAGCACCGAGTCGCGGATCGCATCGGCGTCGAGTCGCCGCAGTGGGAACCGCGATAGCAGGGTGTTGTCAGGATCTGCCGCCCGCCTCGCGGCGTCAAGCCGTGAACTCTGCCGGTAGGCGGTCGCGGTGAGGATCAGCCGGTGGAGGGCCTTCAGGCTCCAGCCGCGCTCGACAAACTCGACAGCCAGCCAGTCGAGGAGTTCGGGATGGGTCGGAATAGCCCCTGTGCGGCCGAAGTTGCCTGCGCTCTGGACGATCCCCCGTCCGAAATAGTGCTGCCATACGCGATTGACGAGGACTCTTGCCGTCAGCGGATGGCTTGGCTGCACGAGCCATTTCGCGAGCGCAAGTCGACGGCCGCTTGACCAATCCAGTGGCTCGAGCTGGTAGGGCTGAATGCCCGAGGCGAGCGCCGACGGCACCCCGGGCTGGACCGGAGGCCCTGGATTCTCGTGCTCGCCTCGATACAGGACGTGGACGGGTGTCGGCTCTCCTCCCATGTCGAACAGCGCGCGGACCCGTGGCGGCGTGCGGCGCCGGAGCATGGCCTGAACCAGCGAATCCAGCAGTCCGGACGCCTCTGCACGTGCGCTCCCACCGTCCTCCGCGCCCGGTGAGCCGTCCGAACCGGCGCGGGAATCCTCGGCGAGTCGCTCTGAGACGATCCCGCGCACCTCAACGAGTGTGGAGATGTGGACTTTCGGTACTTCCTCCGCGAGTAGTTTCTTGCGCAGTGGCGCAGGCAGATCCCTGACCTTCCTCGCCAGGCGCTGGATCTCGGCCTCGATGGGTGCGTTGTGCCGCTCCACTTCCAGCGCGTCCTCGGCTGGGGCGCCCGGCATCAGGCGGGTGTTCGTTGCGTTCCAGTCAGCATCGGGCCCGATATCGGCCTCGTTCGGCGACAGCCAGTCGTACGGATCGTACGCGCTCCGGAGAATGGCGCTCATCCGGTAGTAGTCGCGCTGGGGAATCGGGTCGTACTTGTGGTCGTGGCAGCGGGCGCATGCCACTGTCAGGCCCATGATCGTCGAAGTGAGGATCTGGAGCTGGTCCGCTACGACCGTGAGCCGCTCGGCGACAAAGCCTTGGGAGACGCTGTAGGTGCCGTCGGGACCCATCCGCAGAAAGCCGGTGGCTACCAGCTTGTCGCTGTCTGCGCGTTCCAGCGGGAGCGCCGCTTCCCGGTAGTTGAACAGTTCGTCGCCGGCAATCTGCTCCAGAACGAACTGATCGTAGGGCTTGTCCTCGTTAAGCGATCGAATTACCCAATCGCGGTATCGCCACGCGTGAGGCCGGACAGCGTCGAAGTCCACCTGGCCTTCCGAGTCCGCGTATCCCGCCGCGTCGAGCCAGCGCCGCCCCCAGTGCTCCCCATACTGCGGGGCCTCGAGCAGCCGGTCGACCATTCGCCCGTAGCTGCCGTCGCTTCGGTCCGCGAGGTAGCTCTCGATTTCCTCGGGCGATGGCGGCAGGCCGATGACGTCGAAGTACGCTCTCCGCATCAGCGTCAGGCGCTCGGCGTCGGGCGAGAATGCCAGGCCTTCCGCCTCGAGCTTCTTAAGCAGGAACGCGTCGATCGGTTGCCGGATCCGATCATCCGCGCTGACCCTCGGCGTGGCCGGCCGTCGCGGGGGCTGGAAGGCCCAGAACCTGCGATCCTCCTCGCTGACGAGCGGATCGGAGGCCGGGTCGACCGGGCTCGGTCGCTCGGCGTCCCACGGGGCGCCGTTCCGGATCCACGAGCGCAGGTCCTCGAGTTCGTCCGACGTCACGGGCCGGTACGACAGACGTGCCTGATGCTCCACGGGTGGCATCTCTTCTGCAGCGGTCCGCTGGATCAGCAGGCTCTGATCGGGATCCCCGGGAACGATCGCCGGGCCGGACACGCCGCCCGCTAGGACGGACTCGCGGGTCCGGAGGTCAAGTCCGCCCTCCTGCCTGCGCCGCCCGTGGCAAAGGAGGCACTTGACGTTGATGGTCGTGACGAGGATCTTGCGCGGGCTGACTCGCTCGTACGCGCTCGGGCCGGCCGCTGCGCTTTCCCCTTGAAGGAGCGCGCCGCCTTCGATCCAGCGGCGAAGAACCTGCACTTCGCGGGGCGCCAGCTTGCTGTCGCCCATGGGCATGGCGCCCGAAGCGGTCTTCTGCAGGAGTAGGCTGTCAAGCGGTGACCCGGGTACCAGTGCGGGCCCTGACTTGCCTCCTGCCAGCAGACCCTCCCGCGTTCGCACGTCCAGCCCGGCCTGCGGCGACGCCTCGCCATGGCACGCCACGCAGTTCGCGGCCAGAATCGGCGCGATATGGGATTCGAAACGAGGAGCCGAGACGTCCTGGGCGTGCAGGCACCCGGCGACTACGCACAGGAATCGCCCACAGCCTCGCAGGAGCGTTGCACGGCGGTTGGTAGGGAAACGGGCTGCGGAGCGCATTGCACGGATCTCTGGCGACGGCCGCTCTTCCGGCTGGAGTGTATCACAGACTCCGCCGGTGCTGATCGGATCAGTGGCTTCGTCCGGACCGTTTCCGGCCGAATCCCGCGAGCCGACTCCGACATGGGAGCCTGTTCGGTTGCGGGCTGGACGGTGGCCTCCTTCCAGATTGTGGATCGGCCCTCGCTGGCGGCCTTTTCCCTCTGGAATTCCTCGAGGTACGCAGGAGCCTGGACGGGGCGCCTCTCTCTCGCGTGGATTCGGCCCAGCACGTTATAGGCTTCGTAGAACTCTGGCTCGGCTTCGATGGCCCTGCGTAGCTGGTCAGCGGCTTCGTCGCTGCGGCCTCCCCTGATCCAGACCCTGGCCAGCTCGTAGCGGGCTGCGGCCTCCGACGGGTCGATCTCGACAGCCTTGCTCAGAGTCTCGATGGCCTTGCCGCCGCTGCTCCCGTCCGGGGTGCTTGCGGCCAGCAATCGTCCCAGTTCGGCGTAATACGCCGCCGCGTCCGGCTTCATTTGGATGGAACACTCTAGGGCCGCCGCGTTGCGCCTTGGCTCGCGCCGCTTCCGGCAGGCACGGCCGAGCAGGAAGTAGGATTGATGGCGTTGCGGGTCAAGCGCGATCGCTAGCTCTAGCGGACGCGACGGAATCTCGTTCTCCGGCGCGAGATTCAGGCAGCTCAGCGCGAGGGCGTGCAGCAGCTGCGCTCGTTCCTGCCGCGAGTCATCGACATGCGGGTCTGCGAGGCGCAGCAGTTCGACGGCAGTCCCATGATGATGCCGGCCGCTGAGCATTGCGGCGAATTCGGAGAACCGCGTGCCTTGCTCCCGATCGGAGCCCGCTGCCTTCACGGGCGGCCCCGCGGAGACCTCCCGGTAGGCGTCCTCGCACGAATTGCGCCGAATCGCGTAAGAGACCTTCGGGCTTGACGCGCTGGCATCCACGCGCATCTTGCGCCACCAATCCATGGCCGGCCGCGCGCGTCTCGCCCTGCCCGACCAGGACTAGGCCGAGATTCAGGTACGCGTGCGGACTCGAACGATCCTCGGCAATTTCCCTCTCGAACAGGGTCTCGGCCACGCCGAAGCAATCGAGCGACGCGTGTGCAGATGCCAAGAGGGTCAGGGTCTAGGCACTAGCTGGGCCGCTAGGGTTGGCAAGAGGCTCGAGCAGGCCCACGGTTCGCTCGTGCTCGTTGAGGAGGAAGTTGGTCAGAGCCAGGTAGGAGCGGCTCTCGAGAGACTCGTCCGAGCGCGACAACGCTGTCTCGAACGCGTCGCGGGCGTCCTTGTAGAAGAGGTATTGAAACAGGAGCCTGCCTACGCGAAGGGCCACGGCTGAGCTCGGGGGGCCGGGCAAGAGCATTGCCAGAGCGGTCGCGCGTCCGTCCGTCAGCACGCCGACTGCGAACTGGGCTGCAGCGAGATGGAAATGGACTCCGGTATTGCGAAAGCCCTGCCTGATCGATTCCTCGAGGTGGCGGGCAGCCCTCGGGTTTTCCCCGATCTGGCGGAGCAGGATGCCCGCCTTGTAGTGCAGGACCGCCTGCGCCGGATCCGCGGCGAGCGACTGCTCGTACTGGCCATCGTCACCAAGTCCGGCACCAACGAGGTCCACGGCACGGCCTCCGAGTTTCTCCGCAGCGACGATCTGGATTCTTCGGAGTTCTTCGCGAACCAGTCCGGCACGCCGCAGCCCGAGTTTCGCCAGAACCAGTTCGGCGCGACGGTCGGCGGTCCCATTGTCCGGAACCGGACATTCCTCTTCTTCATGTATGAGGGCCAGCGCCGGAGCCGGGAGTCCACGCTCCTGAACGTCGTGCGCACGACCGAGATGTTCGGCGGCGACCTCTCGCAGGACACCCAGGGCCGGCCGCCCCGCTCTTCGACCCGTTCAGCACGGTCGAGAACCCGGTCGGCTCGCTTTCCCGCAAGCCAATGCCGAACAGCCGGATTCCTTCGAGCATGATCAACCGGTCCACCAAGCAGCTCCAAGAGACCCTTTGGAGCGCTCCGAACCTGCCGGGCCGGGCGCAGAACCTGATCAACACCAAGGCCGCGCGGATTGACAACGACCAGTGGATGGGCAGGGTCGATCACCGGTTCGGCGACAACAACATCCTGACGGGCCGCTACAGCCTGAGCGATTCGGTGAGCCCCCGCCCCACCGCCCACCTCTCGGTCGACAACCTGCTGGTCACCACGTTCACCAACATCATGATCAGCGACACGCACACCGTGAACCCGACCACGATCCTGGACATGAAGGTCTCCTACCATCGAAACAATCTCCAGATCGCCGACAGCGCACCCGGGGGCAAGGAGGCCATCGAAGGCTTCATCACCGGCAACAGCATCCAGGGAATTCCGCTCCTGAACAGCAAAGCGGTCCCACTGTTTCCGCAATGGAGCATTTCGGGCTTTGCCAGTCCGAGCCAGACGGGGTTCCCGTTCCCGGACGACTCCTACAGCGCGTACGCGACGATCACCAAGATCGCTGGCGGCCACACCATCAAGGCCGGGTTCGAGTTCAAGCACAGCCGCAACCTGGACGACGGGTACTTCACGGGCAATATGAGCTTTGACAAGGTGCCGACCGAGGATCCGCAGAACGCGGCCGCAACGGGCAACGCGGTGGCGTCCTACCTGCTCGGCCTGCCGACGATCGCCCGCCGCTACATCGGCGAGGGCACGACCGCCATCATGCGGAAGGAGGATTACAGCCTCTTCTTCCAGGACGACTGGCGGGCCACGGCCAACCTGACGGTCAATCTCGGTCTCCGCTACGACATGAGCGAATGGCCGAAGCATCGCGACGACCTGCTCGCCTCGATCGATCTGGGCACCGGCCAGTTCCTCTGGGACGGGCACAATCCGATCACCGGGGAGGGGCCCAACGTGCGGCGAGGGATCGTGGAGCCCGACAACAGCAACTTCGCTCCGCGCGTGGGGATGGCGTACCGGCTCGGGGAGAAAACCACGGTCGGGTCCGGATTCGGCGTCTTCTACATGACCAACTATCTCTGGGAGGCGCAGAGCGTGCGCGGCAACTGGCCGTTCGCCATCAGCGAGAACTTCTCCAATCTGAACGACCGCGGGCCTGTCAGCCCGGTCGTTCCGCTCGGAGCTGTTCAACGCGTTCAACAATGTGAATTTCGGGAAGCCCAATGCGGATTTTGACGCAGGGTCCGGCGTGTTCGGCTCGATCGGGGGACTGGCGCCGCAGCAGTTCGCGCGGCAGGTCCAGTTTGGCTTGAAGATACTCTTCTAGCGGTACGCGCCTGCATCCGAGCTGGACGCTGTGTTCCGGCCGGGCCGCGGGCCGCTTGCCGAGCCGCCTCCGTGATTGACGCCGGCGTGGCCGGCCTGCCACTGCCGGAACGGTCGCTCGCATCCGGTGCCCGCACGGAGGCGCCTTTGGCGGCACTTGCAAGACTGCCCGGATGGTCCTCCGGAACTTTGCCCGACCAGGATGCTTCGGCGATACACTAAGGGCGACGTTCTCTGCCCGTCAGCGCGGCATTGCCTTTCGGGCTCGACATGCTGGTTCGGATTTTGGGATCTGCGGGGAAGCTGGCGTTTCGGGCGTTGCACTTCGCATCGGCCTTCGCGGCCCTCTCCTTGGCGCAGCTGCGGGCGGCTAGTGCTCTCCATCGCCTAGGCGCTTTCCGCTGCCGGCTTCGACCGGTCAGCCTCCCGCTTGCCTTGCGGAAGTGGGTCGTCAGCCTGTCCCTCGTGATCTCGGGCGCGCTGCTGGCCCAGGATCCCCAAGCGGCTCTGAATCGCCACCTCGAGCAAGCGCAGGTGCATCTGGACGGGGAGCAGTACGGACTGGTCGTCGAGGAGCTGGAGAAGGCGATCGCGATCCATCCGCGGATCCCCGGTGCCTACTACCAACTGGGCCTGTCCCACTGGCATCTCCAGGACATGGATAAGGCCAGACAGGCGTTCCTGAAGGAGTTGGAGTTCGAGCCTCCGGACGCGTATTCCCTGTACTACCTGGGACGGATCGGCCTCAGCGATGGCGATACCGAGCAAGCGGTCGAGTACTTCGAGCGAGTCATGCAGATCGGAACGATCCTCGATGTTCGCGCCCGCCTGGCGAGCGGGTACCTAAGGCTCGGCCGGATACCAGATGCCGTGACTCTCTTGGAGGAGACCGTCAAGACGTGGCCCGAGCAAGGGGAGTCGCATTATCTGCTCGGTCGCGCTTACCAGAGGCAGGGAAGGGCCCAGGAAGCGCGTCTCGAGTTCGAGTTGGCCGAGAGATGGAAGAACAAGCTGCAGGAGGAGATCCGCGGGCTCGTCGAGCTGCGGATGCTGCTGCAGAACCGGAGACTGGCAGATGCCAGAGCGAAGGCCCAGGAGCTGGCTGCGTCCGGCGACCCGGATGTGATGCTCAGCGCTGCGGTCGCGCTCGGGCAGAGCGGATTCCACGCGGAGGCCCTTCCCATCCTCAGCCGTGTCGTGGAAATCCGGCCGCGCTATGCCGAGGCCCACTACAACATGGCGCTGGCGCACGCCTCGATGGAGCGGACCGAGGACGCGATCCCCCGTCTGGAGACTGCGGTGGACCAGCGCCCGGAGTTCTTCGAAGCGAGGATGCTGCTGGGAAACCTTCTGGCCCGGAACGGAAGCCACGATGCGGCGATTCCGCACCTGCGGATGGCGGCTAGAATCCGTCCGAACAATGTCAAGCTCATCGCGTTCCTCGGCCTCCAGTACTTGCAGGGTCGCTTCTACGGCGACGCAGTCAAGAGCTTCCGGACGGCCGTCGAACTCGATCCCGAAAACGCTGACCTGCGATTCCTCCTCGTGGACGCGCACCACAAGAACCACGACTTCGACCAAGCGCTGCTGGAGGCCCGTAACGCGCTGGAGCGGTTTCCCGGCCGGGCCAACAGCCACTACCAGGTCGCCCTGCAACTCGAGAATCGCGGCGAGTTCCGGGAATCTCGGCACCATCTCGAGCAGGCCCTTTCCATCGATACCGGGTTTACCGAGGCTCACCGGTTGCTGGGAGAGGTGGTGCTGCGACTGGGCGACACCAGTGGCAGCCTAGTTCATTTCCGACGGGCGCTCGCCCAGGACCCGGCTTCGGCCCAGGCGTACGCGGGCCTGGGCAAGGCGCTGATCCAACTAAGGAAGTTCGACGAAGCAATCCCGGAGATGGAGACGGCGATCAAGATCGATCCCGGTCTGGCCTCCCTGCGCCTCTACCTTTCGCAGGCGTATCGGGCGGTGGGTCGAATGGATGATGCAAAGCGCGAGGCAGCCGTGTTTACCAACCTCAACAGGGAGCGGGCTCAGAGGCGGGACCGGGACGTGGAGCGCGAGTACGTGCCCGGTGGGTCCGATGAAGACCGCTAGGCGACGGATCGTCGGGCCGTTCCGTAGACTGAGATGCCACTGGGCGGACTCCAGGGCAGCCGCCGCTCTTGGCACTGTGCCCCGCCAGCGGGGCCGTATCAGGGCGCTGCATGCTTCGCGTTCGCCAGTACGGTGGTGTTCGCGGGCTCCAGGGCCCTTGGCCTTGCCGCGAGTGCCCGGCTGGCCCGGTCCGGCCGAGCTAGGATGTCGAGCGCAAGGAATCGCGGAATGAGGCTCAGGTTGGTGGCCGCGGCATCCTGCGCCTTGCTGGGCTCGTTGTGTCTGCACGGTGACGACGGGAGCTCTTGGGAGCGGCGGATTGAAGGCCTCGTCGACGGCGGCCAGCTCGATGAGGCGGCCCGCCTAGCCGGGATCGCAGCAGGGGAGCCGGACTCGGCGGCAGCCGGGTACGGCTGGCTTGGACGGATCTCCATGGCCGGTGGCCGGTTCGAAGAGGCTCTGCAGCACTTCAACCTGGCACGGAGACTCGGCGCGCGGGTTGTTGAGATCGCTGACCCGTGGGCGACGGCCTTGGAGCGGCAGGGGAGGACGCCGGAGGCGTGCGCACTCCTGAGCGAGGCCTCGGCGGCGGAAGAGGGCAGTGCCAACCTCCGATACCGCACCGGTGCGTGCTTGCTGCGTCTCGACGCGCCGAGCGAAGCGTTGCCCCATCTCGAGGCTGCCCGCCGACAGGGTCTCACCCACGCGGCTGCTTCGCTCAAGCTGGCCCAAGCGCGGTTCGGCATCGGCCGCGAGGACCTCGCCGTGGACCTCCTGACCGGAATGACGGAGCAGGGGGCGGACCCCGGGACGCTGCTTGAGATCGGCAAGATGCTGTTCCGGGGCGTCTTGTATCGACACGCGCTCGCGCCGCTGCAGAAGGCTTGGGCTGCGCGGCCGGGCTGGTATGACGCGGGGATGTACCTGGCCCTTGCTCGCTACCAGCTGGAGGACTACGAGGAATGCGTTCAGGTCCTTTCGCGCTTTCCGAGCGAGTTCCTTTCGTCGGAAGCTCGGATCCTCCTCGGATCCGCGCTCGCACGGCACGGCGACACCTCGGTGGCGCGCCAGGAGCTCGAGATCGCCGTGCGGATGGCCCCCCGGAGAGCCGACGGCTACCTGAATCTCGGACTCTTTCACCTTGATCAGGGCATGGGCGAGGACGCTAGGCGGGCTTTTGCGCAGGCCGCGACGAGGGATGCACAAGGTGCGAAAGTCCTTTACCGGGTTAGTCCCCGGAGCAACTGCCGCGGCCTGACGCCTCCTCGGGGACTCCCTGGGGGCGACTCGCGCCAGGCACTCTATTTCAGCCAGCTTGCGGACACCCTGCTCGCCGGACAGCAATGGGGCTCGGCGCTGGCTGTGTACCTGGAAGCGCTACGGATTGACCCTCGGTTGTCCCGCCCGTACGGAGGGATCGGCCTGATCTGCCAGGAGCTCGGCACGGTGCAGGTAGGTCTGGAGTTCGTCAAGCAGGGGCTGCGGCTCCATCCAGCGGACCGTGAGCTGCACTACTACCTCGGATCCCTGTATGACCACCTTTCCGAACCGCTCCGAGCTATCGAGAGCTATCGAACCGCCTTGGGACTGGGTGAGACAGGGGCTGTCCCGGCCCGTTACTGGCTGCGGTTGGGAATGGCCCAGGTAGACGCGGGACAGGCCTCGAGAGCGGAGGAATCCTTCCGGACGGCCCTCGCGGGCGAACCAGGCCTCGCGGAAGCCCACTACCAGCTCGGCAGGCTGCGATTCGGAGAAGGACGATACGCGCTCGCAGAGAGCCTGTTCGAACGCGCGGTGGCGCTCGATCCCTCGCTGGCGGAGGCCTACTATTCGTGGGGGCTTGCCTGTGTCCGCAATGGCAAGAGCGACAAGGGACGCGAGATCCTGGACAGCCACCGCAGGAAGTCGGCACTCCGCAAGGCCAACGCCGACGGGTTGCCATAGGAACCGGCCGAGGACACACGTCGAGCGTGGCTATACCCGCATCGCTGCGGATTTCGCTCTGTCAGGGCGTGCCGCCGATGTGTGGGCTATACTACCCATGGATTTGCCACCGGCCGGCGGGTCGGTGTCCGTCGATGTACGCGCTGGGCCAGCGCGGAGGGATGGCGGCAGAGGGCTGCCCGAACCGTGGTTCTCGGAGCGGAGTCGGAGGCGCGACGTGCCGGGGAATTGGGTCTCCGCAAATGACACCGCCAGCACAGATTCTCGTCAGATGGATCGGCGTGCTGCCGCCGCTCCTATTGCTATCGGGACTGGCGACGCCGGGCCCGTCTGCCGGGAGCGCGACCGACGATTCCGGGCGCGAGATTGACTTCGGCTCCCAGATCTATCCGATCTTCGAGCGGCGCTGTCAGGAATGCCACGGCGCCGCTCAGCAGATGGGTGAGTTCCGGCTCGATTCCCGGGCGGTTGCTCTGGAGGGAGGCGTATCGGGGCCGAACATCCTCCCCGGGCAGTCCGACGCAAGCCCTTTGTTCCAGAGGATTGCGGGGATCGGTGACTTGAATGCCATGCCCATGACCGGCGAGAGGCTCTCAACGAAGGAGGTGGATCTCATCAAGTCGTGGATTGACTTGGGCGCGAAGTGGCCGGAAGACGTCGGAACGGACGCGGCCAAGGCCGGACGGCACTGGGCCTACGTGGCTCCTGTGCATCCGTCACCTCCTGTGGTCGGGCGGGCTGAGGCGGTTCGCAATCCCATTGACAATTTCATCTTGGCCCGTCTCGAGGCCGAGGGCCTGTTCTTTGCACTGGAAGCGTCCAAGGAAGCCCTGATCCGGCGGGTAAGCCTCGATCTCAGGGGCTTACCGCCGCGTATCGACGAAGTGGACGCCTTCCTCGCGGACACGCGACCCGATGCCTACGAGCGGCTCGTCGACCGAATGCTCAAGTCACCGCATTTCGGCGAGCACTTCGGCGGCTATTGGCTGGATCTGGCGCGCTACGCGGACACGAACGGGTACGAGAGCGACGAGCCGCGCACGATCTGGCCCTACCGCGACTGGGTGATCGACGCCTTCAACCGGAACCTCCCCTTCGACACGTTCACGATCGAGCAGCTCGCAGGCGATCTGCTCCCGAATGCGACTGTCGACCAGATCGTTGCGACGGGCTTTCACCGGAATACGATGCTCAACAACGAGGCGGGCTCGAAGAACGACGAGTTCTACGACGCGGCCGTCAAGGATCGCGTCGACACGACCGCCACGGTCTGGCTGGGTTCGACCGTAGGCTGCGCGCAGTGCCACGACCACAAGTACGATCCCTTCAAGCAGAGCGAGTATTACCAGCTCTACGCGGTTTTCAACAATACGGCGGACAGCGCTACGAAGCTCTCGGCCGAGAAGGACGTGTTCGCGGGCGACAAGGACGAATTGCAGCGGCGTATCGACAAGGTCGAAGCTCTGCAAGCGGTCCTCGACGCGCCGACCCGGGAATTGGAGGACTCGCAGCGTGCCTGGGAAAAGGAAACTGTTGCGGGTCTCGATGCCTGGGCGAGTGCGTGGAGAGTCTTCGAGCCCGTCGAGGCCGCAGTCGTCGGCGGTGCGGAACTGGACGTGCTGCCTGACGGTTCGATTCTTGCCGGGGAGCCGACCGGGACCGCCCAGGTCTACGAACTGACCTTCGAAACGGGGCCGACCACCCTGACCGGGCTCCGCATCGAGCCGGTCTCTCACCAGGGATTGCCGGCTGGGGGGCCCGGCTGGGGGGCCGTGGGCGGGTTCTCCCTGACGGGTGTCGAAGCCGAAGCATGGAGGCCGCAAGCGAAATCGGCTCGAGAGGCGGCCCGCCGAAGCAAGCCAGCCTG
>LXNI01001350.1_pt1 | contig 21842 bp, 24 predicted proteins | sample 809091 | NCBI WGS metagenome assembly LXNI01 (sample SAMN04870527, study PRJNA318959) | sponge metagenome | biome: 01000161; feature: marine sponge reef; material: water | host: Sarcotragus foetidus | place: Greece: Milos, Mediterranean Sea | collected 2013-05-29 | depth 5-7 m | reverse complement strand
CAGGTGCAGGCGCTGGAAGTGCACCGCCTTGTGCCAGCCCAGCCACTGCTCGCGCGGCCGACACTGGAACACCCCGGTTTGCCAGCCCAGCAGCGCCACCCACTTGCCGTTCCATTCCGCCACATAGCGCAGCCCGCGCCCCGCGAACTGCTTGAACCCCAACGGGTGCTGCTGGTCCATCAGCGTATCCCAGCGCAGGCGCTCCTCGGGCCGTGCCAGGCGCAACGTCACTTCCTTGACAACCGGCACTTGTGCGGAACCACTCTGCGCGTCCATACTCCAGACATACACGAATGCGCGCAAGATAGTCAGCCCCTTGTCTAACTTATTGAGCCTGAGGTTACGTCATCGAATAAAGAATCAGCCGTGCCTCCCTGCCGAGCAGTTGGTTCCGGGAGTCGGTGCCATAGAAGCATTGAACTTGCGCCGTAGAGCAGGTCTCCCCTCCGGCTCTGGGAACCGACACCTGCGTAGACCGGGTGTCGTCCGGTAACGACCGCGAGACCGCTCTCAGCAAGCCGATCGGCAGTCCCAAGACCTGATACTGCAGCCGGCCCGTCCCGCGGCCCTAGCCTTCACCCGAGACACAGTTTCAGTACGGCGGGAAGCCGTTCGGGGGGCCTTTCAGCGGACGACCCCTGAATCCCCTTGCGGCGGCTACTTACAGGTATGGTATGTCCCGTGACTCACCGCTATTCCTCTTGGCCGATTCCGCGGGATGTCCCGCTCCCACCTACTGGGTGTGGGAAACGTGCTTGAGACCTCGGGATTCGGCCGGGCCCCGCCAAGCTAGTCGCTGTCCGAGCCTCGGCCCCCGTCCAGTCGCGGCGGTAGCGGAAACCCTCTGATCACTGCGCGCGCGCCCAGCCCAGCGAGCGAGGACGACTCGCGAACCACTCGTAGATCTCGTCGGCACGCCAAGCGACCGCCCTCTCGCCAAGCTTGAGCGGCAACGGGAACGTCCCGCTCCGCATCTTGCGATAGATGCTCGCCTTGCTCAATCGGGTGAGCCGCTCGACTTCTCGGCGGCGAAGGATCCTGACTTCCATGTGTAACCTCCCTAGCAGTCACGAAACCGCATGGGCATCCGCCCCGCGGAAACTATAGGCAGGCTACTGCGCATAGGGCGTAGATTGCCCAAATGCACGGGGTTGCTCGCTCGGGCTAGCTGTGGCCGCCACCACCAAGGCCGGGACCGCCGCAGCCGCCCGCAGTTCCAAGGCGGGATCCTGGTACATCTCCGAGGGGATCAGTCTCCCGTTCGTGGGCGTCGCCGATGGTCGCCGCGAGGTCCGTGCGATCCGTGGACTTCCCGGTACGCGGGTACTCAGGCGCTCGCTCCCAGAGGTTGAACAGCTTCGTGACTGCGACAAGGCAGAGTTCGGCGTCCGACACATACGGTGCCCTCCGAATCTCGTCGATCAATGCCTGCTCCTAGCGGCCCAACTGTAGCGTTCCCGGTTCCATGGCATCAGTCTAGCTAGCTGCCCTGTCATCTCGCATGCGCCTTGGCCAGCGATGCTGGCTGCACATCCAGAACCCCCTAAGCCGACACCTCTGGCGCTTGAGCGCTCCCTCGGAGGTTCGGGTCATGCACTCTCCATAGAGACAGTTGCCAAAGCGCGTCCTCCAATGCGACTGCCAGAATAGTATCCCTGCGGCTCAGTACGGATACCAAGTCTTCCGCTGGTATCAGTATGTTCGGTTGTACCTTGAGGAGCTGTTCAAGCCTCGACATAGTCGGGTGCCCGGATTTTGTTGGATCGGGCGCGTGTGTATGAACAGCCCTTAGCAGTGCCAAGAGGTATTCGTCTGAAGCGCTATTCAGCGCTAAGATTAGTGCATCCTTCATTGGCTCTGCCCGTGCGGTTACATCAGAGTCTGGGGACAAGTCGTACAGCCGTCCGGACGTCAGGTTGGGAGAGCTCGATCCGGGCACCTAACCGAGCGTGGCACCTCCACCTCAGCATCGCCCTGATCTCTTGTTCCGAGCGCCCACAAGTCGACCACGCCTTGGCGTAGGGGGACGAGGGGAAGATCGGCTACCCTCGCCGCCGCCAGTGCGGCCGCTTCCGATGGCCTTGTCAAGTTGCTTCGGCAACCAATGCAACGCTGACCCAAGCACATACGATGCACGTTCGTGAACCGGATCAACAACGTCGCGCCGGATTTCGTTCAGTACCTAGTCGAAGCCCGGTACAGCCAGCGGGCAAGCACTTGCTCTCACCTAGGGATCTCGCAGCGTCCGCCCGCCCGAAAGCAAGCTAATCTGCGAAAGGACGGGGCTCAATATGGCCTCGAAGTTCCCACTCGAGTGGGTTCGGATGAGCGCAAATCCACGGATCGGTACACCGGGAATGGCCTCGGATACGGCCGAAATCGCCGCAAGCATCGTCGCGCCTGACGTCACGACATCGTCCACGATGACGATCCTCTCAGGATCGAATGCGGCGGGCGAAACATGAAACGACTTCAAGTGGTCCGCTGCTGTCGGCCGCTTCCCCGACGGGGCGGTCGCGGATTTCTGGACGCCGTGTGTCCTTTCCACCAAGGGGAGGACACAGTAGCCCAGACCTTGATCAAGCAGCGCCTTGGCCAGCATGCTAGCGGGCCACAGAGCCCCCTCGGCGAGGGGTGCGCTCCGAGGCATGGGCACGAGTACTGCGTCCGGACCGAGCACCTCGCGGACGCCGTTCTCATTCCGATGATGGCCGACGTGCTCGGCAATTCTGGAGACCTTGCCCTCGTCCCCTCGCTTAACCGCGTAACAGAACCGTCTGGACCGCTCGCCGAGTTCCCCTCCGCCGCCCCATTTCGGTAGATATGTGAGATAGCACCCGCACCAGGCGTGGCTCAACACGGTCATCCGCTACTAGAACACCAGTTCCGCCTCGTCGAATACGACACGCTCCGGCAACTCGTCCAGCCAGCTTTCCAAGTTGTCATCGCTCAGCACCTCGCCGCCGTGGTTTAGCAGTGCCTCCGTCCAAGCGAAGCCACTTCTCGCCAGTGACTCAAGCAGCAGCAGGTCGCGTCCGAGCCGAAGTGCCTCCCATCCCTGATGCACGGTTCCACTGCGCTCGGACGCAGCCACGATAACCGTGGCGTCCGAGATCAGCGCCATCGTCCTGTTTCGCATCGGAAAGTGATGCCGGAGGGGCGGAGAACCGGGTGGAAACTGGGACAGGGCAGCATGCGATACCGCGATCTCTCGATGGAGCTCCCGGTTGGCCTTGGGATACGCCATCTCGACTCCAGTGCCCAGCACTGCCACCGTGCGCCCGCCGAGATCAATTGCCGCACTATGAGCGGCCGTGTCAATGCCTGCCGCGAGCCCGCTTACGACCGTCACCCCGTTGGACACGAGAGCCCTCACGAGCTTTCGCGTCCGCCTGATCGAATCCGGGGAGGCTACTCGAGACCCCACGATCGAAGCCCGCCGCCCTGACCTGAGGAGAGTGTCGTCACCTGCTACGTACATCGCTTCCGGAGCGAACTTCCTCTCGACCTCGTTTAGTGGCCCCAACAGGTCCTGCGGAGCAAATTTCCGGATCTTGAAGGAACTGTCTGGGTGCATGGTTCCTTGCGAATTCAGCCGAGCCGACGTCGCCCCCTCGGATGGCAGCGGCTATGAAGACAAATGCAGTCTACCACCGCCCGTGGCAAGGACGGGCGGAATCCGGTCATCCACCAGTGCGAGGGCCTTGTCGGAGTCGATCTCCGGATCCAAAAGGAGCAAGTTCCGAAACAGCCCGGGGTAGGAATCACTGAGGCGCTCGTTCCGGTCTCGTCCGAACATCGCGTCTCCAGTGACCGTCCGGACGTACCCGAGAGGATCCGGATGACGTCTCCGGAGCGCTCGGCGCGGCGAGGACCGCGCGGGAGCCGTTTCAGCCCTCCTGTGGTGCGAACGGACGTCCACAACGGCGGTATACTGCACTCGTCACGCAGTCACCTATCATGGATTGAGCGATCTTGGGGTTTGTCCCGTCTCTCCCAATTCAACCCTAGAGGCGTGGACAGATCGCGAATCTTCTCGATGAGGTCTTCGCTGCACGACCGTTCCAACCGCGTTATGTGGTTTGTGTGGGTGGAGCGCTCAGCTTAGGCGGCCGCTGACGCTAGGTAGCGTGCTCGATCGCGTGAACGCGCTAGGGATCAGAGTATGAGCAACGGCTTTCAACGTGCGCTAGACCACATCCGGTCCATTGCTGGATCCGAATTCGCGAAGGGTCGGCTCTTCGAGCGGCTGATGAAGGCGTACTTTCAGCAGGATCCGGTCTACCGAGAGCGTTTCTCGACTGTCTGGCTCTGGTCCGAGTGGGCTGAAAAGAGGCCGGACTTCACCGCAAACGACACGGGGATTGACCTTGTCGCGGAGGAGCACGACGGGGGGTATTGCGCCATCCAATGCAAGTGCTACGCACCGGGCACGCGGATATCGAAAGCGCATCTGGACTCATTCATCTCCGCGTCGGCTCGCGAACCGTTCACCGCACGAACGGTGGTCGATACCGGAGACGAGTGGGGGCCAAACGCGGTCAACACGATCGAAGGCCTGACGCCCGCCTGCGCCGTCCTGCGCTTCGGCGATCTGGAGGGGCGCCCTGTCGACTGGCCTGATCTGGCCCGCCACGAGCCAGAATCGCTGGCCTATCGTGGCGAGCCGTTCAACCTGCGGCCCCATCAACGGAACGCTTTCGACGACGTAACACAGGGCTTTGCCGAGCAAGACAGGGGCAAGTTGATCATGGCCTGCGGCACGGGCAAGACCTTCACCGCGTTGCGCATCGCCGAGTCCGTCGCCGGTGTCGGCAAGAGAGTGCTCTACCTGGTGCCTTCGATCTCGCTGTTCCAGCAATCCATGCGGGAATGGGCGACGCAGCGGGAGGTCCCGCACAGCTACATCGGAATCTGTTCTGACACGCGTGCGGGACGCAACGACGAAGACGCCTCGCTCCAAGAACTTGAGATTCCTGTCACCACAGACACGAACAAGATCTCCGAAAGGCTTCGCTCTACGTCGCCGGATGCGATGACCGTAGTCTTCTCGACCTATCACTCGCTTCCCCTGGTCGAGAGGGCCCAGGATGCCGGAGCGCCGCCGTTCGACCTCGTGTTGTGTGACGAGGCGCACCGGACGACGGGTATCGAGCGCCCCGGGGATAAGACCTCCCCGTTCGTGCTGGTGCACGACGCAAAGAGGATTCGCTCTGCGAAGCGGCTCTACATGACCGCCACGCCCCGCCTCTACACCGAAGGCGCCAAGTCGAAGGCCGCCCGGCACAACGTCGATGTGTTCTCGATGGACGATCCGAAGACGTATGGCCCGGAGTTTCACCGGCTGCCATTTTCCAGGGCTGTTGAGCAAGACCTGCTGTCCGACTACAAGGTCGTCGTCTTGGCCGTGTCCGAAGAGCACGTGAGCCGCGCCCTGCAGGCCCATCTGGCGTCTGCCAGCGGATTGATCAATCTGGACGACGCCGCGAAGATCGTCGGCTGCTGGCAGGCACTGCAGGATCCGGAGAACAAGGGTTCCAACGGAGGGCCGCCTCGTCCCCTGAGGCGCGCCATTGCCTTCACCAACACGATCAAGTCTTCGCAGCTTCTGGAAGAGCACTGGGACGGCATTGTCGAGCGGGCCGTCGCCTTGCTACCTGAGCGGGAGCGCGAAGGGGCGTTCGGGTGCGAGACCCGCCATGTCGACGGGCAACACCATGCCCTCGAGCGCAAGTCCCGGATCGAGTGGCTGAAAGGGGAATCCCAGGGCAGCTGCCGCATCCTGTCGAACGCACGCTGTCTGTCCGAGGGGATTGACGTGCCGGCGCTGGACGCGGTCCTGTTCATGAGCCCGCGCAACAGCCAGGTCGACATCGTGCAGGCGGTTGGCCGGGCAATGCGGAAGGCGGTGGGCAAGAGCTACGGCTACATCATCTTGCCCGTCGCCGTCCCGGCGGGCGTCGAACCGACGGCGGCGCTCGACCAAGAGGAACGCTTCGCTGCGGTTTGGAGCGTGCTGCGGGCGTTGCGCTCGCACGACGACCGTCTCGAGGCGGAGATTAACCAGATCGACCTGAACGTCGAACCGACAGGAAGGATCATCTTCCATGACGTCGACCCCGGCGAGGAGAACGGGAATGGTCAGCCAGGACTCCCGTTTCCGCCCCTAGACCTGCCGGCGGGGGCAATCTACGCCAGGATCGTCGACAAGTGTGGCGACCGGAAGTACTGGGAGACCTGGGCGAAGGATGTGGCGGCCATCTTCTCGCGCCTCGTGACGCGGATCGACGGGTTGCTCGAAGATCCCGAGCACAAGCTGCTTCGGGAGTGGTTCGAGACGTTCCACGAGGAGCTCAAGGCCTCTATCAACGACTCAATCACGCGCGGCTCCGCCATCGACATGATGGCGCAGCATGTCCTGACGCGCCCGGTCTTCGAGGCGCTGTTCGAGCAGTACGATTTCGCCGGCCGCAACCCGGTCGCGCGGGCCCTCGACGGGCTGAGAAGAGACTTCGGCGAGTTCGGCCTAGAGAACGAAACGCGCGACCTCGAAGGCTTCTACGAGAGCGTGCGGCGGCGCGCTCGAGGCCTCGACAACAGCGCGGCGCGCCAGCGCGTCCTGATGGAGCTCTATGAGAAGTTCTTCGCCACGGCACTGAAGAAGGATGCCGACCGACTGGGCATCGTCTACACGCCAGTCGAGATCGTGGATTTTATCCTGAACAGCGCCGACTGGGTTCTGCGGGACGAGCTCGGGCGGTCGCTGAGCGATGAGGGCGTCCATGTGCTCGACCCCTTTACCGGCACTGGCATCTTCTTGGTCCGGCTGCTGCAGTCCAGGCTGCTTCGGGACAAGGACCTAGCGAGGAAGTATCAAGAGGAGCTCCACGCCAACGAGATCGTGCTGCTCGCCTACTACATCGCGGCGATCCACATAGAGGAGGCCTTCCACGGAAAACGGGGCCTCGACAGCGCGTACGAGCCCTTTGGCGGCATCGTGCTGACCGACACCTTCAACCTGCACACGGATCGAACCGGGTTTCCCAGGGACTGGCTACCGGACAACAGCGAGCGGGCCGAACGCCAGCAGGGGTTGCCGATCCAGGTGGTCATCGGGAACCCGCCGTGGTCAGCGGGGCAGAGGAGTTCGGGGGACGATAACCCGAACGTGGACTATCCCGCCGTCGAGGCGCGTGTGGCCGAGACCTACGCTGCGCATTCGACGGCAACCAATAAGAACAGCCTCTACGACACCTACAAGATGGCGATCCGCTGGGCCTCGGACCGTATCGGCGAGCAGGGGGTGGTCGCCTTGGTGACGAACGGCTCGTGGATCGACGGGAACGTGGACTCCGGCGTGCGGGCTTGCCTGGCGGAGGAGTTCAGCACGGTCTACGTGCTCAATCTGCGCGGGAACGCGAGGACATCTGGTGAACTGCGACGTGCGGAGGGCGACAACGCATTCGGCCAGGGCTCCCGCGCGCCGGTGGCGATCACGATCCTGGTCCGCAACCCTGACTCGACCCACGAAGGCTGCCGGATCCTGTACCGGGACATCGGGGACCATTTGAAGCGGGAGGAGAAGCTGGAAATCCTCCGAGAGGCGAGGTCTGTCTCAGGTATCCCGGACTGGCGCGCGATCACGCCGGACCGGCACAACAACTGGATTGGCCAGCGCGACGAGGCGTACCAGCAGCTCCATCCGATTGGTTCAGATGTGGCAAGATCCGGAAAGAAAGACCGAACTATATTTCAGCTGTTTAGCAATGGATTCTACACGGGAAAAGATCCATATATGTATAACCTAGCTCATCCATCGTGTGCCATTAATGCTCGCAAGATGATAACTGAGTACAATGATGCGCTCCAAACTAGACAGCAGAATCCAGAAAGAAGCATTGATCAGATTATACAAGACAGTTCCACTAACATCAAATGGGATGCAACTCTAGTCAATAGACTTAGATCGGGTCGCCGGACTAGTTTTTCGCCAGTTTGTGTGAATGAGGTTGTATATCGACCGTACGTTAAATCTTATTGCTATGTTGACGAGGTCTTGGCAAAGCGGCCCAAGATACGGCAACTAATGTTTCCAGAACAGGACACCCTAAACAGAGTGATTTGTGTGCCAGGAATCGGGTCGACCAAGCCGTTCTCGGTACTCGGGGTCGACACGATGCCGGACATCCAATTGATGTTCAATGGCCAGTACTTTCCGCGATACCGCTTCAAGCGGCGAGACGATCGCCAGCCGAGCCTGCCGGACGACACGCCCGACGTGGAGAGGGTTGACAACATCACCGACGCCGCCTTGGATGCATTCCGGGCGCACTACGGCGACAGCGCTATCACCAAGGATCGGATCTTCGACTACGTGTACGGGGTCCTGCACGCTCCAAAGTACCGGGAGCGCTTCGCCAACGACCTCCTGAAGGAACTGCCGAGGGTTCCGTTCGCACCGGACTTCCACGCTTTCGAGGCAGCTGGCGGCGCCCTGCTGGATCTGCACATCGGCTATGAGAAGTGTGAGGAGTACCCGCTGCGTCTGGAATCAAAAGCATCCACGGCACCGGCATCTGACCAATTCCGGATCGGAACACGCGCAATGCGATTCGCCGATAAGGAGAGGACGGTCCTTGTGGTCAACGACCATGTCCGAGTAACCGGAATCCCGGTCGAGGCTCACCGTTACCAGGTCAACGGGCGGACGCCGCTGGAGTGGTTCATCGACCGTTACCGCGTCAAGAAGGACTCGCAGAGCGGCATTGTCAACGACCCCAACGGCTGGTTCGAGGATCCACGGGACCTGATCACTGCAATCAGGCGCATCGTGCATCTCTCGGTCAGGACCACAAGGATTGTGGAAGCCTTGCCAGAGCCATTCGAGAATGAGGATTGTGTCAATTCAGGAGACCCCGCCTAGAGAGCCGAGCCCCGTGCCGGGCCCGGTCGAGCGCAGTCCTCAAGCGGCTTCGCGATGAGCGCTCGGCTAGTTGGGAGTGGTGGCAAGAGGGCCCATGACTGACCGGCTGCTGTGCCGCGAATGCGGCGTGTCGGTGCGTGTCCCCGAGGCCCGGTTCGTCTGACCGGCAATCCTGTGCGCGGCCTGCCATGGCCAGCTCGGACTCAGCTGGGAGAAAAATTGCGGGGGGCGGATGATAGAAATCATGGCGGGACCGTCAGCTGGAGACTGGCAGTGCCAAGCGTGCGGTCGAACCTGCGGCCCGAAGTCGAAGCTGCCCCCCACCAGTCCCCGGGGGAATCCGGACGGCACGTCCAGGCAAGCCCACTGGTTTGCCAGCTGGCCCTGGATGGCGGCCTTGAAGTTGGCTTCCGAGGCCGCCTTGGGATTCGAACAGGTGCCCAGGGTCAAGGCCAAGGGCAGGGCCAGAAACGCGCGCGGGGTCATTGCTCTCATCTCCCAGTACGCCGTCGCATGGTCGCCTGCAGATCGGCCAGCTCGCGGCCCTCGGCCTCGCGCCGCTCGACATAGGCCCGCTCCAGTTCGAGATCCTCATCAGCTATAATCGCCCTGTTCCCCGCTCCTTTCCTCCTCCGCATTTCATGCTCATCTTTGGACTGGAAAGGACTGGATACTAGCAATGGAGTGGATGGGCAAAGCCCTCGGATCTATTAGTAGGGTTGCCTTTGTGGTCGTCGCAGGTGGAATCGCCTGTACGCTTCTGGTGGCACAGAGTGATATCGATTCGGTTCGAAGAAGCGCGGAAGCGGGGGACGCCCCCGGCGCAGTATAGCCTCGGGACGAGCTACTACCTGGGGCAAGGGGTGGCCCAGGACCGTGCCGAAGCCGTGCGCTGGTTCCGCAAGGCCGCCGAGCAGGGGCATGCCACAGCGCAGAGCAACCTGGGAGTGATGCACTACCGCGGGGAAGGCACCAGTCAGGACTTCGGATTGGCCCTGGAGTGGTTCCAGAAGGCCGCCCAGCAGGGAGACGCTGATGCCCAACTGTGGCTAGGCAAGATGTACGATCGCGGCGAGGGCGTGACCGAGGACTACCGCGTGGCGGCAGAGTGGTACCGCAAGGCTGCTGATCAGGGGCTCGCCAGCGCGCAACGCGATCTGGGAGTGATGTACCACGGCGGGCAAGGAGTCAGTCAGAACTTCGGATTGGCCCTGGAGTGGTTCCAGAAGGCCGCCCAGCAGGGAGAGGCAGGGGCCCAACTGTGGCTAGGCACAATGTACGATCGCGGCGAGGGCGTGACCGAGGACAACCGCGTAGCGGTGGAGTGGTATCGCAAGGCCGCCCGGCAAGGGGACGCCATGGCGCAGCACAGTCTGGGACTGATGTACTACCACGGGGAGGGAGTGCCAGAGGATTTTGTGCAGGCCTACGCATGGTTGAACCTCGCCGCCGCTCGCGGTTACGAAGCGGCCTTAGATGCAAGGGCGATCCTGCGTAAACGCTTGACCCCGCAACAAATTGCTGAGGCCCAAGAACTGACCCGCCGATCATCGAGGGAATCAGAGAGGATCGTTTCTCCAGAGTAAACTGTCCGCCGAGAGCCAATCAGCAGTGGGAGTGGTGTTTTGATCGGTAACCCGGGCAGCATTGTGACAAACCACCATGTTGTAGATGGTTGTGCAAGTCTGACAATCACCAGAGAGGGGAGATCGTTTGACGCGTCTATCCGAGCAATCGACCGAACCAATGACCTCGCACTGATTCAAGCAAATCTAGGCGCGACCGAAGCTGCATCGTTCAGCAGCGTCCCTCGCCCCGCCCTTGGCGAAACCGTTACTACAGCCGGATACCCTCTGGGCGGCTTGCTGTCGAAGGATCTGACTGTAACGCAAGGAAACGTAAGTGCCCTTTCTGGGCCAAGGGATGATGCTTCAATCCTCCAGATCACAGCGCCAGTTCAGCCGGGCAATAGTGGTGGCCCCCTCCTTGACGGGTCCGGGAACGTCGTAGGAATCGTCAAGAGCAAATTGAACGCTTTGGAGGTCGCTCTGGTGACTGGCGACATCCCCCAGAATGTCAACTTTGCGATTCAAGGTGCCGTAGTGCGAGGCTTCCTCGATATTCACGGTGTCTCGTATATTCGGCGAAGCTCCGACAAGGACCTAGCCCCAGAGGGAATAGCGAAGCTGGCCCGCGGCTTGACGTTTGCCGTCCATTGTTGGGAGTGACCTCAATCCAAATCGATAGCACCCTAAGACTTCGACACATCGGGCGAGGCAGCGAGATGTTCCACAACAGCCATCTCACAGCCCTTTCCGCAGCGACCTCCATGCTCAACCGCGGCCGCTACGGCCGCCTCGGCCGGCAACCTCATTGGAAAGGACCACCAAGTCCGCGCGAGCACCTACGGCGACCCCCAGACGGTCCACTGGCAGAGCATGGTCGAAGCCGCCCGGCGTGTCCCCCAGACCGAGGCCCGCATTGGAGTGACCCCGTTTCTGTAGACACTTGAGCTTGCGGCGAGAAGACTGGATCGGAGCCTGACGATCGTAAGAGGGCGAGGTGACTCAAGGTTGCGGAATGCGAGCAAGAGCACCTGTGTCGATTTCAGCTCGAACGAAATTTCAGAGGAATATGTGAACTTCGCGCTGTCCTGAGTTCGGCTCGGCGGGGTGATCGGCGATGTCCAGAGGAGCTGCCGACGCACCACGCACAACGAATCGCTCCCGAACTGTCTGCAGTTGGAGATCCCTGCGTGCAATTTGGTCCCAATATGGTCCCTAGCCTTCATTCAATAACGTCTAAACCGTTTGAAACGAACACGATAGACCTATTCGAAAAAAGGTCTGCAAAACCTTTATTCGTGGGTTCGATTCCCACCCGCGCCTCCATTCCTGTAACTCGTTGAATAGGCATTAATTAGCTGTATTTTCAATCACTTACGTGCGTTGTGGTGAATGCCTGGCCGACGACAATTACCTTGGCCGGCGTGCTGCGGCCAAGCCTTCCCTGTCGTACGCTTCTTGCCGGCCATTATCTGTTCTCCTTTCTGACGCGACGCACCGAGGAACACCGGCGGACAATGGCCACCCACCACCCGCGCTGGCTTCTTGGAGAACGATTCGTACCCAACTGTTCGAGAGCTCGAGCGTCTGCTCGGCTGAATCATGTAGACTTGCTTGCAGTGCAAGCATCCAGTCGTTTGGACACATCATGCACCATTGGGAGGCATGGCCGTTGGCGAGTATTACGATTCGCAATCTCGACGATGACTTGAAGAAGCGCCTGAGGGTGCGCGCAGCCGAGCACAGCCGTTCCATGGAAGAGGAAGTTAGAATCATCCTGCGCGACACGGTGGATGCAGGACGCATGGCCCCTCGGGACCTAGCGAAGTTCACCCGCGAATGCTTCGCGCCTCTCGGCGGCGTCGAACTCAAACCTCCCCCGCGTGGCCCGATGCGCGAGCTTCCGGAATTTTCCTGAGCATACTCCCATGCTCGTCTTGGACACGAACGTCGCGTCCGAACTCATGTGACCCGAACCGACGCCCTCAGTCGCAGCGTGGATCTCGGACCGCGACGCGAAGGAGCTCTATCTGACAGCGGTGAGCGAAGCGGAGCTCCTCTATGGCGTTGCGATCATGCAGACAGGCAGACGACGAAATGCGCTGGAGGCCGCCATGAGCCGATGGTTCGACCAAGGCTTCGCCGATCGGATTCTGCCGTTCGACAGCTCCGCCGCTCGAGCCTACGCGGTGATCGCATCCCGCCGCCGTCATGCGGGTCGGCCCATAGGAGGGGTAGATGCCAGATCGCCGCCATTTCCCGCTCGCACGGTGCTGTACTGGTAACACGCAACGTGCGCGATTTTGAGGATACAGGAGTCGATGTTGTCAACCCTTGGACAGCCGTGCGGACTTCTCGTGAACTGCGGCGTGATCACTGAGCGACACACGCATTCAGGATCCCGTCCGGTTCTGCACTCCGGCAGACAGTGCAAAGAGTGCACATTTCCCGCGGATTGAACGTTTCGCCGGAATCCGTAGTCTGACTACGAGAGCCGTCAAATTATCTGTCACTGCAGCTGGCTAAACCGGGGATCTCGGAATGTGCTGCGCGGGTGCTATTCCGCACGGCCGCCCGCACCGTGGGAGATCGCCGCCGATCCCTGCCAACCTAGGTGCCGAGTCGGACTCCTCGCTATCCAGTACATTTGAGGCGGGACCCTCCGCTACCACTTTCATCTGCACTGACTAGTTCGTGGCATGGCGACCCATCCTGTAGGGAGTCGAATTATTCGGGCAGGAGGCCGCTGGACTGCCTGCCGACCCCCCGTCTTGCTGCCCGTCCGCATCTTGTCCCGCCGTTTCCTCGCGCTCTCCTTATTTCGATTGAGCCGCGGAGTGATCATCCCATAGGGCACCCCGTGCCAAGATTGTCCCGGAATGCGTTTTCATGGACGGCAGTTGGGCTGAGCTCATGAGATACTTGTATTACAGTAGAGTGCCAAGGAGAACTCGCCATGAAGCCCGTGGCCCTTCGCTTGCCGGATGAAGTCGCCCAACGCCTGAATCGGCTGGCCGCCAGAACTGGACGCAGCAAGACTTTCTACATGATCGAGGCCATCCGGGAGCACCTGGACGACTTGGAGGACTTGTACCTCGCCGAGCAGCGCCTGATCGATATCCAGGCCGGGAAGTCTCAGACAGTCCCGCTGGAAGAGGTGATCGAACGCTATGGCTTGGAGAGTCGAGATTGACCGCGCCGCCGTGCGCGACCTAGACAAGCTCGACCGACAGGCGGCGCAGCGCATTTTGGCATTTCTGCACGGCCGCGTTGCCACGCTGGACGATCCGCGCAGCCTCGGCGACGCGCTCAAGGGTTCCCGACTCGGCGAGTTTTGGAAGTATCGGGTAGGCGATTACCGGATCATCACCCGCATCGAGGACAGTGCTTTGCGTGTCCTGGTGGTGAGGGTCGCCCGCCGCGACAGGGTGTACAGGTGAAGGGTCACATGGCACTGGGAAGACATGGCGCCTTACCCGGACGGCTTGGTTTCAATGAAAGAGATCCGGTAACTGCCTTGAGTCGCCTGTAGTCGCCTATGTTTTCAATGACTTACTTGCGTAGCGCCGAGTCTGGAAAGCGCCAGCTTCGTGTGCACTCGGAAGCTTTCGAGACAATTAGCGAGCACGTAGAACGAAGAAAAGGTCCGAATTTGGGCCGACGACGAGAACATCGGTCGGATCCTGAATGGGCCACGCGTCCCACTCGCTATCGAACTGGGAATCTGGAGTCTTAGCCCCCCATCGAGCCCCCAAGATACGAAACCTCTTCAACCCTGGCCCAACGCGTTCCGTTGGCTAGGCGCCCGGGGGACTCGATGCTGACCGACATCGTCCTTTCGGAAACCGTACTCGTCTCGGTCACGGCAGCTGTCCGACAGGAGCTCCCATGGTGGAGTTGATGCACACTCGGCTCTGTGCTGTGCGGCTACTAGAATAGCCGCGCCGACACGCGTTGCTAGCCTGACCTGTAGGCAAAGACGCCATCCCAGCCATCTACACAATCGTCCTCGACGTCTACCCAAACTGGATGCGCTTCGCGGGCGTGGGCGCGCATTTGGCGTGCCGCTCCCAAGGACAGGTCGACGACTGCATCCGAACGATCGAGCGCGAGGGCGTCCGGGAACGCCGTACAGCCGGCAACCCGTCAGACCGCTTGGCCTACGAGATCTGCGTCAATCCGGGCAAGCTCGCGCCGGCCAAAGATCCGACCGGCCATCAACGCTGGCAAGAGCTTCCTCAAGCAGCCCGGCGGCCCCCAAAGCTAGCCGACGAAGGCCCCGACGCCACCGTCCGGAATCCGGAAATCGCCCGATTTCACGACAATCTGGAAAATTCAGGGAGTCCTTAAGGAAATCTTCAAGCTGTCGTCGAACCATAGCCGAAGAACCGAAGGCAAGGACAACCCGCTGCAACCGGAAGCGCAACGCTTTCTCGAGGAAGCGACATACACGGTCTACATGCGGATGTGGATCAACGCACACGCCCCGGACCAGATCCTACCTTGTATCAACATGTTCGATCTGCCGTCACTACGGATGGTTCGGGAGCAGATCGAACTGCCGAGGAAAGAGCCTCAGACGCTGTCCGCGGCCGGCAAGCAACTTCGGCAAATTGCCAACGATCTGTATCAGATGCTGGACAAACAGACGCCTCCGTACAGATTCAATAGAACCCAGATCGAAATACATGAGAAGGACGAGCCAGATGGCATCGTCGCCCTCCTTGAGGCCGAGCCGCTGGCCGGATATCACGGTTGAGACGTCGACATTCTTGCGATGCATGCAGATGCGCCCACATGAGGTCACCACAAGCTCCTCGTTCTGGAAGGGGTAGGCTAATCCGGCAGGCCTTGGTAAGCCTTGGAGAGGCTCTGTAGCGTTCGCCAGGGCGGTGCATCGCGAGGGCCTGTTGGGGCCGCTTGGTGTTGAGTTCCCGCACGAAGGCATCGAAGCTGCCCTGCTGCTACGGGATGTTGCTGCGCGTTCAAAGAGCAGACCTGTTTCGAGTGATAGGCGTTCTGCACTGCGCCGGCATGCCAGACGCATTGTCTTGCAGGCGGTGCACATGATGCTGGACGGTGGCCCCGAGAGGCCCTGGGCCGAGGGGGAGTCCCGCGGTAGCCACAGTATCTTCATCAGTCGCAATCTCGACTGCGGGGTGCTATTGGCGGGCCTGGCTTCCTGCATCACATCGCCCGCCCACTCCGCATATTGGCCGCTCACCGGATGATTCCGCCCGCAGGCAAGAAAGATGATCGGCCGGGTGGGTGTCACAGGGTAACGTGATGCTAGTGCGCGACGGTGGTCGGTACGATCCAGCGAGTGGCGGGACGGAGTCGGCGTGGCGATCGATCGCGCCGGGATGGCGCTGCCGGTGTGCTGTGGGCTGCCCTGCATCGTGACGCCTTTGCTTGGAGCAGCGGTGGGAATGAATCTCGGCTGGCTGCTTGAAGGGTCGACGGAAGCGTTGCCGCTGACCGCCTTGATCGGGACGGCCGCTGTGAGCCTCGGACCCAGCTGCTGGCGACGGCGCCGCCGCAAGCGTTGTCTGGGTCTGTTCGCCGCGGCGAACCGCGTCAACCTTCGTCCCTGCCGCCAGTGGGTGCATTGCGAGACCGGGGAGCCTGCCGCATGACGCGTCGATTGCTCCTGCTGCTGCTGGCTCTGGGGCTGTGGCAGATCGCTTACAGCCAGGTCCATTGCAGCTTGGAGCCGCCGGATTGCCAGGAAGGCGCGTGCGATCTCTGCCACCTCGCCGATGTCTCGCCGCTGGTCTCGGGCTCCTCCCAGCTGTGCTTGCCGCCACCCACTCCGCGACCTGCCGTAGCGCCAAGCCAAGGCGCGACCGTCCGGCCGCCCTTAAGGCACAATCGCGGCCGCGCCCCTCCCCACTGAGACTCGTCGAGTTGCTTCAACCGGCTCCGCGATTGCGCGAGCCGGTTGTTAGGTTTGTGTGCGAGTGATGGGGGAGACTTTCGATGAAACGAATACTGTGCGCCGTCGTATCGGCGCTGTTCGCGGTATCCGCGATCCACGGCGAGGAAACCGCCGCTATCGAGGGCCAAGTGCTTCTCGCGCAGACGGGTGCGCCCGTCGCCGGGGCGACCGTCAATCTTCTGGAGACGGGGGCCTCGACGATCGCCGATGAACAAGGGCGATTCCAGTTCGAGGGGGTACGGCCGGGCCGCTACCATCTCTACGCTCACATCGAGAGCGCCTTGCGGGGCGTCTCCGAAGCCATCGAGGTTGTTCCCGAAAGTACGGCTGGAGTGCAGTTGCTGCTGTCGTTCTCGACGCAGAAGACGCAAATCACCGTCAGCGCAGCGGGGCGGCCCGAGTCCGCCTTCGAGGCTCTCCAGCCGACGCACTCGCTGACCGCGCTCGAGCTGGCTCGCGCGGCGAACATCGCCGCAGGCCTGGGCGAAGTGCTCGGCAATCAGCCGGGCACGGGCATCGCCCAACGGGGGTTCGGGCCGGGCTCGTCACGCCCGGTCATTCGCGGCTTCGACGGCGACCGGGTTCTGATCATGGCCGACGGGCTTCGGACCGGTTCCATCTCGGCCACCTCCGGCGACCACGTCGAGACGTTCAATCCGCTGTCGTTCGACAGGCTCGAAGTGGTGAAAGGCCCCGCGACCCTGCTCTACGGCAGCAACGCCATGGGAGGAGTCGTGAACGCCGTCAGCAGCCATGCGGGCTTCGTCTCGCATCCGGACGGTCTGCAGGGCTACCTCCAAGGCTCGGCGGGGACGGGCAACGCCCTGGCAGGAGGGGCGGCCGGATTCGATTACGCCGGCGGCAGCTGGCGGATGTGGGGCGGGGCTAATGGCCTTCGCAGCGGAGACTACGCCACGCCCCTAGGCGATGTCGAGAATTCCCGGACCCGGGCCACGAACGGCTACGGCGGCTTTGGCTGGTTTGGCGAGCGAGCCTTCGTCAGCGTCGGAGTTCGCGCCAACGGCGCCAAGTACGGGGTTCCCTTCGCCGGCGAGTTCCACAGCCATGGCCATCACGAAGAAGAAGGCGAGGAACATCACGCCGCGGAGGAAGAGGGGGACGAGCATGCGGAAGCATTCCCGGACGCGATCCGACGCCGCTTCACGGGCGCTTCGGCGGCTGCCGGCATCCATGCCGACCTATGGCGGGGCGGAGCCTTCGTCGCCAACTATTCCCACTCTTACCGTGCCCCGGCACTCGAGGAACTCTACAACGTCGGGCCGCACGTCGGCACGCTGATCTTCGAGGTGGGGGATCCCGGCCTCCGCGCCGAGCGCGGCAATGGCATCGACCTATCCCTGAGGCAACAAGTCGGACGCGTCGATGGCGAGGTCAACCTCTTCTACTACGATTTCCGCAACTTCGTCTTCCCGTTCGCAACCGGCGAGGAGGAAGACGGGCTGCCGGTGGTCCACTTCGTGCAGCGCGACAGCCGCTTCAACGGAGCCGAGGCCCGGCTCGGCATCGGCTTGCGTCAAGACTTGCGGCTCAATCTCGGGGTGGATTTTACGGACGCGAAAGCGACGCTCACGGACACACCGCTGCCGCGAATCCCGCCGCTGCGGGGCCGCGTCGGGATCGAGTACCAGCGCCGAGGCTTCAGCATTCGGCCCGAACTCTTGCTGGCGGACCGGCAGAGCCAGACGCTCGAGGCGAGGGTCGGACTCGACCGCGCGATGGCGAGTTACGCCTCGGCGGACGCGAAACGGTTTGGGTGAGACGGTGACGAAAGCAGCCCGCTCAATCGACATTGTCGTCGTCGGCGCCGGCGCCGCCGGTGTCGGCTTTGGTGCGACGCTACGCGACCTCGGAATCGAGAACTTTGTGATCCTCGAACGCTCCGCTATCGGCGCCTCATTCCTGCGTTGGCCGCGGCAAATGCGCTTCATCACGCCGTCGTTCAACAGCACCCAGTTCGGCGTACTCGACCTCAACGCCGTCTGTCTTGACACCTCACCGGCCTACTCGATCGGCGTCGAGCACCCCACGGGTCAGGAATACGCCGGCTATCTGCGAGGGGTCGCGAAACACTTCGACTTGCCGGTGATCACCGGAGTCGACGTTCTCTCGGTCGCGAGGACCCCTCGGCTCAAGCGGTTCCGGGTGAAGACGAGTCGCGGCGACATCCGCGCGCGGTTCGTGGTCTGGGCGGGCGGCGAAATGCAGTACCCGAAGACCAATCGCTTCCACGGCGCCGAGCTCTGTCTGCACAGCTCCAAGGTGATCTCGTGGGACGATCTCAGCGGCGACGAGAGATGCATCATCGGCGGCTCCGAGAGCGGCGTCGACGCCGCCGTCGGGCTGGCCGCCGCGGGTCGACACGCCGTCGTCTTCGACGGCGAGGAACCGTGGAACCGAAAGAGCTCGGACCCCAGCCAACTTTTGTCGCCCTTTACGAAGGCACGTCTGAATTCGGCTATTGACTCGGGTCGGGTCACGCTGCGAGGCGGCTGTACGGTCATCGGCGTTCGCCGCACGGACAACGGCTATCAGGTGGCGCTCGAGGACGGCGAGGTCGTCGACTGCGCCGAGCAGCCTATCCTGGCCTCCGGATTCGTCGGTTCGGCAAGCCTCGTCCGCCCGCTGTTCGATTGGCGAGGTGACAGTTTTCCGCTGCTGACGGAAAACGACGAGTCCACCGTGACGAAAGGGCTCTTCCTAGTCGGGCCGCAGGTGCGCCAAGACGATCTCATCTTCTGTTTCATCTACAAGTTCCGCCAACGCTTCGCCGTGGTGGCCAACCAGATCGCCCGCCGCCTGCGGGTGAGCACGGAGCCGCTGGAGGAGTACCGCCGCTACGGAATGTACCTCGACGATCTATCGTGCTGCCACGATGAATGCGCATGTTGAAGGGGCCGTGAAATGCTCCCGACGCCAATTCGAACGGTGGTTCTGTTCGGTAAGGAAAACGTCGGCAAGACGCAATTGGCCGCATCGCTGGCGGGTGCGCCCATCACTGCCTCGAACTTCCGAGGCGCCACCGTCGGCTGCGACTCCTACCGAGTGGATGACTGGGAGCTGATCGACACGCCCGGGCTGCTACAAAGCTCCGACGTTGAGACAACCCGACTAGCCTTGGAGCGGCTGCGTGGCGATGATACCGTCCTACTGGTTGCCCAGGGAACCGCGCTGGATGCGGAGTTGGCCGACCTGCTACCGTTCGCAGCAGGTCGACTCGGCGCACTCGTCGTGACCTTTCGGGACCGACTCGCCCGGCAGGAGGTGGAGTCGCGGCTGGGAGAGCTAGCGCTCCGGACGGGTCTGCCTGTGGTCGCGGTGGACGCTCGACGGCTAGACGCCAACGATCGTCGAAGGCTGATGCAGGCGCTGGAGGCGCCCAGCCCGGTCCCCGCCGAAGCCGGTTTGAACTTCGGCGATCTGATCGTCCGTCCGCGTCCTCTTTTCTTCGAGCGCTCCGCCCTTGGGCCTTTCTGGGCGCTGCTGCTCCTGTTGACGCCAGCCTGGGTTGCGGTGGACGCCGCCAACCGTCTCGCGGATCAAATCGAGCCCTGGGTCGGCGCCCTGACTGGGCCGCTGGCCGGGTTGCTGACAAGCTGGCCGCAGCCGCTTGAGGCGATCCTGGCCGGCGACTACGGCTTTGTCACGATGGGGCCGTTGCTCTTGGTGTGGGCAACTCCGGTTGTCGTGCTCCATGCGCTGCTGATAGGTGCGTACAAAGCGAGCGGCCTGCTTGATCGCCTGACAAACGCCATGAATCCGTGGCTGCGGCCGTTCGGCCTGACGGGCCGGGAGTTGGCGCGGGTCGTGATGGGTTTCGGCTGCAACGTGCCCGCAGTCATCAGCGCACGCGCGTCGTCGGCTTGCTCGCGTGTCGTATGCGTCTCAGCCATTGCTTTCGGTTCAGCCTGTTCGTATCAGTTGGGGGCGACGGTTGCGGTCTTCGCCGCGGCTGGACGACCCGATTTGGTCGTACCCTACCTGCTTTATCTTGGCGCCACGACTCTCGCCTACGCCCGGCTCATCGCGCCGCAAGCGGCTCGTTCTCCCTTCAATGTGCTGTTGACGGAGGGCCGGGTCTCCTTGGCTTGGCCGCGCCCGAGGGCCATCTGGCTTGAGGCGCAGGGCGCCGTTCGGGAATTCTTTCGCAGGGCCTTCCCGGTCTTCTTTGTGATCACGGCCGCGGCTTCTTTGTTGCATTGGCTGGGCGCGCTGCAAGCTGCGTCGGCCGTCGTCGAGCCGGCGATGGCCATCTTTCGATTGCCCTCGCAGGCGGCCCTGGCGGTGGTCTTGGCGAGCGTGCGCAAGGACGGCATCTTGCTGCTCGCGGAGCCGGGCGTCGCCGCAAGCCTGAGCACCGTCCAATTGTTGACGGCCGTCTACCTAGCCGGCGTGCTGCTGCCTTGCCTGGTCACCTGCTTGACGATTGCGCGCGAGCAGGGCCGCGCGTTCGCGCTGCGGTTGGTGGGTCGGCAGGCTGTGGCGGCCACCGGGTTCAGCGCTTTGCTGGCTTGGGGCGGAGCATGGCTGTGAGCCCGATCTCCGGCGCTAGCCGACGCAAGGGGCAAAAACTGCTGGACCGGCAGTGCTGGAACTGGGGCCGGGACATCGTGCGTCCGGAAGGCAACCTCCTGCTCGAAGCGGGCTTTTTCAAGCGGCGGCCGCCCGAAGGAGAAGCAGGATCGAGCTGCTACACGCTCGCGCTACCCGACGGCGACAGCCTGATGTTGTGGGGTTTCGGAATCCTGTACGGAACGCCGCGGAAGGGTGGCGTCTACCTCAACCGCTACCAGTTTCGACCCGTTTGGCTGCCGTCGGAGGCGGTCCAAGAGCCGATTTGGAAGCCCGCCACAATCCCGACTGCACAGACGCCTCCGTCGCCCCGCGTACCGGTTGACTTGACCGTCGCCGCCATTCGGCGCATGGCGGACTACGAGGAGTGGGCACTCGCGCGCTGCGGTCTGGAGTCTCGTCGCACCGTCCTGCGCCGATGGAAACGGCATTCCAAGCGACTGCCGCCCCAGGCGCTTCCCCAGGCTTGGCGCGCGCTCGCCGACGGGATCGACGACCAACTGCATAATCCGAAGGAAAACGATCACCATTCCTACGCGAAAAAAATCAGCGTTCCAGTCTGAAAACGATCGGGCGTTCCGGGCGGGTACGGCCGGAGCGTGGAGCGTCGCGGCGTCTTCGGGGATCAGCGACCTTCTTTCTCGAAAGGAGGTTGCGATGCCAAGACGTCGGATCGCGAAAATGCGCTGGAGCCCATATTGGGGACTCTCGCTTTGGCCATAGCGAACTCCTCCCCGGGAAGGAACTCGTCCCTCTGGCTGTTGGCCGCGACGCTCCTGCCCTGTCCTATGAGACAGGTTCGGCGTTCACAATAATCCGGAACAGG
>LXNI01001349.1_pt1 | contig 21855 bp, 19 predicted proteins | sample 809091 | NCBI WGS metagenome assembly LXNI01 (sample SAMN04870527, study PRJNA318959) | sponge metagenome | biome: 01000161; feature: marine sponge reef; material: water | host: Sarcotragus foetidus | place: Greece: Milos, Mediterranean Sea | collected 2013-05-29 | depth 5-7 m | reverse complement strand
CGAACAAACTCTGGGTTACAATCTGTCATGGGTAAGGTCTCCTTCGATATCGGCTTAACTACCTGAATTATATCGAATTATGGGGGGCCTTGCCCGTCTTATTCATGCAATATTCGGGTTAGTAACTAAACCCGGTTGAATTGTCAATGTCAATCGAAAATTGCAGACTTCCGGGGAAGCGCCCTGTCGCCCGTTTTCGGCGCACCCTTTAGCCCAAATTGTCTTGTATATTACATTTCCGCAAAGCGATTGTGCGTTGCTGTGGATTTAATATGTCAATTCGCCGCCAGTGAATTGTTGTTTTGTTGCATCGGGGTCTTAAACACGTTACGCTCAGTATCCGATAGTTGGAAAAAACGATAAAAATACATTATTTTCAATAAGTTAGCATCGAACGTACAGCAACGGAAATGAATAAACAATGAGCAGAATTGAAGTAGCGTCGGAAGTCACCGGCAATGTCTGGAAAATCGAATCCAGTGTAGGCGACCAGGTCGGTGCGGGTCATGTGTTGATGATCATCGAGTCAATGAAAATGGAAATCCCCGTAGAGGCGGAGTGCAGCGGGACCGTCGCCCAGATCCTGGTCAGAGAAGAGGATGCCGTAGAAGAAGATCAGGTGGTCGCCATCCTTGAAACCTGAAGGAAAGAGCCTGGGCCGTAGCGTTACTGGTCCACTGGCCTTACTGCTCAGTAGAGGTTTCCACCTCATCCTCAGAGGTTTCTTCCGCCAGCACATCTTCCATGGTTTTGACAAAATCATCGAATATATAACTGGTAACCCTGTAATCCCAGGTGTTCAGGTCACCATATTCCGTGGTATCCCCTTCGCCGGGTGAGACACTGAAATGAATCCAGTGATTCTTTTCGTCTTCCTCAGCACCCTCTTCAGTCATGCCCTGAACGGTTACCACGGTCCCGTTTTTGAGTGTAAACAAGGCCGTGTCCGGTTCCTGCCAACGCTCCGGGTTGTGCAGTTCCACGTCTTCCAGTCTTACTTTAACCAGCGCCCGGGCGGGTTCGTTGATGATAGTGGGGTACTTCAGTGTGCGGTCCGCGGGCAATTCCTGAAAACTGAACTCGCCATCTTCACCCCGTAGAAACGTCAATTCATTACCAGAGGTCAAAAACTTTACGTTCGATACGTCCTCGGCTTCCACATCGATGATGACAGGCTCAACCCAGTCACTGCTTTCCCTGTCAATCACCAGGGATTTGTCGATCAGCCAAACCTGATCATCACCCGGCTTGCGGATATAGCTTCCCCTTCTGGCGGATGAAGTGTCACCCACCAGCACGGCATATTGCTCATCTCCTACAGTCAGGGTTACCAGTATGGCTTCGCTGTCGTCCTGCTCAATATCATCCACTCCGAGCCGGGCAAAATTCTCCGGTCGAGAGGTCTTCTTCTCCTGTAGTTTTGCCTTACCCAGTTGACTGACCAGTTCTGACAAATTACTGGTGTCCGCGGGATAACCCGCTTTCTCCTGGACACGCCACTGGCTGTCCTCCAGGGCCAGGGTTACGGTATTGCCCCGGGATTTCATTTCAACCTGATCGAGTTCAGCAATATTGATGCCGGGAAACAATGCCACAGGACCGTTTGCCGCCGGCTCATCTTTTGCCACAAACATGGCAATCGCACCCATGACGGCAATAATAACAACCAGTATCAAAACAACCTTTTGATTCACTATGGCATCTCCTGTCGACGATTCACACGAATATAATTCACAACAAGCAATATCAGGGTCATCAGAATCGGGATCAGCGCAATATTCAGGAATTTCAGAGTGGAACCCAGAACCTCAATATCGCTGTCCAGCTGATGTCTTACTTCTCTTAACTGCCTGCGTATCTCCAATTTCTCCTGTTGAAACAGAACCAGTGCTTCTTCCTGTTCCGGGGTCAATACCAGCAGGTTGTTTTCGCTCTGACTGGACTCGAGATCACTCAGTTTCTGTTCCGTCTCCGTCAATCGCGCCTGCAGATCATTGGCTTTTTCCAGGTAACTGGCCTCCGCTTCACGGCGTAAATCCTGCACCACATCAAAGGGCCGGGAAAACCTGCCTCTGGAACGTATACTGATCAACGATGCGTCACCAGAGAGATTATCCAGCGCGTTGATCACCATATCTCCATTATTTGCCCAGGGGCTGGCAATTCTCTGTCCGAAGAATTCCTGTACCTGAACCCACAGCCTGTCAGTGAGGATGTCGGTGTCCGCGACCAGAATGACATTCAGATTATCTGTTTCCGTCAGGACGGTTCCTTCTGTTACTTCGCTTTCTTCGGATCCTTCTGTTCCTTCTGTTCCTTCGCTATCTTCCAACCCCTCCGGAAATGCGCTGGGGGCACTGCCGGACAAACGAGCGGCAACCAGGTAACTTTCTCCGGTGGGTTTGAACCCCTGCATAAGATCATTCGGATCACTCAGAAACTGAAACTGCAGCGCTTCCATGGGCATGGCATATGTACTTGATGAAATCAGCGGTTCGACTTGAACAGAAGCATCCTCCGCCACATCCAGAATGCCCGCGGTAGACAGATTGATACTCTCCAGAGATGAAGTGACGATATCATCCCGGGAAAAGTTATCGCCTTCCATCCCCAGAATCGCCAGATGCCGTACCGGTGTCCCGTCGACACCACCTACCGCCAATGCGGTTTGCGAGTCACCCAGAATAACATCACTCCGCATCGTCACACCCCAGGCTTCGGTCAACCGGTCCAAGGTTGAAACCTGTATCGATGGCGGTGCGGGCATCATCGGATTGGCCTGTACCGGCCTGTCCGTTTCCGCCAGCGGGTCTATAAAGGCAAGCAGTCTGCCGCCACCCATGACAAACTGATCGATGGAAAAGAGCATTGCTTCCGATAGTTGTTTCGGGTGAATCAGCAGCAGGATATCGATCTCCGCCGGGATTGTGTCCTCTGGATTGATTGTCTGCACGGTAAACAACTGGCTCAGTTGATCGACAACCATCCAGGGCGGTGTCATCTGATAGGTCTGCATGTTCATGTTGCCCTGAACCTCCAGAGAAGACAGCACACCAACCACCGGCTTCTCAACAACGGAAAGGCTCTGAATCAGCTTACTGATTTCGTATTCCAGAAATTCCTCTTTTTCCGGTTGAAAAAACGGAATGACCTCCTGGTCATCCAGCGCGTTGGTCGCCGCCAGTCCAAAGTACAACTCTTCGCCCGCGGTGGACACGGTGATGCCCTGCAATCCGAACTCAGCCGCCTGGTCTTCCGCTTCAGAGAATGGTTCAGGATCCACTAACGACAGGTTGATTTTGCCGTTTGCCACAAGTTCATACTCCTCCAGCATTTCCCGGACACGGGTAGCGTAGACTCTAAGGGATGTCAGGTCCTCACTGCTTTTCTCGGAGAAGAAAAAATACAGATTTACGGGTTCGTCAATGGACTCCAGGATCTCACGGCTGCCGTCGGAAAGCGTGTATAGATTGTTATCGGTCAGATCAAGCCGCCAGCCGCCAAACAGCACATTATTCAACAGGGTGAACATCAAAAATCCAAGGGCCAGAAGACAGAGTCCCAGGCTGGAATAATATTTCTTTTTCATCGCTATTCTCCCTGCTTAAGGTCGACAACGACCATGGTTGCCAGTAGCCAGAATACAATCATCGACACAAAGTACAGCAAGTCCCTGAGACTCAGCACACCCTTTGAAATTGATGAAAAATGCGTCAGGAAACTCAGACTCGCCAGCGTATCAACCAGCATCGCGGGGGCCCATCCCTTGAATACAGACAGCACCATCGGAAATCCCGCCAGGACAAACATAAGACACAAAACGCCGCACAGGATAAACGCAATGACCTGACTCTTGCTGATAGCCGAAGTGCAGGACCCTATTGCCAGAAAGCCGCCGGCCATCAGCCAACTGCCGATATAGCTGGCCATAATCACGCCGTTATCCGGTTCGCCCAGATAATTGACCGTTATCCACATGGGAAAAGTCAGTATCAAGGCGATGCCGGTGAAAAACCAGGCGGCCAGAAACTTGCCGGCCACCACATCCAGTCTTTTTATGGGCAATGTCATCAGCAATTCCACTGATCCGGATTTTCTTTCCTCCGACCAGAGTCTCATCGATACCGCGGGTACAAGAAACAGGTACAGCCATGGGTGAAAACTGAAGAAAGCCGTGAGGTCAGCCTGGCCGCGCTCATAGAAGTTGCCGATATAAAAAGTAAAAACACCGGACAGCATCAGAAAGATGAGTATGAATACATAGGCTATAGGTGTTGCGAAGTAACTGGCGAACTCCCGCTTGATAATGATGTGAATCAACGTTTTATCAAACATGATCGACTTCCTCCGTGATCTGGCGGAAGACTTCATCCAGTCGACCTTTCTCCTGATATAAACCCGATACAGCAAGACCCTTGGTGCTTACCCCTTCGATCACTTTGGCCAGCAACCCATTCTGCTGGTCTTGCGGAATGGCAATGAGTTCAAGTCCATCGACCTCGACTTCTGAAACACCCTGCACACCAGCGAGAAATTCCGCGATGGACTGCACATCCGATTCACTGCTGGCATTTAAGGTAATCGCCTGATGATAGCGGGACCTGGCTTCCAGTTCCTCCGGTGAACAGTCCGCCACTATTTTGCCGTTGGCGATGATCACTGCCCGATTGCAGACCGCGGTGACCTCTTCCAGTATATGTGTCGAGATGATTACAATCTTGTCCTTGGACAGACCCCTGATCATCTCTCTCACCTGATGCTTCTGGTTCGGGTCGAGCCCGTCAGTCGGTTCATCCAGTATCAACACCTCCGGATCGTGGAGAATGGCCTGGGCAAGTCCAACCCGTCTCTTGAAACCCTTGGACAGTGTTTCGATACGCTGGTCAATCACAGAGTGCAGAGACAATGTTGCTACAACCCTGCTCACTACTGTGTCGACATCGTCACCGGAAAAACCTCTTATTCTGGCAATGAACCGCAGGAACGAACGCGGCGTCATCTCCTCATAACAGGGTGCACCCTCCGGCAGGTAGCCTATGTGTTTCTGTGCCGCGAGTGTGTCTGTTTCTATATCGCTGCCCCAAATACTGACAGATCCGGAACTCGGTGACAGGAATCCTGTAATCACCTTCATCGTAGTGGACTTGCCAGCGCCATTGGGTCCAAGAAAACCCAGTATCTCACCGGGAACTACTTTGAATGAGATGTCATCTACCGCAACCAACTCTCCAAACAGTTTCTTCAAATGAGTAATCTCGATCATTTTTTCCTCAACTGAAAAGTTATTTCCATCGCTCACAGAAACTAACCATGCGTTTATGGAGCGATAATAAAAAACCCGCTATATTAAACTATCTGAAATAATTGCCAAACAGCCAATTGAGACTTTTAGGGACCTTTTATTACAATGACACCACAGGCCTTTACAGAACACATTCTTGCACAGGCGCCTGGCGCTGTAATATTCGACCTGGATGGGACTCTGCTGGATACAGAACCCTTATATTCTGTCGCTTCCCAACGCGTACTTGATCAATTTGGCTGTATTTACACCCCGGAACTGAAGAAACGGTCCATGGGCGGTTCTTCCACCCGGAGCGCACAACTGGTTTTAGACGAATACGCTTTGCCTATATCAGCCAGTGAATACCTGACACAGCGTGAAATACACCTGTTGGAACTATTTGCTGATGTCGGTGAAATCGATGCCGCGGGTCAATTCGTTACCGCAATCAAACAGGCAGGTATCCCCCTGGGATTAGCCACCAGTTCTCATGCAGCCATAAGAGATCTGAAACTCGGCGACCGGCCCTGGGCTGATTTTTTTGACGTTGTGATCAGTGGAGATCACCCGGAATTATCCAGATCAAAACCCGATCCGGACATATTTCTGTTGTGTGCGGACCAACTTCAGGTGGCGCCGCAACACTGCATCGCATTCGAGGACTCACCCAACGGTGTTGAAGCGGCAAAACGCGCTGAGATGCAGGTTTGTGCCCTGTTGAGCCCGTACGTGGACAGCCAGGATCTGTCCCGGGCAGACTATATTTTTTCGAGTTACAGGGATTTATGTGCATTTATTTCAAATTGGTCTTAAAAAACTATTGACACCAATCAAGCCATTAATATAATTCGCACCGCATGGCGTGTCCTTCCCCAACGTTATGCATGAGATCCCCATCCTCTATCCCTCTTTAATGGTTGGGGATCTCTTTTTCAATCCTGTTAAGATAGATTTCAATAAAACAACTATCTCCCGGTCTTATGAAAGGAACCTGCCTTATCACTGGCGCTTCTTCCGGCATTGGCGCAGCCCTCGCCCGGAAGTTTGCTGACCAGGGATTCAATCTCATTATTACCGGGAGAGACCAGACATCGCTTGATGAGGTCAGGCAGACTTTTGCCAATCCAGACAACGCCCAAATCGTTACCGCGGACCTGTCAAAACCGGAAGGCGCCAGCCATTTGATTGCAGAGGTCGAGAAGCTCCGGTTGCCGGTGGATATCCTGGTCAACAACGCCGGGATCATACTTAGAGGAAACCTGAACGATCACTCCATTGCAGTCATCGAGGATCTGCTGCAGGTCAACACCCAGTCTCTGACCCGGCTGACACACCATTTCCTCCCCGGCATGATCACCCGTGACTGTGGGAGAATATTGAATGTCGCCTCAGTAGCCGCTTTCCAGCCCATACCTGGCATGGACATCTATGCGGCAAGCAAGGCATATGTCCTGTCACTTTCAGAGTCACTGTCGGAACAACTACGTGGAACCGGCGTCTCCATTACAGTACTCTGCCCCGGTGTAACCAGGACCCGGTCAACCGAACAACTGGCTGACGCATTACCCTCCCTTCTTGTCAGTTCACCGGATGAGGTGGCGGAAGAAGGTTATGAAGCCCTGATGGCCAGGGAAACCATCCGGATTCCAGGTGCTCCCAACAAAACCGCCGTCATGTTGTCACAGTTGCAACCGCGGTCGATCACCAGGCGGATTGGCGGTATTATTTCCCGGTTGGCGCCTTAAACGACGCCCAGTTCCCGCAGCCTTTCATTCAGGTAGCTTTCTGCCGTATATCGTTCCGAGAGCACAACCTCCGGCCTTGGATGCAGAAATATGGGAAGAGACATTCTGGACTCCTGCATGTCTTTTCCCCGGGGATTAATCACGCGGTGAGTTGTCGATGGAAAATAGCCTTGGGAAGCTTCCTGCAACATATCACCAGTATTCACCACTACCTGGTTGATGTCGCAGGGCACCTCATTCCAGTTTCCATCAGTACCCAGCACCTGCAGACCCGGGGCGCTGGCGACAGGCAGAATTGTCAACAGATTGATGTCTTCATGGGGAGCAGCGCGCACGGCGCTTTCATTTCCGGTGAGCGGTGGGTAGTGCAGAATCCGGAGCAAGGTCATATCACTGCCGACGATCATGTCTGACAATGGCTCACTGTAACCATCCGCCAGTTCCGGCAGGGAGTGTTGCTCAATCCAGGACAGCAGAGTAGCGGCAAAATCATGGGCGGCACGGTAGTAGGTCATCAACTCATCCCGCAGGTCTTCGGGACATTGACCCCAGGTATAGAAATGAAAGTATTCCTTGATGTCCTGTTCATCAAATCCCTTGGCAGACTCTGCATCGGCCATGGAAAAAAACCCATCCTGGGTATCCCGCTTCAACACATATGAGGATGGTCTGCTGCTCTTGAAAAAGTCAAGCCAGTGTTCATAAATGGATGCGATCAGGTCCAGATCAAGCGGATGATTCTCCAGAACGCCAAAGCCGGTGTTGCGCAGAGATTCCACAAATCGAATGTCTGTTCCTTCGGCCTGAAAATCCAGTGCTGACAGTTCCATGATGCAACTCATCCAATTGATAGAAACAGACCGGCGATCGCTGCACTCATCAGATTTGCAAGTGATGCTGCGAGCAATGCCAGTAAACCCATTTGAGCAATCTCCGGACGTCTGGTCGGCGCCAGAGTCCCAATTCCACCCAGCAGAATGGCAACCGATGCAAAGTTGGCAAACCCACAGAGTGCGATCGTGATAATGGCCTGCGAATGTTCACTCAGGTCTGCCATGACGCTGGTAAAATTGATATAGGCGATAAACTCTGTAAATACCAGTTTCTGGCCTATAAGGCTCCCCGCAATCTGTGCCTCTTGCCACGGGATACCCAGCGTCCAGGCAACCGGCAACAACACATAACCCAATACCAGCTCAATGGATAACCCATCGATACCGACCACACCGCCAACCCAGCCAAACAACCCATTCAACATGGCGATCAGGGCAGTAAAGGCAAGCAGCATCGCACCGATATTCAGCGCCAGCTGAAGTCCGGACAGCGCACCACTTGCTGCCGCATCAATGACATTGACATAGGGCTTGATGTCTTCCTCTTCCAGTTCTTCCAATGAATTCTTTGGTGCTCCTGTTTCCGGCACCAGAATTTTTGCCATCATCAGACCCCCGGGAGCAGCCATGAAACATGCAGCCAGCAGATATTCCAGGCTGATGCCTATGAGCGCATATCCAGCCATGACCGAACCCGCAATGGAGGCTAATCCACCCACCATGACGGCAAACAATTCTGACCGGGTCAACAGCCTTATAAAGGGTTTGATCACCAGCGGCGCTTCTGTCTGCCCCACAAAGATGTTTGCGGCCGCAGACATGGATTCCGGTCTGCTGGTTTTTAACGCGAATTGAAGCGCACCACCAATAATCCTGATGACCCATTCCATGATGTGCAGGTGATACAACACGGCAATAAGCGATGCAAAAAACACGATGACCGGTAACACCTGGATGGCAAATACAAAGCCAATGTTGTTCCAGCCCTGATCACTGAGGTTGCCGAACAGGAAATCAATGCCGACCGTGCTGTACCCCAGAATATTGGAAACGCCTTCTGCCAGGATGCTCAACAGTTGCTTGCCGGGGGGGAAGTAAAGGACGAAACCACCGACCAGAGCCTGTATGGCGAACGCGATCAGCACTGTTCTCAGGTTGATGGCGCTTCGATTGGTGGATAGCAGCCATGCTATTAGTAGGAGGCTGATGATTCCCAGGAGGCTGATCATGTTGGGGTCCTGTTTTTTGGGTGGTTTGTTGGATGGGGGTCCTTATGATAACGGTAATAGTATCCTGATGTGTCAGAATGTGATATCCGGTATGAGATTTCTGCTGTATGGTAGTTGAAATGAATCAGGTTGGTTGTAGAGGACACCTTAAACAAGGGTGGTTGTGGTTACAAGTTGGGGGTGTCCATCAGAACAGTACTCTTTCTAACCAATATATTTTGCGGAGGATAAATGCACGAAGTACACAAGCAATTGAATGTCGATGAAATTGAATACGACACCAATAATCCCAGAATAAAAAAGGCGTTAGAAAAATATGGAGAGAAATTAACCGCTGATCGCATTCATTTTGCCCTACGGTCAGCTGCAGATGGAGATCAAACCATTTCATCTTACAAGAGCTTGCAAGACTCGATTCGTGCCAGTAGGGGAATTGTGTCCCCTATAAGCGTGATTGAAGAGACTGATGGGGGATATGTCTGTATTGACGGTAATACCCGCCTCGCAATTTATAAACAATTCCGCAAAGATGAGGTTGCTGGGGATTGGGCGACGATCAAAGCCAATGTACTACAGCAAGCAAACGAGAAGGACATAGAGACAATTCGTGTGTCAGCACATCTCGTAGGTGCAAGAGAATGGCCTGCCTATGAGAAAGCCCGTCATCTTCATCACCTATACCATCAAAATTTCATGTCTTTTGATGAGGTCGTCGCGCTGTGCGGTGGCAATAAAAAAGATATAGAAAGGCAAATAGATGCATATAACGATATGAATGAGTATTACAGGGATGTGGTTTCTGATGACACAGCTTTTCACATAGATAGATTCAGTGGTTTTGTTGAACTCCAAAAGCCGAAGGTTAAGGAATCAATTTATGAAGCCGGTCTTGAAATGTCCGATTTTGGCGAATGGATTCGTGATGGGAAAATATACAAACTACAAGATGTGAGGAAACTACCCCAAGTCCTTGGTGACGATGTAGCTAGGGACATATTTCTGAATGGCGGACCCCGCTCTATAGAAAATGCCTTAAAACATCTTGACCAGAAGGAAGCACCTGAAGACAACAAGCTAACCCTTTCGAATGCATCAATGTACCAATTGGCAAGAGCGCTTTCACGCCGTATCAACGATCTGACTTTTGCCGAGTTAGGAGGACTGAGGAATGGAGAAGATGATGCTGTTACCGAGCAACTGGAAACTCTTGATAATTTGTCCTCACTTATTGGTGAACTACTAGAAAATGTCAGAGAGTGAAACACATAGGAACCTGATTGAGCTAGTAGCAGGTGCGTTGGCAGAACGATATCCAAGAGTCAAAATGATATGTGATATTCAGCAGAACCCAGGTGACGAAGTACCACCAAAAATTGGTAGTTTTCGTCCAGATGTGTATGGTACTGATAACTACCGCCAGACAATTATTATTGCAGAAGCAAAAACTGACAAAGACATTGACAACCGGCACACCGAACAACAAGTAAAAGCTTTTATCAAATATCTTGAGCAATTTGGAGGAACAGGTGTGAAATGCCTGTTTGCGCTGTCGGCAACCTATTCTGGAGCGGACCTCGCAAGAACTATACTTCGGATAAATTTCGCAACCTCAACCATAAGGAATTTAGATATAGCTGTGTTTGACGGCTTGGATTTTTGGCTTATGAAGACGGAGAATAGGAGAATCAGTTGGCATTTAAACTGAGAAAACCACCGCCATTATCCTCTAAGCATGACGCTTATCCCTATCAACTTGATGCTGTCAGAGCAGTTCAATCTTTACCCTATGCGGCGATTTTCCATGAGCAGGGATTGGGTAAAACAAAAATAGCAACCGACCTGATTTTGTTGTGGTTGGCTGAGGATGTTGTGGACACTGTTTTCGTGGTTACTAAAAAGACATTGGTGCAAAACTGGGTTGATGAGTTATTTACTCACTCACATATTACACCCAAAGTTCTATCAGGTAATCGTCGAGAAAACAGCATTGCTCTGAACTCGCCAGTACTGATTTACATAATGAATTATGAAGTTATATCAGCAAACCTTGACCTCCTTCAAATGTTCCTCTGTACCTGTCGTGTGGCTGCAATACTGGACGAGAGTCAGAAGATAAAGAACCCAAATGCTGGTCTTACAGTTGATTTTCATTCCATTGCAAACAGTTTTGTACGCCGCATCATCATGACCGGCACCCCTGTAGCCAACAGACCATACGATATGTGGTCGCAAATCAAGTTTCTTGATGAAGGCGCTGCACTAGGACCATCGTTTTCTCAATTCAAGGAATCTTTGGATTTACCATCCGAGCATCCAGACCAGGACTACGGGATTCGCTTGTCCAATGTTATGACCAGGATTAAGCACTTTACTGTTCGTGAAACCAAGCAATCATCAGGACTGGTGCTTCCAGATAAAACCATTTTGACTCATGCGGTTGACATGGCATCCAGACAGTCTGCCATATATGCCAAATACAGAAATGAGATGGCATATGATTTTGAGGTCAATGGAAATTTCAATGTTGACAATGCGGAAGTTGTTTTGAAACGGCTGTTGCGTCTTGTACAGTGTGCATCGAACCCTGTCTTGGTGGACGAGTCTTACGATGAACTCCCAGGAAAATTCTTAGCGCTAGTTGATTTGCTGAAAACCATTGACCTTCTGTCAAACAAAGTGATTATTTGGACTGGGTTTATCGCTAATGTAGAGTGGTTGAAGACCAATCTCACACAGTACAAACCTCAAATAGTACATGGTTCGATGACTGTTGCTGACAGAAACGAATCCATCAGGAGATTCAAGACAGATACCCAATGTAGGGTACTGATAGCCACACCAGGCGCCGCAAAGGAAGGACTGACACTTACAGTAGCGAATCATGCCATCTTCTATGATCGCGGCTTTAGCCTGGATGACTACCTTCAGGCGCAAGACCGCATCCATCGAATCTCGCAGACTGAAGATTGTTCTGTCCATAACCTGATTGCCACAAACACCATAGATGAGTGGGTGGATACCTTATTAAATGCTAAGCATCATGCTGCACGATTGACACAAGGAGATATATCACAAACAGATTTCGACTTGGCCTTTACGCATGATTTATCTGGTGAATTAAAGCAGATTCTTGCACCAGACCAAAATCACAAGATAATCAATTTGTAGACCCAAGCATGTTTGCTATCTGTTCGCTATATTCCTTCAATTCAGCAAAAGGAAACAAACAATGAGTGGAGATTCCCAAATAACAATATTGGGTGAGACCATAATAGTCAGCAATGACTACCGGGATATACACAGCATTAAATTTTTGGAAGAGAACCCGAGGGTTTATGCCTGTACGCGGGAAGTACCAGGATTTGATGAACAAACAGATGATGAGAAACAAGAAATAATATACCAAAAACTCATTGAAGAGCCCAGCGTCCAAAACCTAATCCCCGACATAAAGCGTCATACGGGACTAATTGAACGTATATTGATCCGTGCTGACACCAACAGGGTAATCGAAGGAAATTCTCGATTGGCAGCTTATCGATATTTACACGATAAATATCCTGAACAGGATGATCTTTGGGGTTTCATTCCATGCGATATTGTCAGCAGCCTGGAAGATGATCAACAGACAGCGTTCCTAAATCAAATTCATGTGAAGGGGAAAACACAGTGGTCTGCTTACGAAAAAGCGAATTTTGCATATGTGCGTAGAGTCAAATCAGGCTGGGACTGGAAAAAAATAGAGAAGGTGTTTGGCGAGTCTAAACAAACTCTCATGAAGAGGGTAAAAGTCATCCAAATGATGGTTGATGAGAATTGTAATGATCGTTCCCGTTTCAGCTACTACAACGTTCTGGTATCCAATCCAGAAATAGCAAAAGGGCTAAAAGAAAAGAAAGGTCTGCGCGAAAAACTCATTCGCTCAATAGCAAGCACGAGTAAGCAAGGAGGGGAGAAACCTGATGCCGAATTCACTGCTCAGGAAATGAGAAAACAAATTCCTGCGATATTGAAAAAGCCCAAAGTTCTTAAAAAATACATAGCTGGTCAAATTGATATGGACGAAGCATATCAAACGGCAAGGGTCAGCAATGTTGAAGAGAAAGTAAAAAGAGCAGATGAGCACCTTAAAGATATAGACCGTCGTGATATAGAGCAATTGGAACAAAAAAGCCTAAGTGCCCTTAAACAAGCTGTGAGGAAGCTATCTCGTGTAGTAAAGCGAATAGAAAAGATGGTAAATAGCTAACACATACTGTAGGAAATACACTGTCTTAAAAGAGAAGGAATACCCCATTGAGACTGAGCAAGAAGATGGTGACCTCTTTAGCCCATAATCACTAGAATGCGATTATAATAATTTTCATAGTATGAACAAAAATTCTACAACACTAATAACTTGGTTGTAGTGCTGCAACATGGTGAGGTCAGTTTTGGGTAATAACATATTACTACTGGAACCCGGTTATCGTAATAAATACCCTCCATTAGGTCTGATGAAGTTGGCAGCGTATCATCGTGACCGAGGCGATCATGTACATTTTATCAAGGGGGAATCTGCGGCTATTAGGTTGCAATCCTGGGACCGTGTATATGTGACAACACTATTCAGCTTTGAGTGGGCACGCACATCAAAGGCTATTGATTTCGCCATCCTGGCGGCAGGCAATCAACCCGAACGGGTATTTGTTGGTGGCATTGCCGCTTCCCTGATGCATGAAGAATTTGTTAAAGAACCCCGATGGGCCGGGGTCCGTTTTATCGCGGGTTTACTCGATGGACCACCAGCAACGTCACTGCAGTTATCTGCCATTGACGATGACTTTGGTGCCGATGATTGTACCGGCACACCAATAGAAGAAAGAATCCCCGATTACAGCATTCTCGAACACATTGACTATGAGTATCCAGTCAATGATGCATACTTTGGTTATTCCACTAGAGGCTGTATTCGCAAATGTCATTTCTGCGGGGTTCCCAAGCTGGAAGGAACACAGAAAGAAATGCCGCCATTGTCAAATTTGGTCAATGGCATTACTGCTGAACATGGGGTCAAAAAGGACCTTGTCTTGATGGACAATAACGTCACCGCATCGTCTCGTTATGAGGACATTATTGCTGAAATCCGTGATCTTGGATTTGAGGCAGGGGCCACTATTGAGCGTAATGCCAGACAAGTAAAAAGACGTGTAGATTTTAACCAGGGTGTTGACGCTAGAATCCTGGCAAAGTCATCAATGTTCCTGCGAGAAATGGCGACTATCTGTATTAGTCCATTACGCATTGCCTTTGATCATATCGGGGTGCGCAAGGTCTACGAAACTGCCGTCCGTATGGCCAGCGACAATGGTATCACGTCACTCTCCAATTACATGCTGTACAACTTCATGGACACGCCAGACGACCTTTATCGGCGGATGCGATTGAACATTGCATTAAACGAGGAACTGGGAACCAGAATATGGTCGTTCCCCATGCGCTACCAACCAGTCACACTTAAGGACCGTACACATGTGGGCAAACACTGGAACCGTTACTATATTCGATCTTTCCAGATTATGTTGCAGGCAACTCATGGCGTTGTGAGTGGTAGTTCTTCGTTTTTTAATCATGCCTACGGTGGTGACGAGAATGAGTTCAAGCGGTTGCTGAGTTATCCGCATGGGTTTATTTTTCATCGCGAGCATTACGAGAATGGTGCTGGCAAATCTGTACGAGAGGAGTATGAGGCCATCCGGCATCGGATGACCAACTCACAACAGGACGAATTGCTCAACCTTCTTGCTGCCTGTTCCGGCGGGGAGATTGCACGGGCAGACCAAGTAATGCGACTTGCAAAGTCGCATAGTGTGGATGCACTGGTAAGGCAGGCTCTCACCTTTCATTTGCTGGGCACAAAGTCAGACTCCATTGCCGACTCTGAGCGGATTGTCTCAATGTTTCCATCTCTTAATCCTGACCCAGCTCTGCCGACGGAAGAGGAATTTGTTGAGGATGCAGGCTTGTTTGATCCAGAAGCAGGCGACAATGAGGTAGGTGGTGGCGACATTATTGCCCGGTCGGTAATCAACCGTGCATGAGTCTAAAGTTATTGGAGAAGGTAGTCACGGGTTGCAGGCTGTGGTCGGCTCCGACATATTGGCCATGGTGACATCCGGGATATATACCAACCCTCTGGCTGTCTACCGTGAATATATACAAAATGCTGTGGATGCAATTGCAAAATCCGATGACCCTGACAACGGGCGAATAGATATCTCAATCAACCCTGTACACCGGCAAATGAAGATTCGTGACAATGGACCAGGGTTAACTCTTAGCCAAGCGAAGCGTGACCTGATTCCAATTTCACTCAGCTTAAAACAACGCGTGGACAATAGAGGGTTCAGGGGGATCGGTCGTCTCTGCGGGCTTGCTTTTAGTCAATCCATTACTTTTCTGACCAGGAAAAGTGAAACAGCCCCTCTGACCAGAGTCCATTGGGATGGTAACAACCTACGCGAGGCTATTAGTAAACGGTTGTCTGTAGACAGAACCCTCTCGCATTGTGTCGTTGTAGAGTCCCTGCCTGGGGATAGCTATCCTGAAAATTTTTTTGAAGTCCAAGTTAACGGGGTGTCTCGATATGCCTCTGGTGCACTGTTAAACCAGGATGCTGTAAGTAATTATATTGGCGAGCATTGCCCTGTTCCTTTCAACCAGTCATTTCCATATTCGGACTGTGTAGACCGATTGTTTGCGCCGGGCAACAAACCATTCAGAGTTGCCGTTCATCTCAATGGAGAAAACTCATTGATCGCCAGGAGACATGAAGACAGGCTTTTTTTATCTAACAATGTGGTCGACCCGTTGACTGATTTCGAGGCTATCGATATACCATTAGCTGATGGCAGTGGGTCAGCAGCAGTCGGTTGGATTGCCCATTCTTCATATCTTGGCGCTATACCCCAAAAAACGGGGGTCAGATGTTTGCGAGCAAGACAGGGCAACATTCAGATTGGCAGTGAAGATGTCTTTGACCACCTGTTTACCGAAACTCGGTTTAATCGCTGGTGTGTTGGTGAAGTCCATATACTGGATACAGGTATCATACCTGATAGTAGACGCGACTACTTTGAACCCTCTCCACGTCTTCGACATCTTGAAAATCACTTGTCGGCACTTTGCCGTAATCTGGAAAAGCGCTGTCGAGACGCATCAAAGAAACGTAATGTCTATCGCCGTGCCCAGTTGTTTGTGGAAGATGTAAAAGCCACCTTTGAACTTGCATCTTCCGGTTACCTTGGCAGAACAGCGTCACAGAGATTGGTGGATAATAAACTCGATGAATTAAAGTCGTTTCGCCTGCAATGCAAGCCCAAAGACAGATTTGAAATCAGCAACGGGCAATTGGATACACTAGAAACTACACTTTCAAGTTTCCGGGAGGTCAATAAGCTTCCAGTATTGCAGGGAGTAAAGCCAGACGAAGTGCCTGCCTATGAAAATGCCTTTCAGGTAATTTCTGAGATGGTGAATTCACCCGCTGATGCCAAAGAGATGATTGAGGCGGTTTTAGCAAGGGCTAAAGATTAGTTTGATAACGGACATATTCTACTTTACCCAGCAGCATGGTGCATGGTGGCTGTTTCTATGTAAGCGGTCAAACTAGGCAGTTTTTGCAATTTCCTCTTATGTAGGAGGTAGTCGTGGGCTCGGTAGAGGTCAGAGCGTAGTGGTTGGTCTGCAAACAGCGTCTTTCATATCCGTGGCGACAATTCTATGACACGCTGCGCCAAGTGTTGACTGATGCGTTACAGTACATCAACTAGGTAAGTATAGGGCTCAATGAAGATGATGCTTTGAGGTTGTGGATATTTGAAAAATCAATACAGAGATGGCACTGCGGTTTGAATGAACCCTAATGGGTCTGGTACTCTTCTAAATTCCACGCCCTCTCTTTTTGAAAGGTTTGGCGAAAAATAAAGAGTGGCCTGGTCCCCAAGAACAATACTATGGACCTACTTCTTACTTCCGAATTCCGCTTATATTCCAGTCTTGTTGGACAGGGAATCTGGTCGTGAATCCATTAGTAACGTTCATGCTTGGCAATATCTGTTTAAGCAGTGAGTTGATATGAACATGCATGTAGTTGGACATCACCTTCAGGTGACAGCCTGGGAAAAAACTCCACAAGACCCAGACCGGGATGCATACGCGAGGTCTGCATTCAACAGGTATTATTATGGAGTGTTTCTAACTGTACGGGATATGTTTCGAAAAATGGGTTTACATTGGGAAGAAATGCGACACGCATCTTATCCAGAAACCCTATCTGGTCATATTACAAAAGAGTTCCGTAAGGCTGAGAAAAAGGCACGGAAAATTAATGACTATGAGCTTCAGCAAAAAATTCATAAAGTTAAATCGTCCATAAACGCGCTGAAAGATTTGGTTAAAACAGCAAATCAGATTCGAATAGTCGCAGACTATGAGCCTGACGAACAAGTTTTATTCACAGGTGAAACTAGATTTTCCCTAAAATCGGTTGATGTTAATGAGGCTCATGATTGGGGAAGTAATGCGAAAATATTGTGTGGAAGCATTTTGCCAGTTTGGGAACAAATTAATGTCTAAATCTAAAAAAATATCGGATTTTCTTAATGATGCTGGATTTGATCTCGTGGAACCCGTTATTGAGGGTTACGGAGGTAATAGAAGTTGTGTTGTTTACTTACAAGTCAAGCACGACGAGAAGGGAAATCAGCGCCCGTCAAATTACAAGATAGGTAAGATAGAAAAAGAGATTAATTCAAAGTTCGGTGAAACGACCTTCGTACTATATCGACAAGGAAATGAAGACATCATTAACAGTATAAAATCACTGTTAATGCGACGGTTTCCAAACGAAGTACGGAATGTCTTCTCGTCACTCAACGATCGTCAAGTATCAGTATGGATTGAGCTAAAATCAGTGACTACTCACGAGCATTCTCAGGATTTAGAAGATGCTACAAAAGAAATCATTGAGTTTTCTGGATTAGAGTTAATCAACTTTACAAACATTTCAGAGATGAGGTTGCCAACTAAGACAGCTTGTTTGTCAATCATCCGCAGAAAATCACCGATAACTGTCAGTGATCTTGAAATTGAACTTCGGAACAAAGGATTCCAGTTTCCGGATAATGCGTGGCTGCAACGCAATTTGGACCGATGGCGTAAGACTGACGAAATATTGAGGCAAAATAGCGGCACTTACATAATGACACTAAAAGGACTTAAGTCCTTGGGTTCGGGAAGGAACCGCAGAAGTCAAGACATAAGACGTGCACTTGATATGGCTAACCTAAATGTCTAAGCTAAAGTAGTGGGAGCTTCAGGCGAGGGTGTGCATCATGCCCACATGCCAAGGTCAGCAATAGAAGGACCCGCCGTGTTCGGCGGTGCTCCTTCGAATCACCGCCGAACACGTCGGCGCTTCTGAAAGGTAACTTTGCTAAATGAAGCTCCCACACCCTAGAACAACAAATTTGGCATTTCTTGCTGATTCACCAACTGAGTTAATTCAACTTCTCGGGAAAGACTGTGGCATTAATGAAGATGAATTAATAAATAATTATTTTGGCATAGGTCTCCCACCAGTCACATCAATAAATGCATTGTCAGTAATGTTTGGATATAACCCAGGTTTTGTATGGTCTATGATCCATAATACAAAAAGACATTACAGAACTTTCACCATACCCAAAGGGCGAGATCAGAGGTACATAACCGCCCCGAAAGTTGCTCTTAAGACCATTCAGAAGTGGTTGGCTGTACATATTAGCCAAAAATGGGAAAGTCCAGATGATGTATTCGGTTTTGTGCCTGGTAAATCGCATATCCAGGCCGCAAGTCGCCATCTTGGTGCAAGATGGATCGTCTCAGCTGACATCGAAAATTTCTTTCCGACAGTCTCTCGTAAAAAAGTGGGGCAAGCTCTTCGGCAACTAGGTTATCAGGATGAGTTTAGCTTGAATGAATTCACTTCCCTGTTCTGCTTTGGGAACGGTCTTGCCCAGGGAGCCCCATCAAGTCCGGTAATTTCAAATATTGTGTTGAGAACTCTTGACAAGAACCTCAGCGATTTAGCTACAACAAATGGCTGTACCTTTACCCGATATGCTGACGATATTGTTTTTTCCGGTTCCGATGGTTCTCCTGAGAATCTCCTAGAACAGATGTGTACCTTGATTACAGAGGATGGATGGACTATCTCCAACAGCAAGAAATACATTGCTCGGTTACCTAATAGACTGAAGGTTCATGGGCTACTCGTACATGGAGAACGCATTCGTTTGACTAAAGGTTACAGAAATAGACTCCGCGCTTACCGGCATCTATTGTCTGTCAAGAAGGTGAAGGAGTCAGATATTGCTTTGTTCCGTGGCCATTTGGAGTACGAAAGATCAGTTGAGCAATTTCAATTCCAATAAGAAATCTACAGTTGGCAATAGCAAATTAAATTGGACACCTTCTTGGAGTGAACCCAGATTGTTGAACAGTAGTACGATGAAATTTATATGTACCCTAGCCCTGCTCTTTACCCATAAATCTGGCTGGACAAGTTGAGCTGATTTGTTTTCGATTCATTCATCCCTTAATTCGTAAGCGTGCAAATCGGTCAGCGAATACAGCAATCGTCCCGTCACGGTCTTCCCCCAATCAAATCGCCTGAGACCGATCACAAAGAAGAGTTAAGGTCTTAGAGAGAATTTTGAAAAAGATCTACTGAATGGATTGGGTTCCATTGATGTACTATCATCGGGAACCGTGAACTAGTACTCCGAAAATGCGCCAGTTCTGGCCTTAAAATACAACTCTCTGGAACCCGAATCACTGCATGCGTCATGGTCACATTTAATTCCCGATGACCCGGGTATTGCACTGGACATTGGCGCTGGAAGTGGCCGTGACGCTAACTGGCTGGCATCAAAAGGATGGGATGTGATTGCCGTTGAGCCATGTTCGGAGTTTCAACAGTTAGCCAAAAAGAACAGTCATGAAAACGTCATCTGGATGGATGACGAACTGCCAGACCTGAAAAAACTTCGTACTGCCGGCCATCGTTTTAATTTAATACTCTTGAGCGCTGTATGGATGCATGTGTCGCCCAGTAAGCGGGAACGTGCCTTTCGGATCGTCAGCGAATTACTGGCGCCTGGAGGGATTTTGGTTTTCACGTTGCGTCAAGGAAAGGATGAGCGGGAAAATCTCGAGAGAGGTTTTCATCCAGTGAGTCATACTGAATTGGAACAATTTGCCAGACAACGTGCACTGGCACAGCCATTTTTTGCCAGCTTAGACGATTATCTCAACAGAGATCACATTAGTTGGGAGATCATGGTCTTTCAATTACCTGACGACGGCACGGGCAGTTTGCCACTGTTACGGCATATCATCGTCAATGATGATAAGTCAGCGACCTATAAATTAGGTTTATTACGCACATTAATCCGCATTGCAGAAGGTGCTTCGGGAATGGCAATCAGAAGTACTGATGACACTGTTGAAATACCTTTCGGATTGGTCGGGTTGTATTGGCTTAAGCTCTACATACCGTTGGTGTTGCAACGCAATCTTGTCCAGAGTCCAAGCCATAAACCATCAGAGCAAAGAGGGCTGGGTTTTGCAAAGGCAAAACACTTCTATCAGTTAAATCAGCTTTCGCCGTTTGATCTGCGGATTGGCTCAATCCTGGGAGCAGAGCATGCCCGCCTGGTGATTGGCGCCATCAATGACGCCTGTAGCAATATTGAGCGGATGCCGGCAACACACATTACTTTCCCGGGCAAAGATAATCAGGTTTTTACCTGTCAAAGGGAATCAGTACGAGCAAAGAAAGAAAAGTTTTGGCAAATCAACAAACAGAATCTGAGTCAATTTGGTGTTTTCAAAATTCCGGCAGATTTATGGCAGTGTCTGGGACAATTTGCCTGTTGGCTTGAGCCTACTATCGTTAACGAGTGGGTCAAGCTGATGCAGGGTTATGGGATTCGTTACAACAATACGGTTTATCACGATGCTCTGCAATGGGATGAAGGTCGCCGTGATACATCGCCAGTACGTGAACGAGTAAATGAGCTTCGGCAGAATGGCGAGCACATTCATTGCGTTTGGACAAATAAAAAACTTATGAGGGAGAGTTATGAGGTTGATCATTGCTTTCCCTGGAGTCGATGGTACAACAACGATCTCTGGAATCTCATGCCAGCAACCGTACGGGCCAATGGTCAAAAAAGCGAAAAGTTGCCATCGGCGCCCTTAATGCATGCATCCAAAGGTCGTATCTTGGACTGGTGGGACTCAGCCTATATCAGTGGAGACCTGACAGAACAGTTCTTGATAGAAGCTGAAACCGCATTACCGTTAGTTGGCGATGGCACATCGAATTTAACTGTTATTTTTGAAGCATTGATGCACCAGCGAGCAAGATTAAAAGCTAATCAGCAGTTGGTAGAATGGGCCGGGTTAAACTATTGAAGCATCCCAGAGCCTTCAGCGTGCCAAAAACCCGTCCTGCCGCTGTCGCGGAGCAAACAGGTCGGCTTACCTGGATTTTCTTCGTCATGTTTGATGAGAGCGTAAGAACGTAGAAGAAACTGGGATAATGCTGAAAAGCCATGATGAGTTTGTCGCTGCTGGGTATACCGGCTTATTCCAGGCGTCCTGCCACACCCTGAACTGCGAAGGTATTATCATATAACGCAAAAAGTTACCCTCATGGAGTCCCATCAATTCATTCT
>LXNI01001348.1_pt1 | contig 21877 bp, 18 predicted proteins | sample 809091 | NCBI WGS metagenome assembly LXNI01 (sample SAMN04870527, study PRJNA318959) | sponge metagenome | biome: 01000161; feature: marine sponge reef; material: water | host: Sarcotragus foetidus | place: Greece: Milos, Mediterranean Sea | collected 2013-05-29 | depth 5-7 m | reverse complement strand
AACATTGCACGCCTCAGCAACCGCCATCACATTGTCCAACACCTGAGTCACGAACGGAATACCAGCAGACAGATCCCCATAACCAATCGTGATACCCGAACCGTCATAACCCTGACACACAGCCGGCATATCCGCCATCGCCGTTGGAGCGTCGTCCGTTGGCGTGTCGCCGTCATCGGTTCCGGTGGCGGCAGCAGTGGTGGCCTCAGTAGCGGCAGGGGCGGCGGTGGTCTCCGCCGGTTCGTCGTCGCCGCCACACGCGACGGCTACCAGCGATAGGGCCGCCAGAACCGCCAGCAACTTGAGCTTTCTCATCAATCCTCCCTGTGATCGCTGAAAGGTTCCCCGCCTTCGCCGGGAACCAGCCTGCACGACCGGCCTACCCCGGACATGAGTGCCCGCAGGTTAACCGATCGAAACTGGTGGTCGGTCTGTGGAATGGCGGTGTGTTAGTGCGGCGGCAGCGGTGTTCCTCGCAAGACCCGCTGACGATGGCGTAACCACAGTGGGACGTCAAGGAATCAAAACGTAGCGACGGGACACCGATAACCGCCAGACCACCAAACTATTCAGAGGCAGACCCCCAGCCGTAGGCCGGAACTTCGCGGCCCCGTTTCCGGGGATCTCGTTCGGACTATTCTTCCGACGCAGACCACTACCCGGGGAGGCAAGATGAGTGATGTCAGCTTCGTGGACACGCACGTGCACTTCTGGGAGCGACCCCATCCCACGCTGACCTGGGTCTGGCTGGAGGACGACTTCATCCACCCCCAGTTGGGCGACACGGTTCTCCTCAAGTCGATGAAGAAGTACGCGGTCGACGAATTCATGGCCGAGGTCGAGGGTGCCGGCGTCTCCAAGGCGGTTCACGTGCAGGCGGCCATCGGCAGCGAGGACCCTGTGGAGGAGACCAAGTGGCTCCAGGAGATGGTTGACCGCTCCGGCTACCCGCTGGCCATCGTCGGGGACGCCCGCATGCAGAGCCCCGACGTAGAAGCGACCATCGAACGCCACGTCGAGTACGCCAACTTCCGCGGCCTGCGTGACTTCGCGCAGGGTGACTACCTGGTCGATCCGGACTTCCACCGGGGATACGCCCTGCTGGAGAAGTACGACCTCGTCTACGACCTTGACGTCTTCTGGGAGAACATGCACAAGGCGGCGGCCATGGCAGCCAAGTTCCCCAACATCAACCTGGTGATCGACCACGCCGGCTTCCCGCAGGAACGGACCGCCGAGTACTTCTACAACTGGCAGAAGGGCATCGCCGGGTTCAGGGGTATGGACAACGTCTACATGAAGATCTCCGGTCTGGGCATGGGCGACCACATGGCCGGGCGGAAGTGGACGCTCGACACCATCAAGCCGTGGGTGGAGTGCTGCCTGGAGGTGTTCGGGGTGGAGCAGAGCTTCTTCGGCACCAACTGGCCGGTCGACAAGGACTACTCCACCTACCCCGTGGTGGTCGACGCCTACCGCGAGCTGATCTCGGGCTACAGCGAATCCGAGCAGACGGCGCTCTTCTCCGGCAACGCCGAGAAGGTCTACCGGATATAGGAGGGTACTGAAAAATGTCCCGTTGGCCCGATGAGCAGGCAAGGACACCCCAGGTCGAGGTATCGCGGGCCAACCCATCCCCGTCTTTTCAGCACCCTCCTAGGGGTCAGTGGCCAGTGGTCAGTTGTGCTTAGGACTTCAACTAACAACCACCAACTAGCAACTAACAACGAGACACGATGAGGAGAACGGCTCTGGTAACGGGCTCGGCCCGTGGTATGGGCGCAGCGATCTGTGGAGTCCTTCGCCGGGATGGCCTGCGCGTTATCGGGACCGACATCATCGAACAGGAACACGACGACCTCGACGAAGTGATCACCGCCGACCTCTCGGATGCGGCCGAGTGCCGGCGGATCATCGATCGGGCAGCGCCGGTTGACGTGCTTGTCAACAACGCGGCCGTCTTCTTCCCCAAGCCCATCCCCGACTTCGGGACGGACGACTTCGACTACACCATCGCGGTGAACCTGCGCGCCAACTTCCTCCTCTGCCGAGGCCTGGTCGAGGGAATGAAGGAGCGGGGGTGGGGGCGAATCGTCAACATTTCGAGCGTGGGCGCCCGGACCGGCGGGGTGTCGGATTCAGCCATCTACAACGCCACCAAGGCGGCCCTCATCTCGCTCACCAAGAACTTCGCCCGCAACTATGGAGCGTACGGCGTCACCTCCAACGCGGTAGCGCCGGGGTTCGTAGAGGGTTTCATGACCAGCCATGTCACCGATGCCGACCGTGCCCTGTACGTGAGCCAGATACCCGTGGGTCGATCCTGCCGGCCCGAGGAGATCGCCAACGTGGTCTCGTTCCTGGTTGGGGACGGCGCCTCGTTCGTCACCGGCGCCACCATCGACATCAACGGCGGCTGGGTGATGACCTGATCAGTAGTCAGCGGTCAGCGGTCCCCGGCCTCCTGCCGGCGTCAGGTCAAGGCTCCAAGAGGACGGCCAGCTTGTCCAGGACTTTGCCCACAACTTTCTCGGGGGCGCGTGCCGCGAACGCGGCGCGTCTGGCTCGCCAGTCCAGGCTCTTGATCTGGTCGGACAGGACGACTCCGGTGATCTCACCTTTGGCGGGGAGGGTGACCTCAAAGGGGTAACCCTTGACCCTGGATGTGATCGGACAGAACAGCGCCAGGTTGGTCTTGTCGTTGTAGGCCCGCGGGCTCATGACCAATCCAGGGCGACGACCTGCCTGCTCGTGTCCCGCTCGGGGATTGAACGTGAGCCACACGATGTCGCCACGGCTGGGAACGTAGTGTCGCTCTACCATGCCTCATTACCCATAGGAGGGCCGGTATCGAACTCGGAATGAAGATTGTGGGGGGTGACGCGCGCGATCATCTCCGCCAGCCTGTGTGGTCTCCTGCTGAGGACCACCTGATCACCGCGCGAGGCAATCTCGATAGCCGAGCCTTCCCGGACACCCCACTGCTCGGCAATGGGCTTGGGGATACGGACTGCCAGGCTGCTACCCCATTTGGCAACATGCGACCGCGCTCCCATAAGAGTTACCCTTCCTGATATATATGATGTATATATCATAGCGACTGGAGCAGCTATTAGCGTCCGACGCTCGACTCGCGCAAAGCCCACCATCAAGGAGGTCGCCCGGCTGGCGGGGGTGGCCCTCTCATCTGTATCCCGCGTGTTGAACGACCACCCCGATGTCAGCGAGAACATGCGTTCTCGGGTGCTCGAGGCGATCGCGGAACTGGGCTACGAACCCAACTTGCTGGCAGCCGGACTCCGCAGGGGTAGCAGCCGCACGATCGGTTTCATCGTCCCGGACCTGCGCAACCCCCTGTTCGGTTCGATAGTCACCGCCGCCCAAGACGTGCTGAGCCGGTTGGCTTACGCGGCGGTGATCACGACCTCGAGCAGCGACGCCGACCGGGACGCCGACATGGCCCGCTTGCTGCGACACCGCCAAGTGGACGCTCTGATCGTCTCCCTCGCCGACCAGACACGTGGGGATCTGATCGAGGAGCTCCGCAGGTTCAGAGGACCGATCGTCCTCCTGGACCGCGAGGTAGACGGTCTTCCGGACGCCTCCATAGTCGAGACCGACCATGGCGGCGGGATGGGAAAGGCCACCGGGCATCTCCTGTCGCTCGGACACGAACGGGTGGCGCTCCTGACCGGATCCCTGCACGTAAGGCCCTCCGCCCAACGGGTGCAAGCCTTTCGAGAGGCATACAGAGAATCCGGTCTTGCCTGCCCGGAGGATCTGGTCCGGCCGATCGGTTTCTCCCCCGAGTACGGGGAGAGGTCCACCATCGAAATCTTGCGAATGCCCTCCCCGCCCACGGCGCTAATCGTCGGGGGTAACCAGATCCTGACCGGAGTCCTACGGAGTCTCCGAAGCCTCTCGATCAGACCAGGAATCGACATCGCAGTGATCTCGTGCGACGACGTGCCCCTGTCGCAGCTCCACAACCCACCCATCACCGTGATCGATCGGGACGTGACGGAGATCGGCAGCTCGGCCGCCCGTCTGGCCTTGGAACGTCTCGAGGATCCAGGCCGGCCTCCCCGTCGCATAGTGCTGCCCACGACCCTGGTGCTGAGGGATTCGACCAATCCCCCGAAGTGATGGCAGCTACCGCTGCCTCTTGCTGAACCTGCTGAGAACGCAGTCGAGGACAAACTCCTCGTGGATGACGCGCTGGTGGCGCCTGAAGGCGGCTTGTAACTCGGGATCCCACGGTGTGGCGCCACAATCGCCGGGATCGCGCTCGAGTCGTATGCTCGCCTGTTCGGCCCGATGGATGGCATCTTCGTAGTCCGAGGCGCCCATCATCCACGGCGTGGCGCCACGCTCGTACATCCGCCGGCATATCCCTAATCCGGCCGCATCGAAGTCACCGTGGTACCAGATCGAGGCCCCGGACTCCCGCAGCTGTTGCAGCAATGTCGTAACCGCTGTGGAAGGATTCCCATTCGACGTGATGACACAGCTCGACAGCCTACGCTCGGCTGCGGCTTCGACGAGTCGCGGGTTCTCGACAACGAGAACTTGTGTGCCTTGCGGAACGGTGATGGGATACCGCTGCAGGGCGAACAGGCTTATATGGAGTGGGAGCCCTCCGGCGGACGCCGACCGGGTCTGCTCGTCGAGGACTGTTCCGCCCACGGCCAGCAAATACCAGGTGAGCACCGGTGCCGAGACGCGGTCCGGTAGGATGCCGGCCACCTCCCAGAGATCTCGGTATTTGAGGTTGAACTCACCTTCCCGGTAGCGCAGGGCTTGAGTTATCGCCTTCGCCCGCTTCTCCTCATAGTCAAGAGCATGGGCAGACGCGAACAGCGTGGCGGCGAGTTGGGTCCGGCTGATACCGGGCGGCTCAAGGCAGCTTAGGTAATCGAGGCAACGCCGCACATCGACCACCAGATTCTCGACTTCCTGCCTGTCGAGATCTCTAAGCACTCCCGTGCGGACCATTTCGTCCGCCCATTTACCTGCCCATGGCTCTTCCCAGCACCCGATACCGCGCCTCGCCGCATCATGCGCCTCCTGCACACGCAACCGCTTGGCACGCCGTCGTGTTGCTTCTTCGGATGGTGGGTGACCGAGACGGGTTAGCGCATCGCACAGGTTCGCGCCTACGTTGAGCCTTACGAACGCCTCCTCGAGTTCGGTAAGGTCGAGTCGGCTGGTCGGCGGGTGCCCGAGCAGTGACTTGAGCGTCAAGGTGCTGTTCGGGTTCAATAGGGGGTGAGCGATCGTGCCGCGCCGCCGGGTTCCGAAGCGGTCTAGCTGTCGCCGCGCGGCCGACCACAATGGCGCGAGGTCTGGATCCAGGAGCGAGTCAGGAACGGGGTGATCCGTCACAGAAGTGCCATCTGGTCGCTAGAGGGCTCTCCGTCATCCTCGTATTCGATCGATACGGAGTAGCGCCAGGCAGCCGGCAGGATACGCACACCATCTTTGGTGACTTTGGCGAGACGGTGGTCCTGGAGTAACACGAGCACTTCTCCGGTAAGGCGGTCCGGATGGTCGGCCAGCTTTGACCAGTACCGCCGATACTCTTCGATCAGGCCTGAGACCTCATCCACTACCTCGCCTCGGTCGAACAACATCCGGTCCTGTTTCAGGAGCAGATCGATCAGCAGGAGCGCGGCATGACCGACGGTGCCACTGCGCGGGAACCGACTGTCCGTCGAACCGCCCTCGGGATCGATCGCCATCACACCCTCGGCACGCGCCTCGATCTCCATCCCAAACATCTCGTCGAAGATCGCCGACTCCTCTCCCAGCCGCCGCCGGAGTTCCGACCACTCCCGGTCGGTGAGATCGGTGCGGTACAGCACGGGCTCTTCCAGGAGGATCGACCGCATCCACGCCCGGGATGACCGCCTACTATCGGAACGGTCTACCAACCCCGCCACCGTCTCCGACCGCGATAGAACCGGAAGGGGCAGGAGCGCTACCCGGTCCGGACGGATACGCAGCACCGCGTCCGCCGAGTCGTCGGCGATATAGCGGTCAACGCGGTCGTGCATCTCGGTCGCTATGCCGTTTCGAATCATCCATCGGAGAGCACTGATCAGAGCACGGCGGTCAGCCGCCTCTTCGGTAAGGGTGACACCGGCGTCCGCCGCCATGGAGCGAATCTCATGTACGAGATCACGAAGGCTGATCACGTCCGGTCCCGCGGCAACGGCTGCCAGCGCCAGCCCGAGCATCGTGTACTCGCGCTGGGCGAAGGGACGGCTCTGTCCCGTCGCCGTGACGAGGGGGCGTCGCCGGGCCACAATCGCCGATTTGAAGAGGCGGGCGGTATCGGCGGTGACCTGGAGCCGGTACCCGAAGCGCTGGGTGAACCAACGGTCCAACGTGTGCTCGTGGCGGCGGATGAGGCGGAAGGTCTCGGGCTCGCGCTCGGCGAGTACGAGAGGATGGGCAACGAGGCGACGGGCCGTAGCACGAACTTCGAGCGCTCCGGTCATGCAGAGGCTCCGACACGATCGGGCCGGTCGTCGGCTACAACTGTGACGACCAGATCCCTCATCACGAACCGCCCCTCGGGACAGTCAACAACCGTTTCCGTACCGGCGACTCGACGAACTTCGCACCGAACCCCGAGATGGGTCGCACTGCGCACGCCAACCCCGACCTCGGTCCCGAATGTGGACCGGCTGATGAGATCGCGCAGCATCGAGAAGGACGCCACCGACATCGAAGCGCCGGCTATCCAGCCATCGTCGGTGGCGCACGCCAGTAGTTCGGAAGCGGCCGTCTCGAGCGCGGCCCGGTCCAGCTCGCGGCGGCGGCGCAGCAGATCACGCTCGCTGCCCCGGTCGCGGATCGGGGTCGCCCGGCCCCGCTGACCGGTGTCGCCACGGACTCGCAGCGGCATCGGGACGACAGCGCGGGGGGCATCGCGCCAAGGCGTGACGGTCGGCGCCGGGTCGTCGGCGTCGCGGGACAGCATCCCGAGACGGCGGCACGAGCCGAGCCCGAAGGCAGCGGCGGCGATCTCGTGTGCCTCCCGGGTCGAGGCGGCCTGGTCGAAGAAGCGGGCGAGCCGGACGAAGTCGGCACGCCTGGAGACCGCACCGAGCCCGACACGCGACAGGCGGGTAACGTTGGCCGTGAGCGTACGCACCGCGGCCACTGCCTGGCGCGTCAGTTGGTCCAGCCGCGACACCCGTCCCGAGCGGGTGACGAACCACGCCGCCAAACGCTCCCAGTCTTCGGTGGTCGTCCCAGGCCGCCTCCGCACGCTTACCGTATCGGCTAGGCCGGCCTCTTCTACGCGCTCCGCCAAACCGTGGTGGAGAGCGGGGAGCAGGGACGGGAGCAGGGGGAGTATCCGATCGAGGCCGGCGGAGATGGGACGCACGCTGCGTTCGATCTCCCGGAGTTGTTCGGAGACGTAGGTGACGAGAACCCCCGCAAACAGCTGGACCTGTTCGGCATCGAGGTCGTAACGGCTCTGCCACAGGTTCAGCTCGGCAAAGAACTGGGTCAGTTCGGTCGTGAACCTCTCGTGGACATCGAACACGGTGCGCACCTGGTCGGCGAGAACCTTGCTCTCCACGTATTCGAATCCCGTATCGCCATGGTCTACCAATTCGCTCAAGGCGCGGTGCAGGTCGCGCAGGCGGCCCGCCTGCACATCGGCGATGTCGTCGATTTCGGTCAGCACGCGTTCGGTGAGGTCGTACACCTCCTGGCCGGCCCGGGTGATCAGGTAGCGGTTCCGTCTCCGGTAGTAGTCATCAAGACTGGAGGGGTTGCCGACCGAGGACGACACCGTGAGGTTCCCCCACCTGCGGAGGCTTTCCAACCTGTCTGGGACCACCCCCGGATCGACTCCGGTGGCGACGACGGAGGGCTCGGCCGCAACCTCGGCCGGTGTGAACTCGGTGAAGAACGTGCCGGCGAAGACTCCGACGATCGCCCGGTACACCTGCCACTCCTCACCCCCGAGATAGCGAAACAGCTGCCGGGCCCGGGCCGTATCGCCGCCCACGGCATCCTCCGGTCTCCCGGTCATGACGCGCCCACTAGTTCGAGAGCGGCGCCGCTCCACCGGTAGTGATCCAGCAAGATCACTCCGTAGCGCGCATCGCGCACCACCTCGGTGATCGCCAGTTCCGGAACCTCCGGATGCGTCCCCCACAGTCGCTCGCTGGTCGCCACGAAGTCGAGATCGAGTTCGACGAGCAACCCGAACAGAGCCGGGTGGTTGTCTTCCGACACCTTGGCGAACGCGTCGTCCAGCAGGACGAATCTGGCGATCCCCGGCGGCGAGCCGTCGGGGATGTTGTTCTGCTCGGCCAGCGCGTCGTAGGACGCGGCCACGGCCGCGAAGAGCGGGAGATAGGTGACGAGCTTCTTCTCGCCCTCCGACAGCGGCGTCCTGCGGCTGAGCTTCGTCTCCCTGCTCCCGGAACGTCGCACCATGACCGACATCTCATGCCACTTCTTGTAGTCGAGGGTGTCAGCGATGAGCTGCCGGTAAGCAACATCGGGTTCCAGCGCGCGAGCCTCGTCGAGACGCTCCGAGAGGGCTCGGCGAAGTTCGATCTCATCCTCCTCGGTCCGCAAGTCGGGGCGTTTGGAGAGCAGATCGACCATGCGCGCAGTGGTGTCGTCGAGTTCGGGGGATCTCCGCCACCGCAACCGGACCCCGACCTCATGAGCGGTCGTGACCGGACGCAGCCGCTTGTTCATCAGCTCCACCAAACGCCCCGCGCCGTGGATCCTCTCGGCGATCTCGGATGCGATCATGCCCTGCAGCAACCCGCGTAACGCGTCGCTCTGCTTGCGGTCGAGCAGGCTCGACATCTGCTGGTACTGCTGCGATACGACCTGCACCGCATCTGCCAGCGGCGCCTTGCCCAGCGGACCGGTGACCTCGATCATCAGCGGCAGCGCCGGCTCGGGCCGGCGGGCTTCGGCGTCCCAGCCCGCCCCGAGACTGTCTCTTCGCCCCATCAGCGATTGGCGCACACCGTCGGCGCTCGTGTCCTCGGCGGGACCGCCAGGTAGGAGACGCTCGGTGGCCTGGAGCATCTCGCGCAGTCCGTCAGATCCGGCGGATCGGGCAATGATCGCCTCGCTGTCATCGGACTCTCCAACGCTGCCGAGCAGTCCCGGCGTCGCCAACACCTCGGTCAGTGACGTACGCAATCCTTCGCATCGTTTCTCGGCGCCTACTCTCTCGGTGGTGGCGGCGCGCGCTGCCGCTTGCGCCTCGGCGCGTGACTCGACAGCCTGGTCGCGCTCTCGGCGCGTGATGGGCAGACGGGCCTCGACGTCGGTCAACTGTGTCTTGCGCCTGTCACGTACGGCAACAACAGCCGCGTATTCCCTTCCGACATTCTTCTCGTTGGTCGCGAGGCGGGTCCGCGCCTCGCTGAGCCGGGTCTCGGCCTCGGCCAGGGTTTCCCGTGCGGCTTGAAGTTCGCGCGTGGCCGCGCGCCAGCGCACAACCGCATCGCGCCAGTGGCGCACGGATCGCGTCGCAACGTCGAGACGCGAGCGGCACCTTTCCAGGACCGACCTCAGCTGGCGCAGCTGACTCCGCGCCACATCGATGCCCTTGCGGTCTACGGGAAGCGAGAGCGTCGTAGCCAACCGTTGAAGAGCGTCCCAAGCATCGTCCGAAGCCCTCTCCGCTTCGGCCAGCCGCTCGCGCTGCCGGGCCATCTCGGCTTCGGCGGCAGCGGCATCCTCGGCGGCGGAGGCCAATTCGGCCTCCGCTCTCACGATCTGGCGGGTGGACGGTAGGTTCGAGCGGTGCCGAGCGATCTCATCGAGTGTCGAGCGGCGTTCAGCCAGCTCGGCCTCGCTCCCGGTCACAACCGATCGGGCGACGCTCAGGCGCTCTCTCGCTTCGATCCGGGCTCGATCAAGCGCGGCGCGCCGGGCGGCCGGGCCGATGAACTCCGCACGCGACTTGGAGTGCCTGCCACGCAACGACCCCACCCGGAAGCTTCCGTCCGTCGCGATGACGTTGGCCGCGTCGCTCCCGACGTCCCATGTGATCGATTCGAGTAGTTTCGCGACCAGCCCCTCGTCGACCTCACCCAGGAGCCGATCCGGGATCCGCGCCGTGAGGTGGTCGCTCAGCGGGCGCGGCACGCCGCCCGTGCCGATGGCGACCAGCTCTCCACTGGCCAATTGCGCGGTGGTGCTGTCGATCAGCCGCGCCGACAACAGCCCGGACGACTCCAGGGCGGCCTCGACGCCTGCTTGCTCGGCATCGTCCAGATGAGGCGCGAAGTCAACCAGGTCGGCGAGGCAGTACTCCCCGGCGACCTGCCAGCCGAAGAGGGGCGGATCGAGCCGGTTCCGATCCTTCAGCTCTTCTACGAGCGCCCGCTCCTCATCAACGGCCAACCGTTCCAGCCTCAGTCGCTGCTCGATCTCCGCCACGCCGGCTTGCCAGTGTGCAGCAAGATGGTCGATCTCGGAGAGCAAGCGAACGGATGCGTCCTCATGGTCGCCATGGATGTCCGGGTCTTCATCGGGAAGATCGCCCGCCCAACCGAACACCGCCGGCGCCTCGACCCCCGCATCGCTCGCGATGGGGCGCACTCGGGATGCCCAGAGCTTCGTCATACGTGCCCATTCGCCACGCGCAGCCGCGAGATGACGGGTGCGTTCACCCGATCGCTCCGCAGCACGCCGGGCTGTGGACTCCGCCGCCTCATGCCGGGACCTGGCCTCGCTAAGGCGCAGTTCTGTCACCTCGAAGCGATCTCGGGCTTGGTTCACATCCTCGATGTCCGCTTGCCGCCGGAGGATCGCGCCATCCGTCGCTTCTATACGCTGAGCCGGCGCCGCGGTCTGGAAGTCACCGGTCGGTTCGGAGGCATCGAGACCGGCCAGTTCGTCCTCAGGAACTTCAAACGGCCCCGGCGGGCGCTGGTCGATCTTGGCGCCTTCGCTCCGTTCCGATGCCTCGGCCAGGCTCCTGTTGAGTCGAGCCAGATCGGCGCGGCTTTGACTCCGCGCTCGGCGCAGCTGTTGAGCCTCGGCCTCCACTCTCCCCCGCCAGGCGGCGACCCGACCCAGAGTGCCCTCATGTTGGGCGGCGAGATTGCTGACCAGATCGCGCAGCCCATCGAGTTCCCGGCCCGAGCGGTACACACGGGACTCCTCAAGGGCGGAAATCTCGCTGCGCAGGCGCCGCGTGTCATCATCGAGGCCACCTATCGCGACATCGAGCCGCTCGACCTCGGACGCGGCCTCCTCGACGGCGCGATGCGTCGCCTTCGCGTGGCGGGCGCACCGGCGGAGGGCATTGAGGGCGTCGCTCCCGGTGGTCACCCGCTCGCGTAGTTCGGTCAGGCAGTACGAGCGGTAGACTTCGAGCAGGCCGCGTATCGCCCCTGAGGTCTTCTCCAGTTCCGCCACGTTCCGCCGGTGCTCCTCAAGGTCGTCGAGCGGAGACGCCGCCTCCAGGAGGGCCTGTTCAGAGAGCTGCGGTAAAGCACTTACGAGGTAGGCCGGGAGATCCAGATCGATCCGGTCGCCCACCCGAGGGGTGCGTACCCTGTCGATCAGCCTCATGTGCTGGCTTACCGACGCCCCACCGAATAGACGCTGCTCGATGACCCGCCGATAGTCTCTGCGACGGCGTTCGCCGAATACCTCATCAGGTTCCACTACCGCACGCAGCCGGGTAGTCGAAAGAGGCACACCGCCCGCCTCGACCAACCGGAAGTCGATGCCGGGTCGCTTCGAAGTGATGAACCACCAAGTCTTTACAGTGTCGGACTGGCGGTTGGCCTTGATGCCGCAACCGCAGACCAGAAACCGACCCGCTCGCTCGAACTCGATCCACAGGTAGCCGACCGGTTGAGCGTCGTCGCGCCCGCTGAGCATCCACGACTTGAGGATCCCCGTCTGCTCGCCGGCTGCATCTATGCGGCCTTGGTGCGTGGTGAGCAGGAAAGGCAGCAGCATGTTCATCGCGGTCGACTTGCCCGAACCGTTCACGCCGCGCAGGAGCAGACGGCCGCCCCCGAAGTGCAACACCTCGTTCTCGTATTGGTACACGTTGACGATGCCGGCTCGGTTGAGCCGCCACCGCTCTTGTGCGGCATAGCCGCTGCTCGGATTCGAGCCGCTGGACATTGTGCTCATATCGAGAACTGTAGAGACCGGGTGTGACACGTATTCAGGCTGCCTGTGGGGACTGCAGGCGGCTCGAGGAGTAATTGGCTGGCGCCCAAGCGCTTGCGCGGCTCGTCCCCCTCCCGGACCTCCGGCCTCAGGAGCAGCACGGCCAGGGGTCAGGACGCTCGGGCCACCAAACGGAGATCGGCATCCAACGCCTCGGCGATGCGCTGTAGGGTGCGCGCAGTCGGGTTGGTGGAACCGCGTTCGATCCGGCTGATGTCGCCCTGGTCAATCCTGCAGCGCTCCGCCAGTTCGGCCTGGGTGAGGTTGTGCCGTTCACGTAACGCCACGACCTGCAGGGCAATCTCGTATGCCTGCTCGAGCACGGAGCGTTGTCTATTTGCGTCGGGTCCGAGCCGAGACCGGCGCTCCGATGTGACCTCTTCGTAACTACGGCCCACTAACCACCTCCTTACCAACAGTATGGGGTTTTACCCATAGCGTTGTCAACCGCGCTCCCTTCCCCCATCGACTACCGGCGGAGCCGGCGCCGGTGCTTGAACTGGCGCAGGGATTTGCGGGCCCGGGCGATCTCTCTCTGCTGACGCTTCTCCTGCGGGTATCGACCCTTGTCGTAACCGCCGAGTAACAAGACGATTCGGTCTCCGTAGAAATACACGAACACCCGGAGAAGTACCTTTTCCGGGGGGCCGCTGCTGGCCGAGCTTCCGTGCTGAACATCCTTGCGATCTCATCGCCATCGTGCCGGACCCGGAATTCGTGAAGACCCCGCCCGAGTGCCCTCAGCCACTCCGTGTGCATGAGGCCGATTCCACGAACGGCCAGTACGTGACGGATGGCAGCATCGAGCGCCACGAACTTGAAGTCCGAGAGATCCTCGATAAATCTCTCGAAAGGGACCGTACCGTCGTCAGCCTCGAATGGTTAAGGAGCCCACCCTGCCGCCTTCATTCACGCGGCCGGTTGATATCTGGCATCGGGTCAGGTCTCGATGGTGCAGACGGGTGTGCCTACGCTTACCTCGTCATCGATCTCGACCAGCAACTCCACGACCGTTCCGGATACCGGGGAGGGGAGCTCGGCTTCGACCTTGTCGGTCTCCACCGTCATCAGGGTGTCGCCCACGGACACCACGTCCCCCACCGAGACAGACCACTCCAGCACCAGTACCTCGTCGACCGTCTCGCCCAGCTTCGGCATCTTCACGTTGCTACGCATCTCGGTCTCCCAGCTAACGAGCGTGGATGTTGGTGAACATGTCTTCCACCGTCGCCCGGTCGGCGGCGGAGGCCTCGGCCACGGCTTCGGCGATCCGGGCGGCGACCCGGGCTTCGATCTGCTCGGCCTCCTCCTCGGTCAGCTCTCCGTCCTCGATCAGGCGGCGCCGGTAGGTGTTGATCGGGTCGCGCTCGTACCAGCGGTCGAACTCACCCTCCGGGCGGTAGGGCGCCGTGTCCGCCCTCGAGTGGCCGGCGTACCGGTAGGTCTTCATCTCGAGCAGGGTCGGACCTCCCCCCGCCCGGGCCCTCGCCAGCGCTCCCGCCACAGCTGCTTCCACGGTGTCCACGTCCTGGCCGTCCACCACCTCGCCCGGTATGCCGTAGGAGGCGGCCCGGTCGGCGATGTTCGCGACGGGCGTGGTGAGATGGATGGCGCTGTACTCCGCGTACTGGTTGTTCTCGCAGATGAACACCGCCGGCAACTTCCAGATGGCAGCCAGGTTTAGCCCCTCGTGGAAAGCGCCGATGTTGGCGCCGCCATCCCCGAAGATGGCAATGGCGGCGCCGTCCGTGCCCTTCACCTGGGCGGTCATGGCCGCCCCGGCCGCAACGGGGATCCCGGCGCCGACGATTGCGAAGGTCGGGAGCAGTCCCACGGACACGTCACACAGATGCATGGAACCGCCCAGACCTCCCACCGAGCCGATCCGGCGGCCCATGATCTCGGCCAGGACGGTCAGGGGAGGTGTACCCAAAGCCAGAGCATGGCCGTGGCCGCGGAACGTGCAGGTGACCGTATCGGTGGGCCTGGCGGCCGCCGCGATACCGACCGATACCGCTTCCTGGCCCTGGCAGGTGTGGGTGGTGCCGTGGACAAGGCCTTCGAAGAACATGGCCTGCACCCGGTCCTCGAAGGTGCGTATCTCGAGCATCGCCTCGTAGCGGGCGGGACGGCTGGATTTGAGATGGAGGCGTCGATCCAGGGAGGAGCCAACGCCGCTCATGCCATCACCTCCTGCTCCTCCCACCAGTGGTGTGGTCGGGTCCCGGTGTCGATCAGGGCGCCGATCTGTCCGCAGATGTAATCCGGACCGGGCATGTAACGCTGCTCCAATTCCTTCCCGTACGGGACGTGGATGTCAGGACAGGTGATGCGGATTGGGGGCGCCTTGAGGTCGGCGAACAACTCGCTGGCCACGAACGCGGTGATCTCCCCGCCCCAGCCGCCGGTCAGCGGGTTCTCCTCCACGGTCACCAGGCGTCCGGTCTTCGACACCGACTCTGCCAGCACCTCCTTGTCGTAGGGCGCCAGCGTCTGGAGATCGATGACCTCGGCGGACCAGGATGCTGCTTCGACGGCCTGGAGGGCGGCGGGAACCATGGCGCCGAGGGCCACCACGGTCACATCGGATCCTTCGCGGACGGTGGCGGCCTGACCCAATGGGATGATGCCATCTTCGCCTCTCTGGACCGGCTCTCGCTTGGCGTAGAGCGCCCGAGGCTCCAGGAAGACCACCGGGTTGTCGTCGCGGATGGCTGCCCGGAGCAGCCCGTAGGCGTTATGGGCGCCCGAGGCGACCGCCAGCTTGACTCCCGGCGTGCTGTACATCCACGATTCCAGCGTCTGGGAGTGCTGGCACCCGAAACCGAGGCCTGCCCCGATCGAGCCGCGCACCGTGAGCGGCACACAGACCGTCCCGCGCGACAAGTAGTGGAGCTTGGCAGCCTCGGTGACCAGTTGGTCGAGAGCCACCCCGATGAACTCGATGAACATGATCTCCACCACCGGACGGAGCCCGGTCGAGGCAGCCCCTACTGCCGCGCCCAGGAAGCCCATCTCCGAGATAGGGGTGTCCCGAACCCGCGTGGGCCCGAACTCCTTGAGCAGCCCCACCGAGGTCTTGAACGGCCCCTCGGCCACCGCGATGTCCTCGCCGAACATCACCACATCGGGGTTGCTACGCATCTCATCGGCCAGCGCCGCGGCGATAGCCTGGTTCATCCGCATCTTGCGCATTGCTGACCTCCTCCGGCGTCCGGCGACTAGGAGAGTACTGAAAATGTCGAGGCTGCGCGATTTTGTGGGTTGAACCGCCCCGGGTTTACCGGAGAGTGAGGTGATACCCCGGTCACTCCGGGAAACCGGGGCGGTTCACAAGACCAGTTGACACGACGACAGTGGGCGGTTAGAAATGCCAGACGCTGCACTCCGATTGGGAAAGCAGTCGAGTCGTAACGGGATACCGCGGTCCGGCTGCCGGTGGGAGGCCGCAGGGCGGAGCTTTGGGATCCCGGAAGGTCGGTGAGACCATGGGCACAGACGTAGATCAGAGCCTATCGAGCGTCAGGGGGTTACGAGAGGTCCCGAGCAACGGCCTGAGCCGGCGCCAGTTCCTGATGACCGCGGGAGGAAGCATCGGGTACCTGTTGCTGGCGAGTTGCGGAGCGACCACCGACGACACCACGACTACCGCCGCCCCGGCTACGACCGCGGCGGCAGAAACCCCAACAACCGCTGCGCCAGCTCCCGCCCTTAGCGAGGTCGTGTTCGGGCTGAGCGGTGATCCGGACACACTCGACCCACATACGACCATTGCCGGGAACGCCTGGATCGCCCTGTGCAACATCTTTGACGGCCTTACGATGCTCGACTACTCGAGCCTGGAGGCCCCCGTTCCGCTGATGGCCGGGCTCGCCGAGTCGTGGGACATCTCCTCCGACGGGACGACGTACACGTTCAACCTACGCCCGGGTGTCACCTTTCATGACGGGACACCCTGGAACAGCGAGGCGGCGGTATTCAACTTCCGGCGGTGGTTCGACGAAGGATTCGAGCACTACTTCGAGACGGCGAACGCCACCGTGGCGGGGTTCATCGGCGGTGTCGAGAGTTACGACGGATCGGGCGAGCACGAGTTCACGGTGAAACTGGCGGAGCCCAACGCTGGCTGGTTCGACTACCTGGGCCGGGCGCCCACCTTCTACATGGTGAGCCCCAGCGCGGTGATGGAGTCGGGGAACGAGGCCTTCTCCAATATCGGGGTCGGCACGGGACCGTTCGCGGTCGAGTCATACGAGCGGGGCAGCGAGCTCGTGCTGGTGCGCAACGCCGACTACTGGGGCGGCGCTCCCGACATCGAGCGGCTCATCTTCGTCCCGGTGGCCGACGAACCCACAAAGGTCTCGGGCCTGGTCACGGGCAGCTTCCACATCGCGCAGGAGTTGACCCCCGACAGCATCCCGCAGATCGACGCCTCCCCGGATCTCCGTATCGAGTTCGCAGGCAAGCCGGTGACCTTCGGGTTCGCCGGTCACATCGGCCACGAGCCGTGGAGCGACCCGAGGGTGAGGGAGGCGTTCAGCCTGGCCATCAACCGGGAGGCCATCACCGATGGTCTGCTGCGCGGCGCCGGAGTGCCGGCGACCCAGTTCTACGGGCTCGGCAACTCGGCATTCGACCCGGACCTCACTACCTTCCCCTACGACCCGGACCGGGCCGCCGCCTTGCTGGCCGAGGCGGGGGTGTCCGACCTGGTGGTGAACATCAAGACGTCGACTTCGGCGATGGGTGTTCCCACCCCTGGCCGCATACTCGAGCAGGTCCAGGCCGATCTGGGGGCGGTCGGGGTCCAGATGCAGATCCAGATCTTGGAGTGGACGGCCTATCTCGGTGAGTGGTTCGCCGGCGTGCCCGAACCGGTAGCCGGGGAACCGGTCCCGCTCCTGTCGATGGCCATGGGATGGGACACCAACATGCTCCTGGGCGCCTACATAGGCACGGGCAGCTTCCCTACCGAGGGCGGTGTCAACTACGCCTGGTACTCGAACGAGGAGGTGGACAACCACCTTGCCGCTACGGCTGGTGCGACCAGCGAGGAAGAACTGGTCGGCCACTTGAGGGCGGCTCAACGGAGGATGCTCGAGGACAGGCCATACATCTACATCTTCCACGGACTGTCACCGTACGGGATCAACAACGACCTCGACTGGGCCCCTGCCGCGGCCTGGGCACAGAACCTCCGGTTGGCGCGAGGCGCTTGATACCCGGGGTCCACACGGTCCGGGCGCCGGCTGCAAGCGGATCGCCGAGCAGCTGACTACCGGGACCGGCCCCCGGTAGTCTGGTGCCTTGCCGGTTGCAGCCGGGTGGCGGTTGGCCTTGGTTGTACGGACCGGTGAGGTCGGCGGGTTGTGCGGCAGGAGGGTGGTGTGAAGCGCCTGCAGGGCCGTCGACAATGACATGTCGACGATGGCATGATGCCTGGTCAGAGGAAGGCGGGCCGTTGCTACCCACTGTCTTGGACCACCCTCCTGGGCAACCGGCGGGATCGAGGGGAGCGTAGGTTCGCGTGCGGTTCCTGACCCTTCGCATTGCGGTCATAGTGCCGGTCCTGGTCGGTGCGTCCATGTTCTCGTTCGGGCTCGTCCATATGGCCCCCGGCGATCCCGTGAACGTGCTGCTCGGTCCCTATGCAAGCGAGGAGGACCGGGCCACCATGCGCTCCGCCCTGGCCTTGGACCAACCGGTACCGGTGCAGTACGGCCATTGGTTGGGCCGGACCGTGACCGGGGATCTGGGCACGTCGATCCAGCTGCGTACACCCGTGAGGGACGTCCTGTTCGAACGGTTCGCCAACACGCTGCGCCTCGGCGTTCCGAGCTTCCTGCTGGCTCTGGTGGTGGGGCTGGCGGCGGGCGCCTTGGCGGCGTTGCGGACCGACGGGATCCTCGACCGCACGCTCCAGGTGCTGGTGGTGTTCGCGGCCACGATGCCGATCTTCTGGCTGGGTTTGATCCTGGTCTGGATCTTTTCTCTGGAACTCGGGTGGCTCCCGGCGGCCGGGATGGGACCAATCGGTCGGGACCCGACACTATTGGAGACACTTCGCCACCTGGTCCTACCGGTCCTGACGACCGCCGCGATCCCGGCCGCCATCATCGCCCGCAGTTCGAGGAGCGCAGTCCGCGAAGTGCTCGACGAGGATTTCGTCTGGGCTGCCAAGGGACGGGGTATCCGGGCTCCGGGTCTTTTCGCGCGGCATATCGTCAAACCGGTCCTGCCGATGGTCATCCATCAGGCCGGCCTGCAGTTCGCCTACATGATCGGAGGAACCATCGTGTTCGCCGAGGTGGTGTTCAACTGGCCGGGGATCGGGTTGCAGACCATCCACGCAGTGTCGTCGCGGGACTTCCCGATGATCCAGGGTGTCGTTCTCCTGGCCGCGCTGGCGACCGTGATCACCAACCTGGTCGTGGACGCGATCCATCGCTATGTCGATCCGCGTGCGGGTTTCGGACGAGAGTCAACGGCCGAGGCATGGAGATAGCGACTCGCCTGCGCGCAGGTCTCCGTCCGGCGGACATGGTCGGCCTCGCTCTGGTTCTGGTGGCAGTGGCGTTCGCGGTGGCGGCGCCGGTGCTGGCGCCCTACGACCCGTACCAGGGCGATCTCGTGAACTCGTTCCAACCGCCGGGAACGGCCGGTCACTTCCTGGGGACCGACGAACTCGGCAGGGATCTGTGGAGCCGGCTCATCTGGGGAGCACGCCCCGGCTTAGTCCAGGGTGTCCTCCCCGTCCTGGTCGCCACCCTCCTCGGTTATGTGCTCGGCATAGTCAGCGGGTTCGGCGGCGCGGTCGGGGACACGATCACGATGCGGGTGGTCGACATTTTTATTGCCATACCGCCGGTCCTGATGGGTATCGCTGTTGCCGCAGCACTCGGGCCGGGCCTGCGCAACCTCGTGATCGCGATGACAGTCGTTCTGATCGCACCCATAGCGCGCGTCTCGCGCGGGACGGTGCAGTCGCTCAAGGAGCGCGACTACGTGAGGGCAGCGAGATCTCTCGGCGCCCCTCGCTGGTTCATCCTGTTGCGGCATGTCGTGCCCAACGCCCTCGGGCCCACGCTCGCCTACGCCTTCCCGCTGGTCGGGATAATGGTGGTGTTCGGGGCGGGCCTCAGCTTTGTGGGCCTGGGTGTCCAACCACCCACCGCCGACTGGGGCCGCATGGTGAACGAGGGTCGGGTCATCCTCGCCACGGCTCCGCACGTCTCCACGCTGCCCGGCCTGGCCATCTTCGTCGTCGGTCTGGGATTCGTCCTCGTAGGTGACTGGGTACAGCGACTGCTGGCAAGGCGGGGATAGGCGGATGTCCATCCTCGAAGTCGAGGGCCTGAGTGTTCATCTGAGGACGCGCCGTGGGGTGGTGCATGCCGTCGACGACGTTAGTTTCAGCGTGGAGGAGGGCGAGACGCTGGCAATAGTCGGTGAGTCCGGCAGTGGAAAGTCGGTCACGGCCCGGTCCATCGTCGGCCTGTTCCCCCAACGGCTCGTCCACCGCCGGTCCGGTGAGGTCCGGTTCTTGGGCGAGGACATGCTGGCGGCGTCTGAGAGCCGCCTGACCTCGATCAGAGGTCGTCATATCGGCATGGTCTTCCAGGACCCTATGAGTTCGCTGAATCCCGTGCTCAGGGTCGGAAACCAGGTGGCCGAGCCGCTCCGGCGCCATCTGGGGATGTCCAGGACGGAGGCAAACGCGAGGGCCGTGGAACTTCTGGAGCAGGTGCGCATTCCCGACGCCTCGCAGCGGGTGAACTCCTATCCGCACGAGTTCTCCGGCGGGATGCGGCAGCGAGCACTGATCGCCGCCGCGACGGCATGCCGACCGAAACTGCTCATCGCCGACGAGCCGACCACCGCCCTGGATGTTACCGTCGAAGCGGAGATACTCGCCCTGCTGAAGAACCTCCGATCCGAGCACGCTATGGCGCTGATCCTGGTCAGCCACGATCTCAACGTGGTCTCGAACGTGGCGGACACCGTTGCTGTGATGTACGCGGGACAGATCGTCGAGTACGCGCCTGCCCAGGAGTTGTTCGCCAAGCCGGAGCATCCCTATACCGAGGGACTCCTGGGGTCCATACCGTCGGTCGACAGGAGCCATTCGGTGGTCCGCTACCAGCGCCTCACGGCGATTCCGGGGGCGCCTCCGAACGCGGTGTCCCTACCCCCCACCTGCCGGTTCGCCGAGCGCTGCCGGTATGCGACTCCCGACGACGCCTGCTCGTCCACCATGCCGGATCTGAGAGAGATCGGGCCTGACCACTGGGTCCGGAGCGCCCACCCGGCCGGCGAACGGGCACCGGTATGACCGATAAACCAGCATGACCGAAATCCTGAGCGTGGAGGGTCTCTCGAAGATCTTCTCGGCGTCCCGGGGTATGCGACGGGCAACGGACGGCAGCCGCGGTTTCGTGAGGGCCGTCGACGACGTGAGTTTCTCTCTGGCCGGAGGCGAGACCCTGGGGTTGGTCGGGGAGTCGGGGTCCGGAAAGTCCACCACGGCCTACTGCGTCCTGCAACTGGTACCAGCGACCGCCGGCTCGATCACGTTCATGGGGGTCGACCTGGTGAACTGCGGGCGGTCCGAGTTGAAGCAAGCGAGAAGGGACATGCAGATCGTGTTCCAGGATCCCTATTCGTCGCTCGATCCCCGCATGAGCATCGCCTCGATCATCGCCGAGCCGCTAGTGGTGCACCGGGTGGGTGACCGGCAAACGAGGCGGGAACGGGTCCTCGAATTGCTGGATCTAGTGGGTATGCCTTCCGATGTCGCCCACAGATCGCCCGGCGAGTTCTCCGGCGGCCAGCGGCAGAGAGTCGCCATCGCCCGCGCCTTGGCCTTGAACCCCAAACTGGTCATCTGCGACGAACCCACCTCCTCGGTGGACGTGTCGGTCCAGGCACAGATCATCAATCTGCTCAAGGACCTGCAAGACGAGTTGGGCCTGTCGTACCTGTTCATCTCCCACGATCTGTCCATCGTCTACACGATGAGCGACCGGATCGCGGTGATGCAGAGCGGGCAGATCGTAGAGATTGGGAATGCCGGGCAGGTCTTCAGCGAACCCGCGCACGAATACACCCGGACGCTTCTCGCCAGCGTGCCGAGAAGGCTCTACCGGTGACCGGAAGCACCGCTTGTCACACCCCCGTTGCATAGTGGGATATGCCAAACACCCGGCGGGGCCGGACCGGACGTCATCCGGCTGCTCGAAGGGTCATGAATGGCGCGTGCTCACCGCTCGGGGCGGGAGGGACCGAACACGCTCCCGGCCGGGGACAGGTGGTGGCGAGCTTCTATGTCAAGTTTGGGGTTGGGGTGAGTTGTTGGAGGTGGGTCCAGATTCGGTCTGAGATGCGTCGTTTTAGGATGCGGATGGCTTCCCGTTTGGTTTTTCCTCTGGTTTGGAGGCGTTCGTAGTATTGGCGTCCTTCGGTTCCGGGTCGTCGTATTTGGGTTACCGCAGCGATGTGGATGGTTCGGTTGAGGCGGCGGTTTGGAGTTGCCCCGCTTTTGTGGACAGTTTTCGGCTAGGGGGTCAAGGTAGTAGCTGGGGCGGTGTGGGTGCTCCTTTCGTAGTTGTTGGGTGAGTGGTATCCGATGGTGGAGTGCCGCCGGTGGGGGTTGTAGAACCCTTCGATGTAGTCGAAGACA
>LXNI01001347.1_pt1 | contig 21889 bp, 19 predicted proteins | sample 809091 | NCBI WGS metagenome assembly LXNI01 (sample SAMN04870527, study PRJNA318959) | sponge metagenome | biome: 01000161; feature: marine sponge reef; material: water | host: Sarcotragus foetidus | place: Greece: Milos, Mediterranean Sea | collected 2013-05-29 | depth 5-7 m | reverse complement strand
TCGGCGCGCAACCGTCAAACGGTCTCCCGGTCCTGACTGCACAAAGTCAACCGCGGCCAGGCCCGGCGCCGTCCCATGGGTTGACCGTGAGTGCACCGAGTGGTTCGAAGTCGGCGACGTTGCGCGTCATCACGTGCAGGCCGTGCACGCGGGCAGTGGCCGCGATCATGCCGTCGGTCGCGCTCTCGCGACGTCCGCGTACCGGCGGGGCGTGGGGCGCGCTGTAGCGCTAAGGCTATACTCGCCCGCTTCGCGTCGGTACGCGACACGCACAATCCAAAGAGTCGGAGAACGCATGAGATTCGGTGCCCAAGTCACCTGCTATCGAAATACCTGGGACAGCATTCGCGAGGTCGCGGAAGCGCTCGATGCCGGGCCGTGGAACAGCATCTGGTTCGCCGATCACTACTTGCCGCCGCCGGGCCGCAAGGAAGAGGAGCACCTGACCGCCCACGAGGCGTTCACCGTCGCTGCGGCGGTCGCCGGCTTCACCGAAACCCTGACGATCGGCCATCTCGTGCTCGGCAACACCTACCGGAACCCGGGCTTGACCGCGAAGATGGCGGGCACCGTGGATCACATCTCGCACGGTCGTTTCGTGCTGGGCATCGGCGCCGCCTGGTTCAAGCGCGAGCACGAGGCCTACGGCTGGGACTTCCCGTCGATGAAGGAACGCCAGGACCGGTTCGAGGAGGCGGCGCAGATGCTGCGGCGCCTATTCCATGGCGAACGCCTGACCTTCGACGGCAGCTACTACGCCCTCGACGATGCGCCGTTGTCACCCGGAAGCTACGGACAACCCATCCCGATCCTGGTCGGCGGCACCGGCGAGCGCCGTACGTTGCGCACGCTCGCGCGCTTCGGCGACATCATGAACCTCGACGGCTGGGCCGGCGGACCCATGACGAAGGCGTATCTCGCGCACAAGGTCGGTGTGCTCAACCGCCTTTGCGAAGACGCCGGACGCGACCCGGGCGAGATCAAGCACACGGTGCTGATGCCGACGATGGTCACCGACGATGCGCAGGCCGCAGCCGCGTTCATGGCAGGTCGCCGGCTGGGCGAGGGCACCGCCGCGGGACCGAAGAACTACGTCATCGATCGCATCGGCGAGATCGTGGACGCCGGTGCCGACGAGATCATGATCGGCGGCATCCCCACGGACGACGTGGAGCAGTACCAGCTCGTCGCCGAGGACGTGCTGTCGGCGTTCGACTGAGACCTCGTGGAACGCGAGTTCCAGAATGCGGACGTGGACGTCCGCGTACCAATGCAAATCTGCTCCGGAACGACAGGATGAAGCTATGAACAAGAGACTCGCAGGCAAAGTTGCGTGGGTGACCGGCTCCTCGCGCGGCATCGGGCGCGTCGTCGCCGACCATCTCGCCGGCCTCGGTGCGAAAGTCGCCGTCCACGGCACCACGCCCGTTTCGACGCGCGCGTTCAACGAGGCCGATTCGCTCGAAGCGGTCGCCTCGGCGATCGCGGAGGCCAACGACGCGGACGTGCTCGCCGTCCACGGCGATCTGACGGACGACGCCACGGTCAAGAGCCTGGCCGCAGAGATCCGCGAGCGTTTCGGGCGCATCGACATTCTCATCAACAACGCCGGCGGCGATATCGGCTCGCAGGGCACGGCGGGCGCGAAGGCCGGGAAGCCCGTCGAGAACGACGCCGTGAACGTCTCGTTGGAAGACGTCCGCACCGTGCTCGATCGCAACCTGATGACCTGCATCCTGGTCTGCCGCGAAGTCGTGCCCGAGATGATGGAACGCGCAAGCGGTTGGGTGGTCACCATCGGCAGCATCGCCGGCCTCGGCGGCCACCGGTCCGAGGTGGTGTACGGCACGGCCAAGGCCGCCGTGCACGAATACACGCGCTGCCTGGCGGCGCAACTCCGGCCATACGGCGTCTACGCCAACGTCATCGCACCCGGCGAGATCATCACCGCCCGGTTCGAGGCCAGCCGGCCGACCCGCGACGAGCGCAAGGTCCACGAGGGCGCGTTGACGCGCTACGGATGGCCCGACGAGGTGGCGAAGGCCGTGGAGTTCCTGGTCACACCCGACTCGTCCTACATCAGCGGCCAGATCCTGCGCATCGACGGGGGCGCGCAACTGTTCCCGGCTTAAGGCCCGCACGGCGGCCGGTTGCCGATCAGTCCGTCCGTCGCATCGCCTCGAAGCCCGCCGGTTGCCACTGGCGCAGCGCCACGAGCAGGCAGGTGCCACGAGCGGCATCGTCGGGGCGCACCTCGTCGCCGCGGGTCAGGTCGTCGAATGTCTCGACCAGTTCCGCCATCCTGGCGCGCAGAACGGCAGCGGATTCCGTCGAGAGCATGCCCCACGCGAAGCGGTGCAAGTCGCGATCCGGGGCGAACGCGCCGGAGAGGAACTCGCTCTGTACGCGTTCTACGAAAAAACGGTGTATCGGGCCGTCCGGAAGCCACGCGAAATTGCGCGCGATCCGCAGCCGGATCCGGTTGCCCGGCAGCAGTTCGATCAGGCCCATGCGATCCAGGCGAATCACCAGCCTGGTCAGTTGGGGGCTCGAGAATCGGTAGTGATCGAGGATCTTCTCGAACGGCCATCGATTCAACGCACAGACCGCAACCAGGAGCAGCGCCGGATCGCTGACCAAGTCCCGTTCCTGGTCCGCTGTCAAGGATGACACGTGCAACCGTTGCGCGTCCGCCAGCCGGGCAAGCTCCAACAGGTCAACGCCCGCCAAGTCACAGACCATCTCCAGGCGCCCAAGCGAGAATGCGCCCGTGGAGAACATCCGCTTGACGCTGCTCAAGGACAGCGCCAGGTGACGTGCAACCTCGTCGTAGGCGATGCCGCGAGCCTTCAAGACCTGTTTGAGCGCGTTGACGATGCGTTTGGATTGCACCACGAGTATCACCCAGAAGGACCAAACCAGCCAATATTTGACACTCATCCATTCCAAGTTGCAAATTGCAGGTCGACCGGCGACTCTCGCCACGTCCTTTCACCGACGACCAGCCATGCGAAACTTCGCCCTGTTCGCCCTCCCCGCACTCGTCGCCGCGGCTTCCGGCTGCGCGACGGCCACGCCCTCGGCTCCCGGCAACGGCCTCTTCGAGGCCTACGAGATCACCACGGCCCCGGCGGCCCACCAGACCGTCCTCGTCGGATCGTTCGTCGACGACCACGGCGCCCAGCTGATCGAGATTGGCGTCGGCGCCTCCGCCGAACGCAGACTCCGCGTCTATGCCTTCGACGGGTCCGAATGGACACGGACCCAAGAGACGTCGCTGCCGGCGGAGGCCCTCTACGTCGCCGTGGCCCGAGTCGCCGGCCGGGACCGGTTGGTCATGTTCCGCGACCGGGGCCTGTACTGGCTGGATCCGGTCACCGACACGGAACATCCAATCGCCGAGTTGACGACCAGTTTCAGCGCGCCGGACGACGCCGGCGTGCCGGAACTCGACGTGGTCCGCGACCTCAACGGTGACGGCCGCGACGACTTCCTGGTGCCGGACCTCGACGGTTTCTGGGTCGTGCTGCAGTCAGCCGACGGTTCGTTCGCGGCCCCGCTGAAGTTGGGACCGGAGGAGCCCTTCCTCGACGCCAAGGCCTATGGCGACCAGCGGACGTATCGCGAAGTCGGCGTTACGCCGCAAAACATGCCCTGGTACTTGAACCGGGTCCACCAGTTGGACTTCGATCATGACGGTCGCGACGACCTCGTATTCTGGAACACGGACCACTTTCTCGTCTATCGACAGGATCCGTCCGGGACCTTCCCGACAACGCCAGACACGTTCACGACGGATGTGGCGTTCGACTTCGATGGTGCCTACGGACTGGCCTTCCAGTTCGGCGACGCGAGCGTGCCAGCCCTGCTACTCGGTTTCACGGGGCGGGTGGAACACAGGATCCTTCACGGCGTACGTGACCTGAACGGCGACGGCGTCGCCGACCTCGTGGTCCTCTCGCTGGCCGGGCGCAGCCCGTTACGGCTGCGCGGCCGCTACGAAGTGCACTTCGGCCAACCGGCCGTCGACGGTACGGTTTTCGCGGCCGAGGTCGACACGATGGTGGACGCGCCGGGCAAATCAGGCGGACTGCAGCCGTGGGGCTATGCCGCCCAGTACTTCCTCGACTTCGACGGCGACGGCGCCATGGACACGGCAATGGCCGCCGTCAACACGAGCCTGGGCGGCATGTTCCGCGCCATGGTCGGCAACTCCATCTCGATGGAACTCCATCTGTACCGGTTCCAGGATGGACGCTATCCGGATCAGCCGGACGCCACGCGCCGCGTCGGCAGCCCGTTCGCGCCGCTGGACCGCCGGGGACCCCTGTTCCCGACCGTGCTCGTCGGCGACGTCAACGGCGACCGCCGGTCAGACCTCCTGGTCGGCGACCGTTGGGACCAACTCTCGGTGTTCCTGGGACAGCCCGGTAGCGAGCCGTATGCCTCGCAGGCGCACCAGGTCCCCGTCGCCATCCCGGCCGATGAGCGCAACGCCCGACTGGTCGACCTCGATCAGGATGCCAAGCAGGATGTCATCATCCAGCATCCGTCCGCGACCCACGCCGGGCGGATGACCATCCTCATGGCGCGCTAAAGAGACCGAAGGTGTCCACCGCCCCGCCCGACTCCGAAATCCGCCTGCGTCTGCAGCGCCTTTGGAAGGGCACGTTGTTCGTCGGCGTGTGCGGGGCGTACATCGCCTTGCTCGCGGGCGCGCTCATCCTTTTCGGCTGGCAGGCAGCATTGCTCGCGGTGTTTCTCGTCCTCCTGGGCCAGTGTTTCCGCTACATCGCGAACGACATCGACCGGCTTGGCTGGGCGATGGGCCGAGACGGGCCGTCGAAGGTCGAGGGCAGCGCCGCAACCCGGCGCCACCAGAGCCGACTGCTCTGGATCCTCGGCATCCTCGTGCTGGCGCCCAGCGCCGCCTTGATCGTCCAAGCGCAATTCCTCGGGGGCGGGCGCGTGGCCTTGGTGGTCGGCGTCACGCTGGCCTTCGTCGAGGCGCTCTACATGGCCATTCGACGCGTCAACCGGCGAACGGCGTTCCAGGAGGCCAGCTACGGTCTGCGCGACTTGAGCCTGTTCGGCCGTGGTCCCGACTCCCTCCGCGCACTCAGCCGAACGCGAGCGGCGCGCGTCGACCGTCAACTCGACGAACTCAAGGCGATGGCCGAAGACGGGAGGATCTCCCAGCGCGCCTACGAGAAGGCGCGCGACAAGCTCCGGGTCGAGTTGGTCATGAAGGAGGAAGTCGACTGACGCCCCGGGGCACCGGAAAGTGCGGACGGGGACGTTCGCGTACCAGTCGTCACCCACGTCCGCGCACCTCCCGTCATCCCACGCGCCGCTCCGCAGACCAGTACGGTTCCCGCAGCTTGAACTTCTGCAGCTTTCCCGTGGCCGTGCGCGGCAGTTCGTCGCGGAACTCCACCGACGTCGGGCACTTGAAGTGGGCGAGGTGGTCCCGGCAGAAGCCGATGATCTCGGCTTCGTCCGCGTTCGCCCCGTCGCGCCGAACGACCAGGGCCTTGGGCGTCTCGCCCCATCGTTCGTGCGGCACGCCGATCACCGCGCACTCGAGGACCGCGGGATGCCGGTAGAGCACGTCTTCGATGTCGGGCGAGCTGATGTTCTCGCCGCCGGAGATGATGACGTCCTTCTTGCGGTCCACGATGTGAATGCTGCCGACCTCGTCCCAGACGGCGAGGTCGCCGGTATGGAAGTAGCCGTCGCGAACGGCCTTGGCGGTCTCTTCCGGCTGCTCCCAGTAGCCCTTGAAGACGACGTTCGATCGGGCACAGACCTCGCCGACCGAGGTGTTGTCCCTGGGCACGGGCTGGTCGTCGTCGTCGAGCACCACGAGGTCGACGCCGATCGCGGGCCCGCCGGCCCGAGAGCGGCGCGGATAGTCGTCCTTCTCGGTGTTGAAGTCCGTGTGGTTGACGGTCAAGAGCGGCGCCGTTTCCGTCAGGCCGTAGATCTCGATGAACTCCCACCCGAGTTCGTTCTCCAGGCGGTCGATGAAGGCGGCCGGCGGCGGTGCGCCCGCGACGACGAAGCGCGGCTTCGTCTCGATGGCGTGCGCGGCCCGGTCCGGGTAGTCCAGGATAGTGCGCAGCACCGTGGGCGCCATGCACGCGAAGGTCACCTTCTCGCGCTCGATCAGGCGGAAGATGTCGGCGCCGTCCACCGCTCGGAGCACCACGTGCGTCCCGCCCATGCCGGTGATGGCATAGACGCCGCCCCAGCCGTTGCAGTGGAACATCGGCAACGTCCAGAGCTCCACGTCGTCGTGACTGATGCGCAGATGCGCGATCAGGCTGTAGGCGTTGATGGTGCAGTTGCGGTGGGTGAGCATCACGCCTTTCGGGCGCGCCGTCGTGCCGGACGTGTAGTTGATCGACACCAGATCGTTCTCGTCGCGCGCAACGGTCGGCGGCGCCGTCGTGGGCTCCGCAGCGACCAGCGTCTCCCAGTCCTGCCATCCGTCCGGCGTGAGACCGAGCAGCGTGTCGCTGCCATCCCGGGCCACGATGAAGTGCCGGACGGTCGTCAGGTTGGCGCGAATGCCATCGACGATGTCGGTGTACTCGTGGTCCACGAGCACGACCGATACGCCCGCATGGTTCAGGATGTACTCGTGGTCGGCCGCGACCAGACGGTAGTTCAGCGGCACCAGCACCGCACCAATCTGGCTGGTCGCGAAGAAGCTCTCCAGGAAGAAGTGCGAGTTGGGGCTGAGTATGCAGACCCGGTCGTCCGGTTCCACTCCCAACGCCAGGAGCGCATGCGACAGCCGGTTCACCCGCGCCTGCAACTCCGCGTAGGTCAAGCGCAGGTCGTTGTCCACAACGGCGGTCTTCGCCGGGTACAACTGCACCGAGCGGCGCAGGAAGTCGTCGACGAGAAGCGGTACTTCCATCGTGATGTGCTCCTAATGGTCGTCAGTTACGAGGCCCGGGCGTCCTCGAGGATCATGTCTGCGCCTTTCTCGCCGATCATGATCGACGGGGCGTTGGTGTTGCCGGAGACCAGCGTCGGCATGATCGAAGCGTCCGCGACGCGCAAGCCCCGCACGCCGCGCACCCGCAGACGGTCGTCGACCACGGCGTTCGCATCGCTGCCCATCTTGCAGGTGCCGATCAGGTGGAACACGGTGGAGCCCGTGCGTCGGCAGAACTCCAGGATTTCGTCGTCCGACTGTATGTCGGGGCCGGGGTAGAGTTCGTGGTCCGCGTAGTCGGCGAGCGCCGGGGCTTCGCCGACGCGCCGCGCTATGCGAATGCCCTCGATCAGCGCCGCGCGATCCAACTCCTCCGACAGGAAATTCGGCTTGATCGCCGGCGAGGCGTCTGGCGCTGCGCTTTGGATGTGAATCGAGCCCGTGCTCTCCGGGCGCAGTTGGCACACCGAGCAGGTCATGCCGGGCTCTTTCTCAAGCACGCCCCGCTTGGCGCGGCGGGCATAGCTTGCATGGGCGAAGTGGAACTGGACGTCGGGCGTCTCGAGTTCCTCCCGCGTGCGCACGAAGCCATGGGCGATGCCGGCGGTGTAGGTCAGAACGCCACGCCGCGCGACGCCGTACTTGAGCGCCTCCCAGACCAGGCGCGTGCCGCGGGTATCCTGGTTCAGCGTCGTCGTGCCCTTGACCCGCCAAGCGACGGAGCTGGAATAGTGGTCGCGGTAGTTCTCGCCCACACCCGGCAGATCGCACACGACGTCGATCCCATGCTGGCGCAGCAGTTCGGGCTGGCCGATCCCCGAAAGCTCCAGCAACTGCGGCGATTGCACGGCACCGGCCGATAGGATCACCTCCTTGTGGGCCGTCGCCTGCACGCGCCTGCTGCCGACGGTGTAGTCCACGCCCAACGCGCGGCCGTCCTCAACGCGCACCCGTTCCGCCAATGCCCGGGTCGCGATGGTGAGGTTGCCGCGCGAGCGGATGGGATCCAGGAAGGCGCGCGCAGTACTGAACCGGCGGCCGTTGCGCTGGGTCACCTGGTAGATGCCGAAGCCCTCCTGCGACGTGCCGTTGTAGTCCGGATTGCGCGGATAGCCCGCCTCCACGCCCGCATCCACCCAGGCGTCGAGGAGCGGATGCCGCTCGACCATGTCCGCCACGTTCAACTCGCCGCCGACGCCGCGGAACTCGTCTCCGCCGCGTTCGAAGTGCTCCGAGCGCATGAAGAACGGCAGCACCTCCTCGTACGACCAACCGCGGTTGCCGAGTTGCGCCCAGGTGTCGTAGTCGAGCGCCTGGCCGCGCACGTAGAGCATGCCATTGATCGAACTCGACCCCCCAAGCACCTTGCCCCGTGGAATCGGGATCTTGCGTTCGTGCGTATTGGGCTCCGGCACGGTCTCGAAGCACCAGTTGACGCTCGGCCGATCGATCATCTTCCAGAACCCCACCGGAATGTGGATCAACGGGCTCCAGTCGCGGCCACCGGCTTCGAGCAGAAGCACGGAGTTCTTGGGGTCGCGACTCAAGCGGTTCGCGACGACACAGCCGGCCGAACCGGCGCCGACCACGATGTAGTCGAACTCGGGCATGGTTCCCTGCTCCCCTCCTCGAACGTGGCGCAAAGCGTACATGCACGCGGCGCGGATGTGTGTATGTGTCGCGAAGGCCATGGGCGTGGAATACGCGGGTACACTGGGAGGCAACTTTGACAAGAGGACCGGTCATGGCAGACATCGAGCCCGTCGGGGAATTCGGCTCGCTCGCCTGGTGCGAGGCGTGCGCAGCCGCAGGGGTGAAGCTGCTCGAAGAGGGCGACCTGCCCAGCGACACCGCTTGGGGATTCTCGGAGATCTACACCCACCCGCCCGCGCGCCTGCTGACCGGTGGTCGCGAGCTCGCCGCCTACTACATCATGGTCAAGGACGGCGAGATCAGCGGCGGCGACGGTGCCCCTGAAGAATGCCGGGCGCTCCCGGGGTTCCACGTGCAACTGCAATGGGGACTCATCTGCAACCAGTCCCGGTCGCTGTACGGTCGCGAAGGCCAACGACAGCGTTCGCGGGAGGAACAGGTGATGTACAAGGCGATCGAGGAGTACCTCGACCGTCCGAACCCCTTGGGTTTCCGCCCCCGGAACGCCGTCTGGCCCCCCGCCGTCGGCGCCGCGCTCGGCAAGGGTTCCGAGGAAGGCGGCGGTTTGCACAACATCGCCGCCAGCCTGCAGATGCCGTCACCCGAGTTCGAGGATCTGCCGACCACGGCCTTGGGGGTGCCCATCTTCACCAAGATGACGACCGCGCAGAAGCGCACTTTTCTTGGGCTCTGCGGCGTCGACGTGCCGTAAGCGCACAGCAGCAGGAGACGTCATGGGAAGGATCGTCGTACCGGCCGATATCCACAACATCGCTGACCACGCCAGAGGGTGCAGGATCGACTTGTTGGTCGACACCGGGGCAAGCCACATCGTGCTTCCGCACGCTTGGAAGGATCGGTTCGGAGACTTCGAGGTCGAAGACGAGATCGAAGCGGAGCTCGCGAATCAGGCGGTCACGACAGGTCTCATCTGCGGCCCGGCGCGCATCCAGATCGAGGGCTTCCGCATCGTCCACGGGGACGTGATCTTCATGGCCATGGAACCGGAAGCCGGTCGGTACGAGCCCCTCCTAGGCTACATCCCCCTAGAGCAATCCAGTGCTGCCGTGGACATGATCGGTCACCGTCTGGTACCAGTCAGGTACTTGGACATGAAAGGAGAGCGCGTCAAATGACTGGCCGCGCCTCGCCCTGCAGCTCCACAACCTCCGATACGGCCCATCCGCTTTCGCCATCAACGGGGATCGCCGCAGAACGTGACTGCGAAAGAACTCCCAGAACCGCCGCGCCGCCGCCTCGTCGCTGGGCTTGGAGCCGGCGGCTCAGCTTCTGTCCAGCTTGACCGCAACCCGCAACCTGTTGTGCAACGACGGCCAAACCGACCGATAGCGCAGGCCAAGCAGAATGCCGACGACTCCGATGATCAAAGCACTCCAGAATAGTCGTTGCCCGGCTGGCACCGACAACTCCGATCAGGTATGCCGCGCCACCGACGCAGCCCACCACGGCAACCAAGGCAACCACAAGTTGTTTCATCTCTGTCCCTCGTTCCATGTCTTGCCTCATCCGAAAATGCTCCCGCGGCTGCGCCACTGCCTCAGGTGGCAGACCATCGCGACGGGAGGTTGGCGGAAGTAGCCGCCGATTTGGCGTTGCAGCTACGGCGCGCCCGTGCCCCCAATGCGCAGCGGAACAACGAATGTCCCCAAGAGGCCCGGGCACGCTTCGAGGTGGTTGCGTCCCTCCAGCGCGATTTGGGCACTTCGGTTGAGCGGACCCGACGTGGCCCCGGGTAGCCAAGACCAATCCTCGTCGTGTCCGCTCCAGGACTCGATGTCGACCACGACCGCGGTGCTGTCGGCCGCCGCGTCGATCGGCCCAGTACAGAGTCCAGTGAGGAGATCCCGGATTGCATCCGCGTGGCCCTCAAGACGCGGGTCATCGACATCGCCACCAGTTTCGACATTCATGCGTTTCGCTTCCTTGAGCTTCCGGTGCGCTTCGCGTAGGCGCTCGTAGACATCGCGATTGCCGACGAGCCTCGCGCCGACCTCGATGGCGCGCAGGTTGGCAAGGCCGCAGTTCATCGACCTTTCGATGACCCGTCGGTCCTGTGGCGGTTCGAACACTTTGGTCCAGACGTTGCGATGCTCTATTCCGCCGAATCCTTCCGTGCTTGCGTGTCCCACGACCGCCACGCGCTCGATCCCGCATGACGACAGAGCGGCGCGGAATCGCTCCAGCCATTCCGCTGCAGACCCCATAACCGTCGCTCCGTCGGCACCCGTGGTGAAAGGGCTGAGCGGACGGAACAGGACCGTGAACGTGGTGACCGGATCGTGAAGGTCGGGTGAGCCTCTCATCCCGCCTCCGGTGTGCACGGGCATCATCGTCGGATAGCCGACGTTCAGTCCGCCCTCCTCTATGGTGGCGTCCACCACCACGTTGATGGCGTCGACGGAAGCCTCGGCTGCCTCCTCCGTATCGCTTGCGCGCGAGCGGCGCGGACTCCGGGTGAACGTCACTGATGCTATGTTTGCTGTCGGGACAACGAAGGCGTCCTTGGCTCTGCAAGCGTCGACATCCTCGGTGGCACTACCAGCGGACTTGTGCTCGCCCCCTTCGGTCTCGACATCCGGGGACGCGGCGCCGACGGCGCTTGACGCGGCGTTTCCAGGCTCCTTCTTGCTGTTGTCCGCGTCCTCGCACTCGAGGAAGACATGGAAACTGCTGGTCGTGCCTAGCAGAGCGGTGCTGCCTTCCCCGGGAGGTCGCCACTGCGCGGACTCCGCTCGGAATGTGACCTGCACCCAGTCGGGATCCTGCGTGGCTCGGCGGCCATCCAGGTAGCCAATCCACAAGGGCAACAGCAGGACACCTGTTGCGGCGGACAGGAACAGAAAAGTGGCCACGGAGACGAGTCGGGCGTCTCGTCTGTCGGAGATTCTCAAGCGTGCCCGACGGATGTTCAGCGCCCAGAAGCAGAACCCTAGCAGCACGAGCAGCGCCAGTGGCGCGAAAGCACCGGTGAGCAGCACTCTCCAGTTGGCGAACGCACTGAGCAGGAAATCGGACGTGTCGAAAAGGCCGAATATGTGGATGTCGTCAAAGTGAGAGTAGTAGCCCCAGCTGTATGCGAGTCCGACTAGAGCGATGAAAAGGTAGGAGATTGTCCCAATAGCGGCGAGCGCCTGTCGCGCAAGGAGCTCCACGAGTCGCCAATAGGCTCCCCGCCGGGCCGCGATGCGCAGCTCCCACTTGGCACGCGTGACCATCGCCGACGCCAGTCCGGCCACGGATGCCCGGCGCTCAGAGGCCTGATCGAGCAGCTCCTTGGTCGCCGAGACCCGCGCCGCTACCGTTTCACCATCGCTAGGCATCGGAGCCGGTTGGTCGACGGAGCAGGGCCTGTGCACGTTTGGCCCGATCTGACGCCTGCGTGGCCTCTTGGCACGCGTGCGTTGCCGCAGCATCCGCGCGGTCGGCTTCCGTAGCTGCTCGCTCGGCTTCTACGCGGGCTGTCTCTGCGCGCTTCTCAGCGTTTGCAGCGGCATCTTTTGCGGTGTCGGCGCTCTTCTCCGCTTGATCCGCTGCTCGGCGCGCGCTCGCCGCAGCCGTCGATGCAGTTTCGGCCGCCTCCGTCGCCTCCGTTGCCTTGTCGCCTGCGCCCCCCGCCTGTTTGGCGGCGTGATGCGCCCTATCCGCCGCCTGCTGGGCCTCTTCCGCTGCTTTCAGTGCTTCGTCTGCGAGCGTCTTTAGAGCGACCGCTCTATCGGCATCCTTTTCGAATTCCCTTGACGAGGATTTGCTGTCTTCGGCCACCATGCCCCCATTTCTTTGTCGACAGTCTGCTGATCACGTCATGTCGGTCGCCCCGACCCGCTGCTGCGGCCCCGAGAGTCGGTGCGCGAAGTCACGCACCGTGCAGACCCGTGACCCCAAAGGATCGATTCTCGCCGTCCTCCGCAACCCAAGCGTCCGCACGGATCCCGACCTATAGCGTGGTCAAAACGCCAAGTGATTCAGGATCGGGTCCAGAGGGATGAACCTTGAGGCTGCCTCCTGGAGCTCTTGCGAAGCATGGTTCCAAAACACGACATGTACAGAAAAGCCATCGTCTACCAAGCCCCGCACTGGCGGGACGTAGTCGCCATCGCCGCCACCAGGGTAATCGTGTCTCCGGCTTTGTCCGCTAGGCGATAGGCGTCTTTAACCATCTCGTAAGACGATCCCAGTGTCAATTTTCTTCTCCTTGTTCTTGACGTTGCGATCTTCCACGACCACTTCGAAGCCTCTGTTCCGCGCGACCTGCCAAAGGCTGTCGTTCGGAGGCGGTCGGCTGCCGAACAGCATGCAGCGCTTTATCGCAGATTCGTCGTCACCTGCCACGAAGTGATGCAGCCTGCCAAAGTCAATCTTGTACGCTGGATCGAGAATCCGATGGTTCATCGCATCAAAGATGTTTATTGCCGCGCCCATCTCGACCGCCTTGACACGCTTCCCTTCAATGAAGACGTTCGAATTGTCCACGTACACGAGTTCCGCCATTAGCGTGCCCGTCCCCCTGCTTCAATGTAACGCCTGCCGGTAAGCTGCGCCGCTGCGCCTAATCCTTCCCTCGCCCTGCGTCTCTAACCTAGTAGAAGACGGATCCAAGACTGACGATGCCTCTCACCTCGGCCAAGAGGTCGACGTCGCCACGACACTCCTCGCAGCCCTCGATGAACCGGTGATAGCCGAACTCGCCGGGCAAGAGGATCGTGACCTCGCCTAGGTCGAAGTCGAAGCCGCCGGGAACCCGCCACTCGCGTTCGTGGCTCCAGTCGACCATGTCCTCTTCGTCCGACAAATCGAAACGTACGATCCGCCACCACTCCTCTTCCGGAAGCATCGCCTTGGCCCTATCGGTGTCTTCGTACACAACGGGGCGCCCACCACGTTGATACACGTACGGCTTGCCGAACATCAATCCGACGCCGACATAGCGGACCTTGGCGTCGGGAACCGCTTTGCGGTATCGCTCCTCTGCGTAGATGTTCTGGGCGACCGAATAGACGGGAGCGTCTTGGAAACATGTCGCCGGCACGTCGCCAACGATGAACCCGCTCTCCGTGGTCGAACCAGAGATGTGACGTTCCAGCAAAATCCGGATCAAGACATCCACCGGACCGACTCTTTTGCCGTCGACCTCCGCCGAGCGCGTCAAATGGACGAGCTGTGACGACAGGTCCGTCCGCGCCGCGACTTTCTCAGTCCAGTTATCTCGCCCGTACGCCATTCCGTCTCCTTGCTCATCCACGATCCGCATGGGGCTGTTGTCGATCAAGATTCTGTCAGTACCGGGCAAAGGCCTGCTACCGAAATCGTTGACTGGCGGTCACTCCGGCCTCGTCGTGGGCTCACTAGCCACGGCCCATCGTTAGCCACCGGCGGACTAGCGTGTGGGGCTCTCGGGACTCATCAACACTTCCGCAAACAGCTCTTCCGCAGCCGCCAGGAATCCGACTTCCGCGGTACTCCCGACCGGCGCGATGACCTCGAAGGTGCTCAAGGCATCCAAACCAGCCCGAAAACGCCTCGACCCTTGCTCGTAGACGACCGCCTCTCCTGCCGCCTGAATCAGCACGGGGAATCCAGGATGTTCAGCATCCACCAATGGCGAGCGCAGCATGCTGGCATCCTCGCCGCCGGGGAAGCCATCCCCGGCGGAGAACGACGACAACGTTCGCGGCGCGGCCCACCGCCGCCAGTCATTGCACGGTTCGATCAAGCACGGGCCGTACGGGCCCCCGCGGTCGCGCCGCGTGGATCGCATGTCCATCGCGGCGAACGCCGCCACACAACGCCCGGCCACCGATTCTCCGGGGGATCCATCGGCCAGCGCCGCTGCGAGCGCGAGGTGCCCGCCCTTCCCGCGACCGGCGAAACATGCCCGTTCGGCATCCGCAACGCCCTCGGCAGCTAGCCAAGCCAGGGCGTCCGCCACGTCGGTCTGTAGCTTGACGGCGCGCTGCCGCATGCCGGCCTGGTGCAGAGCCGCGCCATAGCCCGTTGCGCCCCGGAAAACGGGCTGCGCCACAACATAGCCGCGGCTGGCGAAATAGTGCGGCCAAGTGTCCAGTGAGTCGTCGTTGTAGCGCCCTGGTCCGCCGTCGAGGAGGACCACGACGGGCGGGATTCCGCCCTCCGTTTTCGGCAGCGTGAGCGTCATCGGCAGATCTAGACCGTCCCGAGTGGCGTAGGTGACGGTGCGACGCTCGATCGGACGTTCCACCCGGATTCCCGGGTACTGTTCGCCAAGGCTTCGCAACGAGCCGGAACCCCGGTCAAGGAGGTGGAAGCTTCGGTGCATGTAGCCGTCCGTCACGGCAAGCACAAGCCTCCGGCAGTCGGCGGACATCGAGGTTACCGCGACCACTTCGCCTGCGAGGCGCGCCGCGGCCTTGGCCACGTCGCGGCCGAACGCGGAGTCGAGCCAAGTGAACGGCCGACCCGGCAACTGGTGCATGAAGCCGACAACGCCGCACCGCCGGCCCGCGACCGCGATGGCGCGCACATCCCGGCGGCCGTCCGCCGCAAGCCTCTGCAAAGGCGCCAACGTCACGGCGTCCGCCTCCCAGACCGCCGTACGGTCGGCCCCCTTCACGCGTGCCTCGTAGTACACGCGGCTCGCGTCCTTCGAGTAGCCGAGTACGTGCGGCCCAGCCAGATCGTGCACGCCGACCGGGCCGGAGAGGTCCGACACGTCGACGCGCCGGACAGCCCCGCCACCGTCGCGTACGACCGCTGTTGGACCAATCCATGGCTCCTGCGGTCGCCGCCCCCCCACCGGCGCGAGTTTGTGCCCGAACTCGTACCACCCCGTACCCAGCCGGACGTTTCCCGCATGGTCCGCATGCCAGAAGAGGATCCCAAACTCGAAGCCGACGACTCGCACGGGAACCCCGGTGCGCAGGTCCACCTTGTAGACGCTGGTGTAGGGTGCCGCTTCCCTCGCTGCCGCGATCAAGACGTGGTCCGGTTCGTCGGGCAGGTAGTGCACGACGACATGCTCCATGTCGTCCAGGGGGTGACGCGGCGGACGTGCCACCCCGGCCATCTTGGGAGATCTTCGAGGCTTCTTGTCGATCAGTTCCACGAGACGGCCGCCGTCGTAGTCCACCGCGACAAGGCGAACGAGCCTGCGCCGTTGATAAGGCATCCCGTTCCCGACCTGGCGGTGGGTGATGCCCGTGTACTTCGGGAATACGTACGTCGAGCAGACGATTCGGATAGCCGACGCCCAGTCGCAGGACTCCAGGAATGCCGAGGTCGTGTCGGGCTGCAGGACGATCCGCAACTCGCTTGTCGCCAGATCAATGACCGCGAGACCGCGGCGTCCGCCGCCACTCGCAATGGCAAGGACATGATCGCCCGTGGGCGAGATCCGTACCCGGTCGACCGCCGGGGCGTCGCCGTGGGGATCGACCGCCGGGGCGTCACCGCGGGGGTCGCCCACGCCGGCGGACGTACCCAGTGCCAAGATGACCATGGGACAGGCCCACGAGAGTCGCCGTAGTCCCCCCGACCGGGACATCCCGCTAGCTACCCATTCAGGCAGTTCATGTAGTCCCACGTGGCTTCGCCCAGACGTATGAAGCTCGGCCAATCGCCGTACCGCAGCCAGTCGTCGTACGCAATGTTGTACGCCAGCATCTCATCCTGGCAGGGCGGTGCGTAGGCATGTGCCGCACCGGCCACGGTTGGCACCATGCTCGCAATCGGAGCCGCCGGCGTTCCGAACAAACCGAAGGCAACCACAATGCCGAACGTCAACGCGCTCAGCTCAACTCTCAGTTTCTTCATCATCTCTTCCCCTATGGGTTGTTGTTTGGCGGGGGAAGTGTGGCAGTGCTCAGCGGCACAGCGCCATGGAAATCGATGACTGCCAGTCACCTTCGCCGCCGGGACTCGGCACCCTCGGAGAGCAACTACGCCGCACAGCTTCCTCTCCTTGACCGGCAACAGACCACCTGCCCATTAGTGACGCGGTACACCACGTCCGCAGCGTCGATCAATGCTTGACGATGCGCCACGACAATCCTCGTGACGGTCATGTCCCGGATCAGTTGCACGATCTCCCGCTCCGTCTCCTCGTCAAGGTTCGCGGTTCCTTCATCAAGGAAGATCACCCCCGGCTCACGGTACAGCGCCCTAGCAAGCAGCACACGCTGGCGCTGACCGCCGGACAGCCCGACACCCATGTCCCCGACGATCGACAGGTATTGCATCGGCATCCGGACGATTTCCTCATGCACCCTGGCCGCCAGCGCCGCCTTCTGCACTCGCGGCATGTCGAGGTCGGGGTCGAAGAATGCGATGTTGTCGGCGATCGTCCCCGAGAGGAGCTGATCTTCCTGCGACACGACACCGACATGCCTGCGCCATGCTGGCCACGTACTGCGCGTGGCGGCCCAGCCGTCGATCAGGACTTGGCCTGTGTCCGGCGCGTAAAGGCCCAGCATCAGCTTGAGTAGGGTCGTCTTCCCGCCGCCGGACGGCCCGGTCAACGCGACGAAGGACCCTGGCTCGATGTCCAGATCGACTCCGTCCAAGATAAGAGGGCCACCCGATCCGTACCGGAACGACAGTCCGCTAACCGCAACACCTCCACGGACGCGCTCAGGCGGCTCAACTATCGACCCCGGGCACTCGCGCTCCGCCTGGACCACATCGGCCACACGGTCGAGGTGCAGGCGCAGATAGGAGAACTGCACAAGCTGGTTGATCAACGCCACGCTGCGGTCTGTGAACGTCTGACGGTAGCTTAGGAATGCGAAGAGCATTCCGACCGAGAACCCGTCGCCAGCGATTATCTGGCGGGCCGCGAAATAGACGACCATGATAGTTTGCAGACTGGACACGAGCCCTTGACACGCGGTCATCCCGGTGGACAACTTGCCGACCGCGAACGACGCGTTCGTCACGTCCGCGTAGAGGTTCCGCCACTGTCCTTCCCGCTCGGCCTCGCGGCCCATGAGCTTGACGACCGTCGACGCCTTGACGCTCTCGATCAGATGTGTCCGCTCCTTCGCCGCGGCGACAATCTGATCCTCGGTCCGCAACCGCTGCGCCGGATAGAACGCGAACGTCGCCACCAGGGCCAAGGCCACCGTTCCCAGCACGAGCGACGCGAGGACGGGCGAATAAACGAACAGCACGACCGCGGCGAGCACCGCCATCACCCCGTCGATCAACGTCGACACCACGCCTTGAGTGATCGCGCCCTGGATCGGGCGCACCGAGTCCATCCGGGAGAGGATGTCGCCTACGTGGCGTTTCTCGAAGAACTCCGTCTTCAGCCGCAGCAGGTGGTGGACCAGATTGCCGATCATCTGGAAGCTCAACAGAAACCCCATCGACTGGACGGCCCACGACCGGAGCGCAGTGACCCCGACCTGGACCGTCACCAGTCCCCCGAAAGCCAGGGCCAGAACCGTCATGAGATCGACGTCACCGCTCTGGATCGCCTCGTCGACCGTGAGCTGCAGATAGAACGGCGCGGCGAACACCACCACTTGCAGCAGCACGGACAGACCCAGGATCTGGGCCAACGCCGGCCACAGGCCGTCGATCCGCGACCAAAGGTCTCGCAGCCGGGTAGGCATACGCGCACGCTGCGGCTTGAAATCCGACGTGGGTGTCAGCTCGAGAGCTACTCCCGTGAAACGCTTGGACACCTCGTCCATCCCCACGACGCGCTTGCCGAGTGCCGGGTCGTGGATCACCAACCCGTTGCGTCGCAAGGCCTTTAGCACCACGAAGTGGTTCATGTCCCAGTGCAGGATCGCGGGCGTACGCACACTTCGGAGGGATCCGACGTCGACCCGCAAGGCACGGGTCGTGAAGCCCATCTGACCGGCAAGCTCCATGACGGCACGTAGCGTGACGCCAACCAACGATAGCGAGAACCGCTGGCGCATTCCGTTCAGGTCCACGTCGTGGCCGTGATAGCGAGCGACCATCGTCATGCACGCTAGTCCGCACTCCGACGCCTCGGCGCCGCGCACGACGGGTAGTACTCGTTTCAGTGGGTCAGGCATCCCGTTGATAGCGCGCCAGCCCGACCGGGTCACCGCCGACCCACCGCGTACAGCGGATCGAGCAGCCACTCGCCTAGCGTCCTACGATCCACAACGATGTCCGCCGTCAGCGACATGCCCGTCCGCAGCGGCACGCTAGCGCCGTACGCGTTCAAGCTCTGCGCCGCCAGTCGGCCCCGCACCCAAAACACCGGCTCCACGAGCCCGATGCCGGCAATGCCCGCCTCGTCGGGCGACAGGACTGCCCGGGACACCTCCGCGACGACTCCGTCCTGGGCACCGTACCGCTGGAACGGAAACGCCTCGTACTTGAGCCTTAGCGGCTGTCCCGGGGCGATGAAGGCCACCGCCCGCGACGGCACGTAGAGGTCCGCGACGAGATCCTCGCCGACCGGTACCACCACTGCGATTGCCGAGCCTGACGTCACCGACTGCCCGACGCGCACCGGGAGCGCGTCGATACGTCCGGCGATCGGGGCCACGACGACCTGCGCCAGCTCCATCGCGAGGCGCGCCATGCGCTCATCGATCGCAGCCAGTGCCACTTCCGTATCTGCTCGCGCCGTCGTCGCCGACGCCGGGATAGCCTGGATCCGCGCAGCAACGTCCGACATCTCCCGCTCTAGGCTCTCCGCCTCGCGCCTCAGCGCGAACAGCGCGTGGCGGGCGTCCACTAGATGCGCCGCCGCGGAGTCCCGGCCGGACCGCGACAGATGTCCGCTGTCAGCCAGTTCGGTGGCCTTGCGCAGATCCCTCGCCGCGACCGACACGCGGGATGCCTGGAGGCGCATCTGCCTCCGAACGCTCTCCAGCTCGCGGCGGAGCGACAACCGGCGCTCCGCCAGTCGCTCCGCATCCAGATCGAACCGTCTGATGGTTGCCTTCAGTCCATCGACGCGGGCCCGCCGCTGGGCAGCCAGCGCTCTCGACAACACCGCCCCTTCGCTGTTGTGGTGTGACCGGTCCAGCACCCCGATCCGCGCCAGTGGCGTGTTGGGTTCGACCACATCGCCTCTCGAGACCAGCAATTCAGAGACCACGCCGGACGTCGACGCAACCGCGCGCACGATGCCGGTCTCCGGCGACAGCCGGCCGACGACCGTCTCCTTCCTTGCGTAGGTCGCCGTCGAAGCGAACCACGCGGCGAGCGCCAGAATGGCCGCCACGACTCCTCCGACGGCCCACACCGACAATGGCGATGGGAGCAGGACCGGGCCGGCGAGCCGCCGACTCGCGTGAGCGACGGACTCCGGCCTGAAAAGCGGTTCCATCGCCGACTCAGTCCAATGCGTGCGTCATGCGCTTCGACTCGCGCCACACGGTGCGCAGCGAAATCCCTAGTTCCTCGCTGATCGCGATGTAGTCCTCGGGCCGTAGGACGCCGTCCTGTGCGGTCTCGAAGCGCCCGGTCAGCACTCGCCATAAGCGCACCTCCTGCTCCGCGGTAGGCTCCCGCGGTCGTCCGTTGGACGACACTTCGTACAGCTCCCGCAACCTCACGTATTCCCGGCTGCTGGTGCCGAACAGGCTCCTCATCATGTCCCGTGATGCATCTGCCTGAACCATCCGGTGTTCCCACTCCTGCAAACGACCATCTGCCCGGATACGCCGGATGATGTCCGCGAACGCCACACGGTCCACTTTGATGTCCAAGCAGTGCGACTCGAGCTTCGCCAACCGCTGGATGTCAGCCAAGCGCAAGCCGGCGAGCTCCTCCACCTCTGCAGATCCAAAGCCCATCCGCACCAGCTTTTCCGTCTCCCCGTCCGCGATGCACCGCATGACGTAGACCAGCAGCGCGAGTACGAAGTCCCCCGCCTTGTCCAACTCACCTCTCCACAGTCAAGCCGGCGTCCAGGTCCAGGCGTCCGATCCCCGCACCACCAGCGAGGACGGCAACGCAGCCGGTAGCGATCCATGCCGTCGCCGCAGTCAGCAGTCCCCACGACCCGGTCTCCCACACCGCCAGGACCATCGCCACGACAACCGGGGTCGCCGCGAGCCCGCTGAACCGACTCGACATGAGCCAATGGATACCCGCCGCTACTGCCATGTACGCGTTGCTGCAGGCGAACCCCAGCAGGAGCATCACGACAAGGCGGAAGTCCGTTCCAAACACTGCCGTCACGGCGGCGAATACGACCAACGCCGCGAGGGAATCCCCCAGTATTCTCCGCTGCACGCGCCGACCAACACCGCCGCGTCCTGCCGCGCCTAGAAGAAGCAACCACGAGGCACCGGCAAGCGGGCCGCGGGGCAAAGCCACGGAAGCGCCGGTCACTCCCGTGTTGGCACAAACGATTCCGAGCAGGACCAGCCACGACTCGTCCTTGAGGTCCGTACCGAACATTAAGTGCAAGATGGGTGCGACGATCGCCAGACCGCCGAACACTCCGGCTACCCGGACTAACGACGGTTCGTATACCCCTCCGGCTCGCAACAGCCCGAGCCGTCGAAGCAGACCGCTCGCGTGCCTTGCGCCGGGCCGGCCCGGCGCGATCGGTAGAGCGGCAAACGCCCAAGCGACTGCGATCGCGCAAGGTAACGTCAACACCGCCCATCCGCCGACCGCCGCAATCACGTCGGGGCCCCAGCTTGGGCCAAGAATCGCGACAGCCCACATACCGATCAGCAGGTACGCCGCCGATCCCGGGGCCAGCAGGCCGACGAGGGCGGACGTCGCCAACGCCAGCGCTCCGACCGTCCCTGGGGGCCACAGCGCGAGGCCCCCGAACCACGCGGCGACGGCACTGCACCCGAATCCTGCCGCCGCGGCCGCCGCGGTCGCAAAGTTCGTCGCCCTCCGGTAACCAGGCACCAGGATCGCATTGGGCCATCTGCGGGCACGACCGGCGCAAGCCCCGAGCCAAGCTCCGAGCGTCGCAACCGCGAAGAGCAGGTGGATGTAGGCCGTCGTTCCCAGGCGGTCGACGATTCCGGTCGCCACCCAGGCCAGGTATGCGCCCCACGCGACAATGCCCGAAAGAGCGCCGAGCGACCTCGGACGGAAACATGCCACCGCAATCGTCGCCGCTTGTCGGCCCGACCTCATCGTGTCACGTCCAGAAACAGTTCTTCCAGCTCCGGATGGTCCACCCGGGTCGCTCGGGACAGGTCGTAGCTTTGCCAATTGCGCAGCCAGACCCGATTCCCGGTCCTGGCTAGGGCGTGTTCACGCAAGGGTGTCTGCTTTTGGGGTAAGGTAGGCCGATCCGCCACGGATGGCGAAGGACAAGGGAATCAA